>ERZ1292640.2103-Hain-H43-02um-R1-2103-length-16202-cov-6_pt1 | contig 16202 bp, 10 predicted proteins | sample MGYA00564404_ERZ1292640 | MGnify/ENA primary metagenome ERZ1292640 (study PRJEB36523, sample SAMEA6512636) | groundwater metagenome | collected 2019-01-08 | study: AquaDiva: Metagenomics assemblies of 32 groundwater samples
GCTTCGAGCACCTCCGGCATATTAAGCGCAGGATTATCAATCACCTCCTGCATCTGGTCCGGACGGCGCTTCGACCAATAGTTGTTGTCGTGCAGAGTCTTGACGTAAAAGTCGGGGGCGATGCCGGCCTCTTCCACCACTCGCGTCGTGCGCAGTTCATGCCCGGCCACACCCGCGATCAGGCCGCAGTCCTTGATGATCTGAACCACTTCGCCCATCCGTCCCACCGCCCCTTCGCGCGCCCAGGTGTCGCCGAGATTGCCCACGAGGAACGCGCCCACCGCGCCGCTGTCCACGGCTTCTTTGACTGCGGTCTTAAGGTCGGTGGTTTTGGGCGCGATCTGGGCCAGGTATTGGATGCGGCCGCCTTGCGCGCGGTACTTCCGGTACACCTCCACGGCGTGCGGGTCGCCGCCAAAGGCGATCATGGTATTGATGCCGTGTTGCTCGCACAGCGCCCAGGTTTCCATGATCTTTTCGTCGGTGAAATAGTGGTTGAGCAAGGGAGAAACGTAAATCAAGTCGCGGCTGTGGGCGTAGCCACTGATCAGGTTGCCGCCGCAGATCAGGCGGCTGATCTTCACTTTGCCGATCGTGCCGGTGGGCAACGTGCCCTTTGACCCGGAGGCGGATGGAGGAGTGGAGACGCTTGCCGTCTGGCTCGCCAGCGCGTACTCTTCGAGAGAAGTGACGACGGGCACCGTGAGCGCCGCCGCCACTGATTTCTTCAGGAAACTTCTTCGATTGGGACTGTGCTTCATACGTCAGAATTGAGTTGGGGTTTTCTCGACAACCGGCTGCACCAGCTTAAGGCTTCAACTCCTTCAGCCGCAGATTGCGCCACTGCACTTGCAGCGGCTCGGTCTTCTGGCCCACGCCGTGGACCTGCAAGCCGATGAAGCCGGTCTTGGTCATGTCATCTTGCAGGTCGGTGACTTTGACGCCGTTGACCCAGGTCTGGAGGCGGTCGCGCTGGCAGACGACGCGATACTTGTTCCACTCGTTCTCCTTCACCAGCGCGCGGATTGCGTCGGTCGGCTGGTCCGCGTTTAGGAATTTGCCGCGGCGGGCCTCGTCGTAGATGCCGCCGGAAAAGCCGCCCACGACAATCTCCACCTGGTAGCCATGCACACGGCCTTTCTGGTAATCCGGCTTGCTTGCGCTGCGGATTTGCACGCCCGAATTCAGATCCTTGTCCACCATCACCTCGAACTCCAACTCGAAGTCGGCGTAGTCCTTTTTCGTGCAGAGAAAGGAGTTGGGGCTGTTGGGCACCGAGGTGCCGACGATGGCGCCGTCCTTGGCCTCATACTTGGCCAAGCCGTTTTTCTGTTCCCACCCCTCCAGGTCCTTGCCGTTGAACAGCGACACCCAGCCCTCATCGGCAGCCCAGACGGTCAGGCCGGTGAACAGGGCAAGTGCCGCCCACACGCAGAGGATGGCATAGCGGCAAGGGACGATACAGGTTTTCATGGCATGGCGAAGATTCATAGTGGCTTGGACGGAGCATCAGGCCACTTTCGTCACAAAGACAACATTTTTGTGACATATTTTTTTGCGCCTTGAGTTTTCTGACGCTACCGGTTTTTTCAGGGCAAAACTCGGGGGCGGCCTTTAAAAGGAGCACGATTAGAGAATGCTGGCAAGTCAGGAGCAAGCCGGGAGCAAGCCCGGCGCGGCAGTACTGCAGCCGAGGCAGCGCCAGGCACGAAGTCAGTTCACGGCTGGTCCTTTGCGCCGGGCTGAACGCTGCTCGCCAGGCGTTGCCGTCGGCCACTGAGCGTGATTTCGCCACCGGTTGCATCGGTCTGGAATTCAATCCGGACCGCGCCCAGTGCCACTTGCACGCGCTGCTCCTGAAGATTGACTTCGGCTGCCGGCACTGACGCCGTTTCCGCATCCGCTACGGTCAGGACATGCAGGAAAAAATCTTGAGCGCTGGGACGCGAGGGCGAAATTTCGATGCGGCACTCCGGCGCAGGGCCGGTGTTGCGCCGGGGAGGATACGTCGCACCGCCGTAGCGGTAGAGGTCGTCGCCGGAAACCAAGCGCACTTCCGGGTGTTGCGGCAGCAGGGTCTGCACGAACAAACGCCCTTGGCCGTTGGTGATGAGGAGTCGATGGCCCGACTGCTCAGGCTTGCGCATGGCCTGCAAGAGCCAGGTCTTCTTGAATTCCGGCCGGCGCGACTTCACCTGGTCAAAGATGACGAAGGTGTTCGGCCGCAGATAGACGATCTGGCGGGTGAAGCGTTCGAGTTTGTGCGGCGAGTAAGCCCGCGTGGCGTCGCCTGCGACGTAGAGGTACTCCCCGCGGTCCTCGAACGCCAGCAAGTCGGCGATGTCGTAAAGCGACTTCTGCCGTTGCCATTCGGCCGCATCGCCCACCGCGCCGTTATGGTGCGGCCAGGCATGGTGTTGGCCGCCGTCGTTGCCCGTGACCTGGCCGGCGCGGATACCGGGCCAGCGCTCCGCCGGGTCCAGCACGAGCAGCGTGCTGTGGGCGATGCTGCGAAGATGGTAGTTCACGTCGTGCGGCGTGCCGAACTCGTCGTAGTGGCCCCCATCGCCCGCCAGTTCCTCCTGCTTGAAGATGACAAAATGGCCGACGTCGAGATGCTGGTGCGCGGTGAAGCGGTCCCCGCATTTGAAGAAGAAGCAGGTGGCGTCCTCGTCCCAGGAACTCCGCGCATAGACATAGCCCGGGCCGCGGCTGAGATGGGACAGGCGAAAGTCTTTCAAGCTCCCGCGCGGCACGGTGCTGTCGTGCCACAGGAAATCCTTGTAGGCATAGTGGCCCACGCTCGACCGTGGCGTGGTTTCGTTGAAGGTGTGGACGGCCTGATGGCTTGGATCGTTGCGGAAGTAGTTCACCAAAATGCGCCGGGAGGAGAGCGCCTTGTCACGGTCGCCGCCAAAAGTCCGCCCCCCGCCGTCGCCCATGGGCACGCAACGGCGCGAGCCGTACTCCCGGAGGCCCGGATAGTTTTCGAACGTCGAGGCCACGGCGCGATGCTGAAAAAACTTCGGCGCCATCGCGTAGAAGTCCACCCCTTCGCAGCGGCGGGCCACTTCGCAGAAGAACAGCCATTCGTAGAGCCAGTAATGGATGTAGTAACCCTCCGCCCAACCGCCGCCCTCACCGGCCAGTTCCAGCGCGGGCGCGGCACGCGTGCGAAACTCCTCCTCAAGGGCGCGCAGAATCGCCGGCGACCGCTCGTTCTCGTAATAGCTGGCATAGCACGCCAGTCCGATGCCCCAGTTCTTGTAGCCGTACCAGCCGTTGTGGAAAACGTGAGGCTCGGATTGCAGATTGGCGTCCACGGTCCGGTTCAGGTAGTCATGGAACTTCCGGCGATCCGCCGCGCTCCACGCCTCATGGCAGAGGTCGTAAGCGAGGCCGCACAAGGCCAGGTCGATGGCGAACGGCACGTGTCCGCTCCGGATGGGGCCGTTGACGTACTGCATCGCCATTTGCTGGACCTTTTGGGCGAGATCGCGGTCGCCTTCGATCGCGGCGACGAGCGCCATCGAGATAATGCCGGAGTAGTCATCCGCTTTTCCTTCGCGCGCCACAGCGGCCATGCGCTGATACTCAGCCGGCCGCTGCCGGGCCAGGGCGTGGAGTTCTTCCCGTGAACCGAGCAGCCGCGGATGTTCACGCGGGACGGGATGACGCTGTCGCTCCGACGACGCCGGACACGTGGGCGGCGGCATTGTCAGGAGAAACACCCAGAGCAGACCTGTTGAAAGTGATTTCATCGTATAGGAATCAGACGCATTCCGACGCGAAATAATTCTGGCCTGGCCCTGGAGCAAGAATTCGCTGCCGCGCACGCCCACTCCGCGTACTCGCCGAGGTTGTTCAACCTAAATCCGGCAGTTGGAGAACAAGAAAACCGCAGATGGACGCAGATAGACACAGATAAAACAGGGAAAGCAGTGCTCACCCAGGAGGTGAATCCTTGCCGGCATTCAATTCGTTCGTATCTGCGTTCATCTGCGTTTATCTGCGGTTGAATTGCTCTTTTTAGGTTCAACAGCCAGGCCGGCGCGCTGCCGGTGCTGCCGCCGTCGAAAAAGGAAGGGCTGACGTAAAAGTCGAACCGCTCGCCATGGGCTTCCCCCCGTTAATTGGGGAGCGCGACCGTCCCGGTCGCACCAGTCGGCGTCCCGCCGACTGGTTCCACTGCGATGGTCGTGCCCCCAATAGTCTTTTGTTGTGGCGGCCGAATGTTTTCGGCGGGACGCCGAAAACTGCGGACGTGACGCCCGCGCACCCCTTTTTAACTGCATGGATACGACTCAGTCCTGCTTCGTCCAGCCCGCCCTTTTCAGCGCCTGCGGCATCTCTTCGTTGGCCATGAACAACCGCCAGCACAGGCCGGTGCGGTGGTTTTCGATCATGACCACAATCGGCCCCTGATCGATGGCCAGGTAACCGCCATTGAACCAGTCTTTGTCAAGATTGAAGGCGTCCTTGAAACCGAAGTCGCCCCAGAGGCGCCGGCCGAGCGCGTGGTAGTAATGCTTGAGGGCGGCCATGGATTCGCGAGGGGTGTAGGGCATCGAGGAGAGCGCGGCGGTCGGCGCCACGGTGCCGGTGTCCTGGCGCGGTTCAGACGCTTTGTAGCCCTCGGGACCGCGGCTGGCGGTCAGGCCCCAGACGTTTGCGCCGTAGCCGGTGTGCCGGCCAGGATTACTGAGGGCGTAGGCGTGGTGGATGCGCGCGATGGCGCGGTTGTTTTCAAAGTAATTGCAGAAGGGATCGCTCCAGGGGCGTGGATCGAAACCGAGAAATGAATAGTGCGTGAAAAACAGCGGACCGCCCATCGGCCAGCCCACCGGCTGTTGAATTCCGAAGTAGGAATTTCCGTTCACGTAGCTCTTGGGATCCGGGCCGATCCAGCCGTTGGTGTAACAGGAGGACGGAATCGGGTGCGTCGGCGAGGCCAGGGCCAGCAGGTAGGTGATGAGGCATTCGTTGAAGTGGCCGCCGATGCGGTGGTTTATCTTCCAACCATTGGTCGGTGACCAATGCCAGAAGAGCTGTGGGCCGGGCGGCTCGCCGAGATACCAATTCCATTCGACCTCCCGCCAAAGTTCCGTCGCGCGCCGGCGCAGCTCTTTCTCCACCGGGTTGTCGCGGTCAAAATACTGCCGCGTGGCGAGGAGGCCTTGCATCAGGAAAGACGTTTCCACAATGTCCCCGCCGTCGTCGAGTGGGGAGAACGGAATCGTCCGGCCGGTGCGGCCGTTCAGCCAATGCGCCCAGGCGCCGTGGTAGCGCGCGGCTTTCTCCTGCAGGAACGTGAGTGCCTGGAGGAGGCGCGACGCGGCGGCTTCGCGCGACACGAAGCCGCGTTCCACGCCGACGAGGATGGCCATCAAACCGAAGCCGGAGCCGCCGGTGGTCACCTTGTCGCCGGTGCCGCTCCCCTCGCGCGCCAGGCCGCTGACCGGATGGGCATAGTGCCAGAAGTAGCGGAAGGTGGCTTCCTGGACCGAGGTGAGCAGTTCATCATCGGTCATCGCGCGGGAGGTGGCCGACACGACTGCGGAGGTAGAGACGTCACGTTCGCCACTGACGCCCGTTATCCGGTAGAAGAACGTCTGTCCATTTTCACCAAGGAAATCACTGCAGACCGTGTGTCCCAGCGGGCGCGCATTCAGCCGGTAAAACTGTCCGCCGGCTTGGCCTGCTCGCCAGACGTTCCAGCCATCCACGTCAGAAGGCTCGGGCTGGTCCCACACCAAGTCGATGCGGCTGTCGTGACCGGTCGCGGTGAATCCAACCGATGCCGCAGGCAGATGCGTTGCCGCAGCCAAACAAAGCAGGACAGAAACTATCGTTCGCATGCGGGACGGAGAGTCGCCTGAGATTGTTGTCATCGTCAAGCCCGGCCCATTGGTTCTTGCCGGGTATGGAGCGTTTTTCTGCCTGACGCAGTTTCACCAATTCGCGATTGCCTGGCTTCACCGGCGGTGTGATTCTGTCCGCTATGATCCTGCCATTGATTCTGCCGGGCTTGTGCGCGTTGCCAGCCGCCGCGACCGCCAGCCGTTCCACACCGTGACGCGTGCGATGTATCTGTGGCGCTGCGGCACGGCCGTAAGCGGCGCGCACAATGGGAAAGACTTCGCCCACCCCGCCTGCTCGCCGGCCTGAGCCTGGCCATTGCACAGGTCTTTATCGCATGCCCGGAGTGAAACTGAGAAGGTGCGGGCGTTCGTCACCTTCGAGTTTGTAGGAGAAGTTGTCGGAGCCAGGAAACTCGAGGACCGTCGCTTTCACCCTTGGTTCACCGGCTCATCACCGTCCCTGGCGGGATTTCAAGGCGGCGCGCGAGTTCCTCGTAGGACAAGCCATCGAGATGCTTCAAGGTGATGAGTTCGCGGTCCTGGGGAGCCAGCCGCAACAGGGCTTTCTCCAACTGCTCGACATCCTGTGACGGGTGGTTCGACTCCGCAGGAACGAGCAGCAGCAAGTCGGCGTCGTCCACGCAGGACCGCCGCATCCGGGCTTGGGCGAGCTTGAAACAACCGTGGCGCAGAATGGTATAGAACCACGGGTAGAACCGCCGTCCGGCTTGGAAGCCATCCAGCGCCCGGAAGGCCTTCACGAAGGCGTCCTGCACGGCATCCGCGGCGTCCGCCCGACTGCCCAGAATCGCCAGCGCATGGCCGAAGGCTTCGGTCTGATACCGTTCCACCAGATGCCGGAAGGCGTCGATGTTGCCCGCCCGGCACTGCGCGATGGCGTTGTCATTATCCATTTTGTGTCGTCACAGAGCGTATCCCGCCGGGAGCAGAATCTTCAACGGAAAGCAACACAGCCTGACCGGGTGGGCGGTCCAGCGGCCGGGCACATCCACTTGCCTCACGCGCGCCCCATGACAAACTCTGGTCGCATAGGCGGCAAAAGTCTGTCGTGGCTGTAGGACGGTTCAAGGCCATCGCCCGGGGTCAGGGAAGGACCTGAAGGCTTCAGCGTGGCACAGGCTTTACGGGGCGGGCAGATGGAAACGAATGAACTCGTCAGGGGTGATGGCCTGTGGCCGATAGCCAGACGATTTCAGCGCGGCAAAATGATTGTCCTCCGTGACCACGAAATCCGCCTCGCCCGCGATAGCGCAGTCGCAGAATTTGTTATCGTCCGGGTCGGCGGCGATCACGCCAAAACGATACTGCGGCTCGATCTGGAGGATGTTGCCGTGCAGTTGGGCCAGCAACTCCAGCAACGCCGCCACCTTCCGCCAGCGTTCTGCGCCGGAGAGTCTGACAGTGACTTCCTCGTATTCCAGGAGGATTTCCGTGGAGAGAGCGAGCGCGAGCCGGCCATCGAGCAGGGCACGCAGGATGGGATAGAACGGCTGCCTCCGCCCGAAGATTTGGAGGAAAACGCTGGTATCGAGGCAAACCGTCATGAGTAACGGTGCCCGGTGCGGAATTCCTTCACCAGTTCAGGAATGCGCCGCCAAATGCCTTGCTCATGGTCTTTGTTAAAGGCATCGCTCAGATGGTCGGCAAGTTCCTCCGCTTCGAGCTGAAGCAGAACGCGGTTGAGCAGCGCCAGATGCTGGCCGTCCATGCGCTCGATCTTTTCATGCAGAACGGGCTTCAGCTTCTCTGGCTCAACCGGCATGGGCTGCGACTCAGTTTTCATGGGGGAAAGATAACCGGCCTGACGCAGATTGGAAGTCCTTTGTCCTCGGCCAAGTCGAGCGGGATTTTGGTGTCAACGGCGATGAGCGGGTTTGGCTTCAGCGGCTGCCGCACAAAACTCCGCTCGCTTGTTCGCCGACAAAGTGCAGAATGGCACCGGGCGCCTGTCGGATTTTGTCCGCCGGCGGCTTTATACCGGATGAACATCTATGACGGAGACCAGCCAACTCCTGCGGGACTACGCCCAGCGCGGCTCCGAAAGCGCGTTCCGGGAACTCGTCAGCCGCTACCTTGACTTCGTTTATTCCGTGGCGCTTCGCCGCGTGGACGGCGACGCGCATCTCGCCGAAGACATCGCCCAGACGGTTTTCGCCGATCTCGCCCGCCAGGCGCGGGGCGCGCAAGCTCCCTTGCTTCAAGGGCCCTGCGCGCTGGGCGGCTGGCTGCACCGGCACACCTGTTTCGTGGCGTCGAATGTCCGGCGCGCGGAACAACGGCGTCAGACCCGCGAACGCATTGCCGCGGAAATGAACTCCCTGGAACAAACCGGCGAGCCGGCCTGGCAGCACCTGGCGCCCGTGCTCGACGCAGCCATCGATGAACTCGGCCCCGAAGACCGCGACGCCATCCTGCTGCGCTTTTATGAACGCCGCGATTTGCGGGCCGTCGGCGCCGCCTTGGGCGTAAGCGAGGACGCCGCGCAAAAGCGGGTGAGCCGCGGGGTGGACAAACTGCGCGCGTTGCTCACTGACTGGGGCATCACCCTGAGTCTGGGCGTGCTGACCGGTATTCTCGCCGAGAGAGCCGTGACCGCGGCACCCCCGCACCTGGCGCCTGCTTTGAGTGACGGCGCGCCTGTGGCGGCGGGCGTGGCGACCGGCGCTGCCGGCGCAGGTGGTTTCTCCGCACTGCTGGCCACGGCTAGGGCCAAGGTTCTCGTGGGCGCGGCTGCGCTTGGGCTTCTGCTGGTTCCACTCCTCTACCTGCATCATCGGCAGCCGCGGCGAGCGGAAGCCGTTGAGGTGGCAACCGCTGCGACACCAACAGCGCCAACAGCGCCGGCGGCGTCAGGCACTCCAGGCGTTGTTCCGGCAAGCAGCCAGGAGTCGGCGGCCGCAAATGCCCTGGAGGTGCCCTTCGAGGGCTTGCGCCTCACGATTCTCGCGGCGGACAGCGGCCAGCCAGTGCCAAACGTCACCATTGATTACCGGTGTTGGGAGGGCGGCAAGTTCACGCGGAAGAAGCTTCAGGCCAACCGCTTGGGCATCTGCCAAGTGCCGTTCACGCAGGTGGCCACGACGCAGCTTCAGTTGACAACGCAGATCGAAGGTTTCGCCGACACCCGCCTGCACTGGCGGCCCGGCCGCGGTGAAAAGATTCCCGCCGAATACACGCTGCATCTAGGGCGGCCCGTGCCCATCGGTGGCAAGGTGGTGGATGCCGATGGCCAAGCGGTGGCCAAGGCGAAGGTGGGCTGGAACGACGAGGAGGTTCCGGCGGGCGAGACCCGCCCGGAAAACCATTGGTTCGGTTGGATCGAGGTGGAAACCGACGCGGAGGGGCGCTGGAGCATCAACCGCATTGCTGAGGACATGATCCCGCGCATTTACGGCAGCGCGCGCCACCCGGAACACGCTCAGAGCGCGTTTGTTTTTGCCAATCGTGAACCGGAGGCGGAGAAGCAGTTGCGCGCCGGAACTCACGTCTTTCAGCTTGGCCGCGCTCTCGTCGTGAGGGGCGTGGTGGTGGACTCCGAAAACCGGCCGGTGCCGCGCGGCAAAGTATTGGTCGGGCGCATGGGTGAGTCGAACAGCCGCGAAGCAACTACAGGTATTGATGGAACATTCGGAATCGCCGGATGCAAGCTGGGTGAGAACTTCCTCACCGCTGAGGCGGCTGGGTTTGCACCCACCACTCTGAGAGTGGAAATCGCCGAGAACGCGGAGCCATTCCGCATCCGCCTCGATCCGGGCAAGACGCTCCGGCTGCGTGTGGTAAGCAAGGCTGGCCAGCCGATTGCCGGAGCCAACGTTTGGTACAACACCCTCGAGGACGATCCCATCAAGCCGGGTGAAAATAGGGCCACGCCAGTGCAAGTGGAGTTCAGTCCCAAGACCGACGAACAGGGCCGTGTGGCCTGGGAGAACGCGCCGGACCAAGAAATGGCCTTCGACTTCCAGAAGCGCGGTTATCTGCGGGTGAACGAGGTGCATGTTCGCCCGGATGGCCAGGAGCACCAGGTTGTTTTGCCACCGGCACTGACTATTGCAGGGACGGTCATTGATGCGAGCACCGGCAAGCCGGTCCCGCGCTTTCGCATTGTATGCGGCTGGCCGGAGGACAACCCGCTCGAGGGAGGCACCCGCCCGCTCTGGAGCACACTGGAGCGGTTTTGGGTGAGCTTCGACGGTGGCACGTTCCGCCACAGCCTCGAAGAGCCGTTGATCGTGGGCAGGCCGAATCCGGGCTATGTCTTCAAGTTCGAGGCTGAGGCCTACGCTCCCTTCATCTCGCGCGCTTTCAAGCCGGACGAAGGCGAGGTGCAACTCGCCGTGATACTTCAGCCCGCCCAAACCGCGACGATTACTGTGTTGCTCCCGGACGGTCGCCCGGCGGCGAATGCAGATATCGGCCTGGTGTCGCCCGGCGCGCAACTGCGGCTCCTGCCTGGCGGTTTCGATCGGCACAGTAGCGTTTCCGGCGGCTCTATACTGAGCGCGGACGCCAGCGGCCGGGTGCGTCTGCCGCCGGACGAGGCGATCCAGAAAATCGTCGCCGTCCACGCCCAAGGCTATGCCGAGGCCACACCTGCTCTGCTACGAGCCGAGCCGATGCTCCGGCTGCAACCATGGGGCCGCATCGAAGGCACCTACTGGAGCGGCGGCAAGGCAGCCGCCGGTCGAGAAATGTTCCTGAAATTCATCGACAGTGAGCTCAGCACTGTTTCCTTTGATTTCGAAGCCTACCGCGTCACGACCGATGCGCAGGGTCGCTTCACGTTTGCCAAGGCACCGCCGGTTCGCTTGAGACTGATCCGCCTGGTTCCGAACGCGCAGCCAGACGGCTCCAAAGCGTGGACCCACCAGCCGTTGGCCGAATTAGACGTCCGGTCCGGGGAAACAACTCAAATCGAACTCGGCAAATCAGACCGGAGGGTCGTCGTACGTCTCCGGTGGCCGGACGGCTGGCAACCTCAGCCCGGCTGGCGCACATTGGCTGTCATCGTCACACCGCGGCCGATACCGCCGGAGGAAATCCGGACGAATCAGGAAGCCCTGGTGCAATGGCAGCGGCGGCCGGAGAACCGGGCCGCGTTCGCCAACCTCCACCTTTTTCCACTAAAAGAGTCCGATGACGGTTCCTGGACCGCCGACGAAGTGGCGCCCGGCAACTATCTTGTCCGGGCCTTGCTGAGAGACCCCAACGCCCTTGCCGGAAAGGACAATCCGCCGGCCCGATTTGAAGCGGAGGTGGTCGTCCCGGACGATCCCTCTGGCGGCACTTTCGATGCCGGGGAGTTGCCGCTCCAGCCGGCGGGGCGGTGACCTCCAAACCGTGTGCCACATCTTAGAGCGTGCACGGAAATTCCAAGCCTTGTGTTCGTCCTCGTTCTCGTCGTCCTCCTCGTCCTCGTGATTGAAGGTAATATCGAGGACGAGGACGAGAACGACGACGCGGACGATGTCCAAAATCGATTTCCGTACAAGCTCTCAGAAATGTTCAGCAACAATGGTTTGAGCCTGTGGCAAGGAGAGGTCCGGCGGCAGGCTGTGGTACACCGAGACATACGCCCGACCGCGCGCGGCGTGGGCCGTCAGGCCAAAGATGTTCCCGCGCAGATGCCGGAAAACCTTGTAGGTCAGCGCGTAAATGAGGCCGCTCACGTCCTGAGAAGTCTCGAAACGCAGGCAGTACTGCCCGGGCCGCCACTCCCTCAGCGCAACACTCCCCACGACACGCGGGAGGCCGGCCTCATCGGATTCCCCGATGTAAAGCTGCCGTTGGATGGCGTCCTCGATGGAGCGAGGCAGGTCAGGAGCCAGGGGTTGGTCGCGTGGCGCCAGGTGGAAGAAGTCGAGCGCCAGCCCGTGCTGCATCGCGGAAAAGAGATGGGCCTGCCGCAGCTCGACGCGGTTATTCCAGAACGCGCCGCTGATCGACGCGGCCAGGCCGCGGTAGTCGCGCGCGGCCACGCCGATGATCGTGGAGGTGCCCTCGCGGAGGAGGCTGGCCTTCGGTCCCGTCGCGCCGGGTTCCTCGACCAGCCGCGCGAGGTGGGCGCCGAAGCGGTTGGCGTACTGCCGATAAACGCCGCCGAAGAAGTCCTCGCCGAAGTCCTTCAAGATGGTCAATTGGTCGGGCGAGTATCCCGCGGCTTTCAGCGAACGGGTCGGATCCAGGCCGGGCCGGAACCGCATCATCGCCTTGGCATAAAGCTCCCGCGTGTTGAACCAGCGCGCCGGGTCGGACTCCTCCGACTCCCACTCGGCGCGGTCAGCAGAGGCAAAGACGAACAGCGTGCGCAACCGGTGTTCGTCCTGGCAGAGCCGCGCGAATTCCTCGACCTGTTGGGCGTCGTTGATGCCCGTCTCAGAACGCTCCTTGAACGCGCGCCGGTTGGCCAGCAGAAATTCGACGAGGCTCACCGTCTCGCGCGTGAAGTCGCACTGGGAACGGTACGGCTCGTAATACTCCGCCAGCGGAATGTCAGACATCCCGGTAGAGTATCGCTCATACAGCGGCCGGGTCTCGTCCAGACGCACCGCCTGGTCATCCGCCGTCAGCGGCAGGCGCTTGGTCTTGAGGGCCAGCTTGACGGCGGCGAGATGTTCCGCGTCCAGGAGCGCAGCCTCGACCGCCACCATTACGCCCCGGGTAGGGTCGGTCAGGTGCGCCGTGGAGACGGCCTCCGCCAGCCGCGTGCGGCCCTCGCGCACATAGCGCTCCAAGACCCGCATCTTCTGCCGCTCCAGCGCTCCCCGCAACGACTCGCGCTCGGCCATCACCCGGCCGTCCAGCGAGGACTCGAACTTCGCGTACCCGGGAAACAAGCGGTCCTCAGCGCCATCCAACTGGGAAAGGAACGCGAACGAGCCGGCCAGGCTGCCCCGTTGTTCGTAGAACAGGGCGGACAACTCCGGCACAAGCGTCAGCCAGTCGCCGGCGTTGCGGAACGTCGTCTGCAACTCGGACGGGTCGATCGGCACGCCGTGACGCTGCGACGCCAGGAGCAGGGTCAAGGCGGCGCTGCTTTTGTCCCTGGGCGTCTGGGCCTGTTGCGAGGCCGCGTGGTACAGGCCGCCCACCCCGTACACGATGGGACTGCGGGGACTGACCTCGCGGCCGTCCTTCAGATCCCTCTCGATGACCGCCTTGGCGAAGCGTGCCACGCGCCGCCGGGCGGAAAGCAGGCGCGCGCGGACCTCATTGGCGAACTCGAACCGCGTGCGCTCGCCGGCTTCCGGCCCGAGCAGTTCGCCGAAGGCGGTAAAGTCATCGAACCTGAGCATGTCCTCGGGATGGTTGCCGCCGGTACAGGGACGCTTCTCCCCCTGGCGCCGGGTGTGGACGAAAGCCCGGATACGGAGCAGGAACTCGTAGGCCGCGAGGTCCCGGGGGTCGTCCAACGTCCGGTAAATATCGTGGCTGTGGACGAAGCGCTGGCCGGCCAAGGTCCATACGCCGGCCAGGAAGACGCGCAGCCCGTCGTTCTTGATGTCGAAGCGGTCGAGACGCTCGCTCTCGCCGGCGGCCTTCTCCCACCGATCCTTCCAGAAACTGCGCACGTGGAGAAAGTGCTCGAAGGGGTCGAAGGTCGAGCGGATGCGTTCGCGGAACAGGTCTGCCAACCCGGACGGGTCGTACACCGGGCGCATGTCCAGGAAGGAATTAAGCTGCTTGTCCGCGAGGTTGGGCACCGCCTCGAGGCTGAACGGGAAGGCCAGGCAATCGAAGCCGTGCTCATCCGCAAACTCGTCCGAATGCAGGACCTGCCGCTGGAGTTCGAGGAGGAACGGATTCCCCTCCAGGGCGTCATCGAACAGGAAGGCGAAGTCGTTGTCCGAGCACGGGGCCATCTCGGCGCGGCCGGTGCCGCCCAGCGCCACGACGGCGAAGGGCTTGTCGTAACCAAAGGCTCGGTGCTGCTCGCCGGCCCATGCGCGAACCAGGCCGGTGTAGATGGCGGATCGGGCCGCGGCAATCAAGCGGCCGTTGTCCAGCTCCGGACTCCGGATCAGCGCATCGTTCTCCGCCATGAGCCGCTGGAAGGCCAGTCGCGGACCGGCCTTGCGTATCGCCTCTGCCACTGCTGCTTCGTCGTCGAGCATGGGGCAGCGCGTTCAGGAGTTGGTGGTTCGCCTGTTCACAATGGGTGGCACCTTAACCTCCCGGCCAAGCGGAAACAAGGTGCAACGAAGCGGGGCGTATGTCTCGGAATGCGCGGCTGGCTCGATGCCCGTGTTAACTCCGGCTTTAGCCCGGGCGGTTTGGGCCGGTGCTGTGCCGGGCCAGAACGGTGTAACCTTTCACGCCGCTTGGCGTCTTAGAAATAGATTACTCGTGTCAGCGACTGCCCATGGAGTGCATTCTCTGTAAAGACGAGCAACGAAAACCTAACGCAAAAACATTATGCAACGTACGCAACATGCCTTAGCATCTCTCATCAAAGTCGTTACCTGCGCGGTCCTCGCGCTCGGCGCCGCAGCCCAAGCCCAGGCCCAAGACAAGAAAGCCGATCCCACCGGCACTTGGGCATGGACCACGACTGGCCAAGGCGGTCAGGAACGGAAAACCACCCTCAAGTTGAAGTTGGAAGGCGAAAAGGTGACCGGCGCGATATCGGCTCCCGGACGCCAGGACGCCCCACCCAGGGAAACAGCCATCGCAGACGGCAAACTGAAGGGAGATGAAATCACCTTCACCGTGACCCGCGAGTTCCAGGGAAACAAGATGGTCGCCAAATACAGCGGCAAAGTCAGTGCTGACACGATCAAGGGCAAAATCGAAACCGAGCGGGACGGCCAAGCCCGATCGCGCGACTGGGAAGCCAAGCGCGTAGTCGAAAAGAAGTAATTACCCGCCAATCTCTTCCGGAGGAGAAGGCGCCCCTGGCCCGTGTCCGGCGGGCGCCGGTTCGGGCCAGCGCTCAAATTCAGCTCGGATGCAACGGCAGACATGGCCTTCAGGAATGATTCCACGTCTGCCAGTTCTTTTGCCGTTCTTGAGTTGGCTGAAGGCTGGCCAAGCCGTTTTCTCCCGCCAACAAGCAAGTTGATTTCCCAAGAATCCATCTAACAGGAGCTACCATGAAGAATTCGAATCAAGCGATTACCATCGTTGCGGGTTGTGCGCTCATGTTGAGCGCGAGTTACGCCTCGGCGCAGGATTGGCCCCAGTGGCGCGGGCCTAATCGGGATGCGAAAGTGGCCGGATTCACCGCGCCGAAGACCTGGCCACAGGAACTTGCCCAGAAGTGGAAAGTGACTGTGGGCCAGGGTGATGCCACGCCCGCCCTGGTGGGCGGCAAGCTCTACGTCTTTGCGCGGCAGGAGGCGTCTGAAGTCACCCTTTGCCTGGAGGCCGGCACGGGAAAGGAACTTTGGCAGGACAAGTATGAGGCGCAGGGCGCAACCGGTCCGGCCTCAGGGCACTCAGGACCCAGAAGCACACCAACGGTGGCCAACGGAAAGGTTGTTACGCTCGGTGTCCGAGGTACCCTATCCTGTCTCGATGCCGTCACCGGCAAGAAGCTATGGCGCAAAGACGACTTCCCCGGCGCCTGGCCGCAGTTCTTCGCAGCGTCGTCCCCGATTATCGTGGATGACTTGTGCATCGCGCAACTCGGCGGGCAGAGCAACGGAGGGATCGTTGCGTATGACCTGGCCAGCGGCGACCAGAAGTGGAAATGGGCCGGCGAAGGACCGGGTTACGCTTCGCCCGTGTTGATGACCGTGGATGGCATCAAAACGATAATTACCCAGACGGAGAAAAGCATGGTGGCGATCGGAGCGGCCGATGGAAAACTCTTGTGGCAGACCCCCTTTGCGCCTCAGGGGAGGGGTTACAACGCCGCCACGCCCATCGTGGATGGCCAAACGCTGATTTACGCCGGACAGGGCCGGGGCGCCAAGGCAGTGAAGATCGAGAAGCAGGGCGACGGCTTTGCCGCCAAAGAACTTTGGAGCAACCCAGACAACGCCGTTCAATTCAATACGCCCGTGCTCAAGAATGGTCTGCTCTTCGGTCTCTCCCAGCGCGGCAACTTCTTCTGCATCAACGCTCAGAGCGGCCAGACAGCATGGACCGATGCCACAGGCGGGCGTGGCGCTTACGGTTCCATTGTTGACGCCGGCTCGGTCCTGCTGGCTTTGACACCCAAGTCTCAATTGATCGTCATCCAGCCCAGCGAGAAGGAATACACCGAACTGGCCAGCATCAAAGTCGCCGACAAACAGGTCTATGGCTATCCGGTCGTCGCAGGCAACCGCCTCTTCGTCAAGGACCAGGACTCCGTGACGCTTTGGACCATCGAGTGAG
>ERZ1292640.2105-Hain-H43-02um-R1-2105-length-16199-cov-7_pt1 | contig 16199 bp, 11 predicted proteins | sample MGYA00564404_ERZ1292640 | MGnify/ENA primary metagenome ERZ1292640 (study PRJEB36523, sample SAMEA6512636) | groundwater metagenome | collected 2019-01-08 | study: AquaDiva: Metagenomics assemblies of 32 groundwater samples
GGCTTCCTCGAAATCTTCGACGAAAACGACCTGCGGGTCCTTCGCCAGGCCGACGCCGCCCGGATACTTCGCCGCGAGGCCAGAGCCTTCGGGCAGAGTGTCCGCGGCGGCGCCTGCGGCGGCCCGGTCCTGCCCATTTGTGGGGCGGTCGCCAAGCAAGGACACGCCGAGCAATCCGAATATCACCAGCCCGAGCCGCGTGATGGTCAGGACTCGAAAGTCGCTACTGAGTTCGCTTCTCATTGTCGTCTCCTTCGCTCACTGGAATGTGTACCTTCGTGAAACTACGGCTGGAACGCCGCGGCGGCGGTTACCATCGGACCGGACACGCCAAAGAGGTTACGGCTGCGCACTTCCAGCGTGTTCCCGCCCTTTTCCAGTTTCCAGCGAACCCGGCCATCCGCGATGATCTGCGGCAAGCCGCCGTTGAGCCGGACGACGTAAGCTTCAAAGTTCGGCGTCGCGCTGCGGATCTCGATGTCCAGTTCCGCTGGCGAAACGCTACGGACCCGCAGATCCGGCACGCCAGGGGTCCATTCGATGTGGCGCCGGTCAGCGGTCGGGATGAAGGCCCCGGCGGCGTACGCCCAGTGCTTGATGAGCACCTTGTCATTGCCACGATGCCAGGTCGTCTTGCGAAACGCCTCGTTGTCGAAGATCACATGCCGTTCTCGTGCGGAAAAATGCGGCTGCGTGAACGGGTTCTGACGCTGCGGATAGCAGACCCACCAGTAGCTGCGAACCGTGGCCTCGGTGGGCCGCGCGGGGGGCCGCGAGTCGTCCATCGGGACTTCGCGCCGCTCGACGCCACGAACCATGACGATGCCGCGGCCGCCGTCGGCCCGCACCGCTTCGTGCAGTTGCAAGGCGGACAGCGGCACACCGTCCCGCTCGAAGTGGATGTCGTACTTGGCGTCGAGCAGCACCCACTTGGCGTAGTCGTTGGACCAGACTTCGTTGACGCCGTGATGCAGGCTGCGGCCGAGGTCTTCGTGGTTGCGATCGACGAGAACATTGCGGGCCACGTAGCCCATCGCCGACAGCACCGCCTGCTGCACGGCCATCGAGTGGGAACAGTTGAAGCCGCAGCCGGTCTTGGCCTTCTCCAGGATCGCGAAGGCGTCGCCGGAGAAGTTCTGATCGTTGTCAATGGGCCAGCGGCTTGTGGACCCAGTGCCGCAACTTCAGGATGCGACGAAACTCGTTCGTCTCGCCTTCGACGACCTTGTCGAGCTGGTACTCCTCGCGCAGTCGCTTGAGCCGGGGGTTGTAGTAGTCCTCGAACCCCTGGAAGAGTTCCGGCGCATGAAACGCCGGCCCAGTGACCGTCGCCTCAACGATGGCCGCGCTGGCATCCTGGATGCGGAGTGGCCGGGAGTCAGAGCCTCGGCGAGACTCCGGTCGTTGCCGGGAAAGGAACAGCACGACCGCGCCCGGCGACTGGGCTTGGAAGGTGTGCGAGCCGCCGCCCGTGACCTCACCGGCCTGGTGCGTTGTCCCTTCCACCGGGTGAATCCACTCCACCTGGATTGAACCTGACGCGCCGGCCAGGTCCACGGTCGCTTCGCCGCCCGCCGGCAGATAGACGACATACGCCACCCCTGGGGCGGCCAAGCAGTATTTCGTCGAGGACAGTTCGTCGTGTGGCGTCATTGCTGCCAAGTCCACGCGCTCGGCGAGTCGGCGGGTGTGGCCCAGACTGCGACGCAAGCCGGTCCATTGTTCTGGCGTGCCTTTTCCCAGGACACGGGTGTCGGCGGGGTCCAGGAAACTATGCGGGTCCATGAAGATCGGATTGTGGCCGCGCACAAAGCTCTTCCAGGCCCAGGCGGAACTGCCGCCGATCCCCCAAATGTGGTCGGTGTCCAGCAGGCTCACCTTTTGGCCGTCCCACGCCGGCGGGTCGTCGCGAAAGCCGTCCTGGCTGCCCGGTGAAATCCACTCGGCCGGGCTGGCCAACATGCTTTCCAGACGCTCGGCCCCGTGCCCGGTGATCCCGACCGGATGCTGCTGGGGCTTGGTCCGCTCGTAGTCGCGCACGGTCTTCGCCACCCACCAGTCCCAGTCCTTCTCGCCCCCTTCGTTGATGACCTCGTAGAGGACATTGTCCAGGTCGTTCACCGTGTCCACCACCTTTCGGAGGTAGGCGGCCTGGAGCGCGCTGACCTTCGGGTTGGCCAGGCTATGCACCGCCGCGCTGCTGCCGTCGCCGACCACCTCGGCATTGATGCCATTGGCGTTGTTGTCCGGGTGGAACGGGTGAGCCCGCCACGCCCAGCCATCGGGCGCGTCGCGGCGTCCGAGGTTTCCGTGCCGCAGCCCCCAACCTTCAAAGAGCATGACCGAGACGTACATACCGCGCCGTTGGGCGGCGGCAACGCGGGCACGCAGCCGCTCGAAGTAATCGGGATCGAACTTCGTCAGGTCGAACTTGGGTTTGCCGTCGAGCGCTTTCCCCGGCCCCGTCCGCGCCCACGGCAGTGGGGCGACGCGGCACACGACCCCCTTGCCCAACTCCCGATTGGCTCGCGTATCCCACGCGGTCGAGTCCCAAGTCCACAGGCGGATGAAGTTATGACCGTGCTGTTCGAGAAAGTCGAGATAGGCGTCGAAGTCGAACGGCCGCGGCGGGTCGTCGGGGCCCATGTCCACCAGGTTGTTCCACGTATGGGCACCGGTCAGGTAGATCGCCTTTCCCGAACCGTCGGTGAAGTACCGCGGATTGGTGGGATGCACGCGGAGCCCGGTGGCTTTGCCCGCCACGGCTTGACCCGCTGTCAGCAGGACGGCCATCACGAAGACCGCTGTCCCCTGCCGCAACATCTCATGTTTCATCGCTGATCGCTTCATCGTTTGTTCATGTCGGGTACTTTGCCGTCCGCCCGCCTGTCGCGCTGGCTCTTGTCCCTGGCTATTTCACCATCAGGCGAGCGGCCCTGGCGGCGACGAGCTGGCAGGGCAGGCAGTAGTCGGCCCGCTTCTTGCCCGGCGGGAAGGAGACCTGCTCATAGGCGGTCAGGTGGCCTTCGGCCTGATGATAGGCGACGTGCCCGTAAAGGCTGAGCAGAAAGTCATTCTTGCGCCCCAGCGACCACACGCCCGCTAGGTAATCGGCCAACGGCCAGTCGTCTAACCCGTCGCCGAATCGCGTCATGCCGCAGAACTGCCCTGCGGCCGAAAGGCGCGCCTCGACGATCCGATTCGCCAGTTCCTTGGGCAACAATCCGCTGGAGAGGAGTTCCGGCCAGTATCGGTAATTGGTGTAGGCCGTGAGCTCCGAGGCCCCGGCCCCGTTCAGCCGCGAAGGCTTTTGCGGATCGAGCGGCCCGACCCGGGGCGGCAACCACCAGTCGGAGGGATCGGCGGGCCACGTCTTCCGGATGGCCCGGAGGGTGTCTCGCGCCAAATCCGCAGCCACCTTGCGCACGCTCGTGATCGGCGTGCTCGGCGAGCCGTTCTGGCGCCGGCACAACTCCGCCCAACGCTCCAGTCCCTTCGCCACCCACGCGTTGTTGTGGAAATACTTGCCGGTTTCCTTCCGGGTGTCCGCCTCCGGCACGCCGCTGATCAAGCCATCCTCCCGGACCGCCGCGGCACGGAGTTCCAACAGGTATGCGGCCATCCGATCCAGGGCCTGAAACCCCTCCTGCCACCAGCCCGCAGTCCCGGTGCGCTCCTCCAGCAAGGCAGCCGTGTGCAGGAGTTGCCCGTACTCGCTGAGCGACGGCCCGTAGTAGTTGATGGTCCCGTCGTCCCGCACGAAATGGGCCAGCCAGTAGCGGAACAACCGGGCGGCCCGGACGTGCATCCCCCAGGCCGACAAGGCGTCCACGGCAGCGATGATCGTGGGCGGGAACCCAGCGTGGATTTTCTCCCCATACTCTTGCACGCCATATTTGGGGTGATCGCCTTGGAACGTGGCGTCGATGTGCGCCAGGCCCGTCCGCACGGACAGGTCCAGGAAAGGATGCCCCGTTTGGATGGGAGGGTTTGTCCGGAGATCCTTGACCTTCCGGGTGATCAAGGCGGGATCGAAGGCGGGCTCGCCCGTGGTGCGGGGAAACAGGGCAAGGATACTGTCCAGATCCGGCGGCCCCGGGAACATCTTGCGCACCGGATCCTCGGTCATTGCGCTCCAGTCCCCCTTGAGCTTTTCTTCGGCCAGGGCCCCTCGTGCCCCAGGGGAAAACATGGCCGTCGCCGAAACCGCGGCGCAGCGGTCCAGGAAGTCCCGTCGAGTCATGGCAAATCTCCTCATGGTTCATCGCTCCTTTCCACGAGCCTCCACCCGACTCGGCGGTTCCATCGACCTGATTTGTGCTTCATGTTTCACCTCATCTCGTCGTTTATCTTTTCACATCGGTCACCGGAGATTCCTTCGCTGCGTCATCCAACACCAGAACCCAATCGGAAGTCAGCCCGCTGGAAGGCGGGATAAATTCGCGCGTTGCCGTAGAGGGATATTCCCCGATAAAAGTCCAGGTTCCCTCGCGGGGGTTGAACCAGTGCGCCTTCACCGTACTACCCGAAACCTTGTCCATGTTAATGGTGACCGGATGGCCCAACGGCAAATACGCGAGCAGAAAACTGCCGTCGTCGGCTCGCGCCGCTTGAATGTGATCTTCTGCCCGGCCCTGGCCGGCTGCGATGACGGATTGGTCAGGCGCCATCCGGTACCACGGGCGGGCCTCGAACAAGCGGCGCATGATCCCCATCTGACCGGCGCCGTCAAAGTCCATGGCCTTGCGCCAGTCGGTGTTGCCATGCGTGATCGGCGTTCGGCCCTGTTCAAAGAACTGCCAGACGTCGTGGCAGCCATAGGTGTGCCCGGTCGCGCCTGCCAGCATCGCCCAATAGGCCGCCTGCCGCACCTGATGGGCATCGCCGCGCGTGGTTCCGTCCCAGGCGTTCCGCTTCTGGAAAAACGGCGTCCCATCCGCATGGTAGGGGTGGTTCTCATAGACCGGTTCGCCATCCAGCGTGGGCTTTGCCGGAATCAGCGCACGGTCGCGCGCGATCTGTTTGTAGGAAGGCGCTGACCAGGCGTGCCCCGAGTAGGTCAGGTTGAAACCCAGCCACGCCTCGCTGTGAAAGAAGGGCGAGCTGCCGCGGCGCTCCTGCCCATCGGCGCCGTGGTAGCTCATGAGGTGGGCGCCTTGATCGCCGGCCGCCAGTCCCTGCGCCAGGGATCGCCAAATAGCCTCATATCCGACTGGGCTGCGGTCGCCCCCCAGGATCCAGATGACCGGCTTGTCCTTGTATCGTTTCCCCAGAAACTCACCGTAAACGCGGGCGTTGGTCACGTTGAAGATCTCCGGCCCCTTGCCCCATGCCTTGCGCACTTTGTCCCCCCACGTCGGGAGCAATGCCACGCAAAGGCCGCGGTCCGCAGCCCGGTCGATGATGTCGTCCACGTGCTTGAAATAGGCCTCGTTCGGTCGCGTGGGATCGTTGTCCGTTAGCGGAAGATGTCCGTAACGGGTAGGAATGTCCAATCCTCCATTTTCCGTCAATCCCATCACCATGATGACGGTGAATCCTTTGGCAGCGCGATTGTCGAGGTATTGCTCGGCTTCTTCGCGGGTGAGGCGGTGGAACAGTTCCCACCCTGTATCCGCCAGATAGAAGAAGGGCTGCCCGTGCTGGTCCACCAGATACCTTCGATTCGGGCTGAGGCTCAATCGACCGGAACGATCCGGAAGGGGCTTCGCCTCGAAAGCGCCGGTACGGCCCGTCCCCTTGTTCCCGCTTTCGACGGGACGGAGAATCGCTTCGCCGAGCTTTTTGAGAAACAGGTTGTATTCGTCCGCCCTGATCTTTCTCTCCTGCCTGTCCGGACTGAGCCGGACGATCACGGTGTCCCACTCGGGGATCACAAAAAGGATATTGTTCTTGAAGCCGCTGCGCGCGAATGTTCCCAGCGGCGCGTCGGGCCAGTGACGCTGGCCATCCGGCTTGATCCCGTTGGGCCACCAATGGTAGCCGTAGATTCCAGACCCCTGCCGGTCGCTGCTCGGCCGGCCAGACGGAAGCGAAGCGGGCACTTGCACCGCGGTCGCGTCGCGAACCCACGCTGCGCTGATGAGCTGCTTGCCGTTCCAGTTGCCCCGGTTCAGGAACAGGTGCCCGAACCGCGCCAAGTCGCTGGCCGAGCCCTCAATGCCGCCCGTCCAGTTCAGGACCTTGCCGGTGGCGTCCGGCCGCCAGGCGAACCGGGTCATGCCGATGGGGTCGACAATCCGCCGTCGCAGGTAGTCGTCGAGCGACTCGCCGGCGATCTGCGTCAAGGTGTATCCGTATTGTTGGGTGGCCTCGTCCCAGTACATGTATTTCGTTCCGGGCGCGAAGACCGGCGGCAGCGGATCGACCAGGGCGTTCGCGTCGCACCGTTTCTTCTCGGCATCGCAGTCATCGGTGCCACCGACGCCGTCGAAGCCGGAGGTCATCGTGGCGAAATGGCGCAACGTCACCGTGGAGTAATGTTGGGCGAGGGCCGGGTTAAAATCCTTGGCGAGCGTGTCCAGCGTGCATTTGCCGTCTTCGATCAACAGACCGTGTGCGGTGGACGTGAACGCCTTGGTGACGGACGCGACCGGCTGCTGCCGGTCCGCCTCCGGCCCGCGGAAGATCATCCGGCCGTGGCGCACGATGACCAACCGCTTGACGCCCTCGGCGCCGGATTGTTTCTCCAGATACTCAATCGCCGCGCGGAGTTTCTCCGGATCCACGCCCTGCGACGACGGGGTCGCCTCTTCCCAGTCCTTGCCGGGGAAAGCCATCGCATCGGCAGCACATCCCGTGATCTCGGCAAGCTTGGCGAAGAACGCCCGCTTGCGATCGCTCGACAGGCTCCAGTTCACCGGGACGCTTTGATAGCCGTCGTCGAAGCCTTCACCGCGCATGCGGTAGTCGAAATAGCCCCACGAGGCGTACTCGCCCAGCGCGGCGAGCAGGTTGTTGCGCGGCTGGTCGAAGTCGAAATGGTCGTCCTCGTTGAACAGGATGGGCATGGGCCGATAGCCCGGCACGTGCCGCGTCTGGCGTACTAACGCGGCGATGCCATCGGGGTTGGATATCGAGTTGCCGTGCAGGAGCAGGAAGTCGGCGCTGCGCACCACGTTCTCGCGCGGCAGCGATTTGCCGCCGTAACTGGTGCTCACCAGCAACCGCCGCCCGTGGCGCTGGCGCGCCTTCACCCGCTCGATCAACTCATGCACCCGGTTGGGCTTCAGGATCGCGTGATCATAACGCACGTCGCATTCGTTGTTGACCTCGATGAGCACGTTGCGGTAGTCGCGGTCGAGCACCCAGTCGATGGCGTTGTCCAGACCGCGCAACACCGCGGCTTCGTCCTTCAGGCGCTGGTCCTGTCCAAAGTAGAAAATGCCCAGGATGGCGACCATGCCCAGCTCGTCCGCGCGATTGAGGATGCGCTCCAGCCGCGCCATGTAGTCGGGCCGGAGTTCGCCCTCCGGCGTGATGGCCGAATTGTGCCAGGGCTGGCCTTCCACATATCCCTGCGGGTTGCCGCCCTGAAAGTTCAGCGTGACGGCCAGCAGCCCGTGCCGCCGCCACTCCGGCATGGCGGCGAGGAACTCGCGCGTGTTCCGTTCGGCGTCCCACTTCTTCGTGTCGGGATAATCCCAGCGCGCGACGGTGTCCGGGTTTAAGTCGTCGAAGATGCCCTGGACCATGCGCGAGTTCATCAGCAGGCCCTGAATCTTCTTCCCGTTCCAGGTCCGGCCCTCGTAGGTCGGTTTGCCGTTGAGGTGAAACTCCTCGCCGATGATGGCGACAGTCGTCTTGCGGGCCGGTTCCGCAGCGGGCGCGAGTGCAAGCGTCACGAAGGAAGCGGTGATCAGCGGGAACCAGCGTTTCATGGCGACGAGCGGTTTATGGGCACCTCCGAAAACTGCTTTTCGGAGTCGGGTTGATGGTGGCAGTTCGGTTTTCGGCGTGGCTGGATTCATGGCCGTTCCTTTTGTTGGGTTTTCTTGAAGTTTGGTTTTCCGTGGTGGATGGGTTTTCGGTCGTGGCTGGTTTTAATCATCACTTTTCAGGCGGCGGTCCGTGGTAGTCCCGATTCGGAATCGGGATTCGTAACGGGCCAGGTTGCAGATCAGGTTGATCAAGCCAATGGCCGCAGCGTTGCGCCGCCGCCCAATGTAGCGCAGGTAGAATCCTTTCATCGATTGGCTCATGTAGCCAAAGATGTGTTCGATGCGCGCCCGAATCCTGGACTTCTGGCGATTGCTTTCTTTCTGCGTAACGGGTCAGTTCTTGGGCTGCTTCCCGCCAGATTTCCTCCGCCCATACAGCAGGTGGTTCAGATGGCCGCGAGTTCCCATCCCCAAGCGCTCCGCGATCCATCCCACCGTCATCGTCGTCTCCGCCCGCAAGCGCGCCGCCAGAGCCACCTTGCTTGGGTTCCCCTCGGGCCGATGCCTTGGCGCTCGTCTTCACGGTTTCACCAAATCGAAGTATTCGTAGAACACGGTGGCCAGCTTCTCCCCGTAGGTCTGCCAGTGCCGGGCGGAGGGATAATCCTTCAGGCCGGCAATCCAGTTGCAGTTGAATTCATGCACGACGGCATCGATGTGGTAGCGCTCCAGCCACCCGTCGCCCAGCGTCCCGGAATTGCGGAACGACTCCTTAGTGCTCCCCTCCGTGAACCAGGTGTGCTTGCGGAGCAATTCCTCCAAGGTGGCCATCCGCTCCAGATGGCGCGTCAGTTCCGGCACGGGCGGGCGGCTGATGTGCAATTTGCCGCCGCCGTCGTTGTGCAACTCCAGCGCGAGATGCGGCGCCTGCCCCGCCTTCACCCTACGTTCCAGCCACTTCTCCAGCGCGAAATTCTCCGGGGCAAGCTGCGGGTCTGCCGGCTTGTCCCAGTTGCGGTTCAGGTCCTTGCCCTGGAAGTTGAATCGCGTGCGGCCGAGGGCCACGCCGTCCTTGTTCGCCATCGGCAACACGTAAACACAGTAACGCTCCAAGAATTTCCCGGCGTCCGCGTCGCCCTTGAGCAGCCGGTGGACGAGTCCTTCCACCACCCAATTGCCGCCGGGCTCCCAGGCGTGCGCCCGGGCGCGGAGGAACACACGGAACGGCGCCTGAGGATTGCCCACGCGGATAATCTCCAGTTCGCGCCCCTGAACGGTCCTGCCGATGGCGGTGACCTGCACGAGCCGATTCGTGCGGATCCCGGCCAGGAACTGGTCGAGGTCGGACAGGCGGTAAGGCTCGACGCGGGCGACGTAGAGCCGCGGGCCGGGCATCTCCACGTGCAGTCGAACGCGGTTCTCCGGCAGGCTCTCCAAAGAAACGGACTTCCATGCGCGCCCGTCCTCCGAGATGACGACGGCCTTCAACTCGCGCGCAACCGAACCGCTGACACCGTTCCACACGTTGTCGAGATTCCTGAATTCGAGCGTCAGCTTGGAGCCGGGCTGCGCGTGAAGCTGAAAGTGAATATGCCCGGCGGCACGGTTCGGGGAGGAACGCTCGTGGTCGTAGAGCAGATGAACCAGGACCGTTCCGTCCGGCGCGAATTCATACCAGACCGGCGAGGCGTTCTCGAAGCTCGTATCAATGAACTCCAACGGCTGGTTTGTGACGGTGACCGGAGTTTTCGCCGACTCCGCGGCGAACGCGGACAGCGTGCTCACAGCGAAGGCGAGAGCGACGAGGGTGAGAGTTGGTGTTTTCATAAAGAGGACGGCATTTCCCTGGCGCCCCATTAAACTGATAGGAAATCGCTTTTTTGACGCTGCGCGGTTCATGGCTGGGGGCGAGACATAAGCTACGCGGAGTGAAATGGGCTGCCGTGGCGCATCTGCACAGAGGCCGGGTCAATGCAGCGCCTAAATGCTTGAGCGTCGGGTGCCGCCATGAAATTCTGCGCCGCAGCCTGAGCAGTGGCCAAGTCACACCCCAGCACCACATCAATCCACTCGCCCGTCTCCCGACTGTGAGAAAGGCGCCGGGAAACAAAGCCGGGACCAGACCGAAGAAAACGGTCGGAGGCCAACACAGCCTCCCGGAAGCTCTGCTCGGAGACAGTGGGGATAGTCTTGAATATGGCGAGTTCGGTCACTGGGTCGTTCATATTGGAGATGCGCGTCGTGATGCCTAACTGAGAATTAGCGTCCCGGTTTTACGTCCACCTCCCACAGGGCAAGCGCGGTGCGGAGGCGCGTGGCGTCTGCGGGACGCTCAGAAAGCAGGTTGGTTTGTTCGCCGGGGTCAAGTGCGAGGTCGAACAAGTATTCCTCGCGGCGCGCGCCGTCCGCGCGCGCGACGAGTTTGAGAGCGCCCTCGCGCACAGCGTGCCAGGTGCGCTGGCCACGACGCCCTCGCCAGAAGAGCGTCCTTGCCGGCGGTGCTTCCCCTCGCAGCGCAGAGCGTAAAATGTCAATGCCATCGAAGGGCTGGCCGGCGGGCGCTTTCACCCCGGCGGCGTGCGCTATCGAGACGGTGAGGTCGAACGTGGCTGCCGGATGCAGATACTCCACACCCGCAGGCAGCACACCAGACCAGCGCGCGATACACGGCACGCGGATCCCGCCTTCGAATGTGCTGCTTTTAATGTCGCGCAAGCCGCACGAGCGGGCGCTGGCCGTGCCGCCGTTGTCGCTGGCGAAAATCACGAGCGTGTTTGTGGCCTGCCCTGTGCCTTCCAACGCTTTCAGCACGCGTCCTATCGCTTCATCCATGCGCTCGATCATCGCCGCATACACCTGGGGTGGAGCTTTCCCCTGCTGCCAACGCGGGGAATCCGCTGGCAGTGGCGCGGACTGCTCCTCGTCGGGCGCTTGATAGGGCGAATGCGGGGCGGTGAAAGGCAGGTAGAGGAAAAACGGCTTCGCACCCGCACGGGCGGTGTTTGTCTGAATCCATCTCACGGCCTCATCGGCAAACAAATCGGTGGCGTAACCACGCCGCCTAACCGCAGCGCCGTTGAGCCGGAGCACCGGAGAGCGGGTGGGGGGATCCTCGCGGTGATGAAAGTAGTCCATCCCGCCGCCGAGGCAGTAGAATGCGGGATCGAAACCGTGGCGGAGAGGGGAGAACTTGTCCTCGTAGCCAAGGTGCCATTTGCCTGACAAAGCCGTGGCGTATCCTGCGTCCTGAAGCAGGCGCGGGAGAGTCGCTTCCGAGGCTGGCAAACCCAAGTCATGCGTGGCGGCGAGACGGATCGCATCGTCGTAACGGCCCACGCCGCTGATGCCGATGGCGCACTCCAGACCGCCGACGCGTTGGTGATAACGGCCCGTGAGCAACGCCGCACGGGTGGGCGAGCACTCCGGTCCATTGGCGTAGAACTGGGTGAATCGGACTCCCTCACGCGCCAAGCGGTCCAAGTGCGGCGTCCGGATGTCCTTCGCGCCGTAGCAACCGAGGTCGCCCCAGCCGAGGTCGTCGGCGAGAATGAGGACAACATTGGGCGGAGAAGCCGCGAACCCTTGAATGCCGACGACGGCAACGCTCAGGGCCAAGAAACTGACAAGCGGGAGTTGACGGCGAATTGTTGCGAGTCTGAACATGGCTTGTCGCGGTGTGTTTTCTCAAATCAAAACACCAAGGGGTCCGCCTGTCTTTGGTGTCGCTGGAAATTCATTTGTCCTGACTGGAAGCGTAACTGATAGGAAATTGCTTTTTGACGCTGCGCGGTTCATTCAACGCGCTTGAGCACGGCCGCGTCATGCCACAGAACTGGCCGCCGCCGGTCAGTGTGGCTGCTCCTGTGAAAAGTAAAACCACCTGCATTGCAGGGATCATCTTCTACGTCCTCTTCACCTTGGGGACGCGACCAAGGTTTTGACGTCCTCAGCGTTCAGGGCCCGGTTGTAAAGCCGCGCGTCATCCATCGACCCAGTAAACGACCACGTCTTGGGGCCGCCAAAGACCTGGCCATGAGCCCGGTCTTGCCCGAGCAGGGTTTCGGCACTTGAAATATGAATCGGGCCGCTTTCTTTGCACGGAAAGTCTCCGCCGGTGTCCTCGACCCCGTTGATATACGCGCGCATGACCTGACCGCACCGTCATAGGTCACGGCAAGATGATTCCATTCGTCATAGGGAAAGGAATTGGGGGCGGTGAAACCGCCGTGCCAGTCTTCACCGGTGATCGATATTCGCCACTCGATATTGACCTTTCCCTGGCCGCCGCACAGCACCAGCCAGCCGGCGTTTTTCTCGTCGATAAAACCATGCTTGGACGCAATTCGTGATTTTCTGCCGTCCTTGGACTTCTTGATCCATGCGGCAAAGGTCATGGCCTTGGTCATATTCAGGCTCTCGTGCTGGCCGCAATTGAGATAGCACGATTCAGAGAAGCTGAGCGCGCCTTTGCCGGTCCTTCCTTCCGCCCATTCAGGTTCGCCTCTTTCGAAGACGCCGTGGTTGGCGCTGATCGTATCCTGGGCCACTTTGCCGGTTCCCTCATCCATGGGCCAATGGCTCACAAGCCCGGTTGCTATATCTCCGCTTTGCCGCTGGTCCGCCGCTTCATTGACGTTTATCGGCACTGCGGCGGCTGCGAGCGCGGTGGTTTTGAGGAAGTAGCGACGAGAGATGCGGGACTGTGTTTTCATGCCGGGCAGTATTCTCCTGGGCTCGGCGGATTTCAAGGACGAACAAGGGCGGACATTTCATCCGCATGGATGTTGAATATCCCGGCCAGCCAAAACTCCTTGGCCAGCGCCATGTCGCGCAGCGGGTCAAAAAGGGCCTGCAAAATCGGCGTCAGGATTGCGGTGGGTCGGAGGGCTTGCATGAGATCGGTCAATTGCGTCCCAGTGTTACCTTTCGCCGAGGCAATAGAGAAAGCGATCCGAGCGCAGGAACAGTTGATCGCCAGCGATGGCCGGGCTGGCATTGAAGGTACTGCTGTCGCCCAGGCCGTTTCGTGCCAGCAGCTCAAAGATCGGCTTGGCGGCCAGCACAAAGACGCCGCCGCGGCGCGAAACGTAGTAGAGTTTCCCGTCGGCCAGCACGGGCGAACTGTAGATTTGGCCGGGTGACGGCGCGAGACGCTCCTCATACACGATCTTCCCGGTCTTGGCTTCCCCGCAATTGACCACGCCCAAGTTCTCGTGGGCGAAGTAGAGGTGACCGTCGTGATAGATGGGCGAGGAAACATTGGAGCCCTTGCTGAGGCGCCACAAGCCGTGGCTGGCCGTCACGTCGCCCCGGCCGCCGGCCCGCACGGCCAAGCCGCCGCCGGTCCGGCCGCCGATCGAATAGACGACGCCTTCGTGAGCGACCGGGCTGGGACACATATACCAGCCGATGCCGGTGTCACAATTCCAGAGGGATTGGCCACTGTCGGGGTCGAAGGCCAGCACCTTGCCGAAGATCGGAATCACCAACTCGCGCTTTCCTCCCGCGACCTCGACCAGCAACGGCGTGTTCCACGCCTCCTTGATGCCTCCGGCCCGCCAGGTTTCTTGGCCCGTCAGCTTGTTCAGCGCGACCAGCGACTCGCTTTCGACACTGGCGTTGACGAGGACCAGGTCGCGGTGGAGGACGGGCGAAGCGGCCGAGCCCCAGCCGTTAATCCGGGAGCCAACCTTGGCGCGCCACAGTTCGCGCCCGTCGTGATTGAAGGCGAACACGCCTGTCTTGCCGAAGAAAACGTAAACGCGCTCGCTGTCTGCCGCGGGCGTGCTGGAAGCGTAGCCGTGGTCTTCGCGGATGCGCTCCTGCTCCGGCAACTCGGGCGCGATGGGCTTGTCCCAGAGGATGCGACCATCGGCGTGGTTCAGGCAAAGGACATGCAGCTTGAGGTCGTTCTGGCTGGTCGCTCCTGGCGCCGCCGGACCGTAGCCGGTGTAGCACGTCAGGAAAACGCGGTCACCGACGACAATCGGACTGGAGGTGCCGGGTCCCGGAAGCTGGGTTTTCCACGCGACGTTCTGGGTGGCGCTCCAGGTGAGCGGGAGCTTTGCACTTTTGCTGGTGGCCAATCCGTCCGGACCGCGGAATTGCGGCCAATCGCCGGCTGGAGGGCGAGACTGGCCCAATGCGCCGCCCGTCATGGCGAAGGCGAGCAGAAGACCGATGCTGTGTGGATTTCTCATTGTGAATCTTTCGGTTTGTTCGTTCGTTTTTGGATGGGTCCGATGTAGGCCGTACTGACCACGATGTCGTCAATCCAACTCTTTTGTTGACGTGGAGGTCCGCCGCCTTGGGGTCCTCCGCCTCCCCAGCGCGGCCCCAGCCTCTCGCGCCGCTCGGCGGAAATAACCAGCCGGTTTGTCATTCTGACCCAAGCGAAGCATCTCCAAGATTCTTACGCCGCGTTGTTCCGTTCAGAATGACAAGGAAGTGCGGCCAACTGGTTAGCGATTTCCGACGCGGCGAAGCTCTCCCTCAGTACGCCATTTCACGTAGTCGAAGCTCCAGCGATAGTTCTGGCTGAACTGCTTGCCGCCCTCCAGCCCAGCCCTGCGGACGCCACCAGCGAAGACCTGGTCCCCCCGGTCGCGGTACTGGATATCACCAGTCTGGAGGTACACCCAGGCAAAGGCAGGTGCGACCAGAAGGTTCAGAGCCGGCGCCGCCTCGGTCGGGTTATCCGCGCGGTAGAAGAAGGCCTGTTGCTTCCCGATCCACGCCCGCTTCCAGCACTCATCCAGCCCCATCTTAATGGCGGGGAGAATACGAGCATCCTTCTTCACCTGGTCATGGTAAGAGATGAGAGCCTCACAGGTCAGGCCGAACATGAACGGCGCCCAGTTCTTGGATACGTTCTGGACGAACCACTGGTCAATGTGTCCCAACGCGTGCTCGACCGCCTGCTCCAGTTTGGAGTGCCTTGGCTCCCCGAGGGCCTCGGCGACCAGATAGGCGTGGATACAATACGCCGTCTCGCGACTTGATTCCTCCCCGACGCCCCCGCCGACCGCCGCATAGGGAGTATTTTTCGAGAGAAGAATCGCAGCCTCCTTCGATTTTTCGTGGACGGTCCGCCTGAAGTGCATGTCAAGACCGTGCGGGAAGACCCGCCATCCTGGCGCCCTGCCCTTCAGCGCGAACACGTATCCCCGGTAGGTCTCCAGGCAGTTCTCGGCCGCCTCATTCCATTTCGGGTCGCCGGTGTAGTCGGCGATCTGATAGAAGACCCGCGGCCCGTCGTAGTACCAGACGTAGGCTTCACTCCTATAACCCGCAGTGATAGCGTATCCCCTCTCGGCACCGTGTTTCACCCCGTATTTCTTCATGTTGTCTTCCCACCGTCGCAGCTCAGGGATAGGGACGGACTCCTTCGCGGGCATCTGGCGCGCTTGCCCGAACACTGAACCGAGTACGCTCACCGCCTGCAACAGACCGACGCAGATCGCTTTGTTCATGGTCTTGTGATCTCCCTTTGCCGTTCATTTTTGGATCGGTCCGACATACGCCGTGCTCACCACGACGTGGTCGAACCAAACCTTGCTCGTGTGGCCCGGCGGCGCCTGGGTGATGTAGAGCAGCACCCAGAGGTAGTTGAGCTTGAGCCGCTCGTCACGGCGCCAGCGAAAACCGTCGAAAGGCTGACCGCCCGGCGGAACTTGAAAACGCTCCGGCCCTCCCTTTGCGTCGTCCCAACGAATGCCACCGCCGCCTTCGCCGGGGAAGAACTTGTCATATTCCCACCTGCCCTTGGGGAAGCCCTTGCCCAAGTGGCTGACCCGTTTGCCGTCGATCCAGAGTGCCATCTCGCCGTTGCTGTCCTCCACCTCGTTCATTTTCATCGTCACTTCCGCGCAAATCCATTTGCCGCGCGCGACCTTGAGGCTGGGGTCGCAGACGAAGCTGTTGCCCCAGGTTTGTCCGCGCGGCGGACTGCCCCGCATTTCGCACCAGTAGGTGTAATAGTCCCAGGTCCAGGCTTTCCCAGAAGGCTCGACGCCGTTGCCGAACCACCCGTCGCCGCGCGGTCTCACTCCGGCGCCGCCTTGCGCATACGGCGTGGGCGGGTGATGGCCGCCGACATGGAAGAAGTGGCCAATCGGCGCGCACCGCGGGTCGAACTTCACGTAGAAGCGCACGAACAGCCGGTCATAGCCGGGCGGCAGGCGCCGGAACAGATGCCCGCCGTCCCCCTTGCCGCCCACGTGAGTCATGAGCAGCGACTGCTTGCCTCCGCTGCCGGGCGGCGTGTCCTCCGACAGCGACATGATGGCGGCGCTCTTCACCTCGTCCCAGCGTTTCTTG
>ERZ1292640.2107-Hain-H43-02um-R1-2107-length-16189-cov-11_pt1 | contig 16189 bp, 14 predicted proteins | sample MGYA00564404_ERZ1292640 | MGnify/ENA primary metagenome ERZ1292640 (study PRJEB36523, sample SAMEA6512636) | groundwater metagenome | collected 2019-01-08 | study: AquaDiva: Metagenomics assemblies of 32 groundwater samples
GTACGCCCTCGGCACGCAGCCCGGCCTGGATGGCGTAGAGCCCGCGGCGCAGGCCGGGGTTGTTCTGCGCGGCTTCCTTCTCTGCCACGGTCAGCGGCTCCGGCTTCGGGGGCACCGTGATCGGGCGGCCCAGTTCCTCTTGTGCCAGCTGTTCGTAGAAGCCGCGCGGCGAGGCGATCGACTCGAACAGGGCCCGGGCCTGGGCCGGTGCCTCCGGTTTGCCGGCCAACGCCAGCAGGGCGCGGGCGCGCCAGTAGACCCAGGCCGGGTCCTGGCGCTGGGCCTCAGGCATGGCGGCCGTCGCGTTCAGTACCTCCTGCCAGGCGCCGGCGCGCAGGGCGGCGCGCACTTTCCAGATCAGGTGGTCGCCGTTGAGGTGCTGGTCCTGCGCGTGGGCGAAGTAGTTGATGGCACCTTCGTTGAGGCGGCGCGCGGCACGCTTGCCGATCACGCCCCAGACCCAGCTGCGCTCTTCCTGCGTCAGCTGGGTGCGCCAGCGCACCTTGTTCATCTCGTCCATGGCGGCCGTGGTGTCGGTGCTGGCCAGGCGGATCAGTGCCAGCGTTACCAGTTCCTTGGTGCGCGGGCGCAGGGCGGTGATCTTGTCGTCCAGGAAGCGCACCGGGTTGGCATAGATGGCGTTGACGCTGGCCACCCAGTCCGGATTCAGCAGGCCCACCGCCTGTGTGGCGATGCGGGGACGCTCGTTCTCGAAGCCCAGCCGGGCGCGCAGCCAGGCCGTGTGGGCCTTGAGCTTGCCGGCCTCCAGCTGCTGCTCGGCCGCGGCAGCGCAGCCTTCGTCAGCCTCTTTCTGCGCCAGCCAGAGCTCCTGCACCTGGGCGGCCACGTCGGTGTCGCTGGTCTGGGCCTCGTTCAGCAGCGCATAGCAGCGTACCGAGCGGTCGTCGTTCATGCGGAACTTGGGGTACTCGGCGGCGAAAGTGGCCCAGTCGCGCCGCTTGCCCAGCAGGAGCAGCCAGTCGTTGCGCAGGCGGTCTTCCTGGTAGGTGCCGGCGTAGCGGCTCAGGAAGGTCCGTATTTCCGTCGGACCGGTTTCGTCGAGCCGCGCTGCCAACTCCCAATAGGCGCCCCAGGGTTCCAGCACATGGCCGCGCACCTGCGGCAGCAGTGCGGAAAGGCGACGGCGGTCGCCCTTCTTGAAGGCCTGGTTCATCTCCAGGAGGGGGGCATCGTCGGCGGTTTGCGGCCGGGGTTTGGTCTTGGGCGCGGCAACGGCGCTGGCATGTGGCAACATCAGACCTGCCACCAGGGCGATCGATGTCAGAATGGCTTGAAACTGCATGTGGGAATTATGGACACATCTGAGGAAAAAAGGTCGCAGGAAAAGAAGGCGCTTCGCCAGCAACTCATCACACAACGCCTGAACCTGCCCGATCGCCTACAGCGTACTGCGCTGTTGCAGCGGGTGATGCGCATCTGGCTGGTGGGCCGCCCGGATGCGGTGATCGGCGCCTACTGGCCGATCAAGGGCGAGTTCGACCCGCTGCCGGCCCTGCACCGCTGGAAGGAAGACGGCGAACTGATCGACCAGCCACAGCCCCGGCGCATCGGCCTGCCGGTGATCGACAAGGTGCACAAGACCCTGACCTTCCACGCCTGGTACCCCGGCTGCCCGATGGAGGAGGATGCCTATGGCATTCCGAAACCGAAGGACACCGAGCTGATCGTGCCCACGCTGCTGTTCGTGCCCTGCGTCGGCTACGGCCCCGGCGGCTACCGCCTGGGCTACGGCGGCGGTTTCTACGACCGCACGCTGGCCGCGCTGCAGCCCAAACCGTTCACCGTGGGGCTGGGCTTCACCCAGGGCTTCCTGTCGGACTTCGAGCCCGAGCCGCATGACGTGCCGCTCGATGCCATCCTGAACGACAACGGCGTGGTCTGGCCGGTCTAGCTGCTTCGTATTCATTCCAGTCATGGCCCGTCCCAAATCCGCGTCCCACGAGCTCAAGCGCGACGAGATCCTCGATATCGCGGCACAGTGCTTTGCCGACAAGAGCTACCCGGCCGCCAGCATGAACGACATCGCCGCCGCCTGCGGCACGTCCAAGGCGCGGCTGTACCACTACTACGGCAGCAAGGAGGCCATCCTGTTCGACCTGCTGGACCGCTACACGCAGCAGTTGCTGGCCATCGTCGGCCAGGTGCAGGCCACGGCGCAGCGCCGCAACCTGGACGACCGCGCCGCATTGCACGAACTGGTGCGCAGCTTCCTGCTGGAGTACGAGACTTCGGCCACGCGCCATGTGGCGCTGCTGCACGACACCAAGTTCCTCGGCGCCGTGCAGCGCGAGCAGATCTTCAACCGCCAGCGCGACGTGGTGGCCGCCGTCACGCACATGCTCAAGCGCGCCTATCCAGGGCGGCTGAACGCGCGCAACCAGACCGCCATTACCATGATGCTGTTCGGCATGATCAACTGGACCTTCACCTGGCTGCGCCCGGGCGGCACCCTGAGCTATGCGGCCTTTGCCGACGAGGTGATTGCCATGCTGGAGCGCGGTCTGTCCCAGTGAGGGAGCGCCCGGCGGCCGGGTTTTCCGGTTTCACCCTCCGTAATGCGTTACGCTTGAATAAAATCAGCGCCCACGCCTGATCACGATTCCACCGGAGACACCATGAGCAAAGCCTTTGCCTCGCAAGCCGACCTGACCGACAAGAAAACCACTTTTGAGCAACTCAGCAAGCACTGCTGGGCCTACACCACCGAGGGCGACCCGAACTCGGGTGTCATCATCGGCGACAACTGCATCATGGTCAGCGATGCCACCGCCACGCCGGCCATGGCGCGTGACCTCATCAAGAAGATCCGCACCGTCAGCGACCTGCCCATCAAGTACGTGCTGCTGACGCACTACCACGCCGTGCGCGTGCTGGGTGCCAGCGCCTATGTGGCCGAGGGCGCCACCGAAATCATCGCCAGCCAGGGCACGCTGGAGCTGATCCGCGAGCGCGGCGCACAGGACATGAAGAGCGAGATGGAGCGTTTCCCGCGCCTGTTCCGCAATGCCGAAACGGTGCCCGGCCTGACCTGGCCGAGCATGGTGATCGGCGGCGGCAACCCCGTCAAAGGTGAAGTGCCGGGCAAGCTCAGCATCAACCTGGGCGGCGTGGTGGTGCAGGTCTGGAGCCCCGGCCCGGGCCACACGCGCGGCGACACCATTGCCTGGGTGGAGGAAGAGAAGGTGCTGTATTCGGGCGACCTGGTGGAGTTCGAGGCTGGTGTCTACACCGGCGATGCGCAGCTCGAAGAATGGCCGGCCACGCTGGAGGCGCTGCGCGCGCTCAAGGCCGAGGCCATCGTGCCGGGCCGTGGCGAAGCCATGAAGGGCAACGCCAATGTCAACAAGGCGCTGGACTACACCAAGCGCTGGGTCGAGACGCTGTACACGGCGGGCAAGGAAGCCGTGGCGCAGGGCATGGACCTGAAAGCCGCCATGGCGCACACGCGCAAGAGCATGGACCCGGTGTTCGGCCAGGTCTTCATCTACGAGCACTGCCTGCCGTTCGACGTGACCCGTGCCTATGACGAGGCCAGCGGCATCAAGAACCCGCGCATCTGGACCGCCGAGCGCGACAAGGCCATGTGGGCGGCGCTGCAATCCTGAGCGCCTGCCGCTGACCTGCCCGGGGGCCTGCAATGCAGTCCCTTTTCATTTGGCGCTGATCAGGGCCTGGAGATCGGCCTCGTAGTCCTGCAGCTTTTCCTGCAGTTGGCGGCGCTGTGCCGCGCTGGCGCTGTTGTGCAGCGCGGCCAGGGTGCGGCAGCTGTCCTGCACCATGCGTTCGAACTGGGCACGGTAGGCCAGATCGGGCGAATAGAGGTTGCGCTGCTGCAGTGCCAGGATCTCGGCCTTGACGTGGGCGGCGCGATCCGCGGTGCCGTGCTCCCGGAACACTTGCAGCATGTCCTGCTGGCGGCGCAGCCGTTCGCGCCAGGCCAGCCGGGCGTCGAAGCCCGACTGGGCAATGCCCTGGCGCAGCAGCGCCAGCTGCGGCTCCTCCAGCCGGCCGTAGAAATCTTCCGCCCGCTCCACGGCTTTCTTCAGCCGCCGGGCCGCCAGTTCGGCCGGCGTGCCGTCCAGCCATTCCTCGCGCCATGTCTGGTTGTGCTTGTCGAACTGCAGCGCCAGGTGGCGCAGCTGCTCCGGCTGGAGCGTGGGCACCACGCGGCTCATGCCTTTGGCCGCCTGCTCGCCCAGGCTTTGCACGCGCATGCGGATCTGGTCACTGACGTCGCACACCTGTTGCGGCGTCACCGGCCCGCTGGCCAGGCGCTGCATCTGGCGCAGCAACTCGGCGTAGGCCGGCAGTTCGTTCCGTCGGTGCCAGGCCTGCAGCGCGGCCAGGCTGTCGCGCACCTGCACCGCTTGCGCGTCGTTGAAGTCGACGTAGCCGTCGAGCCACCAGTAGACCAGCGTGGGGGCGTTGTTGTAGCCAATTTTGACGGCGCTGCAGCCGCCGAGAAAAACCAGCAGCAGCGCGCCGATAATGCGGGGCAGGAGCGCCGGCAGGTGTCTGGAATTCAACATGACAGAAGCAAACGAGAAAAGCATGGTTCAGCCCCAACAGGCAGTGGATGTGGTCATCATGGCGGCCGGCAAGGGCACGCGCATGAAAAGCCGGTTGCCCAAAGTGTTACACCGTTTGGCCGGGCGTGCACTGCTGCAGCATGTGATGGACACGGCGGCCGCGTTGGCGGCGCGCCGCGTGGTGGTGATCACCGGCCACGGCGCTACAGAAGTTGAAGCAGCTCTCGCACGTCCTGCAAGGGCTGGTGCTGGATTTGATATGGGATTTGTGCGGCAGGAGCCGCAGCTCGGTACCGGCCATGCGGTGCAGCAGGCCGTGCCGGCGCTGCCGGATGATGGCGTGGTGGTGGTTCTGTCGGGTGACGTGCCGCTGACGCAGGTCGACACCTTGCGCACACTCATCAAGGCCTGCGGCGGCGACAAGCTGGCGCTGCTGACCATCGACTTTGCCGACCCCACGGGTTATGGCCGCATCGAGCGCGCCGGTTCGGGGGCCGTGCAGGCTATCGTCGAGCACAAGGACGCCAGTGATACGCAACGCCAGATCAAGGAAATCTACAGCGGCATCATGGCGGTGCCGGCCAAGCTGCTCAAGCCCTGGCTGGCCAGGCTGGACAACCAGAATGCGCAGGGCGAGTACTACCTGACCGATGTGGTGAAGTTCGCTGTTGGGCAGGGCGTGCCGGTGGTGGCGCACAAGATCAGCGACGCGCTGCAGGTGGCCGGCGTCAACAGCCCGCTGCAACTGGCCGAGCTGGAGCGAGCGCACCAGCTGCGCACCGCCCGCGCCTTGATGGAGCAGGGCGTTCGCCTGGCCGATCCGGCGCGCTTTGACGTGCGCGGCGAACTGGTGTGCGCGCAGGACGTGGAGATTGACGTCAATTGCGTTTTTGCCGGCCGCGTCGAACTGGGCGAGGGCGTTCGCGTCGGCGCCAACTGCGTGATTGCCAGCGCCCGCATCGGCGCCGGTGCCGTGATCCATCCCTACACCCACATCGAAGGTGGCAGCAGCGACAAGGATGCGGTCGAGGTCGGCGCCGGCGCCTTGATCGGCCCCTTTGCCCGCCTGCGCCCCGGCGCCAAGCTGGGTGAGGAAGTGCACATCGGCAACTTCGTCGAGATCAAGGCCTCGACGCTGGCCCATGGGGCCAAGGCCAACCACCTGGCCTACATCGGCGACGCGAAGGTGGGCGAGCGCGTCAATTACGGCGCCGGCAGCATCACCGCCAACTACGATGGCGCCAACAAGCACACCACGGTGATCGAGGCCGACGTGCACATCGGCAGCAACTGCGTGCTGGTGGCGCCGGTCACCATCGGCGCCGGCGGCACGGTGGGCGGCGGCTCCACCATCACCAAGGACACGGCGCCCGGCGCACTGACCGTGGCGCGTGCCAAGCAGGTCAGCATTGCCGACTGGAAGCGGCCCGAGAAAAAGAAAAAGTAAGCCCCTGCACATGAACGCGCCCGCATCCCCGCAAGAGCAAGAGCTGGTTCGGCTGCGCGCCGAGCTGCAGGCGGCACGCGATGCGCTGGGCGACTTTGCCTACGTCGTGTCGCACGACCTGCGTGCCAACCTGCGCCACATCACGGCCTACGCCGCACTGGTGCGCGAGGAGCTGGGCGATGTGCCACCGGCCGAGGCGCTGACCTACCTCGACACCGTGACCAGCGCTGCCAGGCTCATGGGCCGGCAGATCGACGGGCTCATGGCCTGGTCGCAGCTGGACCGGGTCGAGCTGGATGCGGCAACGCTGGATGTGCATGCCCTGATCGAGGAGGTGTGTCAGGCACTGGCGGGGGAAGCCGCAGGGCGACAGGTCGACTGGCAGGTGGCCGCGGATCTGCCGCCACTGCGAGGCGATGCCGCGTTGCTGCGCCAACTGCTCGGCCATCTGCTGTCCAACGCGCTCAAGTTCACGCGGCCGCGCACGCCGGCCGTGATTCACATCGGCTGGCAGCCGCCGGTCGAGAACGGGCTTTGCCTGCTGTTCGTGCGCGACAACGGCGTCGGTTTCAATCCGCAGCAGCAGGACAAGCTGTTCCATGTGTTCCAGCGTCTGCACAGTGCCAGCGAATTTGAAGGCCTGGGCCTGGCCTTGGCGCGCAAGATCGTGGAGCGCCATGGCGGCAGCATCCGTGCCGAAGGCGAGCCGGACGCTGGCTGCTGCATCCGCTTCACCCTGCCGCTGGCGACTTAAGTTTTTGCAGGCAGCGGCACTCGCGCACCGAACTTGCTGCGCTTCACGCTGAAAAACGCCTTGACGTTGCGCACATTGGCGTCGCTGGTGAACAGGCGCTGCGCCAGCGCCAGGTAGTCGGGCATATCGCGTGCCTGCACCACCAGCACGAAATCCGGCCCGGGCGAGACGCGGTAGCACTGCTGTACGGCATCGTCCGTGGCGACGCGCTGCTCGAAGGCCTCAAGCGCTTCCACCCCCTGGCGGTCGAGCGTGATCTCCACAATAGCCTGCAAACCGTGGCCGAGCAGCGACGCCAGTTTATCGCTGCTGAGCACCGCCACCTGCTGTTCGATCAGGCCGGCCTCCACCAAGCGCTTGACGCGGCGCAGGCAGGTGGGCGGCGAAATGTGCACCTGTGCTGCCAGGGCCTGGTTGCTCTGGCTGGCATCGTGCTGCAGGGCGTCCAGCAGCAGCAGGTCGGTCGCATCTATATTGATTTGTTCCACAAATGTATGTTTTTTGAAATATTTTCAATCAAAATTCAGTTTTTGAAATTTAAATTCAAAAATCAATAAAAATCAATCGAATATTTTTCAGTGGCCGATCTACCATCGGCCATCGATTTGAGGAGATTTCAAGCATGTGTGGCATCGTCGGCGCCGTTTCCAACCGCAACATCGTTCCCGTGCTGGTGCAGGGCCTGCAACGGCTGGAGTACCGCGGCTATGACTCCTGCGGCGTGGCCGTGCATGCCGATGGCGGCCTGAAGCGCGCGCGCAGCACCTCGCGCGTGGCCGAACTGGCCGAGCAGGTGGCGCACGGGGCGCTGGAAGGCTTCACCGGCATTGCCCACACGCGCTGGGCCACACACGGTGCACCGGCGGTGCACAACGCGCACCCGCACTTCAGCCATGGTCCAGGAACCGATGTGGCGCAGCGCCCGGCGCGCGTGGCACTGGTGCACAACGGCATCATCGAGAACCATGACGAATTGCGTGCCGCCCTCAAGGCGCGCGGCTATGTGTTCGACAGCCAGACCGATACCGAGGTCATTGCGCATCTGGTCGATTCACTGTACGAGGGCGACCTGTTCGAGGCCGTGAAAGCCGCCATCCAGCAACTGCATGGCGCCTACGCCATTGCCGTTTTTCACAAGGACGAGCCGCACCGCGTGATCGGCGCGCGCGCCGGTTCGCCGCTGATTCTGGGCGTGGGCAAGGAAATGGCCGGCAACTTCCTGGCCAGCGACGCCATGGCCCTGGCCGGCGTGACCGACCAGATCGTCTACCTGGAAGAGGGCGACGTGGTCGATGTGCAGTTGGGCAAGTACTGGGTGGTGGACCGCCACCACAAACCGGTGGCACGCGAGGTCAAGACCGTGCAGGCCCACAGCGGCGCCGCCGAGCTCGGCCCCTATCGCCATTACATGCAGAAGGAAATCTTCGAGCAGCCGCGCGCCATTGCCGACACGCTCGAAGGCGTGGAAGGCATCGTGCCGGAGCTGTTCGGTGATGGTGCCTACCGGGTGTTCAAGGAGATCGACAACGTCCTCATCCTGGCCTGTGGCACCAGCTACTACAGCGGCTGCGCCGCCAAGTACTGGCTGGAGAGCATGGCCAAGATTCCGACCCAGGTGGAAGTGGCGAGCGAATACCGCTACCGCGACTCGGTGCCGAACCCGCGTACGCTGGTGGTCACCATCAGCCAGTCGGGCGAAACGGCCGACACGCTGGCGGCGCTGCGCCATGCACAGAGCCTGGGCATGCAGCAGACGCTGACCATCTGCAATGTGGCCACCAGCGCCATGGTGCGCGAATGCAAGCTGGCCTACATCACACGTGCCGGGGTGGAGATCGGCGTAGCCTCCACCAAGGCTTTTACCACGCAGTTGGCCGGTCTGTTCCTGCTCACGCTGGCACTGGCCCAGGTGCGCGGCCACTTGAGCGAAGCCGAAGAGGCGCAACACCTCAAAGCCATGCGCCACCTGCCGGTGGCCCTGCAGGCCGTGCTGGCGCTGGAGCCGCAGGTCATCAGCTGGGCGGAAGACTTCGCCCGCATGGAAAACGCACTCTTCCTTGGCCGCGGTCTGCATTACCCCATCGCGCTGGAAGGTGCACTCAAGCTGAAGGAAATCAGCTATATCCACGCCGAGGCCTACCCCGCGGGCGAACTCAAGCACGGCCCGTTGGCCCTGGTAACCAGCGCCATGCCGGTGGTGGCCGTGGCGCCCAACGACGCGCTGCTGGAAAAGCTCAAGAGTAACCTGCACGAAGTGCGCGCCCGCGGCGGCGTGCTCTACGTGCTGGCCGACAGCGACACCCACATCGAAAGCGGCGAGGGCCTGCACGTCATCCGCATGCCGGAGCACTACGGCGCGCTGTCGCCGCTGCTGCACGTGGTGCCGCTGCAGCTGCTGGCATATCACACGGCGTGCGCCCGCGGAACGGATGTGGACAAACCCAGAAACCTGGCCAAGAGCGTGACAGTTGAGTAGGGTTGGGCTTCCCCCAGTTGTGGTGTCCGCTGAAAAAACAGTCGTTAACTGGAAAAAACGGTTGTGAACTAGAAAATACGGTCGTTTACTCTTTGCACAAAGGCCGGGTCTCAGGCCGCAGAGGTTCTAACCAAACATATCCAAAAGTTTCCTCAAATCCAGCGGTTGCCTAACTTTGGGGTAGCTCAAGCGCACATATCGTCCGTCATGCTTGACAGCGGTGGGCGGCTTGGGCTTTTTCTCAAGCCGGAAAAACATCGTCAATGACGGCATATACTGACAAAAACGGGAGTTTTTCTTGGTATTGGATGCACTTTGGCATTTGGAGAATGGCCGTATTTCCCTTCAGTCAAGCGATGGGGGTTTGGACAATCTCTCTGCAATGGAGATTTTCCAAGCGGTCTTTGGCAAAGTCCGGGAAATTCGTGGGCACAGGTTTGGTGACCCCGTAGCCGAGCTCTCCGGATTGACTTTTTCCCGGTTTCCCGCTGAACCGTGCTTACGTGTGTTTGAAGCTGGAGGCGGGCTCTACTTGGAAGTGGGGATTGCCACATCCACAGGACAATTCGTAACCGTTGCGTCAGGAGAAGACCAGGTAATCAACGCCGGGAAATGGTTCCCTGTGCAACTTGACGCGATGGCCGCCGTAAGCCAATGGCTCGGCGAGCTTGGAGTTACTGTCGGAGTGCCAATCACACTCGGACTATTGATAGCACTCAGGACCCGGGGTGACCGGCCAGCAAAGCTGATGGATGAGGTCGGCGTTACCTCAACGACCATCGCGACTGCCGCAACGCATTTCGGCAAAGAAATTCCCGGTCTCGAAGCACAACTTTACGATTACCAAGTCTCTGGAGTGGGGTTTTTGAGGATGGTTGCCGAGCAGGGCATCGGTTGCATCCTTGGGGATGAAATGGGCCTTGGCAAGACCCTGCAGGTCATCGCACTTCTACAGGCCGAAAGCAATGAGGAACGTCGACAGTCTCTTATCGTTGCCCCAGCGACCCTCCTCGAAAATTGGCGGCGAGAGCTAGGCAAGTTTGCGCCAAACCTCAACGTCCACATTCACGCCGGTGCGGAGCGCCCTGGCGTGGTTTCCAGAATGCTGGGGTTTGACGTGACTGTCGCGTCATACGAAACAATCATTCGTGATGAAACCATGTTCGCAGCAGTCAACTGGAACGTCATTGCGCTGGACGAGGCGCAAAACATCAAGAACCCTGATGCACAAAGAACAATGGTCGTCAAACGACTGCCTCGTCGAGTCTCCATCGCGGTGACAGGCACCCCCTTGGAAAACAAGGTGGATGACTTGTGGTCAATCGCTGACTTCGCATTGCAGGGTCTTTTGGGAAATCTGCCTGATTTCAGAAAATCGTTTTCCGATGACCTGGAAGATGCGGAAAGGCTTGGAGGCATGGTTGCGCCGGTGGTCCTCAGGCGGCGGGTACTTGACGTGGCCAAGGACTTACCCGAAAAAATTGAAATTCCTCAAGCCTTAACGGTGAGTCGACAGTTTGCCGACGGTTACGAGGCGCTGCGTTTGACAACCTTGGCGGAGTACGAATCCAGTGGAGAGCTCGTCGCGTCAACTCGATTACGGATGTTCTGCTCACATCCCAAGCTGACTGGTGACTGGGATGACGACCTGACTTATGAGATGCCCAAATACAGTCGCCTGCTCGAAATACTTGATGAGGTATTCAGCTCAAATGAAAAGGCGCTAATTTTTTCGACCTTTACCGGAATGGCGGACCTGCTGACCAGTGACCTCTCACGTCGTTTTCCAAAGGGCTTTTTCAGTAGCATTGACGGTCGACTCGCGGTCTCCGGTCGCCAGGACACCGTTGACAAATTCTTCGAGCATTCAGGGTATGGAGCCTTGGTTCTAAATCCCAAGGCCGCAGGCGTCGGATTGAACATCACTGCAGCTAATCATGTGATTCATTACAACCCGGAGTGGAATCCAGCGCTTACGGACCAAGCGACGGCGCGTGCATTCCGGCGTAAACAAACGAGGCCAGTGACTGTTCATCATCTGTTTTTCGTTGATACAGTGGAGGCCGTGATGATGGAGCGTGCAGCCTTCAAACGTCAACTGGCCGGTGAGGCTGTCACAGGGCATGAGGGTGAAGTGGACGCCATCTCCTTGGCGGAGGCGCTGAGAATTTCGCCTGTATAAAAGTGAAAGGGAGAAAAGATTGAAGTCTTTAATTCGCAAAAAACTCAGCTCCAATGACCTTGGTCTGACTGGCGGCCATCAAGCGGGAATCTTGGTGCCCAAGGAACCGCAGGTACTGGGTTTCTTCCCGTCTTTGGATAAGAGTGAAAAAAACCCACGGATAGAGCTGACTCTTCATGAGCGTGAAGCGTCAACTACCTGGAAGTTCAATTTCATTTACTACAACAATAAATTTTTCGGGGGCACTCGAAATGAGTACCGACTGACCTGCATGACGCAGTTCCTGCGGGCCTCCAATGCCAAGGTAGGTGATGACTTGCTCTTCTCTCTGAATGAGGACCATAGTTATGAGGTGGCAATTGTGCGCGCCAAGGATGAGTCCAAATTGATACGCAATGACGGTGTTCTGGTGCTCTCCGGCGGTTGGAAGATTGTCAAAACCCGATAAATAACAGGCAACGAAAATGACGACCATTTCAGTTCCACCAGACGTAGCCCGAATTACCGAGGGGCTTCGTGACACCGGCTATGACTTCAATACTGCTGTTGCAGATATTGTTGATAACTCGATTGCTGCCAACGCAACCAAAGTTGATGTTCGTCTCGGTGCTGATTTTGCGGGCAACATTTTTCTGGCGGTTGGAGACAATGGTGACGGCATGGACCGTGATGGTCTTATTGAGGCCATGAAATATGGTTCCAAACGGCGGCCAAGTGCAAAGAGTCTTGGGAAGTTCGGTCTGGGCCTCAAGACAGCATCAACTGCCTTTTGCCAGCGTCTGTCTGTCATTTCTCGACCATTGGCAGATGCGGATGCGTTGAGAGCGTCCTGGGACCTGCAGCTCATCTCATCAACCAACAGTTGGGACCTAGAGATAGCAACAGCCGAATCGACGGAGCTGCAACTTCTTGATGAAACCGCTCCAAAGTCTGCGGGAACAGTGGTTTTATGGGAAAAGGTAGACCGACTGCTTGATGGTTACAAGGACCGGTCCGGTGCACCGTTCAAAAAGGCCATCGCACGAATGGAAGCCGCCTTGAAAGAGCACCTTGCGCTCGTCTACCAGCGGTTCATTGACTCAACTGACGCGCGTGAAAAAAATGTGGAAATCCGGGTCAACGGCGGTGTCGTCAATGCGTGGGACCCTTTTTGTATTGAGGAAACTAAAGCCCCTGTCGCGCAGCACTTGCAGGAAGTGGAGCTACCGGATGGCAGCAAGGCCAGTTTTACGGTCAAAGCTTTCATCCTTCCACGCAAGGAAGAATACAAAACCGATGAAGCCCGCAATGCGGCGAAAATTTCCAATGAGCGCCAAGGGGTTTATGTCTATCGAGAGAACCGCTTAATCCATGGTCCCGATTGGTTGGGAATGTATAAGCAAGAGCCTCACTTCTCATTGTTGAGAGTCGAGCTTTCTTTTGACCACCGGTTGGACGACGGATTTCAGGTGGATATCAAGAAGTCAAGGATTCTTCTTGATGAGCATCTTTTTGAATGGTTGCGCGACAAGTTTCTTGCCGGACCACGGCGCGAAGCCGAAGTGCGTTATCGACGCGGTGCAGCTAGTACTGCGACCGGCGCAGCTGCGCTGTTGCATACGCCTGCCAGCAACGTTATCCATCAGAAGTCTGCGGGCCTCTCTACGGCAACGGTTTCAGTAGTTGATGCAACCAGTGGCAAAGTCCAGATTAGCAACAAGACAGGAACCACCAACGCGACGATAAGAATCGTTGAGTCTGGCGATACCGGACCAATTCACGTCACTACGGCGGATTCCTTGGAAAATGGTGTGCTTTGGGAGCCAACGCTTGGCAAGGGGCGCAGTGCCGCTGTTGCGCTCAACACTGGGCACCCCTTTTACACAAAAGCATATTTGCCAAACAAGGCGAACAGCACTGTGATTCAGGCATTGGACTATCTGCTGTGGGCTCTTGCGAATGCGGAGTTGAACAACATCAATGACGAAACCAAGGAAGCTTTTGAGGAATACCGTGTAGAGGTTTCAAGGAACCTCAAAAAGCTGGTTGCCGACCTTCCCGATGCCGTTGACCCATAGGCTCATTGATGGCCACCGGATTGAACGTCGATTTGCTTCGTAAGCAACTTGAACAAAGGTTTGGGATATCCCTGACCAGTGGTGTTGAAGAGTTTGAAGGGGGCGAATTTTCGATTATTCGTCCAGCCGATTTGGAGGCCGGAAACGGCTTCTCGATTGTCGTTGCAAGAACGCATCGACTTTTGGAAGCAAGTTTCAGGGCTGACAACTTCTCAGCTGTCCTGCTCCGCGGGATGTCTGAAGCAGACCAGCAATCAAGACAGACTTTTCATACCCTCTTGGGCCAAGCCAAGATGGACCAGATGCAGGTTTACTTGGCAGTAAACGGCGTTACGTCGGATGTATTGCCGGATGGGGCGGAGGCATGGCGAAGGCTGGAAATTGATGTAACGAGCCGCGTTTCCTCATCAAAGCCAACCACGCAGCATCTTGCTGAGCAAGCCCTTGCGGCCTGTTCAGTCTGCCTATCGCTGGTCATGGTGCTCCTGACCATTGAGGACTCCGCCCAAAAAAACCGCGACGAGATGCCGGGCATGCCAGAGGGTGCCCTCATGAGTGTCCGGGTAAATCGGTATGAGCGAAGTCCCGCCAACAGGGCCGCCTGCATCGCGCACTTCGGGTCGTTCTGCAGGGCGTGTGGGTTTGATTTCCTCAAGGTGTACGGAGAGCTCGGGGAGGGGTTCGTTGAGGTACATCACCGGATTCCGGTTTCCCGCATGGGGCCGAACTACTTTGTAAATCCCATCAGCGATTTGGTGCCGCTGTGCTCAAACTGTCATTCAATGGTTCACAGGCGCAATCCGCCGCTGGAGGTCGAAGAGCTCGCCGAGCTCGTGGCTGCTAGTGGGGCAAAGCACATTGACGAGCCTCCAGCAGCCAATTAGCCGAGAAATTCCCGTGGGAATGGCCCTAAAAAACCCGAAAAAATTGTTTTACGGCATATTCCCCAGGTCACCTGGCGAGGCTAGAATAAATAACTGTACATCCATACAGATATCTTCCGGATTTAAAACAAATGGCCAAAACAAAATTCACCTTTATCGACTTGTTTGCCGGGATTGGTGGAATCCGCAAGGGGTTCGAACACATCGGAGGCAAGTGCGTTTTCACTAGTGAGTGGGACAAGTACGCGCGCAAAACCTATGCGGCGAACTTCGGTGAAGACGAAGCCTCCATCGCTGGTGATATTTGGGCGGTTCCCATGGATGCCATTCCAGAACATGATGTTCTGGTTGGAGGATTCCCGTGCCAACCATTTTCATTGGCAGGTGTCTCCAAGAAAAACGCACTGGGCCGCGCTCACGGGTTTGCGTGTGATGCACAAGGGACCCTGTTTTTTCGGGTTGCTGAAATCATCCAAGCCAAGCGTCCGGCAGCGTTCATGCTGGAAAACGTGAAGAATCTTCTTTCACACGATGGCGGGAAAACCTTTCGGGTCATCAAGCATGTCTTGGAAAACGAGCTGGGTTATCACATCGAGTACAAGGTAATTGATGGAAAGCGTTGGACGCCGCAACACCGTCAGCGGATTTACATTGTTGGCTTCCGAGAGGCAGTCGGATTCAAGATGCCTGAAGACGCAGTTTTGCCTGAGCCCGGAAAAATCACTATCGAAACTATTCTTGAAGACAAGAAGGATGTTGACCCGCGTTATACGTTGACCGATAACTTATGGACTTATTTGCAGGCCTATAAGGCCAAACATGCCAAGGCGGGTAATGGCTTTGGTTGTGATGTCGTGAAGCCGGGTGACACGACACGGACACTGTCCGCCAGATATCACAAGGATGGGTCTGAAATTCTTATTGACCAAGGCCCAAAGAAGAACCCCAGAAGGCTTACGCCACGCGAGTGCGCCCGGCTGATGGGGTTTGATGACAGCTTCGTGCTTCCGGTTTCCGATACCCAACTCTACAGGCAGTTTGGGAACTCAGTGGTTGTCCCTGCGGTGAAGGCCGTGGCAGAGGCCATGTTGCCATTTATTGAAAAGGCGCTGAAGAACGGGAAGGCCTCAGGGAAGGCCAAGCCAGGCGCCGAACATGTGACAACATTGAAAGGTGATGGCCCAATAGTGGTCAGGTCGGTCAGAATTCCTGAGGTCGCATAGCTTTAAGGGCTTGCGAGAAAGTTATGGCCGACATCACCGACGCTGGCACTCGTAGTCGGATGATGGGGGCTATCAAAGGCAAGGATACTTTGCCTGAGTTAAGCGTGCGCCGCGCTCTCCACGCCAAAGGTTTTCGATTTCGCCTTCACGACAAATCGTTGGTTGGTAAGCCAGACTTGGTCCTGCCGAAATGGAAAGCAGTCGTGTTTGTCCATGGTTGTTTCTGGCATCAACATGGCTGCTCAAACTCAAAGATGCCAGTAACTAGACTGGAGTTTTGGGAGGAGAAACTGAAATCCAATACTGAACGTGACAAGCGACAACTTGCACAACTGCGTTCTGAAGGCTGGCGAATTGCGGTCATTTGGGAATGTACGATTCGGAAGGAAATGAAGTCGGCCAATGGAGCACTTTTTGAGCAACTCGCTGATTGGCTGCGGAATACATCTTCTGCTTCATTGGAAATGTAAGCAGCACAAATCATGAGCGCCAAACTTGAGTTTTGTCGTGTCTATCTGGGCCCGGTGTAGTCCAGCTTACGCACTGGCTGGGCTTCCCCCGGTTTCCCGGACAGATTCAATAACATGATGTGTTCTGGAGATATCAATGACGAGGA
>ERZ1292640.2108-Hain-H43-02um-R1-2108-length-16177-cov-14_pt1 | contig 16177 bp, 16 predicted proteins | sample MGYA00564404_ERZ1292640 | MGnify/ENA primary metagenome ERZ1292640 (study PRJEB36523, sample SAMEA6512636) | groundwater metagenome | collected 2019-01-08 | study: AquaDiva: Metagenomics assemblies of 32 groundwater samples
TTTCACCATTAGCAAAAAGAGATGATCAAAATTTAGAAATTACACAACGTTTTCAACCCATTGTTGCTGGTACAGAATTAGGTAATGGCTACAGCGAATTAAATGATCCAATTGATCAAGCGCAAAGATTTAATGAACAACAAAAATTAAAAGAAGCAGGAGATGAAGAAGCGCAAATGTATGATTATGATTTTGTGGAAGCGTTAGAATACGGTATGCCTCCAACTTGCGGTTTTGGAATGTCAGAACGCGTCTTCGCGTTTTTAATGAACAAATCAATGCGTGAATGTCAAATTTTCCCATTGATGAAATTAAAAAATTAGGAAAAATTAAAAGAAACCAAAATAGCACAAATGCATTCTATCATCTACTTAACAACATTTGGGTATGTAGCTCAGTTGGTTAGAGCGTTGCATTCACATTGCAAAGGTCAGAGGTCCGAATCCTCTCATGCCCATTAATTAATTTTATGTTTTTTATAATTAACACCGCGGAAAAAAATAAAACAACTTTGATAGTTTTTAATTTTAATAATCATTCCACTTTTTTAATTTTTAAACATAGTTTTAAAAAAAATTATCATCAAGCTGAAAAATTGCTATTAACTATTGATAAACTATTTGCAAAAAATAAATGCAAAATGAAAAATTTACAGGGTATCGCAACAATCATTGGTCCTGGTCCATTTACTGCCTTGCGAATAGGAGTTATTATTGCCAATACAATGGCTTATATTTTAAAAATTCCTGCTGTGGGAATTAAATTAGATGAATTTAAAAATACAAAAGAATTAATTGAACTCAGTTATAAAAAACTTATTAAAGTAAAACCAAACGAAATATTACTTCCATTTTACGACAAAGAACCAAACATTACCTTTAAAAAAAATACGCAAATTTAATTTGCGTATTTTTATGTTCTAGATCAGCAAATTTATTTATTAAAAAGTGTCAATTATGTTCCTGGACTTGAGCAGAATTAACTAGAGTTCTATAATTCTGAAAATATTTGCATTTTTCGCTTTTTAACGTCCCAAAATCACAAAATGTATTCTACCATCTACTTGACAGACCAGTGCAATGCATTGACTAACTTTTTGTAATAATATACAATGGAACTGTGAATAATTATCAGTTCCATCAAACATTATCAATATGGACAGTTTAATAGTAAAATTATATCAATCCCCTAAAACCATCCTATCTAATAAGGATCTGGCTTTAATTTGGCAAGAGAATAATGAGAAAAGCTTATATGCCAAGACCGCTTATTATGTAAAACAAAAAGCTTTGATCAGATTGACTCGGGGAGTTTTTGCCAAAAATAAAGATTACAATCCTAAGGAGTTAGCAACCAGTATCTACATTCCCTCTTATATCAGTTTTGAAACAGTTTTGAGAGAGGCTGGTGTGATTTTTCAACACTACGATACAATTTTTGTGGTATCCAAGTGGCCAAAAACGATGACAATAGATAAAAATACTTTTACTTTCAGAAAATTAAAAGATTTTGTTCTGTTTAATCCCGCTGGCATTGTTATTAAAGATAACTACAGCGTGGCCACCACTGAACGAGCATTTTTAGATATGATTTATTTATTTCCAAATTACTACTTTGATAATTTGAAATCAATCAACTGGGAAAAGTGCGAGGAGCTGGTGAAAATTTATAATAACAAGGAATTAATAAAAAGATTAGCTAAGTATCGCAAAAATTATGCTTAATAGAGAAAAACATCAATTAATAATGGGTCAGGTTTTGAAGGACATCTATACCGATGTTACAATCAGTCCGCTTTTGGGATTCAAAGGTGGTACTTGCGCTTACTTTTTTTATAACTTGCCGAGATTTTCTGTTGACTTGGATTTTGATTTGCTGGTGGTAAATGATGAAAATCAAAAATTAGTGCTTGAAAAAATCGTTGGTATTTTGAGCAAGTATGGAGAGGTCAAAGACCAATACATAAAAAGGTTTACAGTTTTTGTCCTACTCTCCTACGGTGATGATGACCACAATATTAAAGTTGAGATTAATGTTAGAAAGCTGGTAGAAAATATTCAAGATCACTATGAGTTAAAAGAATATTTAGGTATCTCAATGTTTGTCGCTCAAAAAGACTATTTGTTTGCCAGCAAGCTCTCGGCTTTGACTTTAAGAAATGAAACTGCCATGAGAGATATCTACGATATCCATTATTTTGCCAAAAGTAACTGGGATATTAACGCTGAAGTTATTAAAGAAAGGACTGGGAAAACCACCAAAGAATACTTGGCGGATTGCGTGGCCTTCATAGAAAAAGTTAAAGGCAATCAGATGTTGCAGGGATTAGGAGAATTGGTTGATGGCGAAAAAGAAAAAGCATGGATTAGAAATTATTTGAAAGCCGACTCCATATTCATGCTGAAAAATTATATGTCGGTGATAAAATAAAAAAATTATTAAAGCAAAGCCAGGAAAAATGTTGCTTCCGTTTTATGACAAAGAACCAAACATTACCTTTAAAAAAAATACGCAAATTTAATTTGCGTATTTTTTTAATAGATCAATGTTGTAAATTAAAGGTTCTTCTGGGAATTTTATGGATAATATTTAATGGGCGTATGCGATACGCCCCTACGAAATTGTAAATTTAAAATCATTATCTACCCACAGAATTGTCTGAAGAACCAAATTAAATTTTATTATTTTAAAGCAAACTGTTCTATCTTAATATTTTTTTGTTCGCCTGTTTTCATATTTTTTACACAAATTTCATTATTTTTTTTCTCGTCATCGCCAAAGATCAAAACATTTTCTATGTTCATATCGTTTGCATATTTCAATGCTTTGCTTGGCGATCTAAATAAGTAATCCATATCAACCTTATATCCTTTGTTTCTTAATTTTTTTACAATTTCTAATCCATGCTTAATATTTTGTTCGCCGATTGGAACAAACAACATTTCAACCACCGTTTTTTTGTTATTTTTTTGAAAAATTTCTAAAGCATCAAAAATTGTTTCCAATCCAAAACTAATTCCTATCGCTGGGATTTCTTTTTCAGATTCCAAAAAATTACCAATCATTTTGTCATATCTCCCACCGCCGGCCAAAGAACAATTAATTTTATTTTTATCTTTTAAAAATATTTCGAAAACATTGCCTGTGTAATATGCCAAACCACGAGCCAAATTAGGAGAAAAAATTATATTATCATTATTGCCTAAATAAGACAAGGTTTTTTCTATTTCTAACAAACCTTCTTGATTAATTAATATTTTTTTTAGTGCATTAATTTTTTCTTGATTATTTTTTCCTTCAATATTAATTAATTTTAAAATTTTATTAATATCTTCGCGCAATAAACCTCTTTTTTCCAATTCTTCTTTCACTCCCATTTCGCCAATTTTATTTAATTTATCAATTGATATAATTACCTGATCCTGCATCGTTTTAGAAATTTTAATTTGGTCCAAAATAGAATTAAGTATTTTTCTATTATTAATTTTTATTTCAACTTCTAAATTTAATTTTTTAAATGCTTCCAACGCTAACTCAATAATTTCAGCATCAATAATTTCATTTTTTATTCCAACAACATCAGCATCGCATTGCCAAAATTCTCTATATCTACCTAATTTAATCGGGCCATCTCTAAATACTTGTCCAATTTGATAACGTTTAAATGGCATTTTAAGATTTTGATTCATTCCGATAAAACGAGCAAGTGGAATCGTAAGCTCTGTTCTTAGAATTAATTTTCGCTTACCGTTATCTGTCATTTTAAAAGATTCTTTTAAAATATCTGCATTTTCTCCTTGAACATGTTTAAAAGAAAACAAAGAAAACCTCTCTAAGATAGGGGTTTCTATTGGCGAATAGCCAAAAATTTCAAAAACATTTTTTAAAATATTAACAATTTTTTCTCGCGCAATTTTTTCTTCTGGTGAAAAATCTCTCACCCCCTTGGCCAATTGTAGAATGTCTGATTTAGACATATAATAGAATAGGTAATTTTAAAATTTATATTTCTACAAGCTGATTTTACTGGGACGGACGACCGGATTCGAACCGGCAACCACCAGGACCACAACCTAGCGCTCTACCATTGAGCTACGTCCGTCAAATTGATTTAAATTTATTGTTTTTGCTTAATAGCCTTTTGTATTTCTTCTTTAATTTTTTTAGTTTGTTCTGGAGATAATTCTGATGGAATTGTTTCTTTTTGTTCAATCGTTTTAATTTCTGAAATTTTTTGCTGAACACTTTCTAATGATTTTTTTAATTCTGTTAAATTTTCTTTAATTTGCGCATTTTCAGGACTTATTTTTTTTGCTGGTTGCAATTTTAGTGAAAGAAAATGTTGCCTTAAAAAAACTCCCCAAAAAATAAGAATAATAACTGCAATAATTGAAACACTAACCCACAATATAAATTCTTTTTTTTTCTCACTCATAATAAATACGCTTTAACAGTTAATCATTTCTACTATTTTCATTTCTGTTTGACTAATCAAATCCTTTTTGGAAATTTTTAACTTATTTATTGAATCCATTTTTTTGATGCCCATTTCTAAATAAAATTTATCAATTTCATCTAACTCATTTTTTAATCCTGAAACTTTATAATGCATTGGTATAATAATTTTTGGTTCAATCTGACCAATTATTTGTTTGGCTTCCTTGGCGTCAACTGTAACATTTCCACCAATTGGAATTAAAAGAATATCCACTTTTTCTATTTTTTCCAATTGTTCAGCTGATAAAATATGCCCCAAATCTCCGAGGTGCGCAATTGTAATTTCATCTATTTTAATCAAATAAATGGTATTAGGCCCTCTCTCTGTTCCTTGATTTTTGTCATGAAAACTAGGGATGCCATAAATAAAAATATTTTTAATTTCGTATTCCCCTGGAGTAGAAATAACAAATGGAGGTTCATTTTCAACCCCTGAAATTACCTCAATATAATTATGATCGCGATGTTCATGACTTGACGTTACAATATCAGCCTTTAATCTACTTAAAGGCTTTAATCCAATATAAGTGCCATCGTAAGGATCCGCGATTAAAGTTGTGTTTTTGTTTTGTATTTTAAAACAAGACCGTCCAAGCCAAGTTATCTCCATAAAATAAAATTATAATTTATAAATTAATAAATAAATTTTACAGAATTTAATTGAAAAAAGCAATAATTTATGATAAACTAAAAATAGTTTTATTTTTTAATAATTGTTTTTATGTCTTACGATCATCAAAAAATAGAAAAAAAATGGCAGGCGATTTGGGAAAAAAATCAATCCCACAAAACAAACGATGATCCTCAAAAGAAAAAATTTTATTGTTTAGATATGTTTCCCTATCCATCTGGCGAGGGATTGCATGTGGGCCATTTAAGAGGATATTCTTATTCAGACGCAATAGCTCGAAAGAAAAAAATGGAAGGATATAATATTTTGCATCCAATGGGATGGGATGCTTTTGGTCTACCTGCTGAAAATTTTGCACTAAAATATAAGGTTCACCCAATTGAAAGCACTCAAAAAAATATTGCAAATATAAAAAAACAACTTCAAGCCACTGGATTTATGTACGATTGGAATCGGGAAATTAATTCTTCTTCACCAGAATATTATAAATGGACGCAATGGTTGTTTTTGCAATTATATAAAAATGGATTGGCTTATAGAAAAGAAGCGCCAGTAAATTTTTGTCCATCATGTAAAGCTAGTTTGGCGAATGAAGAAGTGGTTGATGGAAAATGCGAAAGATGTGGAACATTAACAATTAAAAAAAATTTAAAGCAATGGTTTTTTAAAATTACAAAATATGCAGATAAATTAATTGATGATTTAGAGAGTTTGGACTGGCCAGAAAAGGTTAAAACAATGCAAAAAAATTGGATTGGACGAAGCAATGGAACTGAATTTTTTTTAAATGTTTTGTACGGAGAAAAGGATGTAATAGAATTAGAAAAAATTGATAAATTTACACAACAGTGGTTAGGAAATATTGATACAATAGAAAATTGTGTGAAAATAAAAGTTTATACAACAAGAGTTGATACAGTATTTGGAATGACTTATGTTGTTTTAGCTCCAGAACACCCTCTAATCCCTTATTTAACTACTGAAAAATATAAAATAGATGTGGAAAAATACGTGGAAGAGTCTAGAAATATTTCTGAAATTGAACGAACATCGCAAGAAAAAGAAAAAACAGGGGTATTTACCGGATCATATGCAATTAATCCTTTGAATGGATCCAAAGTCCAAATCTGGATTGCAAATTATGTATTATTAGAATATGGCACAGGAGCAATTATGGCTGTGCCAGCTCATGATGAACGAGATTTTGCTTTTGCTAAAAAATATAATTTAGAAATTATTGAAGTAATAAAATCTAATGATAAAAAATCTTCTGTTGAAAATGATGCTTTTGTTGATGATGGGATTTTAATTAATTCTGGAGAATTTGACCAATTACATTCTTCTGTTGCGCGAGAAAAAATTACTCAATGGTTAGAAAATCAAGCAATGGGTTATGGAACAAAAAAATATAAATTAAGGGACTGGTTAATTTCTCGACAAAGATATTGGGGAGCGCCAATTCCTATTGTTTACTGCAAACAATGCGGAGAGGTTCCATTGCTAGAGGAAAATTTACCAATTGAATTACCAAAAAATATTCAAAATTTTAGTCCTACATTAGATGGAAGATCTCCATTGGCTAATATTAATAAATTTGTTGAAACAAAATGTCCTTTGTGCGGGGGGTATGCTGAAAGAGAAACAGATACAATATCTCAATGGGTTTGTTCCTCGTGGTATTTTGCTAGATATGCCGATCCAAAAAATTCTGAAAAAATTTTTGATTTAGAAAAAATAAATTATTGGTTGCCAGTTAATTTATATATTGGAGGGGTGGAGCATGCAATTTTACATTTATTGTATGCGCGTTTTTTTACTAAAATAATGCGTGATTTAAATCTAATAGAATTTAATGAACCATTTACGCGTTTATTTAACCAAGGAATGATTTATTATAAGGGAACAAAAATGAGCAAATCAAAAGGGAATGTTGTTAATCCAGACGATTTTTTTGCTAAATATGGCGCGGACACAATGCGCGTGTATGAACTTTTTATGGGACCAGCTGAACAAGATGTTGAATGGAATGATCAAGGAGTAGTCGGAACATATCGATTTTTACAAAAGGTTTGGAAAATAATTGAAAAATATCAAGCACAAAATAATACACAAAAAATCAAAACAATTGAACAAGCAAAATATTCAAAGGATATGGAACAATTGACTCACAAAACAATAAAAAAAGTGACGGATGATGTTGAAAATTTTAAATTTAATACAGTTATTAGTTGTTTGATGGAATATACAAATAAAATTTTTAATTCACAGTTTCCAATTTCTAATGACAGTGTTTTAATTTTATTAAAACTTCTTGCGCCAATTGCTCCACATATTTGTGAGGAATTATGGCATCAATTACATCCAGAAATTTCCGAAAAAGAAAGTATTTTTAATCAATCTTGGCCACAATATGATATTAATTTGATTGTAGAAGAAAAGTTTGAATTAGTTATTCAGGTCAATGGAAAAATGAGAGATAGTATAAAAGTAGAAAAAAACATTTCCGAAATTGAAATAAAAGAATTAATTTTTAAAAATGAAAAAATTAAAAAATGGATTTTAGACGAAAAACAAATAAAAAAAATTATTTTTGTTCCTGAGAGATTGGTAAATATTGTTATTTAATTTATGATTAAAAAAATTTTTCCTCAATTTTTAAAAAGAGAAATTGCTGAATTATATGTTTCTATTGCTATTAAAACATTTGCTTTGTCAATGATTTCTATTTTTGAACCTCTTTATTTTTATAAATTAGGTTTTTCAATTCCGCAAATTCTTTTTTTCTTCGTATTAAATTATTTCGTGTATTTTTTTATAGTGCCACTGGGCGGTAAAATTATTAATCGTTTTGGATTTGAACATTCAATTTTTTTCTCAATCCCATTTTGTATTTTATATTTTTTATCGCTCTATTGTGTTTCTTTTAATTTCTTTTTTATTTTTTTAGCGTTTATTTTTTTAATTATTTACAAAACGCTGTGTTGGCCTAGCTATCACGCCAATTTTGCTAAATATGGCGTAGACGAGGAAAGAGGAAAAGAGGTAGGTATTATTAACATAATAGACTTAACATTTGGAGCAGTTGGCCCATTATTGGGAGGATTAATTATTGTTTCTTTTGGATTTAATATTTTATTTATTATTGTTGCCTGCATTCTTTCTGCTTCTATTATTCCGCTTTTTACAACAAAAGAACAATTTGTATCTCGAAAAAATTTTTCTTATAAAGATTGTTTTAAGCGGTTGTTTTGTCAAAAAAATAGAAAAGATATGTGGAAATTTATGGGATTTGGAGAAGAAATTATTCATTTAATTATTTGGCCTATTTTTATTTTTTTAAGTATAAAAAATTATTCAATCATTGGTGGATTGATTTCCTTATCTTTAATAGTTAGTATTTTTGTTACATCTTACATTGGTTATTCTTTTGATAATGGTAATGGGAAAAAAATGCTAAAAAAAAGTTTATTTTTACATTTTATTTTATGGCTTGCGCGAGGATTTATCAATAGCCCTATAGGATTTTTTTTAATAGAATTATTTAATACAATTACTCTTAATGGTATTCATATTCCATTGATAGCGCATACATATAAAATGGCTAAAAAATACGGAACATTAAAATATATGATATTTTTTGAACAATCTTTAATTATTGGGAAAATATTTATTGCTTTTATTGCTTTTTTGTTATTTTTTATTTTTGGTACAGGATTTTGGGTATGGTTCAGTGTTTTTTTTATTGCTGGCTTATGTTCTTTATTATATTATGTCAATTCAAAATAATATTATTCAAAAAGCGATTAATGTTTTAAAAAATGGTGGAATTATTATTTATCCGACAGATACTTGTTATGGTATGGGAGTTGATGCGACAAATAAAAAAGCAATTAAAAAATTAATTGCTTTAAAGGGAAGAGATTTTAAAAAGCCAATATCAGTTATTGTAAAAAATTTACAAATGGCGCAAGAAATAGGCGTATTTAATTTGCAGACAAAAAAATTGTTTAAAAAATATTTACCTGGACCATTAACATTGGTTGTTAAAAAGAAAAAAAATATTTATCAATTACCTAATATTCTTACAGCTGGCAAACAAAAAATTGGTATTAGAATGCCAAATAATAAAATGGCAATTAAAATAGTTAAAAAATTTAATAAACCAATCACTGCTACTTCGGCTAATATTTCCAATAAAACAGAATGTTATTCTAAGCAAGAGATTTTAAAACAATTTGGAAAAAAGATACAACAAATTGATTTAATTATAGATATTGGAAAACTTTCAAAAAATAAACCATCAACCATCGTTGAAGTTGCGGAGAATAAATTAAAAATTCTAAGACAAGGCTCGTTATTTATTTAAATATCTATCTAGTTTTAAGGAACTATTATCATTGGAAGTCCGACTTCCAATGATACGATTTTCTGTTTCCGACGGCAATTTTCGAAAGTTTCGGAAGTCGGACTTCCCAAATATTCCCAAATAAAATCCAAAATCCAAATAACAAATATCAAAATAAATCTCAAATCTAAATTTTCAAAATCCAAAATGTTTTGAATTTATAATTCCGTAGGGGCGACCCTTGCGGTCGCCCTGGGCGCGGGCAAGCCGCGCCCCTACAACAACAAATCATTAATTCGTAAGGGCGTATTGCATACGCCCATTAAATATTACCCATAAAATTCTCAGGAGAACCATTCTAATAATCATATAAATATATATTTATTTTTCTAAATATCCTAAATATTTACTTGCAATAATAAACATTGCATGACTCCAAACTAAAGGATAAACTCCTACTCTAAAATCTGGGAAAACTTGTTCTGGCAAATAATTTTTATATTTATCTGTTCTGTCTAATACCCAATTAAAATATTTTTCTGCTTTTTTTTTGTCATTCCTAACACTCCAATATATTGACATCCAAAAATTTAATATTGGCCAAGCGCCACCACCTTCTTGCGCTGTGCCTTCACTATCATAATAATCAAATTCAAAACGGTGAACTCCATAATTTATCACTATTTTTTCTTCTATTTTTTTGATAGTGTTCATTATTTTTTTATTTGTTGTGCTATAAATTTCAAATGGCCAAACTAAACCAAGTAAAGACGCATCAATATTAAGGTCGTCTATTTTTCCATGATTTCTATAAAAAAATTTATTTCTTTCGTTATAGGCTTCATCAATTTTGGATAGCATTTGCGATGCGGTTTTTTCCCATGTTTGATTAGGAATTATTTCATTAGCCAGTAAAAGTCCCTTGGCGCAAGCAGCCAAAGAATAAGTGTGATTATTTTCTATTTGCGTTGAGGTGCGACGTTCACTTTCTTCCCAAATATCTATTGCATTGGGAATAAAAAATTTTCCTCCCCAATTAGAACATAATCCGTCAGATAGTCTTTCAATTAAGTCTTTAAATTTTAAAGCTTTTTTAAAATTATTTTTATAGTGGTGATGAATAGCCCAAAGCATAGAGCCTGCTTGATCGGGTTGAAATGCCCCCCCCATACTGCCAAATCGCCCATTGGTAGCATAATTGGCATAAAGGCATTTATTTTTTTTAAAATTTTGCGGTCGGTCGCAAAGCCATTTAAAAAATGGCTCTTGAATGGGAATTTTTAAAATATCCGCTGCAACACAAATAAAAGCGGCGTCTCTAGGCCAAACCCAACGATAATTTGCCGCTTCTCGGGAATAGTAACTTTTATCTGTATTTGCGGCCACGATAGCTCCATTTTCTAGAGATGCGTGCTTAATAATTTTTTTTGAAAGTTTAATTAATTCAATTACTTTTTTGTGCATAAAGTTAATATTTTTTTGTCTGCAAACAAGTAATTGCTATTGCTAATGCATCAGCCGCATCGTCTGGTTTTGGAATTTCTTTCAAATTTAAAATAATTTTAACCATTTGTTGAATTTGTTGTTTTGTTGCGCGACCATAACTTGTAACAGCCTGTTTTACTTGAAGCGGAGTAAATTCAAAAAATGGAATTTTTTTTTGTTCAATTGTTAATAGAATAACTCCTCTTGCTTCGCCAACACTTAAAGCTGTTTTTGTATTTTTTGCAAAAAATATTTTTTCAACAGCAACCCTATCAGGTTGATATTTTTTTAAAATTTTTGTTAATTCGCAATGAATTTTTTCTAAACGTTCAGTTGTTGATAATTTTAAATCTGTAAAAATACAACCATAATCAATTAATTTTATTTCTTGTGATTTATCTTCCGCTTTATTTATAATTCCATAACCAGTAATAGCAAGTCCAGGATCAATGCCAAGAATAATCATAAAATTAATAAAAAATATTATTTACATCCAGATCGTTGTCTAATTCTTCAAGTATTTTTTCTATTTTTTCTTGTGTTTTTTCACTTTTTTCTTTTTTTTCTTTATTTATCCATTCAATTTCAGCATAATCAATTTTAATTTTTTGTTTTTCTAATTCTTCTTTAATTTTTTGTAATTCTTCTGGTTGAACATAAACAATTAATTCCTCTTCTTCATCTTCTACATCTTCAATTTGTAAATCCATTAATTTTAATTCAAAATCTTCCAAATTATCAATAGTTGATTTATTTATTCTAATAACTCCATTTTTTTTAAACATCCACAATACGCTATTAGAGCTACTTAAGTTTCCTCCGTATTTATTTAAAATACTTTTAATGTTGGAAACAGTTCGATTTTTATTGTCAGTTAAAACTTCAATAATTAATGGCGCACCATCTGGTCCAAATGCTTCATAAATAATTTCTTCTATTTTTGCATCTTCTGTTTTTCCAATTCCTTTTTTAACAGCTCGTTCAATATTTTCTTTTGGCATATTAGCCTCTTTGGCTTTTTCTATCGCTAAACGAAGTTTAAAATTGCTTTCTGGATTTTCACCTCCTTCACGAGAAGCAATAGAAATTATTTTTCCTAATTTAGTAAAAAGATTGCTTCTTTTTGCGTCAGTGATTCCCTTTTGTCTTTTTATTTGTGTCCATTTTGAATGTCCTGACATAAAAAAATTTTAGATATCTAAATTTTTTACATTTTTTGCATGATTTTGAATAAAATGTTTTCGAGGCAATACATCGCTACCCATTAAAATGTTAAAAATCTCATCAGCTAGCTCCACATCTTCTATTGTTACTTGTTTTAACAATCTGTTTTGCGGGTCCATCGTTGTCTCCCATAATTGTTCTGGATTCATTTCTCCTAAACCTTTATAACGTTGTATATCAACTGATTTGTCTCCAATTTTTTTTAAAATTATTTCTTTTTCTTCTTCGGAATAAGCATAATTTGCCTGTCTATTAATTTGTATTTTATATAACGGGGGTTGCGCAATATAAAGATGCCCTTTATTAATTAATTCAGAAAAATAACGATAAAAAAAGGTTAGAAGCAATGTTCTAATATGCGCGCCGTCAACATCGGCATCAGTCATAATAATAATTTTATCATATCTTAATTTTTCTAAATTAAACTGTTCGGCAATATTTGTTCCCAGAGCGATAATCAATGATTTAATCTCATTGTTGGCGAACATTTTATCTAATCGCGCCCGTTCCACATTTAAAATTTTACCCTTTAGTGGCAAGATTGCTTGAAATTCTCTATTACGCCCTTGTTTCGCACTATTGTGGACAAAAATACCGCTAGCCAAAGCAAAATTATGAGTATTAGGCACTTCAATATCATAAACATCGACTTTTTCTTTTAATGGAATAATAGCTTTTATCCGATGATTATAATTTAAAACCGCTTCTTTTAATTTTGCCTCTTCGTTATTAAAAAATCTTTGACAAATTGTTTCATATTTAATAAGACTTTTGTCATTATTCTTTTTTCGTATTTGATTATAAATCTGTATGTCAATTGATTTATTTTTAATATAAATTGAAGATAAAATTTTCAATGCTTTTATTAAATAAGTTTGATTATATGTTTTTTTTCTTTTTTTACGGAACTCTTCGGTCCATTGCTTTTTTGTTGTTTCTGATCGCCATTTTTGTAAATTTAAATCGTCCCATTGTTTTTTAGCATTTTTGCTTAATATTTTTTTTATTTCAGGATTGCTCATTATTTTTTTCATTTTTTCACGAAATTGTTTTGTTTTATGAATTTGTCTAACTTTTTCTTTTACATCTTCTCTGTGAATTGTTTTTTCTAAAATTTTTGAATGCAATGCAAGATGATCACTCTTTGATATCCTTATCAAATTATCTGGATTATTATTTAATTTATTAAAATCAGAATGATGAATAGTGTCGCCCCTTTCCTTTAAATAAATATTTTCTTTTAAATTATATTGATCGGCTAATAAATGAGTAAAAATCCATTTCGAATTTTGAGGATTCAAAACCATCTCATATCCTTTAATGGTTATTCTGTTTTTTATTTCAGAATATTTTTTATAAAGAGGCATTAAAGAAATTTCCTTTTTTAAATCTTTAGCGATTTTATAATCTCCATCTCTTAACATAAATTTATGATCAGGAGTGCAAACTATTTCTTCATTATTATCAAGTATTATTTTTATAACTTCGACATTAACTTTTGTTTTTCTAGGATTTTGGATTAATTCAATTCCAATTTCTCCATTTTGTTTAATGGTATAGCAATAATTCTTTTTTCCTAGTTGATGTTCCAGAACTAATTCTTTAAAAGTTAAATTCCGATTATCTGTTAACATTATTTTTGTATCACCTCCAAAGCATCCACCGGCGGAATCGCCTTCAACGATAAAAATTTCTGATTTTTTAGTGTCTCGGGTTGAACAATCTGCTAATTTCCCAGGCAATGTAATTCCTTCTAAAATTCCTTTTCTCAAAACTGTTTCTCTCGCTTGTCTAGCGGCTAAACGCGCTCGAGCAGATAAAATACATTTATTTAAAATATTTTCCGCATCTCGAGGATGTTCTTCTAAAAAAATATTAAACGATTCGTTAAAAATTGAGTCTACAATTGAACGAACTTCTGGATTTCCTAATTTATTTTTTGTTTGCCCTTCAAATTGTGGTTCTCCAATTTTTATACTTATAATAGCTGTTAACCCCTCTCTCACATCTTCTCCGCTTAAACCTTCATCTTTTTCTTTTAAAAAATTTTGTTTGCGTGCGTATCCATTTAAAATTTTTGTTAAAGCATTTTTAAATCCAGTTAAATGCATTCCGCCGTCAACGGTAAAAATATTATTTGCAAAACTAAAAATAGTTTCCTTATATTCATCGGTATATTGTAAAGCAATTTCCACTTTTATGTCATTGGCTTCTTTTTCTATATAAAAAACTGAATCGTGTTTAGCTTCTTTGTGATAATTTAAATGTTTCACATAAGAAGCAATGCCACCTTCAAAATAAAATTGATATTCAAGTGGAAATTGTTTATCCTCTCGCTTATCAATGACTATAATTTTAATTCCTTTGGTTAAATATGCTTGCTTGCGAAGATGAGATAAAACTTCTTCCCAATCAAAAACAATTTTATCAAAAATTGTTGGGTCTGGTTGAAATGTGATTGTGGTGCCTGTTGGAAAAAACATTTTTGAATCTTTTGGAATTTCTATTTTTCCAACCATAGCTACATTTTTTTTAGGATTACCTATTTCATATTCTTGAATATAAATTTTTCCATCTCGATGAATTTCTGCTCGCATCCATTCGGATAAAGCGTTAACAACAGAAATTCCTACACCATGCAATCCACCAGAAACCTTATATCCCCCCTTTTCAAATTTACCGCCAGCGTGCAATTTTGTCATTACTACTTCCAAGGCTGAAGTGCCTGTTGTTTTGTGAATGTCCACGGGGATGCCTCTACCATTATCAGTTACTCTAATTTTATTTTCTGGCAATAATTCAACAATAATTTTATCACAAAAACCAGCCATTGCTTCGTCAATAGCATTATCAACGACCTCCCAAATTAAATGATGTAAGCCCGCTGTTCCAGTGCTACCGATATACATTCCAGGTCTTTTCCTAACAGGGTCTAATCCCTCAAGAATAATGATTTGATCGGCTTTATATTCATTTTTATTTTTTTGTTCCATAAGGTTTTATTATTTGTTGAGAACGAAATAGAGGTTTTTCATTTTTTATTAAAACTTTATTTTTATTTTTGCTCAAATCAATAAAATCATCTGCCATTTCAATTAATTTAGAAGAAGCTGTTTCTGAAAAAGCGATTACTTCTACCTGACATCCTTTATTTTCTTTTAAATAGTCAATTAAAGGACAAAAATCACCATCTCCTGTTATTAAAATAACAGCATCTAAGCGATTTGCTAATTTGATGCTGTCTATAGCCATTCCGATATCCCAATTGCCTTTTTTTTCTCCCCCAAAAAAAAGCTGTAAATTTTTTATTTTTAGTTCAAATCCTTGTTTTATTAATGCGTCAAAAAATCCCTGTTCTTCAAATGTTTGTGATTTAATAACATAAGCGATTGCTCGAATTAATTTTCTTTCAGCCGTTGCTATTTCTAAAATTTTTTTAAAATTTACTTTTGCTTGATATAAATTTTTAGCCGAATGATACATGTTTGATACATCAATAAAAACTCCGATTCGTTGATCTTTGTGTTTAGTCATATTAAATTTTTAAATCTGCTTTGATCTTTTCAAAATTAGCTGGTTTTTCTTTTTTAAGATATTTTAATAATTTTCTTCTATGACCTATTTTTTTAAATAAACCATATTTGGAAGAAAAATCATGCTTATTTTTTTCCAAATGCTTAGTTAACTCTTCAATCTCTTTTGTTAAAACGGCAATCTGAGTTTCAACTGATCCAGTATCATTTTTGTGAATAGCAAATTTTTTAATAATTGCCTCCTTTATTGTTTTGTTTAACATAATAAAAATATATAAAATTCAGTTAAGGTCTAAAAATAGACAAAAAAACTGATCGCCATAGGCGAAAAAATAAATTTACAAATATTTTAACATATTTGGATAATTAAAGCAAATTTTGTACTGTTGTGGAGTTAGAGTTACATTTTTTGTGGATGTTTGAAGATTCAACCTTGAAACGTACTGTGTCATCCCGAGCGAA
>ERZ1292640.2109-Hain-H43-02um-R1-2109-length-16161-cov-4_pt1 | contig 16161 bp, 12 predicted proteins | sample MGYA00564404_ERZ1292640 | MGnify/ENA primary metagenome ERZ1292640 (study PRJEB36523, sample SAMEA6512636) | groundwater metagenome | collected 2019-01-08 | study: AquaDiva: Metagenomics assemblies of 32 groundwater samples
ATGGTAGGCTCTATAGGCAACATTGGCTGCTTCAGTTTCGAGGCAAAGAAGAATATGACAACCGGAGACGGAGGTATGCTTACCACTAACAATAAAAAGTACGCAGAGTTGTTAAAAGCATTACGATGGTATGGATCCGCTGGTGATACGTGGAAACGTTTCGCAGGGAATAATAATTATTCATGGCGATACGATGTGGAATATTTAGGATGGAAATACAACATGAACGATATTCTTGCATCCATAGGTTTGGCGCAATTTAAAAAATTACCCAATGTTTTAAAGAAAAAAGATATTATTCGTGCGCGTTACAATAAAGCATTGCAGGGTTTCCGGTGGCTTGAAATTACACACGATCGACCGGAAACCAAGAGTGGATGGTGGCTATATGTGGCACGTGTCAAAGGTGGGTTGCGCGACAAATTTATTGAGCATATGGGGAAACACGGAGTTACGACTTCAGTGCATTTTCCGCCTGTTTACCAACATACTTTCTTTAAAAAAATAGGGACACACGCACATTGTCCGGTTGCTGATTACGCGGGGAAAGAAATTGTATCCCTTCCACTTTTTGGCACGATGTCAGATAAAGAATTTAACTACGTTATTAAAATCATCAAGGGATTTGACAAAATTATATAAGGTGTGCTACAATAGCTTCAGGGTCAAGTTCCTACACGCACCCCTCAAGCCGAACACTGTGTTACTAATAATTTGCTCTCTATGATACCACATACCGTGGATTTTTTTGTATTTATTTTTTTAATCTCATCTATAACTTTGAATTACGAAACTCCCTCAAATCACTTTTTATGCTAAAATAACAACAGGCTCTCTCTGAGCCCATTGTTATGAAAACCGTCATTAAACTATTATGATGATATTGTAACAAAAGTTAAGTTTTTCTCAAAACAATTAAACTTGAAAATTAACAAAAACACTGGTCGACCACTAGCAATTAAACCAGAAGAAACGATCGCATACTCACTCTGCACGGTACCCATTTTCTTTACGAAATCGTGTTGCAAAAAGATTCGGAATTAATATTGACTTGCTCGTTCGCGATTTGCCATGATAATAAAAATACATTCCAAAGATTGCCCAGAAAATATAGGGGCTTTTTTGTGACCTCTTGTGTTTTTTTGGGTTATCTACTAGGATATGCAGAGATTTCTCGAAAGGCAAAATATCATGGCCCAAAGCCCTGAAGAAAAGCGCTTTTATGGTGTTCACAATAAAGCCGGCAAATTTCGACCAGGAGTAGACAAAATTTACTATGCACAAGCCGTTTATGGAGACGATGAGATTGCAGCAGTAGTCGAATGGTTGCTAAAAGGATGGCTTGGTATGGGGAGTTATGTTGCAAGATTTGAAGATGTTATTGCTAAAATTTTTGGGAAAACCCACGGTAAGGTAGTAAACTCTGGTTCGTCGGCGAATTATTTGGCACTCAAGATTTTGCATTTGCCGGAAGGGGGTGAAGTGATTACTCCTGCTTGCACGTTTGCAACCACATACAGCACTATTTTGCTTAATAAATTAGTGCCTGTGGTCGCAGATTCTGTTTTGGGAACTTACAACCTAGATCTTTCAAAATTGGAATCAATGCTTTCTTCAAAAACTTGTGCGGTAATAGTTCCACATACTTTGGGAAATCTAAATGATATGAAAACTTTATCTGGTTTTTGCAAAGCGCACAATCTTTATTTTATTGAGGATAGTTGTGATACAATCGGAGGAAAATTTGCTGGGGAACCAACCGGGTCATTAAGCGATATCACCACCTCAAGTTTCTATGCATCACACCATATTACGGCTGGAGGGGGAGGGGGAATTATTTGTGTTTCTGATCCCGAACTTGCCCGTCATGTATATGCATATCGAGAGTGGGGGCGCGCAGCTCAAGATGATGATGAGCACTTGGATCATCGATTTACTGAAGAACACACAGGAATACATTACGATAAGAAATTTACCTACACGCATATGGGGCACAATTTCAAGCCGGTTGAGATGATGTTTGCGTTCGGGCTGGTGCAATTACAAAGACTTGATGAAGTAATTCGTGTACGAAGGCAAAATTTTGATGCGCTTCGTGCCTTTTTTGCTCGTTATGAAGAGTTTTTTATTCTTCCAGAAGAACATCCAGACGCAGAAGTAACATGGCTTGCGTTTCCATTGACGATTCGAGACGGAGTACCATTTAGCCGTTTTGATATTCTTACGTTCATGGAAGACAGCAATATTCAGACACGACTTTTGTTTTCCGGTAATATTTTACGTCACCCTGCTTATAAAAATGAGCCTCATCGAGTAGTGGGAGAGCTTATCAACGCTGATAAAATCATGCGAGATTCATTTGTCATTGGTGCGCACAATGGAATGAGTTTGGTAATGGTCGATTATATTAAAGAAATTGTAACCGAATTTTTGAAACCACATACAAGTAAGTTGTAAATTACCCAAAAATCCTTATACTAGAAATGTATAAGGATTTTATTTTATTATGCGATTTATTTTTGAGAATATTTTTTTTCTTGTTGTGACATATGCAGGCGCGCCTTTGTGGTATAGCGTGATATTTATTCGTTCGTGTTTTGGTTACAATGCTGATGCTCCTAGAATTCTTATTATCCAAAGCGCGCGTATAGGTGATATGGTTTGTATCACGCCAGTGTTTCGCGAAATTAAAAAGAAATATCCAAAAGCGTATATTGCGACTCTCGTGGCCGAGCCTGCCGTTGGCGTGACTCTCCATAATCCATTTATAGATCAATTTTATTTTTATGATACATCAAATGATATTGTAGCGTCCGTGCTAGCATTTTTTCAAATTAAGCCGCTCACATACGACTATTCATTCAATTTTTTTCCAGGGAAATTGGGTAACGCGCTACCATTTTGGTTGGGCATACCACATCGTATTACAACGAAGATTGATGTTTCAAGTCGTACGCTCAAATTGCTTTTCCCATTTAGTAATTGTCAAGAACTTTATACAAAAGAAGAATCTGCACCTCACCATCATTTAAAATTGCTACGCTACATTGGTATATCAAATCCTAGCGACAAAAGAGAAGTATTCACATATCCGGAGGCCGATGAAAAAGTAGCAAATATATTTCATACGCTTGCCATTGATCTGTCAAAAAAGAATATCGCCGTCAGCGTCGGATGTGGAAAGGATTTCCGCAAATGGCCGCTTGAACGGTTTGTTGCGCTTGCCGATAGGATCAGTGCTCAATACGGCGCGAACATTATTTTTACCGGAGGCGATGAGGACAAAGATGCGATACAACAGGCGTTATCAATGATGCAACATCGTAACAATGTATTTGATGTTTCCGGCAAATTCTCGGTCGCGGAACTTCCGTCGTTTTTCAAAAAAATATCCCTTTTTATCTCAGTCAGTACCGGTCCTTTGTACATTGCCGATGCGATGGGCTGTGATACTATCGACATTATAGGTACCGATGCGGCGACCAATCAGGCACCGCAAGGAAATACGGTGATCGTTGAGCGCAGAGAGATAGCGCCATGTTCATATGTCATGTATCCTCCAACATGTTCGACACAACAAATCCGTGATCGTATGGATATCTCCGTCAATATGGTTTGGGATGCGGTACAAAAGATTTACAATAAAAAATATGTTCAATAAAATATTTCACAGACTCTGTAGTATTTTTGGATTGAAAGTATCAAGAATTCGCGACGAAAGTATTCCCGACCCAATACGTCCATGGGACACATCGCCGGATTTTGGCCTGCTGTATGGCAAAATTCAGGCATACACACTGGTGGATCAAAGACGTTGTTTTATGCTGTATCAATTTGTTCACTATGCGATATCGCTTGATGGCGAGATCGCAGAGATTGGTGTCTACAATGGGGGCACCGCAAAACTAATATCAAATATTCTCAAACGTACACAAAAAAAACTTTATATTTTTGATACGTTTTCCGGCATGCCGAAAACAGACGAGCAAAAAGATCTGCATCACGAGGGCGATTTCAAAGATACGTCGTTTGCCGCGGTGTCGGAATATTTGAAAGATACTCACAATGTGGTGGTTACCCAAGGATTTTTCCCGGAATCTGGAAATATTATCTCAAATACACTGTTCTCACTGGTGCATATCGATGTAGATATATACAGATCCGTTCTTGATGTAGCATCTTTTTTCTATACTCGTATGACGCGTGGAGGTATCATGATATTTGATGATTACGGTTTTATCAGCTGTCCGGGAGCGAAACAAGCTGTTGATGAGTTTTTTGCATCGAGATTGGAGACGCCCATCTATTTGCCCACGGGGCAATGCCTAGTTATTAAATTATGAAATGCGTCGTTTGCGATGAAAACGATTTTCAGAAACACAATTCCATTCTCGGTCTGGAAGTGTGCCGCTCATGTGGATTTATACGAAAAAGAACGATCAATCTCGGGAAAGAATATTATCAGGAGCACAATGTCTACGAATCCGACCTTGGATCTGTGCCCAAAAGAGATGCGCGTCTGCGTGAAGTAAAACAGCGATTTGCAATCGTGTGTAGGCTCGCCGGTCCACTCGGCGGAAAAACGCTGCTGGAGATCGGTAGCCACGAAGGTTTGTTTTTAAACGAGGCGCTCAAAACGGGAATGACTGTTTTTGGCATTGAGCCAAATCGTAAAGCAGCGGCAACCGCTCAACAAAATGGCATTAATGTATTTTGTGGGACACTAGAAGAATTCAAAACGGACCGCGCCTACGATGTTGTAGTACTTTTTCATGTGTTGGAACATTTTGAAGATCCAAGAGGCGCACTTGAAAAAATATATTCATTGATCAACCCCGGCGGTTTACTGGTGCTTGAGGTACCAAATATCGCAAGCTATCCGGCGTGCAAAAATGAAAAAAATTGGGAATATATCAACGATGAACATGTATCATATTTTTCTCCCGACACTATTAAAAAATTGCTGTTGTCCGTCGGATTTTCTTTCGGAGGCATTATACAAAGAGATTTTGACGAATGGAATGTCGGGATCGCGGAAAATTTACGGCGCATTGGAATATTAAACGCGCAAGTATCTATGACCGTGCAAAATGCGCATGCGATTGGCCAAAGCAAATATCCTATTCGTCGTACTTGCAGTTGGCTAGGGATAAAAAATATTGTGCGCTTTACATTATCATGTTTGGTGAAGTTGTTGAGGCGAGAACATTTCATGTTTGTCTACGCCAAAAAACCGCTGTGACATACATTGCCAATCGTTCGTTTTAAACAAATATGCAACAAAATACTGTCGATTTTTCATCGTTGGCTGGCAAATATATCGGTGTCATCGGAGATGTGATGCTGGACCATTTTGTATACGGAAATATTGAGCGCATATCTGCGGAGGCGCCGATACCTGTGGTGCTTTTTTTCGAGGAGAAATATTCTCCGGGAGGGGCGGCAAATTTGGCAAGCAATATCACAGCGCTAGGAAGCCATGCATCTCTTTTTGGTGTGACAGGCAATGACTTAGCAAGCGGCAAACTATTCGGAGAGTTAGAAAAACAAAATATTGATATCAGCAACATTGCCATTGATATTGCGCGTCCTACCACGGAGAAAATGCGTATTATCGGTGCCGACCGGCATCTTGCGCGTCTTGATAAAGAATCCGCGGAATACATATCGGGGCTGATCGAAAAAGAATTACTTGAAAAAATAGAACGTGAGATGCCACGCTTTGATGCGATAGTGATTTCAGATTACGCAAAAGGAGTGATTACAAAAACAATGGCAGGGCGCGTCACGCATCTGGCGCGCGAACGATCAATTCCAATTTTGGTGGATACGAAGCCGAAACATTTTTCGTTTTTCAAAAATGTTTCAGTGATTACTCCAAATAGGCAGGAAGCGGAGGGCATCGTCGGAAAGTCAATCGTTACCGACGAAGATATCAAACAGGCCGGTAGGATATTACAGGAACTTTCCCAGTCCCATATTGTCATGAAATTGAGTGTCGATGGGATTGCGTTGTTTGCACATGATGTCGTGGCGCGTATGCCGAGTTTTGCGTGTTGCGTGACGGATGTGGTGGGCGCGGGGGATACGGTTGTTGCGGTGCTTGCCATTGCTCTTGCCGCAAAGGTTGATTTACAAGAAGCGGTGCGTATTGCAAACGCGGCTGCGGGCGTGGTAGTGGAGAAATCGGGCACTGCAGTAGTCTGTGTCGATGAAATAATGCATATGTTACAGGAACGCAAAGATATAAAACTTGCATGAAAATTTTATTTTTAACCGATTTTATTCCTCCTCGCAGCATTGGAGGAGCCGCACAATCGGTCTGGCGCGTGGTACAGCAGCTACATGCGTGGGGGCACGAAGTATATGTTGTTGCGACTGTTCAAGAAAAGCAGTATGAGGGCCTGGAAAATCGCGATGGCATTGTTATCTATAACATTTACACAAATTACGATGACCGGTATCGGGCATGGGTCAGTATTTATAATACAGATACTATATCAAAGGTTGAGTCAATTCTTCGTGAAGTGTGCCCAGAAGTAATCCACGCGGATGTGATTCATTATTATCTTTCATACGCGACATTAAAAATAGCCCATAAATATGCGAAAAAAGTTTTTTTGACCGCGCGAGATTTTATGATGGTCTCATACGGCAAGCTTGAATTAAAAAACCACGAGTGCGGGAGTGAATATTTCAAAGTGCGTTGGTGGGACAATTTAAGACAGGCAAAAAAACGTTTCAATCCTTTTCGCAATATTATGATCCGCCATTATTTAAAATATGTAGATCAGATTTTTTCGAATAGCAAATCATTGGCCGATTTTTTGAGTATCAACAAGATTCCCGGAGTCGTGCCAATACACAATGGCCTGATCATGCGCGATGTGTCGGTAGAGCAATCGGAGATAGACAACTTTAAAAAAACATATCGGATCGAAGGAGGGTCTTTGATTTTGTTCCCGGCGCGTGTGAGCCCTGCCAAGGGATTGTACGTGTTGATGGATGCGATGAAAAAGGTGATTGTCAAAGTACCTAGTGCCACGCTTGCGGTCGTGGGTGTGCAAGAGCGTGATCAGGTTCCCGCCATGGAATATGCGCGTGATTTTGGTATAGAAAAAAATATGATTCTACTCGGATGGACCATCGGCCATGATCTGGATGTGGTGTATAGCGCTGCTGGCATGGTGTTGGTGCCGTCGCTTTATCCGGATCCTTTCCCGACGGTCAATCTGGATGCAGCGCTTTATAAAAAACCGGTGATTACAACATGTTTCGGAGGCGCAAAAGAGTTTGTTATAGACAATAAAACCGGATATATTATTAATCCCTTTAACAATGATCTGCTTGTAGAAAAAATGATCGATTTGTTGCAGGATTCGGAAAAAACAAAACAATTTGGCTTTGCTGCGTATGATCGCTTGCGTACGGATTTCACCATAGAAAAACAAACCGAAAAATTGCTTCGATGGTACACCGGCGCTCTTATGCCCGGTAAAAGAAATAGCCCCGCAAAGCGCTGATCAAAAATCGCGTTGCCAAAAATCCCCACACGAGACCGACGAGTCCAAAATATTTTATAGAGACGAATATAATGATGATACGAAGCGACGGGGAAATGATGTTGAGCTTAAACACAATGTCTTCTCGGCGGGATGTCTCTATAAAGTTGAACCACAGCCCTCCGAAATTAAGCGGCATCGCAAGTGCGAATATTTGCGAAAGATGGACATATTCACGATATGGCCGGAAAAAAATCGAAAAGATGAACGGTGCCGCTATGATATATACGATCGCAGCTCCCAAGAGTGTAAGGAACAACACGATCGATTTGCGTGTTGTTTCTTTTTTTACATACTGGTCGTGTATATCTTTCGTGGAAAATTTCGGCGTCGAAAGCGTAGTAAGATATTTCGGTATTACCTTTATTTGTTCTGGAAGTTTGCGGATGAACGCGTAGGCGGCCACCTCCACAGGACCGAGATAATGAAATAAAAGAATATTGTCTATTTGTGCCGATACTGATGCGATAATTTCTATAATGCTTAATTTTTTTCCGTACGACAATGTTTTAGGATCTTGCAAGTTATTTGGTTTTTCAAGAATATATACATACCACAAACAAAGCGTGCGTATCAAGCTATTTACCATCATATATATCGTAATGATCCAAACAATATTTTTTGTCAATAATATGGTTGCTATTATTGCTAATGAGTGCGCACCGATGTTTATAAGTGAGAGCAATGACATTACTACAAAGTGTTTTTTCCCGATTAAGTAACCATTGTATATTGATGGCGGTTCGAAAAGAGGCACAAATAATGCCATAATAATTCCACTCAATGCGAGCGTTATATTGTCATTCAGATACCAGTATGTTGCTAGGGCAAGGCCAGCTAATGATCCCAAAAACCCCCATTTTATTTTTTCCAGCCAAACTTTGATCAAATCTCCCTCAAATCCTTTTGCCACGCTTATGGAAATGGAATCATCAATACGCGTAATGGTAGTAATTCCGAGTAACGCAAATATCGAAAGAATATATTGGTACAAACCGTATGTTTCTTTTGGCAATAGATTTGCAAATGCTATTGCGACTGCTAACGCTCCAACGATAGAACCCAAATGTTGCACGCCAAACCAAAAAAATCCACGCACAAGGTAGCGTACATCAGTACGAGCAATTTGTTCCAGCTTATTTATTGTCCATGTAATCACAAGTATCTATTATAACGCATTTTTTTGCATTTTAGTTTTATTTTTGATAGGATGAAATTTATGAATTATTACAAGATAGTTTCTTTATGGGTCATCAAAATAGGACTTTTTATTGTACCATTTATTCCGCTTTATGTTTCTAGGTCTTTGTTTTTTCCATATATTACAGGAAAGGCTTTTGTTTTTAGGACAATTGTAGAAATTGTGTTTTTTACTTGGGTTTTTCTCGTTATTTTTTATAAAGAATATCGCCCAAGGCGCACGATTATTTTGTATGCGGTTTCTGCTTGGATAATCGTAATTATAATGGCAACAATTTTTGCGGTAAATCCAATGCGCGCCCTGTGGTCTAATTTTGAACGGATGGAAGGACTAATGACATACTTGCATTTGACTGCTTACTTTTTAGTTCTCGCGCATGTATTTCGCAAAAAAGACTGGATTATTTTATTTAATATTTTTGTAGCTTCCGGATTAATAGAAAATTTTTACGCTCTTTTGCAAAAACTTGGCTATCTTGCTTCTCCGCAAGGTGGGGCAAATCGCGCAGATGGGACAATAGGCAATCCAACTTATCTTGCGGCATATTTAACATTTATACTGGCATTTTCATTATTTTTACTTTTGGAGAATAAAAACAAAATAATGAAATGGGCATATTGCGCAATGTCATTTTTTACTCTCATTATAATTTATTTTACCGCAACCCGTGGAGCTATATTGGCGCTTTTAGGCGGATTCACAATTGCTTCACTAGGATACATTTTTTTTGTTCCAAATAAATTGTCAAATATAGGCTTGTATAAAAAAATTATTGCCACAACACTATTAGCTGTTGTAATTATTATTTCGTTTTTATGGGGTTTTCGTAATACAAAATTTGTTTCGAGCAATCCTATTCTTTCGCGCCTCACATCTCTTTCGCTTAAAGAGCGCACGATTACTTCTCGATTTACTATTTGGAGTATGAGCTGGGAAGGAGTAAAAGAACATCCGATTCTCGGATGGGGTCCAGAAAATTATAATATTGTTTTCGCAAAATACTTCAAACCGGAACTGTGGCGACAGGAGCCATGGTTTGATCGCTCGCACAATATTGTTTTTGATTGGCTGATAAATGGAGGTATTTTAGGATTTCTTGCGTATTTTGGGATGCTTTGCGCCGCATTGTATTCGCTTCGGCATTGTTATAAAAAAAACATTTTGACATTCGAAATTAGTCTGCTGTTGGCCACAATGTTTTTTATGTATCTTTTTCAGAATTTATTTGTTTTTGATAATATTGCTACATATATTGGCATTTTTACTTTACTGGCTTTTATTGATAGCCTTGTTAAAGATGATTTAGACGCTACTGCACATGATTTGCCTTCAATCATATATCAACCATTTGTTTTGATGGTAACGATTATTTTATTGAGCGCCTCCGTTTATTTTGTAAATATTCAGCCTCTTCGCGCAAACCTGACTCTATTAAATGCTCTCAAAACACAAGGAAGCGATCCACAGCAAGCTTACACTTATTATGACAAGATTCTTACGGGTAGTTATTTAGGAAAAAATGAGGCTAGAGAGCAATTTGTTCAATATGCCATGTCGGTAGGCGGGTCGAATCTCGATGCTGTTTTTAAGGACAATGTATTGAGGCGAGCACAGCAAGAAGCAGAAGTAAATGTTACTGAAAATGCCCTGGATCCGCGTTCTCATTTGTTTTTGGGTGCTCTTTATTCTCGCCTTACTGCGCCTGATGCTACGACACAAGCACAACTTATTAATAAGGCGCTCGAAGCTTTTAATAACGCGCTTAAGCTTTCTCCAAAAAAACAACAGATTTATTTTGAGCTTGCTGATGTGTATCTCAAAAAAGGTGACTATCAGAACGCGATTCTAGTATCAAAAGAAGCTTATGATTTGGATCCCAGTTTTAATAACGCCCAAATGAATTTGGTTGCGGCCTATATTCTTAACAACCAACAAAATGAAGCGGACGCTATTTTGCTCAAACATCGTGGCACTGTAGATATCAATGATAATTTATTAGTACAAGTATATTCACGATTGGTGGATTCATATCGTCAGAAAAATGATGTCGTGCGCGCAGAATATTATGGAGATAGGCTTATTAGAGTGTGGCAAGCGTTTATTGCTAAAGATCCAAACAATATAGAACATCGCAAGCGTCTAGTTATAGTTTATCTGGTTTTGGGCAAGCAAGCAGAGGCACAGCGAGTATTAAACGAAGCCGTAACAGAGCATCCGGAATTTAAGCCAGATTTGGAGGTATTCGTGAAAGAAATTCAATCCGGCTCACTCAAACAGTAAAAGAGTCAGCTTATTTTAAAAAACACAGCAAATTTTATTTAAAAAAACATCAAATTTAAAGACTTGCGGAGCGCGACGGCGCGAGCAGGAACAATTTTTCAGTAAGAAAAATATGTGTGCTTTAAATTTGATGTTTTTTTAAATTATTTTAACGGCCACTTCTACTAATTAGTATAGACGCCGTCTTTATCATAATTGCAATATCAGTCAGAATTGAGCGGTTTTTAATATAGTAGAGGTCATATTGCAATTTTTCCGGCGCGTCATCCACCGAGGCGTCGTTTTGCATATTGATTTGTGCCCAACCGGTAATTCCCGGTCTTACAAGATGTCTTATTTCGTAGAATTTTATATTTTCTTTTAATTTGTTTACATATTCCGGGCGTTCGGGGCGTGGCCCCACGAGAGACATTTCTCCTCGTAGAATATTGAGGATTTGAGGGAGCTCATCAAGATATGTCTTTCGAAGCAGTTGTCCAAAAAAATATCTCCTGGCATCTTTTTCAATTTCTTTTTTCTCACCGACAGTTCTTGATATTTTTTCCGCGCCAAGTCGCTGGCTTCTAAATTTAATAAAATTGAAAACCTTGCCATTTTTCCCGACTCGTTCTTGTCGGAAAAAAATAATACCATCTCCTTTGCGTGCTCTACGTTCTTTGTAATTTCGTATGTCGTCTGGTGTAGAAATAAAAATTGCGCATGCGATAAGTGGGAAAAGCAATAACAAAGGAATGCCCAATATGATAGACGCAAGAATGTCCAATAGACGTTTTGCCACTTCAAATGTCCGTTTGTTTAATTCAAATAGATTTTCCAAGAACCACGACTCATTAATGACCGATACAGGTACTTTGCCCATTACCATCTCATAGAATTCAGAAAAATCTATAATTGTAATACCGAGAGGGATTGCTTCATAAAATATTTTAAGCAATTCTTGATTTTGAGATATATCCTGCACAATGATGATAAGGTCGATTTTTTGTTCTAGAATCAATTTTTTCAGGTCCATGTATGCGCTATTTGTGTGGTCTATGACTGCGTCTACATGATAACCGAGTGACGGCGAGTTATTTAAGCGATCTTTAAATTTTGAGCCTTCTGCTGTATTACCAAAAAAAAGCACCTTAATTTTTGATCCGCGCGATATGGTCTTTAGAAATACAATGCGCCATATAGACAATAAAATAGCCGCTATAATAGCGTTTATAATTAGATTTGTCTTCGGGGTTATTTTAAATATAGGCAAGAAATAAAATAGCAGTACTGCTACAGAAGCACCTATAGTCATTGTTTGAAAGATAAGCTTTATGAGATTTATCCGTCGTGGTGCAAAGCGCTCCCAATCGTACATCCCAGCGCCGTAAAATATAATGATCCAGACCGTGTAGATTAGCAAAAAAGGCGTTTTATGAAGATTCCAAGCGTCCAATACTGTTCTTTTGTCATCTGCGAACAAAGCAAGATTGTATCGTAAAAAAAGCATCAGCCCGAGGCTGATATACAGTATAAAAACATCACCAACAAGCAATATTAACCTTTTTGATCGTGTTTTTAGCATTAAAGAATTTTAACAAATTTTACAATAGTTATCCACATATCGTAATTTGTACTTAATGTTTATTACACTTTATACTAAGTATGAGGTTCGTCGACCTCTTGTAAAGGTTTATATGTTTTATTATTAGATTTATTAACAATAATTTTTGTATCTCATATGAGTAAACTACGAGAGAGTAAGTTTGTTTCAATGGTGGCAACTGGTGTTGTTGCCGCTTTAGGCGTTGCGGTGATTACTTTCGCTGCAACTACAATTAGTTCGAACGTTAATACTGGTGGCACATTGACCGTAAGTGGGGCATCAACACTTAATGGCGCTGTGACGCTAGGTGACGCAATAGGAGACAATATTGTTATTACTGGTAACGCGACAACCTCAAATTCACTCTATGTAACGAGTGCGCTCACTGTTGGTGGATATTCAACGACAACCTCGACTGGAGCATTGATTCTTGGGAGCGGGCTTGGTTTGGGTGCTTCAAATTCTGTAGCAAAAACTATTTTATTTTCTCCTCTTACCTCTGATCCAACAGCTGCTGCTGGGCTTGTATATTACGATTCAGGTAGTTCTGTATTGCGGATGTCTGATGGTACTAATTGGTTTACTGTTGGAACAAGCACGAGCGGCTTGACACTAAGTGGAAATCGTTTGCAACTTGCTAGTTTGAATTATTACTTGACCGCTGGTACTACAACACAGCAAGGCCTCTCAATGTTAACACTTGAATCTACTTCCACTGTTGGTATACCACTAACAATTGTCGGATACAACGGTCAAACGGCAAACTTGTTGCAGCTAAGAAATGTTGCCAGCGCAAACGTTCTTACCGTAAATGCAGCAGGCGGCATATTTAGTTCAAGCACACTAACTGTTGCTGGCCTTTCCACTCTAGTAGGATTTCAATCGTCAGCGTCTTCGTCTGTGGCCGGCACACTAACCGTTTCTTCTGCTTTTAACTCATCTTCAACTATCAATGTTGATGGTGCAACAACCCTCAATGGTAATGTAACTCTTGGTAATGCGGCGGCTGATGTTATTACTCTCACCGGTAACGCCTCCACTACAAATGCTTTGACGGTTGGCGGTAATTTGTATGCTAATGGTTTTGCTACTACAACTGGTTCATCTGGGCAATTTGCAACACAAGGATTTATTGGAGCAGGAGGAACCTCAACGCCTGCGGCGGAACTTTCTGCTAGTGGCACTGCCACAACAACCGTATATGCACATTCAAGCACAAGTTTAAAAGGCGCATGTTTGGAAGTTAAAGGAACTGACAATGTGGTATATCGTATGTATGTTACGGGGTCAGACACATCAACGACTACAACGAATGGTCGCACAGCGATTGTTGCTTTGTGGGAAGCAGGGGCTTGCAAATAAGTAGTCAGGCTTTATTAACTTAAAATTTTTACAATGCCTACTACTATAAAAAAATATATTTTTATTGTTTTGTCTCTTGGATTAAGCCCACTTGTTGTGTTTTCTGCTTACAATGATGTTGAGCTTACTACGAGTACCATCCTTACGGTAAACAGCGTTAACCTTACCGTTTCGGGAGGAAGCGCGCTTATTCAATCAATTACTGTAAATGGAAGCGATTTTTCAGTTACTATGCCCGCAAATTCACATATTGAGGTTGCTTCTGCAGATAGAAGAATTATGTCAAGCCCAGAAACAGCGTCAATCCAAGTAACAAGCACATGTTCTGATTCATCCAATGTATACGGACTTACAAATCCATCTTCAGGTGCTGAAGCAACTGTTACGGTGACTGTTTCTGATAGCACTTGCAATATTGGTGGTGGGAGCGGTGGTGGAGGTGGAGGTGGTGGAGGCGGCGGTGGAGGTGGTTCGGCGACTCCTGCAACACCAGCAACACCAACAGTTGCTCCGGCAACTCCAGCTATTCCAGCGGCGCCTGCTCTTGTACATGCATCGCCAACTGCGCAAGCAGTGTCTCCTGCATTCAATCGAGCACTGAAACCAGGAATCTCGCATAGTGATGTAAAGCGCGTTCAACAATTATTAAATTCTGATCCAGATACTCGCGTATCATTGACTGGCGCTGGTTCTTCAGGAAAAGAAACTACATATTTTGGCCCAGCGACAACAAAAGCAATACAAAAATTCCAAGTGAAATATGGTATTGCAAAACCAGGAGATGATGGATATGGCAATTTTGGGCCAAAAACAAGAGCGAAGTTTAATGAAGTTTTTGGAGGAACAGGTTCTTCTGGCGCAAGCACTCCAACGACACCGCAGTCAAACGCACAAATTATCCAACAGCTTATTTTGCAAATCCAAGCATTGCAAGCAAAGCTCAACGCGCTAAAAGCGGCTCAACAATAAAAGTCCTGTAACACAAAAAAATACTCTTCGAGTTTGTCGAAGAGTATTTTTGATAATTTTTATATTATCTATGTTTACTGTTTTAATACCGATTGCGCTTGCTTCAGTTTTTTTAATCCTCTGCCAGATGCAATAATTTCCTTTGCCATAAAAACTCCATCACGCAATGTTTTTGTAAGTCCGCTGACATAAATGCCGGCTCCCGCATTTAGAGCTATGACATCTGCGCATGGCCCATACACACCAGATAGTGCGTCTTTGATTATTTCTGCGTTATATCGAGTGCTTCCTCCGCGAATTTCTTTTATCGTTGTTGTATGCAGTTCGAACATTTCGGGTTCAATTCTATAATGTGTTACGCTGTTTATTTTTATTTCTGCAACCAATGTTATTCCACAATTGGTTATTTCATCAATTCCGTCTCCATAAACGACAAGCGCGTGTTTCGTATTGTACATTTTACACAACGCATCAGCTACATTTTTAACCAAGTTTCTGCTGTATACTCCAATAACTTGTCTTGTGATACGAGCTGGATTAGAAATTGCCGCCGCAATATTTAATATTGTAGGAATACCCAATTTTACGCGTATTAGACGAAATGTTGAAAGCGCCGGATGAAAGCTAGGCGCATCCAGAAAGGCAATGTTGCTATTTTTTAGTGCCACATCACAGCTAGCAGGATTTTTGCACAATTGCATGTTGAGCGCTTTTAGTACATCACTACTACCCGCGCGTTCTCGATTTGATCGCCCACCATTTTTAATTACAGGAACGCCGGCTTCCGCTATTACAAACGCCGACGCAGTAGATATATTAAATGTATCAAACTGATCTCCGCCTGTTCCACAAATATCAATTGCATTTGCTGGCGCATTCTGAATTTCAACCATGTTTTTTTGCAACCATTTTACAGTAGATACAATATTCTTGCTGTCTATGTCTTTTGCCCAAATAAGAATTGCAGTAAATAATACATCATGTGATTGTTCATAAGCTTCATCCAAAAGTTTATAAAGCTCTTCTTGAGTCAATGTTCGATTATACACAAGTTTTTGTAAAAGTTCTCGTATTTCGCTTTTGGTTAGCATTGTCTTTTCAGCTCTGCTCTGTTTGTGTTGTAGCAAAATAACAACGAAAAATCAATGTGTTGTACTAGACGGGTACATCGGTAACACTTTGGCAGTTTTCTGATAGAACTCCCA
>ERZ1292640.794-Hain-H43-02um-R1-794-length-26252-cov-9_pt1 | contig 16151 bp, 13 predicted proteins | sample MGYA00564404_ERZ1292640 | MGnify/ENA primary metagenome ERZ1292640 (study PRJEB36523, sample SAMEA6512636) | groundwater metagenome | collected 2019-01-08 | study: AquaDiva: Metagenomics assemblies of 32 groundwater samples
CCGCCATCCCGAGACGCACGCCCGCCGGCATCAGATCGACGAGGTCGAGGCGGCCCTGCCGGTGGCCGAGATGGTGAAGGCCGCAGCCGCCCAGGCGGCCGTCGAGCACCTCACCTACCCCGGAACGGCGTTGCCTGCGCCTTCGGCGGCCCCGGTGATAAAGTAATTCTGCATGCCTACCGTCGAAGAGATTCTCGGCGCCGACGCCAGCACCCTCCTGAAGCACCAGTGCAAGATCCCGAAAGAGACGCTGCACTTGCCCGGTCCCGACTTCGTGGAGCGCATCCACCTGTCGTCGAACCGGCCGGTGCCGGTCCTTGGACGCCTGCAGTCCCTGCTCGATCACGGGCGGCTGGGCGGCACCGGGTATGTGTCGATCCTGCCGGTCGACCAGGGGATTGAGCACTCCGCTGGCGCGTCGTTCGCGCCCAATCCGCAGTACTTCGATCCCGAGAACATCGTCAAGCTGGCCATCGAGGGCGGCTGCAACGGTGTGGCGTCGACGCTGGGCGTGCTCGGCATGACCGCCCGCAAGTACGCGCACAAAATCCCGTTCATCCTGAAGCTGAACCACAACGAGTTCATCTCGTATCCGAACGCCTACGATCAGATCAAGTTCGCGAGCGTGAAGCAGGGCTTCGACATGGGCGCGGCCGGTGTCGGCGCGACGATCTACTTCGGCTCGGAGGAATCGAAGCGGCAGATCCAGGAAGTGACCGAGATGTTCCAGCACGCGCACGAGCTGGGCATGTTCACCGTGCTGTGGTGCTACCTGCGCAACTCGGCCTTCAAGACCAAGGAGGTGGATTACCACCTGGCCGCCGACCTGACCGGCCAGGCCAACCACCTGGGCGTGACCATCGAGGCCGACATCATCAAGCAGAAGCTGCCCGAGTGCAACGGCGGCTACAACGCCATCAACTTCGGCAAGACCCACAAGAAGGTCTACTCCGACCTGAGCAGCGATCACCCGATCGACCTCACGCGCTACCAGTTGGCCAATTGCTACATGGGCCGCTCCGGCCTCATCAACTCGGGCGGCGCGTCGGCGGGCGAGAGCGACCTCAAGGAAGCCGTCAAGACGTCGGTGATCAACAAGCGCGCCGGCGGCATGGGCCTGATCTCCGGCCGCAAGGCGTTCCAGCGCCCCATGAAGGAAGGCGTCGGCCTGCTCAACGCCATCCAGGACGTGTATCTCAGCAAGGACATCACCATCGCGTGACGTCGCCGTGACGCTCTGGTGGAGGCAACCCTTTAGGGTTGCCTTGATCGTCCTCGGCACTCTTATCCTGATTGCTGGCGCGTCGCAGCTGACGCGCGCCGGCTATTCGGTTGACGAAGAATTCACCGTCTTCGCCGTCCGCGGTATCCAGGCACATGGCCTGCCGCTGCTGCCCTCAGGCCTGCTCTACGATCGCGGTCTCGCCTACTCCTACGGCGGCTGGTTCGTGTCTGCCGTCACCGGCGCCGAGCTCCCGTCATTTCGCGCGCTGAGCCTGCTCTGCGCCATCGCCGCGATCTTCTTCACCATCAGGATCGTTCGCCGGCACACGACGGAGCGGGCGGCGTGGCTTGCGGCGCTGCTCGTGTCGGTGTCGCTGCCATTCTGGGCCACTGCGACATCGGGCCGATTTTACGCGCCGTTCATGGCGAGCTACCTTGGCGTGCTGTTCCTGCTGAGCGGCAAGGGTTGGAGCTACCTTGGTGCCCTAGTGGCGGTGTCCTTGGTCAGCCGCCTTACACACGAACTGGCCTTCACGCTGGCCGCGGTTCCAGCGCTCTGCCTGCTCCTTGACGATCGCGCTCAGCGCCGCCGCTGGCTCATGGCCACCGCCGCGGTCGTTGCCGGCCTGGTGGCGGCGCAAGCGCTGTTATTCGTACTCCACTACCTCGCGCCCTCCAGCGGCGAGACAATGGTCCGGCGGTTCTTCCTGTGGCAGGTGTTGAACCTGTTCGAGGTGCCGGGTCCCCGCCAGTACGGCGTGGTCCTCACTGCGATGGTCGCCGGATGGTTGCTGCTGCCTAAGCGCGCGGGTCTCATCACGGTGCTCGGCGTGTCCGGCACGGCGATGGTGCTCTCTTTCTCCCTGGCGCGCGCCACGAACGCCGGACCGTTGACCGCCGCTCTCGTGCGGTCGGTGTTGTGGGACGGCGCGCAGTATCCGCTCGACATGTTCCTGCATATCGCCGCGGCACATCCGGTGGCGACCGCGCTCGCGTTGGGCGGGCTGATCGCCCGACTCGCCGGAGCAGGAGGAGAGTGGCGGCTGCCGGAGCGCGGCGTCCACCTGGCCTGGATCGGCTGGGTGGTGTGGTTTGGCGCCATCGACTCCGGGATCACCATCAACTACCTGCTGCTGCCGATGTCGCTGATGCTGGCGGCCATCGCAATCGACGTGGATGCGATTGTCGGGCACACGCTGCCCCCGTTGTCGGCCGCGAGCACCCGGTTCGGCATCGCCGTTGTGGCACTGACCGCGATTGCCCTCGGCTTTGACCAGTGGCGCGGAACAGGCTCGATCAGCAAACGCCTCGAAGCCTCTCGTCCCACCATCAACATCGAAGGGATGGACGAAGTGCGGGCCGGCCTGTTGCCCACCGATCGCATCGCCTGCACCGACGAACTGGGCTGCCTGATGCTGGTCGGCCGCATCGACCGCTGGCTGGCGCTCGACGACTTCGTCCGCGAGCGCTTCCTGGTGAAGCGGCCGGACGCGTCGCTGGTTGGCGTCTACACCGGCGTGCCGGCGGTGTTCCGCCCCGGCGACCTGTTCGCGCCAAATGCCGACGGCACCCTGCCTGACCGCGTGCTGATCGTCGACGTGTTCAAGGAGCACCCGATTGGCAACTCGCGATCGTGGGTACCGAGGGCCATCGAGTTCGACGGCCTGCAAGTGACGCCCCTGCTCGAGACGCCGCAGGGCCGCGTGCTTCAAATCTCGCCGCAGGAAAGACACGCCTTTGCGGAACCGAAGCCGCAGCAGCCGATGCGGTGAGAGGTTGGCAGGATTTGACCAATCTCCCTGGTGGTGGTTAGCTGCGAAGTCCTCACAGCCAACCGCGTCGGTCGCACACTAACGCGGGACGCGTCTCGCACCGGGGCCCATGTTAATATCCCGCGCCACGGCGATTTGGAATCGTGGGTTGAGGAAATTTCAGCTGGATTAGACTGCGACGGTAACGGAGCGGTCTACTCCAATACTAGTTGGCCCTTCGGAAAGCCAGACCGGGACTTGACCAACGGATCCGGTAATGCCACTCTTCACCTATGACGCAAGCCGCCAAACGCGCGATCGAAACCATCGAGGCGCTCGCACCTGCTGAGCGGCAAGAAGTGCTGGCCGAGTTGTTGCGGCGGGCTGCCCAATCGAATCACGACCTTCCGACAGACGACGACCTCGTCGGGTTGGCCGATCAAGTGTTTCTCGAACTAGACAAACGCGAAGCTGCTCAGTGACATGGCCACGCGCGGCGAGGTGTGGCTCGTCGATCTGGGCATGACCGCGAAAGTGCGGCCAGCGCTGGTTCTCAGTGTGCCACCGACCGATGCCGACCGGGCGCTGGTAACTTTAGTGCCTCACACCACGAGTGTTCGCCAGCCGGCATTTGAAACGGCGTTGCCACTCGGCTTCCTTAAGAGCGGCGCGTTCGATGCGCAGGGCCTTGTCACGGTCCCTCCGGTAAGGCTTCTCCGGCGACTTGGAAAGTTGTCGACCGAACACCTTCCGCAGGTTGAAGCGTCGGTGTGTGCGTGGTTGGGACTTCAGGTCCAGTCGTCCGAGGGCTAACATGCGCCTGGAGCTGCCGGCGTTGAAGGACCAGGCGCTTGTCGCGACGACTTGCCGCCGCAGCTCAGGCGCAGCGCGTTGGACGGGCAACTCCGAAGTTGACCGTCGGGCGTGTTTTGATGACGATGGGTGGTGGACTTCGCTCTCATCGGCCAAATCGAGGATATTGAAACATTCGCGATTGGCCGGCGCGAAGTGAAGATCAAACGTTATCTCGACTAGAGCCATGGCCAATACACGTCGGCAATTCGCGGTCTGCGTTCGCAACGACGGTTACGAAGTGTCGCTCGAGCTCAGAAAAATTTACGAAGTGCTTCCCGACCCAGCAGGCGCACGACACCGACAGATTCGGGTCATCGACGAATCCGGCGAAGACTACTTGTTTCCGGCTTCATGGTTTGCGGCCCTCGAATTGCCAGCACCTACCAAGCGGGCGGTACTCGCAGCCGGCCAATGACCGGCACCGTCACCCCGATTCGACTGCGGCGGCGTTCACGGATTCGCCGCGTTCCTCAAAGCCATTTCCGAATCCGAAACACCCGGAGCACAAGTCGCTGTTGGATTGGGCGGGTGGATCGTACGATCCGACGAAGTTTGATCCGGCGAGTGTCGTCTTCGAAGTTGCGAAGCGTCGTTGGAAGCGCGCGTTCGGACGAAGTGCTGTCTAGCGCCGGCTACGCCGGACGTCTGTCCATACTTCCTGCTTGCGAGTGAGATGACCAACACTGAATCTCGCGTAACAATCCACATGGCGGCAAGCCTCGACGGCTTCATCGCCCGCAAAGACGGCCGCGTCGACTGGATGGAGACCGCGGACAAATTCGAGGGCGGGGAAGCCATGACCCCAGAGTACGTCGCGGAGTTCCTCAAGACGATCGACTGCTACGTCATGGGATCGCGAACCTACGAGACCGCATTGGATTTCGAGGCCAGGGGGATGGGGTGGGCCTACGGCGACAAGCCGACCTTCGTCCTCACCAGTCGTGAGCTGCGCAAGGCCAGGGACACCGTTCAGTTCTATTCGGGTGCCCTCGCGCAATTGGTGAACGAGAGACTGAAGCCGAAATTCCGCAGCATCTGGTTCGTTGGCGGTGGAGCGGTGTCCGGAGAGTGCCTTCGCCTCGGATTGGCCGACGAAGTTCGCTACTCGATCATGCCCATCCTGATTGGCGAGGGAGTCTCATTCTTCGACCGGCTCGACAAGGACGTCGCCCTGCACCTTGCCGAGGTGAAGGGATACGAGAGCGGCATGGTGGCGCTTCGTTACGACGTGAGAAGGTGACCCACGTAGGTCAGACACAACTTCTATGCGCGATCGGCCTGACTTTATCGTCGTGCACGGCTGCTGGAAGCCAGGCGTCTGACGCCGGCGCCCTGCCGGCGACGTTGCGGGCTCACCTGCAGAACGAGCGATTTCAGGTTGTCACCTCCATCAGGGGCTTGCCCCTTGGCGTCCGCGACGGGCTGCAGGGGTCATTCGGCAGCCCGACGCTCGACATCGCCGAGCCAGGAGCCCAGTTCCAGGCCACCGACGTGATCGTCAACCCGAACCTGCCGACTCGACGGCTGGTTGCAGCCGGGTGCTCGACCGACCACTGCATTGTCTACTTCGAGCGCGGCGGAATCGCCCACACCTGGCATGTGGCGCTGTTTCATTGGACGCCGGAGGCGACTCGCTTTGAATGGGGCGGGACCGCGCCGGGCGCCCTGGCGAACATCGACGAAGTTCGCAACGCCATCCTGTCCGGAGTAATCAAGGGCTCGACCGGACCCTGGTAGCGCGACCATCCCGGGAATCTACTCCGGTCGCATCGCCCGAATCGGATCGGTTCGGGCCGCCCGTAGCGCAGGAATGATCGTCGCCAGCAGCGCCACCACGGCGACCACGATGGCGGCGGCTAGCAGGACAAGCGGGTCGTCAGCGCGCATTGCGTAGACGCGGCTGGCGACCAGGCGGCCGCCCGCGTACGCACCCGCCAGGCCAAGCACGACACCGGCGATGGCGAGGCGCTGGCCGGTGCCCAGCACCAGCCGGAACACGCTCCCTGATGAGGCGCCCAGCGCGATGCGTGTTGCGAACTCGTCGCGACGCTGTGCCGATGCGTAAGCAATCACGCCGTAGATCCCGATCGCCGCGAGTACCAACGCCAAGGCCCCGAAGACCAACATCAAGGTCATCCCAAGACGCTGACGGCGCAGCGTGCCCTTCACGATCTCCGGGGCTGTGTTGGCCGTCATCATCATCAGCGGATCGAATGCCGTCAGCGTTGAGCGAAGCCCCGTCTCAAGCGCGCGCGGATCGCCGGAATGCGCCGACACCACGATCGCCGGGCGAACAATTGGAAACTGCTGCGCCTGCACGAGGTAGAAGGCCGGAGTCGGCGGTAGCGCCAGCGACTCGTATCGCATGTCGTCCACCAGCCCGACGATGGCGCGCATCATCTTGGGGTTGACCGCCGGCAGGCCAAACGCGAACGAACTCGAGAGCGGATCCCGCCCGCCCAGGAACAACCGCACGAACGACTGGTTCACAATGGCCACCGGCTGCGTGCCCCTGCGGTCGGCGTCGGTGAACAGGCGTCCGGCGATGAGCTTGACGCCCATGGCTTCGAACCAACCCACCGACACGTTGCGCACATGCGCATTGTTCGGGTGTGCTGGATCCCACGTCTCGCCCTGCACGCCGACTATGACGGTGCCGTCGCGGTTCGGCTGCAAGGGAAAAGTGGCGGCGCCGCCGGCCAGCGCTACGCCGGGCACCGAGCGCACCCGGCGCATCAACTCGTCGGTCCACGCATACACCTCGTCCTGTTTCCGGAAGTCGAAGGGCCGGCCCGGTCGCACCGACACCACCAGCCGTCCCTCGGGCGTGAACCCGGGATTCACCGTGCCGAGCCGCGCGAAGCTCTGGACCAGCCAGCCGGCGCCGGCCGTCAAGACGACCGCCAGCGCGACCTCGGCCACGATCAGTGCCGACATGGAGCGCGTCGTGGCGCGGCCAGGCGAGGCGCTGCGCCCGCTTTCGTTCAGCAACGCCCGCACGTCCACGCCGGCCAGCCGCCAGGCGGGCGCCAGTCCCATTACCAGCGTGCTGAACACCAGCACGCTGCCGGCAAAGAGCAGCACGTTGATGTCAAACGGCACCGAGTTGAGTCGTGGCAACGTCGACGCGCCGAAAGCAAGCAGCAGCCGCACGCCCACATAGGCGAGCCCCAGGCCGGCCGCCGTCCCAGCTGCGGCCAGCACGACCGACTCCGTGAGCATCTGCCGCACCAGCTGACCGCGTCCCGCGCCCAGCGCGGAGCGGATCGCCAGTTCGCGCATCCGCACCGCGCCGCGCGCCAGCAGCAGGTTCATCACGTTGACGCACGACAGGAGCAGCAGCAGCGCCGCTGCGCCGAGGACCATGAGCAGCATGGGACCAAGCTCCCCGACAATCGCGGTGGTGAGCGGCCGCATCACGAACAGCCGGTTCACATCGGTGGGGCTGGCCTTGGCCTGCTCGGCCAGCAGCACGTCCGCGCGCTCGCGCAGAGCGTCGATTCGAGTCCCCGGCCGCACGCGCAGCACTGCATCCAGGCCGTGGCCGAAGTCCCGTGGATTGATGCGCATGGCCAGCCAGGCGTCGGTTCCGTGCGGCCAGTCAAGCTGCGGCGGCGCGACGCCGGCGACCCGGATGCCCATCGGAATCTCCACCACCCGCACGATCTTGCCGACGACGGCGGGGTCCCTGCCAAAGACCGTGATCCAGGTGCGATGCGAGAGCACCCCGGCTACCGGTGGAGCCGCATCCCTGCCGAGCAAGGCGTGGTCCTCTGGCGTGAATCCCGGACCGACAGCGAGCGGAAGACCGAGTACCTGAAAGAAGCCGTCGGTGACGCCGGTAGCCAAAAGGTTGGCTGGCAAGTCTCCGTCGCTGACCATGGTTAGCTCTTGCGGCGACGGCGACAGCCCGGCGGCGTTCTCGACCTGCAGGCCTGGGTCCTTGAAGAGTCCGAGATTCAGTGCCGATAGCAGGCCGGTCGTGAGCTGGCCGTTGCTCAGGCGGCTGCGGACGTTGACGAGCTGTTCCGGATCCGCGTAGGGCAGCGGACGAAGCAGCGTCGCGTTGACGGTGCTGAACAGCGCCGTCGTCGCGCCGACGCCGATGGCGAGTGTGAGGACTGCCACCGCGGCAAACCCGGGCGAGCGGCGCAAGCTCCTGACAGCGTGGCGAAGGTCCAGCAACCGCCCCCTCATCGCCGCGTATCTTACAAAATGTCAGAGTGAAGTCAAGTGTCAAAGGACGTCGACTTTCAGACGGCTCGGACCGCGATAATGTCGGGAGGTATCGAGCTCATGAAACGCATCTGGACGATCATCGGCGTGAACGACGTCCGGTCGAGTCTCAACTGGTACCAGTCACTCTTTGGCCAGCCGGAGACCGCACCCGCCCACGCGGACTTTGGCCAGGTCCTCGACTCGGACGGCACGATCCTGATCTGCCTGCACCAGTGGGGCGCTCATGAGCACCCCACGTTGACGAGCCCGGAGCACGCGACACCCGGCAACGGCCTGCTGTTGTTCTTTCGCGTCGACGATTTTGAGCCGGCGTTGCAGAGGGCCCGCCAGCTCGTCCCTCGCTTCGACGAAGAGCCTGACCTGAATCCGAATACCCGGACGATGGAGTTCTCGGTCCGGGATCCGGACGGGTACTACGTCACGATCAGCGCCCTTTAGCTATTCGGGCGCCGCGGGCAACCCTGGGTGGTGGAGCACCGTCCAACCTGTCGCCATGTTGACCCAGGACATCCGCCACGCCTTCCGCAGCCTCGCCAAGCGGCCCGGCTTTGCCGCCATCGCCATCGTCACCCTGTCGCTGGGAATTGGCGCGACGACGGCGATCTTCAGCGTGGTGCAGGCGGTGCTGCTGCGCCCGCTCGAGTATCCGGAGGCCGGCCGGCTGGTGAAGCTCAACGGCCTGGACGAGGCCACCGGCGAGGTGTCGAACCTGTCGCCCGCCGACTTCCTGGACTTCCAGCGTGACGCTGCATCGTTCTCACGGATGGGCGCGAACGGTTTTATCGGGCTGGCCACCGTGACGGGCGGGCAGGGCGAACCCGACCGCGTGGGCTCGGTGCAGGTCACCGAAGGCTTCTTCCCGACCCTGCAAGTCCAACCCGCCCTGGGCCGCACCTTCCTGCCGGAGGATGATGCGCCCGGCGCTGCGCGCGTCGTGATCATCAGCGACGGGTTCTGGCAGCGCCGCTTCGGCGGTGATCGATCGATCATCGGCCAGTCGATCACCGTCAATGCCGCGTCCGCCACAGTGATCGGTGTGCTGCCTCCCTCGTATCGACATCTCGAGCCCAATCCCGAACGCAGTGCCGACATTTTCACGACCTACCGATTTGATCCCGCAACCGCCAACCGCGGCGGTCACTTCATTCGCGCTGTCGCGCGGCTGAAGGACGAGGTCAGCGTGGCGGCGGCTCGAGCTGAGCTCGATGGCCTTGCCGCCCGGCTCGAGCAGCAGTACCCGGCTGACAACACCGACCAGGGCGTCGTCGTTCGGCCGTTGCTCGAATCCATGGTCGGCGACTCACGACCGGTGTTGTTACTGCTCTCCGCGGCTGTCGGTCTTGTGCTGCTCGTGGCGTGCGCGAACGTGGCGAACCTGCTGTTGGCGCGGGGCACAGAGAGACTGCGCGAACTTGCGCTACGCGCGGCCATCGGCGCCGATCGCAGCCGCCTCGTTCGCCAGTTGCTGACCGAGAGCGTGGTGCTCAGCCTGTTGGGCGCGGCGGGCGGCCTGCTGGTCGCGTTTGGCGCAACTCGCGCGCTCACCGTGCTGGCCGCGGCCGGCATGCCGCGAGCAGACCAGGCCGGCCTGAATGCGCCGGTAATGCTCTTTGCCGTTGCCGCGGCGCTGCTGACCAGCCTCGTGTTCGGCTTGCTGCCGGCCATCCAGTTGTCGCGCATCGATCTCAACGACTCGCTCAAGGAAGGCGGGCGCCAGCACGGCGCCGCACTCGGACGCGCCTCGCGCGAGCTGCTGATCGTGGGCGAGGTGGCGATGTCGATCATGTTGCTGGTGGGCGCCGGCCTGCTGGTCCGCAGTCTCTGGGAGTTGCAGCGAGTGAATCCAGGCTTCGCTGTTGAGCAACTGTTGACGATGGAGGTGGCGCTGCCGACGGCGCGTTACGACGAAGGCACGCAGATGCCGTTCTATCAGCGCTTCGAAGAGCGCGTGCGCGGCCTGAACGGCGTCACGGGCGTCGGCGCGGCGAATATTCTTCCCCTCAGCGCCAGTTACGACAGCCGCGGTGTGCAGGTTGAAGACCACCCCCGGCCGGAAGGGCAGGGCCTGTCGCCGCAGGCGCGCTCGGTCACGCCGGGCTACTTCGCGGCCATGGGCATTCCGCTGCTGCGCGGCCGAGGCTTCGAACCGCAAGACACTGACGGGCGGCCACTGGTCGTGGTTGTCAGCAAGTCGATGGCCCGGCAGTACTGGCCCGGTGAATCAGATGTCGTTGGCAAGCGCATCACGTTCAACAGCGGCATTCCGCGCGAGCAGCAACAGAACGTGGGCGGTGCGGGGTCGCGCGTGGTGGTGGGCGTGGTCGGCGACGTGAAGCACCTGGGCCTGGCCGAAGAAGACGTGCCCATGTTCTATACGCCTCACACCCAGCAGCCCTCGTACCACACCATGCGCGTCGTCGTTCGGGCGGCCGCCGATCCGGCGTCGCTGACGCGACTGGTCAGGACCGAGCTGGCGCAGATCGACAGCCAGGTGCCGCTGTCGCAGGTAAAGACCATGTCGACCGCGCTCGACGCGACGGTGGCGGAACCGCGCATGCGCGCCACGCTGCTGGCGCTGTTCGCCGGCCTGGCGCTGGCCCTGGCCGCGATCGGTGTTTACGGCGTGGTCGCCTACCTGGTGGGCCAGCGGACGCAGGAGATCGGCGTGCGCCGCGCCCTGGGCGCGAAGGCGGCGGATGTGCTGGCGATGCTCGTGCGTGAAGCCATGCGCCCTGTGGTCATTGGCATGGCGGCCGGGATCGTCGGCGCCATCGGCATGACCCGCGCGCTCGCCGCCATGCTCTACGGCGTTTCGACGACCGACGTGTGGACCTATGCCGCGGCGTGCGTGGTGCTGGGCGCGGCGGCGCTGGCCGCGTCGATCATCCCGGCCCGGAAGGCGCTGGGGGTGGATCCAATGTCGGCTGTGCGAGGGGCCTGATCTTTCGGGTATCCTCGCCGCATGATTACCCGCCGCGATTTCGTGAAATCCGCCTCCCTGGCCGCCGCCGCGCCGCTGGCCCTGGCCCAGGCTTCAGCGCCCCAGGGGGCGCCGGCCGTCACGCGCACCGTCCGGCCCGTCGTGATCTCCGACTACTCGGGCTGGGAATTCAAGAACGGCGGCACCGAGAATGCCGTGCAGCGCGCCTTCCGCCTGATCACCGAGGGCCAGGATGTGCTCGACGCGCTGATCGCCGGGGTGAACATTCCCGAACTCGATCCGCTCGAGACCGGCATTGGCTACGGCGCCTTGCCCAACGCCAATGGCGTGATCGAGCTCGACGCCTCGTGCATGCACGGGCCGAAGAAGCGCGCCGGCGCCGTGGCGTGCCTTGAAGGCGTGCGCACGCCCTCGCTGGTGGCCAAGGCCGTGATGGAGTACACCGACCATCACCTGCTGGTGGGCGCCGGTGCGCAGCAGTTCGCGCGCAACCTGGGATTCACGGTCGAAGACGACCTCAACACCGACACCTCGCGGCGCCTGTGGCGCGAGTGGAAGCGGCGCGTCGATCCCGACCACTGGCTGGATCCCAACGGCAATGAACGCAAGCCCAAGCCCAGGCACGAGAAGGATCCCGGCGACGAAGCGGCGTGGCAGGGGCGGGCCATGGCCGCCGGCCGTTCGATGGTGCGCGATGGCCTCATTCCCGAGGGCAGCTTCTGGGGCACGATCAACTGCGACGGCCTCGGCCCGAACGGCGACATCTGTGGCGTCACGACCACCAGCGGCCTGGCGTGGAAGATTCCTGGCCGCACCGGCGATTCGCCCATCCTCGGCGCCGGCCTCTACGTCGACAACGAAGTGGGCGCGGCGGGTTCGACCGGCCGCGGCGAGGCCAACCTCTACAACCTGTCGTCGTTCCTGATCGTCGAGTCGATGCGTCGCGGCCTGTCACCGAAAGACGCCGGCATGGAGGCGCTGAAGCGCATCAAGGCCAACACCATCGAGTCGCGGCTGCTCAACTCGAAGGGCAATCCGAACTTCAATATCCGCTTCTTTGCGCTGAACAAGCAGGGGCAATATGCCGGGGTGGCGATGTATCGCTCCGGCGAGACCAAGTTCGCGGTGTGCACCGAGAACGGCGCGCAGGCGCTGGAACTCGAACCGCTGCTGCCTGGTGCCCCCGAAGACTAGGTGCGCGAGCCCGGACCCCTCGCGTCGAGGTAGTCGCGCAGCGCCTCGTTCGTACTGCGAAACGCGAGTTCGTCCCACGGAATGGCATCGAGGTCGAACTCCCGGGCCTCGAGGCCCTCGTCATCCACCGCCAGCTCGCCGGCGATCTTCGTCGCCGCGTAGACGATGACCACCGGCGCGCGGCCGGCATAGGAGTAGATGTCGATCAGATGATCCAGCCGCACGTCGAGGCCGACCTCTTCCCGGGCCTCGCGAATGGCCGCCAGCGTAATCTCCTCGCCGCGGTCGACGTAGCCGCCGGGAAACACCCACTTGCCGTAACCGGGTTCGATCGCCCGCCTCACCAGCACGATCTGCCGCCCCTCGTTCACGCGGATGATGGTGCCGACGGCAATCTTGGGATCCAGGTAGAACACGAACCCGCAGGCCGCGTTCGTGCAGACCAGCCGCTTCGGCTCGGTCACCTTCAGCACGCGCGGCTCGAGCGGGCTGCCGCAGACCGGGCAGAACTTGTACGGCGGGTTCATCTCGTGCGAATGCATTCTGAAAGTGCTCAGGTGCTGAGGTGCTCAGGTGCTGAGGTGCGCAAGACCGCACCATAGCACTTCAGCACATCCGCACCACAGCACTTCAGAACCCAGTATAAAATTCTTGTATGTCGATCCTTAAAGTCGCGCGGATGGGCCATCCCGTCCTCCGGGCCAGGGCCCGGACCGTCGACAAGCTCGAACTCAAGAACCAGACCGTGCAGGACTTCATCGACAGCATGGTCGACACGATGTTCGAGTATTCCGGCGTCGGCCTGGCCGCGCCCCAGGTGCACGAAAGCCTGCGCCTCTTCGTGGCGATGCTCGACACCGACGGGCAAGGGGAGGGCGATGCCGTGATCTTCGTCAACCCCGAGATCACGGTGGTCGGCGATCAGACTCTGGAAGGCTGGGAAGGCTGCCTGAGCATTCCCGACGTGCGCGGCCGCGTGCCGCGAGCCCAGCACATCCGGGTCACGGCGCTCGACCGCCACGCCAAGCGCTTCGAACTCGACCTGAAAGATTTTCCGGCACGGGTCGTGCAGCACGAAACCGACCACCTCGATGGCGTGCTGTTCTTCGATCGCATGACGTCACTCGCCTCGCTCACCTATCTCGAGGAGTACTCGCGCTACCACGCGCGCCGCGACAAGGACGACGAGGACGAAGACGACGATCAGGAATAGGGCGCCCTGGCCTTACTTCTTGACGCCCGTTCCGGCCATCGAGAACTGGCCGCCGTTGATGTCGAACGACACCTTCACCTTGTCGGTGCCATCCGGCGTCATGGTGATGACGGCGTCGAACGGGTTGCCCTGGAAGTTGCCGGCGAACTTCAGCACCAGGTTCTCGTTGTCCTTCGTGACGTCGGTCACTTCCTGCACTTCGGGCTGCATCTGGTTGGTCATCTCGCCAACCACTTTGCCGGCCTTTTCCTTCAGGGTGAGCGACTGCTCGAAGGCGCCCTGCGGGCTGTCGAGCGTCAACGTCCACGAGCCCATGAAGCTGCCGGCGTCCGTCGAGGCGAGCTGGGCCGATGCGACGAGGGGTGAAAGCACGAGCGCCAACGCGAGCGTTCCAATCAGGCGTGCCATGTTGCCAATCCTTGTTGTATCCCCCGGGCGCATCCCGGCGGATAGCTGCGGATAATAGCACTAGCTCGGCCACGGGAAATCACCGGCCGCCGCGTATAATTGCAGGCATTCCACCTTCGCGCAGGACGCTACGGTGGACAGGTCCTGTCCAATGCCAGCGCTTGCGCTTGATACCGCTCCCCCGAAGATCACGTTGCTGTCGTCACCGGCGGTGCCGTACGACGGCGCCATTGCCGCCGCGCGCACCTGTTATTCGCCCAGGGTCATCGAGCGCAGCGAAATCACGGATAAACAGCGAAATTCAATTGGCCCCCTGACGTTCGAGGGCGGGCACCACACGGTGTTCCAGCACGCCCACTTCGAGTTCGGGATGGAGAACATCTCGCGCCAGCTGGTGTGGAGCGTCCTGCACTCCTATCCCTTCTACAACTCCGAACAGTCCAGCCAGCGCTACGTGAAGCTCAACGAGCCGCGCGCGTTCGTGCCGCCCATCACCGGCGAGGCCCTCGACGTCTACGAACAGGCCGTGCTCAAGGCGTGGGATTCCTACGCGAAGCTTTCGGCGCTGCTCAAGGACGATGCCTGGGCCATCCTGAAAGAGCTGCGCTACGTCCGGCCGACCAATACGCCGGCGCGCCTCAAGGCCGTCGAGCGCGAGGCCGAGAAGAAGGCCATCGAAACCGCGCGCTATGTGATCCCGATCGGCGCGTTCACCTCGATGGTGCACACCGTGTCGGGCATCGTGCTGCACCGGCTGCACCGCATGCTGAACGCGGGCGACGTGCCGTACGAAGCGGCCATGGTGATTGGCGCGATGGTCGACCTCGTGAGGGAAGTCGACCCGATGTTCTTCGAGAAGATCGGCCTCGACACCTTCGCCCGCGAGTCGATGCCCGAGCTGCAGTTCCCCAACACGCGCGCGTCGGGCGACGCGTTTGCCGCCGAGTTCGACCGCCGCCTGCAGGGCCGGGTCTCGCGCCTGCGCGATTGGTCGGCCGGCGCCGAGCGCGTGGTGGCCGACGCCGTGCGCGCCACGTTCGGCATCACCACCGTGGAAATGGACGATGCCGAGGCGATCGACCGGGTGATGAACCCGGCGCGCAACCCGTATCGCGTCGACATGCTCGACGTCGCGTATCACTCGCCGATGATGCGCACGCTCAACCACGCCAACTACGTGTTCGAGAAGAAACTGAGCCACACCGCCGACTCGCAGGACCAGCGGCACCGCATGGTGCCGGCGTCGCGGCCGATGATGACGCTCGCCGACACCACCCAGCCCGACTACGTCACGCCGCGGCTCATCCGCCAGAACGCCGCGGCGCTGGTGGTCTACGAACAGGCGATGACCGACGCGTGGGCGGCGAAGAACAGGCTGCTGGCGCTGGGTGTGCCGCTCGAATACGCGCTCTACGTCGTGCCCAACGCCAAGGCGCTGCGCCTGGTCGAATCGGGTTCGTTCATCGCGCTGCAGCACAAGTGGACCCTGCGCACCTGCTTCAACGCGCAAGAGGAGATCTACCTGGCGTCGATGGATGAGATCAGCCAGGTGAAGGCCATCCACCCGCAGCTCGGGCGCTACCTTGGCCCGCCATGCGTGTTGCGCAACAAGATCGTGTCGCCGCGCTGCACCGAGGGCTCGCACTTCTGCGGCGTGCCGGTCTGGAACTCGTTTCCCAACGCCGAACGCCGCCTCTGACGCCGTGCAGGTCCTTCCCTGGATCGCGCATGCCTACACTGCCTCCGGCGCGGTCATTGCCCTGCTCGCCACCGGCGTCACCTTCGCGCACAATTTCCGCGCCGCCTTCATCTACCTGGCGATCGCGACGCTTGTCGACGCCACCGACGGCGTGCTGGCGCGCGCGCTGAAGGTCAAGGAGCGCCTGCCCGGCTTCGACGGCGCCCGTCTCGACGACATCGTCGACTACCTGACCTACGTGTTCGTGCCGGTGTTGATCGTGTGGCAGGCGGAGCTGGTGCCGGTGGCCTTCCCGGTGTGCGCGGCGATGCTGCTGTCGAGCGCGTACGGGTTCGGCCAGGCCGACGCCAAGGCGCATGCCGGCGATCACGCCTTCACCGGCTTCCCGTCGTACTGGAGCATCGTCGTCGCTTATCTTTACCTGTTGCCGCTCGCGCCCATCGTCAATGCCGCGATCCTGCTGGTGCTGGCGCTGCTGGTATTCGTGCCGATCCGCTACGTCTATCCTTCGCGGACGATGGCGCTGAAGGTGCCCACCCTGGTCCTGGGCACGGCCTGGGGCGCGATCTTCACGTGGCTGATCTGGCGCCTGCCGGCGGTCGACGGCCCGTGGGCGGCGCTGTCGTT
>ERZ1292640.2111-Hain-H43-02um-R1-2111-length-16150-cov-8_pt1 | contig 16150 bp, 13 predicted proteins | sample MGYA00564404_ERZ1292640 | MGnify/ENA primary metagenome ERZ1292640 (study PRJEB36523, sample SAMEA6512636) | groundwater metagenome | collected 2019-01-08 | study: AquaDiva: Metagenomics assemblies of 32 groundwater samples
GCGAACATCCGCGGCGTCAGGGTGTAGGTCAGGCGCGAGCTGATGATGTTGGCGTCGCCGTTGCCGAACGGCGTCTTGAAGGTGTTCAGCGACACGGTCGGTTCGGCGTAGAAGCGCGGTCCGAATTCGACGCGCCCGCGCCAGGTGAGTTCCTTCAAGGTACCGCCGTAAAAACCCCCGTAGTTGAGAGTCAGCGTGCCCGAAACGGGGCGCTGGGGCGAGCTGGTGTAGAGCAACTTGGTCTGCCGGAAGTGGTATGCGCCCGTCGGGACCACGACACCGGGAGTCACCTGGAATGCCGCCGCGAGATGCTCGAATGCCCTGGAGTGCTCGATCGCCCATTGGTCGCCGTTCGACAGCTCCATGCGGTACGCCGCCTGCGCCTCGCGCGATTCGGGGCGGCCGTGGCGGTCTTCGAAGTAATCGTAGCTGCCTTCGTAGTAGAACTTCCGGACCGTCTTCCAGCGTGCGGGCCGCGGGCTGAAGCGGGCCTGCCCGTAGCTGCGCCGAAACGCCGCCCGTCGCACGAAGCCGATCTCGGGGGCGAACGCATCGCCGAGGAACATGTGCTCGAGCTGTAACCCGGTGACGTCCGCGTTCCAGTTGACGTTGGCGCGGTAACTGCTGCGGTCGTTGACGGTGCCGGACGCGCCGGATGTCCCCGCCCAGTAGGTATTGATCGCGAGCGCTTCGAGCGGGTTGATGGTGCTGTCGATGCCGTACGAGTAACCATCGTCGCCGCCGGTCGCGCCGGGGCCGCGGCGGGTTGCGATCAGGCCAACGCGGCTGCGCTTCAGGATGTCGCGGTTGACCCGCAGCACGGAAAAATCGCTGGCCGGCGCGCCGGCCTCGTCAACGGCCTCCGTACGCATCTGCAGGGCGCCGACCTGGAACCCATTTCCGCGGCCCAGCAGGCGGGCGCCGCCGAGAATGGGTATCACCTGGCCGTTCTGCAGACCGATGCGGCGGCTGAAGAACACGATCGGCGTGACGTTGCCGCCGCCGCCCCCGCCCATGTTGATGGCCGTCGGCCCCTGCCCGCCGCCGCCCTGGTTCGAGCCGGCGCCGGCAAAGTTGAAGACGTCCTGGCCCTCGACGAAGAAATCGCGCTTTTCCGGGAACAGCACGCTGAACCGGGTGAGGTTGACCTGCGCCTCGTCGTCTTCCACCTGGGCGAAGTCGGTGTTGTAGGTGAAGTCGGTGACGATGGACTGGGTGATGCCCCATTTCGCATCGACACCGAACTCGCCTGCGCCGTGATTGGCGAGGGGCGGCGTGGAGCGGTGGTTGGTGGTGGTGGAACCCAGGCCGTACGGCTTGACGTCGAGGTTCCTCAGCCGGGCCGGCGACTCGAGGCCGACCAGCGCGCCGACCGACGATACCTTCGACAGCCCGCGGCGGCCCCACGAAACCGGGACCTGTGACAGGAAGGTGAGCTCGTTGCGCCAGCGGACCATGCGGCGGACGTTGACGCCCCATTCCTGGCTGCCTTCCTTGAAACGCATGGAGCGGAATGGAATGACGAACTCCACCGTCCAGCCCTGGTCGAAATCGGCGGTGCGCACCTCCCACAGACCGTTCCAGTTGTTGCTTGGCTGCTCGTTGGTGACCTGCCAGTCGAAGATCCCGCCCTGCGCATTCGCCGAGAACCCGAAGCCGTTGCGGCCATCGCGGAACGTGTCGAACAGTACCCCGATGTGATCGTTGTTGTACAGGTTGCTGGAGTCCCGGCGCATGTCGCTGGTGACGCGGCGATCGGGATGGGTCTCCCACAGCCGGGCGCTGAAGTAGATGTTCTTGTCGTCGAAGAACACCCAGACCTCGGTCTTGTCGCTGGCGGGCCTGCCCTCGGCTGGCTCCTGCTGGATGAAGTCGCTGGCGCCACGCACCGTCTGGTAGACCGGATCGTCGAGCCGGCCGTCGAAGGTGAGGGGCGAGGTCAGCCGGGTCGTGCGAAGCACGGCGTGGCCCTGCGCGTCACGCGTGACCACCTCGGGCGGCACGGGCGCTTGCTGGGCAGCGGCAGACGTGGAAAGAAGACAAGCGAATACAACAGGCCAGGCGCGCCGCATCAAGTCCTTCATTATATCGGCAGCGCCCGGGCGCCACCGCGAGGGACGACGCGCTACGGCCGCCGCGTGACCTGCATGAAGCCGGTGGTGTTGACGTCGCGGAACATCGGCGTCTTCGGCGGCAGCAGGCTCGGGTCCAGGAACTCGACATCGAAGTTGTAGCCGCGCGTCGGCGCACTGTAGACGTTCACGCAGCACTTGTAGACGCCCACGGCCTGGCGGTTGTAGTAGAAGCTGGCGATCGAGCCGCGGTAGTTCACCGTCTGGCCGCCGCCTTCGAGCATCCGCAGGAAGTTGTGCGTGCCGGCATCGGTGCCGAAGTCCTGGTAGCATGCGGCGCCGCAATTGGTGCCCGTCCAGTTGAAACCGCGGTTCTTGCCGGCAATCGTGGCGAAGCGATAGTAGGTGGTCGCGCGCGCGCGGTTGGCCGGGTTGTTGGGATTGGCGAAGGAGTTCGCATCCGTCCAGTTGGGCGAGAGCAAGGTCACCGCATCCGCGATGATCGCCGCCGGCGCGTGCGGGTTGGCGAACGCGGCGTTGGTCGCGTTGAACGGACCGACCACGTACGCCGGATTCTCCGACGTCAGGTTGAAGCCGTCAGTGGGAACCTGGCCCTGCGCACCGTTGACAATCTTCACCGCCCGGCGGAACAGGACGGCGCGGTTGGCCTTGGCCACGGCCGCCGTGACCACGGTCCATGGCCGCGCGGCCGTGGTCAGCGGCGCCGCCGCCTCGTTGACCGCCAGTGCGGCCGGCAGGCCGCCGACGTCGGCCATGCCCGCCGGGAACCTCGGCGTGGCGCCGTAGGTGTCGAGCGCGCCGTTGGCATTCAGGTCCTCGCCCTGATCGAGGCCGTTGTTGGCCGCGCCGTTGGCATCGAGCGGATTGACGATGTCCTCCCACCCGAACTCCCCGGTTTCGTTGCCGTCGGCGTCCAGGTTGGTCCGGCGATCGGAGAAGTACACCGTGTAGCCGTCCTCGTTCGACACGAGGTCGCCGCTCTCGCCGATCGTGCCGCCCAGCCAGCGGCGAAAGTTGTTCACGTCGAACTCGACGTAGTGCATGACGCCGCTGAGGTAGATGTTGGCGCTGCCCACGGCTTCGTTGTCGCGGGGCTTGCCCTCACGCGTGTCGTACAACGTGAGCGGCCAGTAATCGGTGGCCAGCGCGCCCGCACACGCCGCCGGCGCAGCCGCCCCGGTCGACGGCGCCGTTTTCACGCGCTGAAAGCGGATGATCGCATCGCCACTGGGCTCAACGCCGGCGCATCCCGCCACTTCGAGATTGCGGCGGGTAAAGCCGAGGTTCAGCACTTCAGCGGTGACGTCGAGCCAGTCGCCGGCGACATTGCGATACTCCACCTTGAGAAAGCCGTCGATCAGCGGCGTGTTCACGCCGCTGCGATAACCGCCCGCCGTCACACCGGTTGACGCGGCCGGCTGAATTGCCCCGGTGTAGACGCCGTTGGCGTTGCCCGCCGCCAGGCTGGCCAGCGTGTCGAGGCGAATGGGGTCGACGGCGCTGGAACTGTTGGGCAGCGCGGTGATGGCGGCCGCGGTGTTCGACAGCAGGATGCGGACGTTCGCCTGCGCGTAGAGGCGCTGTCCGGTGATCACCGCCGCCTCGCCGACGGTGGGCCGCCGGATCAAGTCGATCGGCGTGCTGCCGACCGTGATCAGCGGCAACTGCAGGTTCTTGGCGCCGGTGTTCCCGCTGCGGATGTAGCCGTGATAGGTGCCGATCGATCGGTTGGTCCACATCGGCTCGTTGGGATCGGAGCCGATGGTCGTGACGAGGCTGCCCTCGTCGGTCCGCAGCGAACGATAGGCACCGGGCGCGGTGATCGGCTGCACCGCGCCGGTGTAGCCGCTCGTCACCGGCCAGCCGTTCGCCAGGTGGGTGCGAATCACCTCGCCGAAGGCTGTCACCTTGTCCGAGAACCGCAGCGTCGCGCCCGAAGCAAGGTAGAGATTGCCGTTGGTGTGCACGCGGCCGCCGAAGTTGAAGTCGGGACCGGCGAAAAAGCTCAGGTCCGTTTCCGAGAAGATCCCGAACTGGAACACCGGGATGCTGACCGTCTGGATGCGCCGGCGCAGCCGCACTTCGGCGCCGTCGGCCCCCTGCGCCGTCACCCACAGCCAGTACGGGGTGACCAGTCCGACAAACCCCTCGTAGGGGCCCGAATCGACGGTGCCGGACGCCGCGATCGGATTGCCGCCGGCATCGAAGCCGTTGGCGGGTACCACCGTGTAGCCGAGGCCGTCCGAGGCCGCGAACGACATGTTCGCCATCGGCGGCGGGTCGGCCTCGAGCGCCGCCAGGTCTTGGTCGCTCGGTGCGAAGTCGGTGGCAAACAGATCGCCCAGGTCGGCGGTCAGCTTCTCGATGCCGCCGTGGGCCGCATACAGCGCGCGGGTGCGGGCGCGATCGACATTGCGCAGCGCCGTGTCGGTGCCGGTGGTGACCAGGAAGCCGGCGAGGATCGCGCTCGTCAGCACGAGCAGCAGCAGGACGGTGATGAGCGCGATTCCGCGCTCGCTGGCGGCGTGCCTGGTCATGGCCATCGTTCCGGTGATCAGTCCTGCAGGTCGTAACGGCTCACGAACGCCAGGCTGCGCAGGCTGACCTGCGTGCTCAGGCTGGTTCGCATGGGTTCGCTGGTGCCCGAGTAGACGTCTTGCGACCGTGCGGCCAGGTAGACGTTGGCCTTGCGAATCTGCCCTTCGGCGCCATCGTCGGCGAACGTCTCGACGTTGGTGGGATTGGTCACCCCGTCGACGAGATCCCAACTGAGCTGCAGGTTCTCGACGCCGACGGCAATGACCCGTTCGTCGCCGTAGTTGACCCGGCGGATCAGTTGCGGGATGCCGCCGTCGGTCACGCGGATGTAGTAAGTGATCATCTGCACCCGGCTGACTTGCAGGGCCGGGAAAGTCGGTTCACCCGCCTTCAGTTCCATCACCGAGCCTTGTGGCGCATCGCGCTGGTTCAGGTTCGACGCTGCGTCCGATTGGAAGTGGAGCGTCCGGCCGGCCCGCAGCGTCACTTCCTGAATGGCGCCGTTGCCGAACCGGATCAGGTCGCCCTCCGTCAAGGCGTTGGGGCCCGTGCCCATGTCGAAGGTCACCGGAAAGGTCATGCTGGCGCCGCTCGCCGGGATGTTGGGGGTCACGCCGCCAAACTCCAGGCTGCGATCCTCGAACAGCAGCGTCACGACGTCGGTGGCGACGCCGTTGATGACCGGACCGAGGCCGCTCGCGGGGCTCACCGCCGGCAGGATGGTGTAGGTATCGGGGAAGAACCAATCGGCGGCATCGGGACTCGGCCGGACGATCGGATCGGTGTCGGCGCCGCTCGGTATCGAGACCCCGGTGCGCAGGCTGTAGTCGCCCTCGCCGGCCTGGCTCAGGTCGCGGATGATCGTGTTCATCGCGATGCGCAGGGTCTGGTTCACGTCCGACATCACGCCCACGGCCTCGGCCGCCTTGTTGGCGTCGCGTAGCGCGGTGAAGGCGGCGCCGGTGACGGCCAGCGTGACCGCGGTGGCGACCAGCAGTTCAGTCAGCGTGAACCCGCGATCGTCCGCGATGGGACCGGTGGCCGGCGTGGTCATGCGTAGCTCGAGATGTAGGTGGCGAGCACGAACTCGCGGTTGTCGCTGCCCACGGTGTAGCGGATGATGACGCGCAGCTCGCGCAGTGTCGGGCTGACCTCGCGAATCTCGACTTCGCGGGTGAAGTTGGCCAGCGGCTGCACCACGTCGTCGGCCGTGCCGAGCAGGCCGTCGGTGCCCGGCTGGACGATCGACTCGATGGTCTCGCTGTCGTCGGCGGTGTTGACCAGCCCGTCGACACCGGCCGTGTGCATGGGCTGCCCGCCATCGGCGAAGATGCCGCCATCGGTACCGCTTTCGCCCTCGATGTTCTTGATCTGCGCCCACAGGATGGTGCGCGTGTCGCGCGCGGTGAAGACGCTTTCAATCGCCTCGGCGGCTTTCTCGCGGGCCAGGATGTCGAAGTTCGAACCCTTGATCTGCGACAGCCCCTGCAGGAAGCCGGCCGCGACGGCCAGCAGGCCGACCCCGAGAATGCCGACCGCGACGACCGACTCGACCAGCGAGAAGCCCGCCTCGTTACCCGCCCGTGGACTCATCGCGCGGTCCAGCCGGCGCCGTCGGCCGCCCAGGCATAGAGCCGCGCGCGCGCGGTCGCGCCGGTGAGGGTCACCGCGCGAGCGGTTTCGGGACGGCCCGCGACACCCAGGTAGAACGTGCCGTTCAGCGGCACGTTGTCCTCGGCCAGAAACGACCCGTCGGGCGCGAAGGTCATCGACACCGCCCCACCAAAATCGACGGCGCTGGCATCGCCGTAGGTTTCGGGCGTGTCGCCCATGCCGTCGAACTGCAGGAACGAGACGTTGTACTCGAAGATCAACTGGCGGACCGGCACCTCGACGCCTTCCTCGTGACGGACGATCAACACCGAGTTGGTATCGGGATCGACGCGTACTTCGACGTCTCGCTGCCGCGTGATGGCGGTTTCGCGCGCCACCTGCAGCAGGCCGATCAGGCGGTTCACCTCGCCGTCGGTGCGCACCGACGGCAGCGCCGACCCGAGCAGCGCCACTCCCATGCCGGAAACGGTCATGAAGAACGCGCTTGCGACCAGTAGTTCGGCAAGCGTGAATCCGCGCTGGTTGGACATGGCCGAACACCTCTGGTTACAAGGTGGGTGCCACAGCGCGGCCGTGGAAACCGGGCGCAAATGGTCGAGAATTCCGATCCCCCGGCCGGCCTTCACGGTTTGGCGCGCCATTCTTCGTGAGAGGAATTACAGTTTTAGCAGGCACCCTGTGTTTTCGGGCTGGTGCTCCCGATAGATTAGGCGTTCTCGCCAGTCTGGCGAGGCAGATCACGATTCCGTATGCAAATGAGCTGTTTCGAGACAATTCGAGGGATCCCAAGTGCCCTTGAGCTGCCACAATGCCCGTTTCATCAACGAGTTACGGGGACGACTCGTCGCTGGACTGACCCTTGCTATCTCCCAGGTATGCGTTCTAGCGCCGGGTACACCCTGATCGAGGTCTTGATCGTTGTCGGCTTGATCGGCATCGTGACCGCGATTTCGGTGCCGGTGTTCATTGAATCGACGGCACGGAACCGGGCCTGGACGGCGTCGGAGTCGATTGGCGCACAGATCCGCCAGACGCGGCTCCGGGCGATTTCCCGAAACACCACTTTCCAGGTCCGCTTCGACTGCCCTGGCCCCGGCCAGTTTCGCTCTCTGGTCATGACCGGTGACCCTCTCATCGATGATGACGTCAATCGCTGCAACGACACGCTCGACCTGGACTCCGGCACCTTCGACATGCCGTCCGGGGTGTCCTATGACACTGGGGGGTTGGTTCTGCAAGTCACCGGCCGCGGCATTTACTCCTCAACCGGCGGCCATGGCATCCCGGAGACGATTACCGTGTCGTACGGCACAAGCAGCCGCACGTTGACCGTGTCGGCGACTGGCCAGATTACCTTTTCTTCCTACTAGCAGGCCGCAGGAATCAAATGGAGAGTCTCCGTCATCGGCGCCGAATCGAGCCAGCACTGACCCCCGCCGTGCCGTCCCCCAGTGAGGCCGGTTTCACGCTGGTCGAGGCTTTGATCGCGATGGTCGTGCTCACCATCGGCCTGGTGTCGATGGCCGAATTGCTGGCGGTCACGTTACGCCTCCAGCAACTGGGCAGGAGCGAGACCGAGGCGGTGCGTTTGGCGCAAGACAAGCTGGATCAATTGATGTCGCTGAACTTTGCCGCCGCGGCGGAGATTCAGCTGAACGGGGTCGATTCGCTGGCCAGCAACGTCGCCAACTACTTTGACACGGTGCCGGGTTACACCCGGCGCTGGGACATTGCCGCAGGTCCTGACAGTGCCGCCGGTCCGGTGGCCACGATCAGGCAAGTCACGGTGCGCGTGATCCCCGACGTGACGGACAACCGGACCGCCGCGACCTACGAACTGGTCACGATCATCCACGCATGGTGACCATCCATCCCCGTCGCATCGAGGCTAGTGGTGCCGGCACTTGCGGGTTCACCCTCGTGGAACTCCTGGTGGCGACCGTGGTGTCAATGCTGGTGCTTGGCGGCGCCGTCGCGCTGACCTCGCAGGTGCAGGTTGGCTACCGCCGGCAGATCGAATCCGCCGCGGCCGAGCAGGAGGCGCGCTACGCCCTCGAGTGGATGAGCAAGCTCATTCGCGGCGCCGACAACAATCCGTTCAACGTCGCCGTGACCGATTGCCCGAGCGTCGGCACGGCGTATGCCGCCATCCGCTTCGATCCTGACGCCGATGGCATCGACAACGACATTCGGTTGCAGACCGACTCGAGTCCGCCGGACGGGCAAGTCGGCGGCACGGCGGCTGCCTGCACGCAGGCCAACGAGGACGTGACCATTTCGCTGGACGCCGCCAACGATGTCATCCTGTTCACCGACAATAACCTGGGCGAGCCCGCGTCGATTCGCACCGATGCGGTGATTGAAGACCTGCGCTTCGTCTACCTCGACGCCGCCCGCGCGGTGACCGCCGTTCCGGCCAACGTCCGCTACGTCGACATTCAGATCACGACGAGAACTCGAACGATCGATCCGTCCACCGGCGAACCGGCGCAACGCGTCTTGAGTTCACAGGTGCGGATAAGGAGCCGATGACGTGACGCCGACAACTTCCGCGCGATCCGAGCAGGGCATAGCACTGGTCATCGTGCTCCTGCTCATGGCCGTCATCTCGGCGCTGGCGACCGGCCTGACGGTCACCAGCCAGATGGAAGTCGCCATGGCCCAGAACGAGATGTACTACGTCGGTGCCCGTGCCGCCGCCGAAGCCGGCCTCAATCGGGCCCGGGCGGCCATCGTCGCCGACACCACCACGAATCTGCTGGCTGGCCAGGACGGGGCGGTGGATGACGCCACTCCGGCCGCGACGGTCAATGCCGACAACGGCAACATCGACTTCCTTCTGACCGGCGGGCCCACTTACGCACTGGACGCGAACGGCCAGTACACCTACACCATTCAGATTCTTGACGATGACGACCCGTCGCTGTACGCCACCGCACTGTCGGCCCCCCAACTCGTGGCGATGGGCGCCGAGAACGGCAACGGCTACATCAATACCAACGATCGGCTGGTCCTCCAGGCCACGGGCTCTGGACCGAATGGCACCACCGTCCGGCTGCGCCGGCTAATCTCGAGCATCGACACGCTGGTAGCTCCGCCTCCAGTAGCGCCCCCGGCCGGCGTCAACGCCGCGATTGTGGTTGACGGCAACCTGACGATTTCCGGCAACCCCAACGTCAATGGCAGCAACGGCAGCGTCCACGCCAACGGGGACATGTCGATCAGTGGCAATCCGACCATCACCCAGAACGCATTCGCATCCGGAACGTATTCGACGAGCGGTAGCCCGAATGTTGGGGGCTCGTCGGGCGGCGGTCAGCCCACGGTGACCGTGCCGGAGGTCAATGCCTCGGATTACCTATTTCTGGCCACGCACATCCTGACCACAGGCGGCCAGGTTCAGACGCTGGACAATCCGAGCACCGTCGCGAATGAGGCAGCGACGTGCAACGCGCCATGTCTCAACTGGTCATTCAGCGGCGGGAATTGGAGCATTTCCGGAAACAGCGCAACCTCGGGCACCTTTTACGCCCAGGGGACCGGGAGCGTGAGGATCTCTGGAAACCCAGGTTCCGCCAAGACCCCGATCGAGCTGTCGATCATCGCTGAAGGTTCGATCGAGATTTCCGGCAATCCATATCTCAAGCCGCAGAACTCGTCCTTGTATCAGTTCGTGACCAATGGCGACCTCAAGCTCGGTGGCAATGTCGACATCGACCCGACCACGGTCGAGGGGCAGAGCCTGGTGCGCGATCAGTTGATGATTTCCGGCAACCCGGACATCCGGGGCCGGATCATTGTCAAGAATCACACCACCGTGTCGCCGATCGAGAACATTGTCTCCAGCAGCGTGATCTCCGGCAATCCCGAGGTCACCTACAACGGCACTTTCGCCGGCCTGGCACCGCCGCCCTCGCCGGCCCCGCCGGCAACCACCAGCTACGCGAACAACGTCCTTGGCTGGATTGAGAGTTGATGAGTCGCATCGTCCTCTCGTGCTGCCTGCTCGTGGCAACGGCGCTTCCGGCCTATCCGCAATCGCTGGCCGAGGTCGCCCGGAAGGAGGAGGCCCGACGCGCCCAGGTTCGCGTGAAGTCGAGGGTCTTCACCAATTCGAGCCTGTCGCCGGCTCCCGAGTCGCCCGCCGCGCCGGCGCCGCCGGCACCCCCAACCTCCGCGATGCCGGTGACTCCCGGGAATTCGAGCACCGCGACGGTTGCCCCTCCAGTCGTCGCGCCGCTCGATGAAAGGGAATGGCGAAGTCGCGCCGCATCGCTCAGGGCACAGCTGGACGTCGCCACCAAGGAACTGGCCGCCCTGGCCGGGGCCGCGCATGACGATCCGAAAGAGCAGGCCCTGCTGGAATCCATTCGGCGGCGCCGCCAGGCCGCACTGACGAGGGCAGAAGACGCATTGCGCCTCTTCGAGATCCAGGCGGACGCGGCCAAAGTGCCCAAGGCGTGGATTGTGGTCGACCGCGACTAGCTTTTTCCGGCCTGCGTCAGCCGCGACGACTGGTATACGCCGCGACGAAGCTTTCGGTGAACAACGCGGGCATGCCGCCGGTGTGCAGGAACACCACAGTCTCGGCCGCGCTCAATTCACCGCCTCGCACATGATGCACCAGGGCCGCCATGCCCTTTGAGGTGTAGCACGGGTCGAGCAGGATGGCTTCGGCTTGAGCCAGCAGCGCAATCGCCTCGAGACCGCCCTCGGTCGGAATGCCGTAGCCCTCGCCGATGAACGATTGATCGGTTACCAGGTCTGATAGTTCCAGGCGCTCGGGTATGCCGAGCCGCGTCGCCGCCTCGTTGGCAATTCGTTTCGCCCGTTCAATCTTCTCCGGCTCGCCGGCACTTACTGCCACGCCGCAGACACGATACGAGGCCTCGCACAACATCGCACCGAGTGTCAGTCCAGCTTGTGTGCCCCGGGATCCACTGGCGTAATAGAGGCGGCTCGGCGCCACGGCCATCGCCGATAGTTGCTCCACCAACTCCGCGGTGCCGCCGACGTAGCCGAACACGCCGATGCCGCTCGAACCACCGACTGGAATGACGTACGGCTTGCGCCCGAGCGCCTGTTCCTCGGCCACGACCTCGGCGACGACCGCTTCGTCCTGCCCCACGGCCAGCATGGGATCGATTGCCGGCACCAGCCGCACCGTGGCGCCGTACAGGCGATCGAGCAGCAAGTTGCCCGCCAGCGGCGGATCGGTGGTCGACGCCGTCAGCACCAGCACGCAGCGCATGCCGGCCATGCACGCGGCGGCCGCGGTCATGCGCGCGTGGTTCGACTGCGCCGCGCCCGTTGTGATCAGCGTGGTGGCGCCTTGCGCCAGTGCGTCGGCCACCAGATACTCGAGCTTGCGCGCCTTGTTGCCGCCCAGCCCAAGGGCGGTCAGGTCGTCGCGTTTGATCAGGATGCGCGGGCAGCGGGCCGGCCCGCCGAGCGCGTCGCGCAGGCGAACGGCGTCATGCAGGGGCGTCGGCAGTTGCGCCAGCGGCCAGCGCGGCTGCTGGGCAAGGGCCGATCGGACGCGGCTGACAGCGCTCGTGGTCATGGTGCCACCTTCGCGAGGGCTCCGGTGGCCAAGCATAGCGCAGCTGCGAGTTGTCGCATATCGTCCGGCAGCGGCGCGACGATCTCCAGCACGGCGTTGGTGGCTGGGTGGCGCAGTGACAACCGCCACGCGTGCAGCGCTTGCCGCGGGAACGCGTACGCCACTTCTTCGCTCAGCATCGGTTCTCCGCCCTTGCGCTTCTTGCCGTACACCGCGTCGCCGACGATTGGCCACCCCTTCGCCGAGAGATGCACGCGAATCTGGTGCGTGCGACCGGTGATCAGCCGGCAACGCACCAAGGAGAACGCAGGCAACCCTGAAGGGTTGCCTCCACTTACGGAGAGGCGTTCGTATTTCGTCACCGCTGGCTGGCCACCGCGGTCGGTCACCGTAATGCGGCGGCGATCCCAGGGATCGCGATCGAGGGCGAAGTCGATGGTGCCGCGCATGGGCGAGGGCCGTCCCCACACGATGGCGGCATAGTCCTTGTCGATGCGCCGGGCATCCATCGCGCGCTGCAGTGCCGCATGCACCGCCGGCCGCTTGGCGATCATCACGACGCCCGAGGTCTGCTTGTCGAGCCGGCCGAGCAACCCCGGTCGCGACCCGTCGGGCCACGCCTTGGCGCGTTCCAGCACGCCGTTCATCAAAGTTCCGCCGGCGTTCTTGTAGGACGGATGCACGACCAGCCCGGCCGGCTTGTCCAGCGCCAGCAGGTCATCGTCTTCGTACAGCACAGCGAGATCCATCGGCTGCGCGGCCGGCCTGGCCTTTGGCTGCAGGTCCGCCACCCGCACGCGCACGTCGTCTCCCGCCTGTACGCGCCACGCCGCTCGCGATGCCGGCACGCCATTCACCAGCACATCGCCGGCTTCGATCCACTTCTGGATGCGATTGCGCGACACCGAGCGATCGTCACGCAGGTGCCGCAATAGCACCAGGTCGACGCGCAGGCCGTGGTCGCCGCGGTCGATCGCAATGGTTCGCCAGGTCACGGGCTCCAGCGTACAAGGAAACGGCCCGGGTGTGGACAACACCCGGGCCGGGTAGTCGCTCCGGTATACCCGGAGATGACTCGCCGTAAACGTCCGGCTCTCGCCGGAGCTGCTGGTCTAGTGCACGACGGCAGCAGACACGAGGGAGAGGCGTTGCATGCGCCAGTCCTCCGCGAGAATGCCCCACAGCACTTGGTCGTGATACTGGCCGTGGCGCAGGAAGGAGCGGCGGAGCACGCCTTCCTGCACGGCGCCGACCTTGCGCAGCGCGCCGTTGCCGCGGCCGTTGGCCACCGCCGCGCGCGCTTCGAGGCGGCGCGCGCCGATGACGTCGAACGCGAAGTCGAGGACCAGCCGGGCGCCCTCGAGGAACACGCCCGTGCCCCAGAAGGCCGAGCCGAGCGCGAAGCCCCATTCGGCGGTCGCGCAGCCCGGCTCGAGCGAGCGAATCTGGAAGATGCCGACCGCGGTGGTCAGGCCGGCAGGGACGACGGCGAAGCAGGCGTAGTTGCCGGCCTGGCGTTCGCGCCGCGCCCACAGGATGAAGCGCTCGAAGCCCTCGACGGTGGTCGGCGGCGGCGAGATGAAGCGCGCGACCTCGTCGGTGGTCAGCATCGCCAGCAGCGAGGCGGCATCGTCGAGGCGCAGTTCGCGCAGCGTGAACCCGGTGCCCGCCAGCAGCGGCAGGCCGGCCTTCCAGTCACTCGTCGTGACCGTCGTCGAGGTCGTGGTCGTGGTGGCGCTCACCATGGTCGTGGTCCGCGTCAACTCGGGTTGGAAGGGCATCTTCTCCATTACTGCACCCCCTCCGTCGCCGAACCGGTCGTTGGCGGTTCGGTGGCCGACGTTGAGTCAATCACCGGCTCCGGTGCCAGGACCGGGTCGGACTCAATGGCCGGCTGCGATTCGACCACCGGCGCGGTCAGCAGCGGCAGCTCGCCGCCGAAGAGGTCTTCGAACGCCAGGGGGTCGAAGGTTTCGAGCTCGGCAGTGTCGTCGCCGAAGTCTTCGCCGTCGCCGGCGGAGTTACCCCACGAGATGTTGTCGCTGTCGGCGCCGGAGTTGCCCCAGACGATGTTGTCATCGGCCGAGTTGCCCCACACGATGTTGTCGATGCCCTCGGCGTTGCCCCACACGATGTTGTCGTCGTCGGTGTTGCCCCACACGATGTTGTCGCAGTCGGCCCCGGAGCAGTCGTTGCCCCAGACGATGTTGTCGTCGGCGCCGTTGCCCCACACGATGTTGTCGTCGTCGCCGTTACCCCAGACGATATTGTCGCCATCGCTGTTGCCCCACACGATGTTGTCACCGTCGGTGTTGCCCCACACGATGTTGTCGTTGGCGTCGGACTCGCCCCAGACGATGTTGTTGCCCCACACGATGTTGTCGCATCCGTCGGCGCAGTTCTCGCCCCACACGATGTTCTGGCCGGTGGGCGTCAGCGAGTCGCCCCACACGATGTTGTCGTCCCACGCGGTCCCGCCGGGCGTCAGCACGCCGCCCGTGACGCGCCGGTTGCCCCAGAAGATGTGCTTGCTCCACGCCTTCATGTTCGGATAGCGGTCGCCCTTTTCGCCGACCGCGAAGAAGCGCGAGAGGCGGACGGCGCCCAGCGTGTTGAGGAAGCCGGCGCCCTGCGTCAGGTAGTTGTAGTCGTTGTAGACCTGCGCGGTGAACTGCAGGATGGCCTTCACCATGTTCGGGGTCAGGCTCGGGTTGGCCTGGATCATCAGGGCCACGGTGCCCGAGACGACCGGCGCCGCCATGCTGGTGCCGCTCAGGGTCAGGTAGGGGAGATAGCCCAGGCCGGTGCGCCTGCCGGCCACGAGGTACGCCGACTTCGTGCGGTAGAACAGGCTGTTCGGCTCGCTCAGCGACACCGTGCCGCTGCCGGGCGCGACCAGGTCGGGCTTGGCCGCAAAGTCGATCATCGTCGGTCCGCGCGAGCTGTAGAGCGCCATGGTGTCGTCGCGGCGATCGATGGTGCCCATCGTGCTCGAGGCGCCGACGGTCAGCACCCAGGGTGCGTTGCCGGGCGCGCTGATGGCGCCGTACTGCGGCTGGCCGTTGGCGGCCTTGCCCATGTTGCCGGCGGCGGCGACGACGACAATGCCGGCGTCGACGGCGCGCTTGGCGGCCAGGGTCAGCGGGTCGGTGTTGTAGCTTTCGAACACGCCGGCGCCGAGCGACATGTTGATGACGCGGATGTTGTACTGGGTCTTGTTGGCGATGGCCCAGTCGAGGGCGGCGATGATGTAGCTGATCTTGCCCTTGCCCTCGCCGTCGAGCGCCTTGAGGGAGATGATGCTGGCCTTGGGGGCGATGGCCTCGCGCGCGCCGGTCGAATCGTAGCCGTTGCCGGCAATGATGCCGGCGACGTGCGTGCCGTGGCCCCAGTCGTCGTATTTCGAGGTCTGGCCGTTGACGAAGTCGACGAACGCGGTCACGCGCTGGCCCTGGCGGTCGGCCACCGTCAGGTCATCGTGCCAGGGCGTGATGCCAGAATCGATGACCGCGACGCCGACACCGGCGCCGTTGTAGCCGTACTGGGCGTGCACGTTCTTGGCGCCGATGGCGGCCGCGGTGCGGGCCAGAAACGCTTCGGTCGGGCGGTCCTGGTGGATGCGCTTGACCTTCGGGTCGTTGGCCAGACGCTTGAGCAAGGCGTTCGGCATGCGCCCGGTGCGTGCCTTGATGATGCCAAGGCGGCGACCCGACTTGCCGCCCGCTGCCCTGATGCGATTAATGCCATCGGAATCGTCGTTGAATTCGACGATCACGTCGGAGTCGCCGCCGTCGTCGGCCACCCGATTCAACTCCAGATCGAGCTTGGCGTGATGAACCTTGGCAGGCTTCTGGTTGGTCCTGGCTCGCTGGGCTTCGGCAGGCGTCCAAAGGGCCAGCACCGCAATCAAGGCGACCAGCGTCGTCCGTCCCCACGCGAAGTTCCTGGAAGTTCTCTTACTCTGGCGCTGGCTCATGGTGCGCCGTAGTGCAATCTGATGGCCAATGTGAACCAATAACGATTCAATACGCGCTCAATGTCCCATAAAGTCATTCAATTGCGCCCAAGGTTCGCATGTTTTAATGCATCGATACGGAACTTCAAAGAGCGGTTCTGCCGCCAGAGTTGGTGTCGCTCGTGTGCTGTTAAGGTCCTCCGCTTGCCTTAAATACCAGCTAATAGCTATGTAAGCTATTGTATTTAAATTGTTTATTATTGAATGTCCCTGTTTGGAACATGAAATCTCAATACGGAACGATCCAGCTTTGGTTCCTGGGTACAAAAAAAGGGCCCGGACACCCCTGGAAATGTCCGGGCCTAAGGTCGTGCTGAGACGAAGCGG
>ERZ1292640.2113-Hain-H43-02um-R1-2113-length-16146-cov-4_pt1 | contig 16146 bp, 15 predicted proteins | sample MGYA00564404_ERZ1292640 | MGnify/ENA primary metagenome ERZ1292640 (study PRJEB36523, sample SAMEA6512636) | groundwater metagenome | collected 2019-01-08 | study: AquaDiva: Metagenomics assemblies of 32 groundwater samples
GTCTGGGCAAATAGTATCAACGGCACGGATAATTTTCTGGCTGTCTGAATAATTTCATCAGCCGTTGAAGTAGCCAAGACCATTCCAGTAGCCAAAATTGCATCGCTCTCCTGCATGAGTTGCATATTTTCGCTTCCGTGCCGCACTCCATTGTCAGTCTCTAGAAGGGCTTCATCCATGTCACTGCAGAGAACTTCCAGCCCCCTGTTCTTCATGCTTTCAACGATCATCTGAACAACGCCGATCATGAGTACTGTGGGAGTACCCGCTTTCCGCAAGCGCGCCAGGCGATCGACCTCACCACTGACAATGTCGGCTCTTGCAACAGCCTTCAAATTGATATCACCATCAATCACTCGTTCGATTCTCTCCGTGCCAGACAAAATTTGTTTGATCTTGAGCATCGTTGCATAGCAGGCATCAAGAATGGCAATCTGTAGAGGAACATCATCGACGAAGGCAAACCGGCCATCCTGTCCCACTACTGCATCCACGTTGCATTCTCGGTTTCCAAAGGAAAAGCTGGTGCCCCATCCATGCGGCGAAGCTGCCAGGCAACCGGATTCCGTGAATACTCGTTCATGTGGATTCGGCTGGGCTCTCATATCAAAGTTCCAAATCCCCTTGATGGCATAATCATCCGGAGCGTCCTCGGCCGTAAGCATCACAATACGATCCCGGAACTCCGTCAGCGTTTTATTCGGTTGGCTATCGGAATTTTCTGGCAGCCTGAGTTTCCGCCCCAGAACCATACGGGCCAACCGGACATCGACCATGTAATAATTACACACTCGATTTATCGATAATGCTTCGTCAATATCGACTGAATCATGTACGACTTTAACAAGCTTTGCGTTAAGGAAACGATGCAGTCTTAACGTTACTTCATTCTTCATTTCGACAGCGATATGCTCACTGTCTTTCTCAACAGAGTCGATTTCCTCCGCCATAAATACCATTTTTCGAACTCCACGCTCCTCAAGTTCGGAAAAATAATCATGATACAAGCGTAATCCCAAAATTGTCCCCTGAAAATCAGGCTTCACCATGAGATCCATTCCGTAGGCGACTTCATTTCGATCAAGAAAGGCTTTCAGTATCTTGTGCTCCTCTGTAGTGATGCCTTCCCTGTCGAAGGCTCTATAGAAGCTCTCATCTCTTGAGAAATCGTAGCATCCCCACAAAAAGCCCTGCACATTGCCGTCCTTTTTCTTGAGCCGAAAATGATGCTTGCCCTGCCGTATTGAATCGGCAATCAAATCGTTGCTTGGGACCGACAAAATTCCTCCTCTTTTGCTGAACGTTTGATTCGATTCCGGATCAATTTTTCTCAATGTATCTCGAGACAGACTTAGCTCTGAATAAATCGCCATGATCTGATCCACATCAGATTGTGTTGCATCCAGTATTCCTTCACTGGCCGCTGGACGTTCCTTATCCATGCGTTCGGACGGCTTATCCATATTGTTAGTAATCAATAAAATAGACAAATAGTAAATAGCGCAATAATATACGTAGTTTGAATTGTATTGTCTATAACCTGGAAAACCGATTGCTTGGACTGATCACTGATTCTTGGCTACAGAAAGCCTAAAATGGACGTTCTATGGGTGCATGGAACCCCCCCCCTCTTCATCATGGTTCTGCACAAAATTTTAGGAAGCCCCACCAGAAGAGTCGAACCGTGTTTAGGACTTGGATGGCGTCCTGTTTTGCCCTGAGAACAACTGACATCTCCGCCACTGTACACGGTCATATCTTCCGAATTTGCCCCTCTCCCCGCACAATCCACTTGTAGCTCGTGAGCGCCTCCAGCGCCATCGGCCCCCGGGCGTGGAGCTTCTGTGTGCTGATGCCGATCTCGGCACCCAAACCGAACTGTGCGCCGTCCGTGAAGGCCGTGGAGGCATTGGCGTAGACGGCGGCGGCATCCACCTCGCGCAGGAAGCGGTCAATCGCGGCTTGGTCTTCCGCGACAATGGCTTCACTGTGGCCGGAGGAATGTCGCTGGATGTGCGCGAGCGCTTCATCCAAGTTCCGCACGGTTGCTATCGACAGTTTGAGTGAGAGGAACTCCGTCCCGAAGCGCTCCTCAGTTGCGTGCTCGAGGAGAGAAGGATCGTAGGATGCTTGTAGGTGATCGAAGACCTTTGGATCGGCGTAGATGCGGACTCCCGATGCGCGGAGCGGCTCGACGATCTTCGGCAGGTCGGCCAGACGGTCTTCGTGGATGAGAACGGTATCGACGGCATTGCAGACGCTGGGACGCCGCGTTTTGGCATTGTGAATCACGGCTGCGGCCATTGCGACGTCCGCCGACGTGTCCACGTAGATATGGACGATGCCCGCGCCGGTCTCGATTACCGGAACGGTCGCTTCTTCGCGCACGAAGGCGATGAGCTTCTGCCCGCCGCGGGGGATGACGACGTCGATGCATTCCCGCGCGCGGAGCATCTCCCCGACGGCGCTGCGGTCTGGAGGGAGCAGCAGGAGAACATCTTCCGGGATCGAGGCATCTCGGAGAGCCTGATGAATGCATGTTGCCAACGCTTCGTTGGAGCCTTTCGCGTCGCTCCCGCCCTTGAGCACGCAGGCATTCTGCGATTTGAAACAGAGAGAGAAGGAATCGACGGTTACATTGGGGCGCGCCTCATACACGATGCCGATCACTCCGATGGGAGTAGAGATCCGTTCGATTTGTAGTCCGTTCGGCCTCGTGCGTTTCTCGAGGATTTTCCCGACGGGAGAAGGAAGAGCGGCAACTGCGCGAACGTCCTCGGCAATGCCGTGGATCCGCTCGGGGCTCAGCAGCAGCCGGTCATACTTCGGATCGTTCCTGTCCATCCGAGTGAGGTCTTTCTTGTTCGCTTCGAGGATGGCAATGGCATCGCGCTCCAGCCTGTCCGCAAGATGCATGAGCAATCCTTCGATGTCCCGCTCAGGAATTCCCGCGAGAATGCGACTCGCACGTTTCGTTGCCTGCAATTGTTCCTTGAGGTTCGTCATGAGTGGGAGAGGGAACGTGAGCGTTCAGCCGCCGCTGCGATCGCGTCGTGGAATATATCCGAAAAGCCGCGTTCCCGAAGCACACGCAACGCCGCCTCGGTGGTGCCACCCTTGGACGTCACCGCCTCGCGCCACGCGGCCGCGCTCTTTTTTCCTCCTTCAAGTAGCAAGCCTGCGGATGTGAGAAGCTCGCGCGCGATCTTACTGCTCGTTTTCTGGTCGAGTCCTAAGCCAATGGCTTCCTGTTCCAACAGCTCTGCCAGCAGGAACACGTAGGCGGGGCCGGAACCTGCAACCGCTGTAAATCCGTCGATTGTGGATTCTTCCCTGAGTCGCACCGTCATGCCCATCGCCGAAAATATCTCTTCTGCGTGTCGTGCTTGATCAGGACTGACGGCGGGAGTGGCGACCCATCCCGTGATGCCACGTTGTACACGTGCGCCGAGATTGGGCATCGCGCGGACGATGGACGACGCCCCGGCGGCTTCCGCAATCTTCTCCATCGTCACTCCCGCCATTACGGAGATGATGAAGCGGTTGCTCCACTTCTTGCCCACGCTCTGCATAAGAGTAGGGAACGACTGCGGCTTCACGACGAGCACGACGCAGTCGGCCGTTGCTTCCTGAGGATCGGTCAGCCTGCGGTCTGCAGGCGCGGGAGAGAGCTTCTCCGCGTTCTCATCGCAGAGCCAGACATCCTCTGCCTTGCCTGCGGCGACAAGGCCGCCGTAGAGCGCCGAGCCCATGTTGCCCGCGCCGATGATGGCCGTGGAGATCATGCGATGGAGGGGAAGAAGTAATCCGCTCGTATGAAGGGCGGGTGTCCGCGTTTGCCCATGCATTTCGCGAGGACGCTGTGCCCGTAAGCCGCCATCCCGAGGCCGATCGTTTCCCCCTTCTCATTGAGAACGGACACGATGTCTCCCTTCCGAAAGACGCCTTCGAATGCCCGTATACCGACGGGAAGCAAGTTCGCGGGCTGTTCCGCGCTCAATGCCTTTCCCGCCCCTTGGTCCACGGTCACGGTCCCGCACTGGTGATCGGCGGAATTGGCGAGCCAGCGACGCATGCGTGATGGGCGTGCGCGCGTGGGCAGGATCATCGTTCCCACCTCTTCCCCTTTGCGGATACGCAACAATACGTCCGGCGCGGAAGCGTTCGCGATATGCGTCGTGATCCCCTGCGCGGAGAGGAGTTTGGCCGTCTCGAGTTTCGCCTGCATCCCCCCCTTTCCGAAAGATGACTTGCGCCCGATGCGGATGCGGTCCATATCCTTAATAGGATGGAAGGTCTTGATGAGTTCCGCGCCTTCCTCGTCGATCGGGCGATCGAAGACTCCGTCGATGTTCGAGAGGATCACGAGGGCATCCGCGCCGATCATCGAAGCCACGAGCCCTGCAAGCTGATCGTTATCAGTGAACATCAGCTCTTCCACGGACACAACGTCGTTCTCGTTCACGATGGGAATCACTCCTTCCTCGTGGATCGTCTCGAAGCAGCGCTGCATGTTCACGTAGTGATCTCGCGTGCGGAAGTCTTCCTTAGTCGCGAGCACCTGTGCGATCGTCAGGCCATGCTCCTCCGCCGCTTTCCGGTAATTGAGCATGAGTTCCACCTGTCCAATGGCGGCAAAGAGCTGCCGGTCGCCTACGGACTCCGCTGACGGCTTCCTTCGGGTCAGTCGGCTCTTCCCGCAAGCCACCGCGCCAGAGGAGACAACCGTGACCTTCACGCTGCCCTTGGCGAGCGCGGCTACCTGCCGCACGAGCCCGCTCAACGCTTCCGTATCCAGAACGTTGTTGGACGTCAGCAGCGCATTGGTGCCGATTTTCACGACGATGTTGGCGTAGGGGGAATGCTTCATATATCTTGCGTCTATGGTATCACTTGCGCTCGCATTCGATGAATCGGCGATTTGACGTCTTGACCGCCTTCCGTGCCCCTCCTACAGTTTCCGCTGATGGAACAGGATCGATCCCTGTGCGCATTCCTCCAGGAAGCAGGGGATGATGTTTTCCGAACCCTCAAAACTGTCTGCGAAATCCCGTCGCCGACATTTCAGGAAGAGAAGAAAATCCGTTGTCTCGCGGGCATGCTCTCCTCTCTCGGCCTGAAGGACGTATCGATCGACGCGGCGGGCAATGCCGTGGGATTTCTCATCGCCGATCCGAAGGATCCCCATCTCGTCCTCCTCTGTGCCCACGCGGATACCGCATGCGAGGCACCGCTTCCGATCAAGGTAAAGGATGACGGACGATTTCTTCATGCCCATGGCATCTGCGACAATACGGGGGGAGTAACGACTCTCATGACCTTTCTGAAGTTTGTCCGGAAAGAGAAGATTGCCCTTCGGAAGAATTATCACATCGCATTCACCGTTGGCGAGGAAGGATTGGGAGCGAAGAGAGGCATGAAAGCGATCATGAAGAAATACGGGAAGAAGATCTCCTACGTCGTGAACGTCGAGAGCCACGATATCGGACGGATCACGAACGCATGCGTCGGACAGTACCGTGCGCGGCTCACGGTTTCCGCGAAGCAGAAGGGTGCGCACAGCTGGCGCAACTTCGGGGAGCCGAATGCCGTCGTCATTCTTTCCTCAATCATCAATGATCTCTCCAGAACCCGCCTACCGAAAGACACGACGTACAACGTGACGGCGGTTCAGGGAGGAAAGAGCATCAATGCCATCCCGAACGAAGCCGAGTGCTTCCTCGAGTTCCGCGCGAAAGAGCAAAGAAATATTGACGGTCTGGTGATGCGGTTACAGGAGATCCTCCGCAAACAGAAGAGCAGGAACGTGACGTGCGCGCTGGAGGTGCTCGCGATCACGGAAGCAGCGAGCATGCCGAAGGAGCTTCCGATCTACAGGATCACCCGCCGCGTTCAGAAGTCACTCGGCATCGAGCCGTTCTTCAAACTGGGCAACACGGACGGCGACGTCGCGCTCGCACTCGGAATCCCCACGGTGACGCTCGGTGCGAGCAACGGCTTTGCCACCCACTCACTTGAGGAGAAGTTGGAGAAGAAGACGTACCTCAAGGGCATCGAACAGGTGATCGAGATTATCCTCGCATTGGATCGAGAGCTGGAGGGATAGGCGGCATATGGATCGCAATCTCTCCTGCACTGCAGGAGTGCTGCAATGCATGGAAATTCTGAACAATCAGATCCGCACCAACCAATTCTTCCGGCGTGTTCCCTCCGTTGCGGATGCCGATGCAGAACATCCCGGCCGCCTTCGCGGATGCAACGCCGGGAGCCGTATCCTCGAATGCACAGCATTCCTTCGGATTCCTTCCCAGCCGCTGCGCTGCCAATTGAAACGGCTGGGGATGCGGTTTCTGGTGAGCAGTGTCTTCCTGCAAAATGAGAACGGAGAAATACTTTCGGATGCCGAGGAGATCGAGGGAGAAATTCACGGAATGGCGCGATGCGCCTGTTACAACTGCGCATGATATTCCGTGCTTCGATGTTGCATCGAGCAGTTCCAGAAGCCCAGGCGTTACCCTGAGCTTCTCTGCTGCCAACGTCTCGTAGTAGGGTTGCTTCAATGCCCGGAAATCGGCATCGACGCACGGAACGCCATGCTCTCGCAGCACCTGCGTCGGCTTTTTGTACTTCCCGATACACTCCTCCTTGAACAGCTCCGGCGTGAAATTAAAATCGTACAGTTCCCGGCTCGTCCGCTTGTATGCCTCGAAATGGAGGGGCGAGCTGTCGTAGAGCGTGCCGTCGGCATCGAAGAGAAGAGCTTTGAAGGGGCGCTGGCTAGCCACACAGTCATTGTAGCTGAGACAGCCGTTTAACCATTTCAATATTCCTATCCTCATAGCCGCTTGCTTCGTAGAAACGGTGGGCTTGCGTGTTTGGCGCAAAGCAGGAGACACGGATTTGTTCGCATCCCTCTTCTCTGAAATACGTTTCCATGGCTCTCATGAGCTCGGAACCGATACCGGATCCTCGATTCCCTTTCTCCACAACCAATTCCAAAATGACACCTTCCGATACTGGATAGGATTCCAGCAACGTCTCGCTGGTCGGAGAAGGGATGACGCCGACGATGCATCCGACGGGAGTGTCATTCTCCTCGGCAACGAGAATGCACCCCCGTTCCCGTTGTACTCTCTCCAGCATGTTCGCAACGTATGCACCGACATCGAAGTCCTTGCTGCTCTTCTGGCGGCGCAAAGGATCCAGCGAGGCAATGTGATTCTGAAGGGCACTGATCAGCCGCAGTAATGCCGAGCGGTCGGATTCTTCGTAGGAACGGACGGTTGTCATCCAATCCAGCATAGGATGAAATGGGAGGTTCTGACAGAGCGCATTATCCGATCTGAACGGAAAACGGCTTTGCATATGCCTTTCGCGTCGTTTCCTCTGCGAGCAGCTCCAACGAATCGAACAGCGGAACGTCCGTCCATTTCTGGTTGATGGCGAGCGGTAGTTCCGTGCAGCCGAGGATCACCCCTTCAGCACCCTGTGTTCGAAGAGAGAGGATGACGGACTTGAGAGACAGCAGCTCCTCTTCATCGTTCCTCCCAGCCATGACGCTCTCGATGACGGCATTCACCTTTTCTTGGTTTTCAGGAGAAGGCGCGATGACGTCGATATCGAATTCGGCACAGGCATTGCTATATAGCCTTGTTCGTATCGTCGTCGGAGTGCTGCATAATCCGACTCTCAGAATTCCGGCAGCGGCCGCTGCACATGCAGCCACATTTGCGATGTGCAGGATGGGGACGTCCGTGGCAGCGGCCATTGCGTCATAACAGAAGTGTGCCGTGTTGCAGGGAATCGCGATGAGTCGCGCGCCTGCCTGTTCCAAAAATCGGATGCCATCAACGAGTTGCAACGTGATCGACGCCAGATCAGCCGTTCCATCGACAGTGAAATCACGAAGATTGATGCTGTTGAGAACGATCCTCGGAAAGTGGTCATCCTGCACGGCTCCGAAGCGTTTGTTGGAGATCCGCAGGATCCTCCGCAGGAATTCTGCTGAAGCGTTGGGGCCCATGCCTCCGAGAATGCCGATGGTTTGCGGAGGGTTCTGCATATATGAAAAGCCCCTCTCGAGAAGTTCTCGCGGAGGGAGCGTTGAAGCGAAACACACAGCATCAGCCGCTACCTCTGCGAGGCGCGGCGGCGGTGTGCCGTGTTCTGGAGGAGAGCGACCATTCCAAGCGGTAGTGTAAGCTCTCCATGCCAATTGTCAAGGTCGCTGTACTTTCAGAAACTCGGGCAGCTCCGCGACGTTCTTCAGGACGATGCACCGGGGATCGAAAGACTGTTGCGCCGTGAAGCGCGTGGGGATGATGACCACGGGGACGCCAGCGGCAAGCGCCTGCTGATCGTAGGGTGCGTCTCCCACATGGAGGCACTCGCCTGGCTCCACTCCAAAATGACGTGCGATGGTATGGAAGTACGCAGGGTTGGATTTTCTTCCCTCCACGAGTCCGCCGTGGCCGACAAAGGAGAAATACTGCGCGAGACCAAAATGATCGAGATAGTGTTTGATCTGCGCTTCCGATTCCCCGGAACTCGTGGCGAGGTGAAACGCCTTGGAGAGGGAGTCGAGAACCGGAAGGACGCCATCTTTCATGCGCACATGCCGAAGGATTTCATCGCTGTAGTAACGGGCGCAAAACGATGCGAAGATGCGGCTCTTGGTCTGCGAATCCAGACCGAGATCATCGATGCAATCGTCGTAGTGATGTTCCATGAAAAACTGTTCGTCGATGGAGATCCCTTCTGCTTTCAGCGTTTCCTTGAGAAACGCGAAGTACACCTCATCGGTATTGAAGAGTACGCCATCAACGTCGAAGAGCAGGATTTTGGGCGTGCGCTTGTGAATCACGCGAGCAGTGTACCATTGCGCAGTACGCATCTTCTGTGACATGGAAACTTTCACCGTTCGGCAGACTCCTTCAGCGTTCTTGGCCGGTCGAGGGCGTATCGAATGTAAATGACGACCCTTTCTCGTCTTCCTCTCTCATTTGTCTTCGCACTTCTTCGATGGACGATGCCCAGTGGTCTTCCACCTCGAGTTCCTCGATGGTCACGACGCGCCGAGTGTCCTCCACCTTCTGCTCCGTTACATGCTCGGGAAGACCTCGAGCACGCAGGTACATGCGGAAGAAGCGGTCGATGTCGGCGATCGTACCGAAGAGATTCGAAAGCCTCTTCTCCGCGCGACGTACTGCCTGCGGATCATTCTCACCGCCCTTGAGCGCCTGGACATCCCGCAGGATCGTCTGAGTGAAGACTTCCGCGAACTCTTCGAAAGCATGCGCCAATCGGTCGTGGATACGCTGTAAGCGCTTCTCGCGTTCGGCGTGATACTGCTCCCAACGCTCCTCCTCTTCCTTCGCGAGTCTCTCCGCGAACTTGTGTTCCTCCGCATATGCGACCCACGTGTGCCGTCTCTTCGGTACGCGATCTTCCGCAGCATCCTCCGCAAAGCGGATGGCGAGCGACACATTTCCGCCAGCCATGGCCCAGAATTTGTAGATGATTTCTGCAGAGTAGCGTTCGGGATGGGACGTTTGATTGGACGGTTTTGGACGCTTTTGGACGGTCATCGGAAGGGGAGGAAAGGGAAGCGGGGGGCACGAGAAATTCGTCCGACATCGTCGGAACGGGGTTTCGCATGCGATTGCAGGGACGAGGCGAGCATCGCCTGTGAGACGTTCACAGTATACCGTCTGCAACCATCTGCAAGTATTTTTGGGAGGGGAGACGCGAGGATCAAGCGGCTTCATGATGTCCCTGCGCACATCGAAGCATCCACGAACGCACGCGTCAGAGACCACTCTGCGCATCTTCTGCACGGAACGGACGGGAATGATTGTGAATGAGGCTCTTTGCTCTGTCGGAAGCCATATTCATGTTTTCATGGACGGAGCGGGCGACTACCATTTCCGTCCTATGTGTATGCAGCATGCGAGCGTCGAGCCCATGCATTCCGATTCTCTGACCGCGATCCATGCGATCGCTGACTTCATGGATCGCGTGGCGGGAGGAACGGATGTGACGGAGGAATTTATTCTCTCCCAGTCTCTCTTCCTCGAAGCCCTCCTGTGGGGTCGCATGTCCTTCGCAGCGGCCATGCGCGTGAGCTACGGCGATCAGTACGCATCACTCAAGCGTCCTCCCCTGCGGGACGTCCTGAGGGTCTTCCATGAGCTGCTTTCTGATCTACAGTGCGTCCTCATCCTTACGGAGGAGGACATCGAAGAGTGTGAGCGATCGCCTGCCTTCGCATGCATTGCTGGAGATGGCTGGCCGCACGACGAGCAGGGCGCAAGTACGTGGGAGAAGATCAGGCGCGCTGCCACATCAGCACCGCGCTGCGTCCAGCTGCCGCTGCGGGAGTGCTATAGCGTCTGCGAGGCGATTCTGGACAAACGCGTGGCCGCATTCGAAGAAGCTCTCTCCTCCGTGAACGATCCGTACGGCCCCGACCATACGGGCATGCTGGCACTGCTCCAGCATGTTCCCATCAAGCTCGATTACGAGGTTTCCGGGGTTGAGCGTGTGCGGGATGCGCTCCTTGCAGCCGAACGAGAGTACCTCGAGGCGTTCATGGGCGATCGCGTCCGCTGGACGAGGAATACTCCCAAGTGGGCGTGGCAGAAGGGGAAAGTCCTCCCTGTCCTCGAGGAACGCTCCCGGACATTCGCGCAATGCTGGATCGATGTGACGGATCCCGCGTTTCATGAGAAGCCGACTCCCGACCATGACCCGTACGAGCTCTCCTGCGACTGCAAGCTTGCGGAAACACTCCTCGCTCTGTCGCTCCAGCACACGATCGATATCCTCGAGGTCGCCCCCGTCTCGTATCGCCGTCCTGTCGATGATTTCGCGAAGACCGGGCTGCGCTTCCGCGTCGCATTCCATGAAGAATCAGCGGACAAGGAGCCGCTGGTCTGCGCATCCCAGCCGGTCCTCACGCTCGCTCGAAATGAGCGGACGGGGGAACTCTCCGTCAACGGCCAGCACCTCGTCTCCCCGCACTCGGGAGGGACGGGCGACCGTCTGATGGAGGAGCTCCTGCGGCGCAACAAAGCCGAGCGAATCGTGAAGCTCGGCGAGAAAGAGGTGCGGGCGATCAAGGGTAATCTGAAGTACCCCCTCCCGAACCTCCTCACGGATCTCGGCTTTCAGGGTGATCTGCGCAAGGCCTTCTTCCCCTCGTCTTCCAAGAGCGGGGTCATCTTCGTGAACCCCATCTTCGCGGCAGATCTCAAGGAGCAGGGTGTCGCGGAGGTGCCGGAAGTGGGAACCAATGGCCACGAGTAGAAACGCATGGGAATGCGTGGCGCTGAGTGGAAACGCGTGGGAAACCTCTCGCTGCGAGCGTGCTCTCTGATAGAGCAAGCGGCGCATGCAGGATTTTCGCACCTCCGACATTCAGGTCGCCGCAGTACTCCTTCACACGAACTGCCGCTTCCTTGGCCTCGACCGCACAACCGATCCCAAACGGATCGCATTCATCTTCGAGGACAGCGAGAAGCTGCAGAACGTCATTTCTCAGTACTGGCGGGACGACCTCCTCTGCAAAGCCCAATCCCTTCTCGTCGACTTCAAGCGGGCGAAACACATCCTCTTCGATTACCAAGACCAGCGATGATCACTCCCGCCGGTCTTCGGCGTTTTCGAGAGCTCTGGCGGGAGCACTACGGCGAGACGCTGAACGATGCGCAGGCGACCGAGTACGCCGAGCGGGTCCTGTCCTATGTCGCGCTCGTTCTTGGGGAAGACGCGAATGCACGGGAAAGGGCACCGCCGTGAGAGTGAGTGACTCTCTGTAGCGGCTTTCCTTTCCCTCAACCTATGACCCATCCTATCACACTTTCATCGGCTCCAAAGAATTCTCCCGAGGAACAGTTTCTCCTCTCCATCCTCCGCCTCGCCTCCGCTTGGAATGCGCGGCTCTCTCTCCATTCTTCGTACTTATCGCCCATCCGGTCGCGCTACCGGAGATTCGATGAGCTGCGCCGGATCCCGATTCTCCGCGTCGCCGAGGCGCTCGGCCTCTCCCTCGCAAAGACCGGCAGCGGCACCTATGCGATGCGCGAAGACCGCAAGATCACCTCCCTCACGCTCTTCGAGAACACCAATACCTGGCATCGCTTCTCGGGCAAAGAGCAGGGCGGCGTCTTCCGAGGCTCCACCATCGATCTCGTGATGCACTGTCGCGACTGCTCTCTTCGCCAAGCCCTCGATTTCCTTTCCTCCCGCTTCGTATGAAGATCACTTCCGACATCTTGCGGGCGGATCATGAGGCTCTGCTGAAAAATGCGGCGATGCTGCAACACCTCACGACCGAACGTCGCTTCAGCACGGAAATGATCTCAACGCTCCAGATCGGCTGGGTGGAGCACGGAGGTTTCGCATGGTTCTCCTTCCCCGTCTTTGACGAACATGGCGAGTGCATGTTCAAGAAACTCAAGAAGCCGCCCGCCGCCCCCGCGCTGCAGGACAAGGGCATGGTCTACCCATCAGGGCGCAAAGCCCTTCTGTATCCGCTTCCGCTCTTCGATAATACGGCCGAGGAGATTCTCATCGGCGAGGGCGAGCCCGACATCGTCGCCGCGCGATCCATCGGCCTTCCGGCATTCTGCGGAACGGCGGGCGCGAAGACCTTCCCTCCCGACTGGCTCGCGCTCCTCAAGCACGGGAAGGTGCGCCGGTGCCATCTCTGCATGGACAATGATGAGACGGGGAGAGCGGCAACCGCGATGCTCCTCGAGCTCCTCTCTGAGCACTGCCCCGAGTGGGAAATTTCCGTTATCGCGTGGCCTGAGGGCTTCCCTGAGAAAGGAGACCTCACGGATTTCCTCCGCCAATACGAGGGAGACGATCCTGCGGGAGCCCTCCTTGCGCTCTCGAAGCGCCATCAGCCTCCTACACCCCAGGAACGCCTGTGCTCGGAGCTGCGGGAGAAAAGGAGCAGGGAAATCCTCCCTGTCCAAGCCTTCCATGACGGCATCGCCTACTACACGGTGCCGCTCCAGCGGAAGGGGAAGATTTCCCTCTACACCATCACCTCCGAGCGTAAGATCTTCCCCTGCACCGAGGAGGCGTTTTTGGAGCGAAACCTTGGCATCCTCCGACTCCCGCTCCTCGATGCGTCCCGCTGGGAACAGCACCAGCTCCTCAAGTATGTCGAAGGGGCAGAGCCGCTCGCGCTCGGGGATCTCTTCAACACACTGAGCAATCTGATCCTGAAGTCCTACGTCGAGCTCACAGATGAGCGCTTCTACGATTGCGTCGCGCTCTGGATCATCGCGACCTACTTCTACCGGATCTTCCGCACCTTCCCGTACCTCCACCTCTACGGGGAGTTCCACAGCGGCAAGACGAAGGTGATGCAGATCGCGGTCCTCCTCTCCTTCAACGGCGAGATGCTCACGGACACGACGGCCGCAGCCCTCTTCCGGCTCATCCATTTCAATGGATCCACCTGTGGCATCGATGAGGCGGAGAATCTTACGCGCGACCGGGATGAGACCGCAGCCACCCTCTTGGCAATCCTGCGCAGCGGTTACAAGAAGGGGAGCACGGTGCCGCGATGCGAGGGGGATGGCGACTCCGGCTTCAAGGTCGTGCGTTATGATTCCTACAGCCCCAAGGTGATCGCCGGGACGAAGGGGCTCGAGAAAGCGCTCACTTCCCGCTGCATCCAGATCGTGATGCTGCGCTCGAGGAATCCTCAGATCGCCAACCGCGAGGTGGATACCGGATCCCAAGAATGGGTGAACTTCCGCTCGCTCCTCTACGCCGCAGCGCTCACGTCGGCTGAAGACATACACACTGTGCTCGAGGAGACGACCTTCGATGAACTGGTCGGCCGGGAGGCCGAGCTCTGGCGGCCGCTCCTCGTCACCGCGAAGGTCGTCGATCCGAGCGGAGAGCTTTTCGCGCAGATGCTCGCACTCGCGAAGGAGACGCAAGCGCAGCGGCGGCTCGAGGATGAGGACAGCGAGACGCCGAGACTCATCGTCTGTCTCCACTCCCTCCTCAAGGGGAAGGACAAAGACTTCATCCCCGCCGAAGCCATCTTCGAGACGCTCCAGAAGCAGGATGAGGAATTCGCGTGGCTGGGCGATCCGAAGCGCCTTTCGTATCGCGGGAGGTGGCTCAATGGGCAACTGAAGAAGCTCAACATCTGGCGTGGCCCCGCGCGGCTCAAGAGCATCTACGGCGAGAAGAAGAAGGGCTACGACCTCGAGGCTCTGAAGATCCAAGGAATCGCTGAGCGGTACGGCGTCGCTCTCCTTCCCCCATCCCCCTCAGAATCGGTTCCTTCGGTTACCGATGCGAGTTCTCCTTTTGTGTAAGCCAAGAAGTTCGGTAACCGATTGCCTCCGCTCCTCTGTTCCGTCCCTCCTATCGGTTACCGCATTTTAAGGCTTCAGGAAGCCACATTCTCGGATGAGTAACCGAAGGAACCGATTTCCACCGTATCCCCCCGATCAAGTGGCTTCTTCTCCGCGATCATGGCAATCATGTTCTGCCAGAGTCGCCCGCTCAGAGCTTCCCCCCTCCCGACCCATGAAGATCTTCGAGTACTGTCGCAAGAGCACGAAAGACAAGGAGGATCAGCAAGTCCTCTCCATCACCGGTCAGCACGAGGAGAATGCGAAAGTCGCCCAGCGCCTCGGCCATGCGATCGTTGCATCCTTCGAAGAGGAGAAAACTGCGAAGGAGCCCGGTCGGGAGAAATTCAACGAGATGCTCTCCCGCATCGAGCGGGGCGAAGCTGAAGCCATCCTTTGCTGGCGTCTAAATCGCTTGGCGCGCAATCCCATCGACGGTGGCCGCATCCAGTGGCTCCTCCAGCAGAACATCATCAAGGCGATCATCACGCCGGAGAAGATGTACGTGCCCTCCGACAACGTCATCCAGATGTCGGTCGAGTTCGGCATGGCTACGCAGTACTCAATCGATCTCGGAAAAGACGTGAAGCGGGGGATGCTCCAGAAAGCGAAGATGGGCTGGAGGCCGGGCATCGCGCCCGTCGGCTACCTGAACGACTACGGCGGCATCAAGGGCGAGAAGAGGATCTTCCACGATCCCGATAGGTTCCCTCTTGTCCGGCAGTGCTGGGACGCGCTCCTCACAGGCGCTCATACTGTCGAGGAGATTCTCGATCTTGCTCTCCATGAGCTGCATCTCACCGTCGTGAAAGGTCGGAAGAAGATCACCCGGCCCATCGGCCTCAATACCCTCTATGAGATGTTCCATAATCCCTTCTACTACGGGGAGTACTCCTGGGGTGGACAGGTCTGGCAGGGTCTCCAGGAGCCCATGATCACGCGGGCGGAATTCGACCGGGCGCAAGAGATTCTCGGTTCTCGTGGAAGACCGCGAGCGCAGACGCACGAGAATCCGTATCCCTGTCTGATCCGCTGCAAGACCTGCAAGTCGAGTGTCGTGATCGACGTGAAGAAGAAGTACATCAAACGCGATCGAAAGACCAAAGTGTTCACCTACTTCCGCTGCGGCAAAGCGACGAAGCAGCACTGTTCGCAGAAGCACTGCATCACGAGAGAGAAACTCGATCCGCAGGTGCTCGATGTAATCGTATCCGCTCAGATGCCCCAGGCGTTCATCGATTGGGCGCGGGGAGAATTGAAGATGACGCAGGAGGACAAGAAGAAGGAGCGGGAAGCGGAGCTTCTGCGTCTCCAACAGCATCACCGGGTCGCGGAGAAGAAGGCAGGCGATCTCATCGACATGCGTCTCGAGAATCCCACTCTCTTCCCCGAGGATTCCTTCAAACGGAAGCTCGCATCCCTGGAACTGGACGTGAAGCGCTGCGAGGCGCAGATCAAGGAATTTGGGAAACGCGGTCGGACATGGCGCGAGGAGTTCATCGACACATTGGATTTCGTCGAACGGGCGCGGGAGAAGTTCCTCAAGGGCGATCCTGCGTCACGGATCACCATGCTCGTGAAGGTGAAGGATTGGTTAGAACTGAACGGAAAACACCTATCTTTCCGCTTGCAGGAGCCATTCTTCACACTCTCCAATGGGAAGAAGCGTATGGAAGCGGAACTCGGCTCATTAGAACCGATCGGAGAGCGTTCGATTTCGGGTGCCTGAAAATAGGATTCTGTAAGATGCAGAAGC
>ERZ1292640.2114-Hain-H43-02um-R1-2114-length-16145-cov-12_pt1 | contig 16145 bp, 14 predicted proteins | sample MGYA00564404_ERZ1292640 | MGnify/ENA primary metagenome ERZ1292640 (study PRJEB36523, sample SAMEA6512636) | groundwater metagenome | collected 2019-01-08 | study: AquaDiva: Metagenomics assemblies of 32 groundwater samples
GTGGTGCCGCAGGTCGTAGGGGTGTTCCAGCAGTCGCGGCAGAGCCTGCCTTTGCTCACCCGCGCCTTGATCGGACTGAGCGACTTCCTGCGCGCGACCTGGCCGTATCTCGTCGCGATCATCGTCGGCACAGCGGCGGCCGCACGCATGGCGCTGCGCCGCGCTGCCGCGAGACGCCGCTGGCACGTCCTGTTGCTGCGCATGCCCTGGCTGGGATCGCTGATTCGCGGCGTCAACACCTCGCGCTTCGCCAGCACGCTTGCGATTCTGGTCGGGGGCGGTGTGCCGCTGCTTGCCGCACTCAACTCCGGTGCGCGGGTGATGACCAACCTGGTGATGAGAGAGGCCATCGAGCGCGCGATCGAGCGGGTGCGCGAAGGTGCGAGCCTGGCGCGGGCGCTGGGCGAAACGCGCGCGTTTCCACCGCTGCTGGTACACCTGGTGGCGAGCGGGGCGGCGCGCGGGAAGCTCGAGCAGATGCTCGAGCGCGCCGCGCGCCTGGAGACCCAGGCGCTCGAGCGGCGCCTGGCGGTCTTCCTGACGGTGCTCGAGCCGGTGATGATCCTGGTGATGGGCGGAATCGTGCTGCTGATCGTGCTCGCCATCCTGCTTCCAATCATCGAGATCAACCAGCTGGTGCGCTGATCCGGTTCTCCGGCGCCAGCCGGAAGCCAAGAACGGGGGGAAGAACCCGTGTACGGCAGGAAAACGCAGGTCCTGGAAGTTGTTTTCCCAAATGCTCGTGGAGAACTACGGGTAATTGGTAGCCCAGCCCTGCAAAATTCGCCCAGTTTCGCCCCGAATCATGGTGCGCGCCCACCTCGGCAAAGGTGATGCCTCGTGTGTCATTGACTAACTCGTAGTGACGACCGAGCCCGGGATTGACTTCGTTGTCCAGGTGCAAGCGGTGAACGGCCTCGCGATCGGGATGGATAGGGGATCTTCTGCGATACGCCCATCGGCATCTTCTGACGCATATCACCCACGCGAAAGTCCGATGAACCCAAAGATTAATGTTCTAGCTGAAGTCATGATTCTTACTCCTGTTTTATTCAGTGATGACGCGGGAACGGGTCACGATTTCAAAGTCTGCAACAACCGAGGATCGTGACCCGTTGGTTTGTTACTTCTTGTCTTTACCGACCTGGTTGCCTATAAGGCCACCGACCGCGGCACCGCCGATAGTTCCGGCCGCGCTGCCGCCCGTAAGGACGGCACCCCCGACGGCACCGACGCCGGCGCCGATCGCAGTGTTTTTGTCTCGCGTCGACATCGTGTCACAACCACCCAAGCCGAGCAGTACTGCTGCGGCAACCGCACTGACTGCAAATCTTTGCATCGTTTTCATTGGAATACCTTTTTCTCAAACATCGGTTATAAAGAAATTCGCGTCTGACCGTACTGTTCCCATCCCGGCGGCACGTCGCCGTTCACTATCGGATCTCAAGGGTTAGCCTGGATCACACCGGCAACGACTTTTACGTGATCCCCCGTCCGCCACGCCGGTGCGTTTGCTTCGCTGATCACGCGGCTCGATCCGTCATCAAAGCGGACCGTGACCTCATAACCTTTGGTCGATTTCACCCTTTTCTCAATTTCGTTGCCGGCAACCACTCCGCCCACCGCACCGATGACGGTCGCCGCCGTATTGCCTCTGCCGGAACCCACCTGGTTGCCGAGAAGGCCGCCCACGACCGCGCCGCCGACTGCGCCCAGTCCGGTGCCTTCGCCGCGATGTTCGATCTCGCGCACCGACTCGATCACGCCGCATTCGGCGCACTTTACTTTGGTGGAAGCGCTGTTCGCCACCCGTACCGGGGCCGAATGCGCTTTCGGGGCGGCAGGTTTAGCGGTGCTCGATGAAAGCTTTTCGGGCGCGGCGTTGTTGCCGGGGGTGCCGGTCGAAGTCGGAATCCAACCCATGATGGCCGCAATTCCGGCGGCACTCAACAGGATCACCGCGATGCCTGTGATCCAGAACAGCGGGTGGAGAGATTTGTTGGTTTGCGTAGTCATGTTCATGTCAATTTCCTTTGCGGTTGCGTCAATTTCCTTTGCGGTTGCGCTGTTTCGAACGACGCGCCTGCTGCTGGCCCTTAGACAGGAAACTGGGCAGGAGACCAATTTTCGCGACGTAAAACTGATCGTTACGGCAATTATCCCCGCCCGCTCCGAGACACTCTGTGCGCCAGCGTACATACAACCGAAGATTCTTACGCTACTCTTCGCGCGATGTCGTAGCACGGTCATGTTGCCTTGAAACGCATCGTGTAATCGCGCACCCAAACAGTTAGTGGTTAGTTTCGACCTCGGAGTTGTCTCTTTGCGGCTCCGTGTGCCGTCTAAGTGTTACCGGATCGTCAAAGACCTGCAGGACAGCGCACAGGCTTAGAGTCCGACGCAGAGTTAATTACGGAATGGGAACCGGCGAGTTCAGAACCAGAAACGGTAACGCGCCGACCCTATAAGGTCGACGCGTAGTTCATCCGTTACTGCAGGAGTTTACATATTGAATAATAGATGGGTAGATTCCATGAGCAGGGATTGCCTGCGGGCCGCAAAACGGAATGGAAACGATGCGAGGGCAATTAGCCGCCTTCCGTGTTGTGGCCTCGCTCAGGAAAGTCGGGTCGCACTCGATGCACCAACGGGAGCTAACTGGCAACATGAGATTCGCATTTCTGGCGCCATTTTTCGCACCTCCGCCTATTGCTGGCGTTGATGCTGCGACGGGAGCGAGCCTTGCCGCTACACCGGTGAAGCTCACGCTACGCACGAAAGGCATTCTCGCTTTCGTGTTGCCTACGCTTTACTTAGCAATCGTCGCACTCGTCGTGGGACAGCAATGGCACAAGTCGTTGGTCCTGACCGAACAGTTGGAGCAACTCGATGCCCGGGAGAGGCAGGTCGAACTGCTCGAAAGTGCATTGGCCCATGCGCTGCTTGAAGTGCAGATTAGATCCTTTTCCGCGGACCCGGTCGAGGCGTCCAAGAGCCTTTTATTGGATATCGAACTGATTCGAAGGAACGCGGAGAAGCTAACACAGCATTATCCGAAGCTCGTCCCGATCCACGAGCGCGTGGGCCGCAATTTCGCCGCGCTGCTCGCAGCGCCGGCGCGCGCGCACTTCGTCACGCTGCGCCGAAGCATGGATGACATGGGCGCGCAACTAAATAACATTTCGCAGGAAGTACATCATGCCAGGGAGGCAATGGTGAATGCCTCCCGCCAACTGTCCGAAAGGATCGTGTTGATCGCGATAACCATGGGCCTGCTCGGTGCCGTGGCATTCGGCGCGACGGTCATGCTTTTTTCCAACCGGCTGGCACGCGATATCAGGACGCTCGAAGCGCGCGCGATCGATGTCGTAGGCGGCTATAACGGTGCGCCGCTTGACATAACGCGCCACGATGAAGTGGGCGGTCTGATGCAGGCCGTCAACCGCATGCAGCGGGAGATTCGCCACCGGGACCAGCAACTGGAAATCTCGCGGCAGCAGCGTTTTCACCATGAGAAGATGGCCGCGATCGGTTCGCTCGCCGCTGCGGTTGCGCATGAAATCAACAATCCAATCGCCGCGATTACGGGAATTGCGCAAGCCATGCGCGATGCCAAACAGACCCATCTTTGCCAAGACGCCGGGGTCAACGGCTGCTATCCGGAGTTGATACTCGAGCATGCCAAACGCGTCGCTTCGATTACACGCCAGGTTGCCGAGCTGACCGCGGCGCACCCGCCGGGGCCGGAACTGCTCGATCTCAACGCGCTGGTGACGAACACGTGCAACTTCATCAGCTACGACCAGCGTTTCCGCGGCATCGCCCTGGTAATCGAACCCGACCACGACCTGCCTGCGATCGAGGCTGTCGCCGATCATCTAACGCAGGTGCTGATGAACTTGTTGATCAACGCGGCCGATACGCTGGACGGAGTGACCGACCGCAAGCCGACCATTCGCGTAGTGACTCGCACCGCCGATGGCGGGGTCCTGATTAAGGTGAGCGACAACGGTTGCGGCATGGACCGCGCGGTATTGTCGCGGACATTCGATGACTCCTTTACCACCAAGCCGGTCGGCAAAGGGTGCGGCCTCGGGCTGTTCCTGTGCAAGACGCTGGTCGAACAACGCGGTGGCCGCATCGAACTCGAATCGACGCCGGGCGTCGGCACCACGGCTCAAATCTGGCTGCCGCTTGAGCACCAACAGCAGATCGCAGCCTGATCGCCCGCCATGGCGTTCCTGCACGTTCTTGTTATCGATGACGAACTGGCAGTGCGGCAGGTTCTCGCCGCAGCGGTGAGCAAAGGCGGCTATTCGGTGGATCAGGCGGCGACCGTCGCTGAAGCGGCGGCAAAGCTCGCCCGCGGCGACGTTGATGTGGCGCTGTGCGACCTCAAGATGCCGGACGGCAACGGCATCGATCTGCTGCGCGACAGCCGCGTATCCGGGATCGACACGACCTTCATCATGGTTACAGGATTCGCGTCGCTGGAAACCGCCGTGGATGCCCTGCGGGCAGGCGCTTTCGACTACATGATCAAACCCGTGCATAACGAAGAAGTATTGCACCGGCTGTCGCAGATCGAAGCGCTGCGCGGGCTGCGCCAAGAAAATGTGGTCCTGCGCAAGGTGGTGAGCGAAAGCGCGCCGAAGCGGTACCGGTTCACCACACCCGCGAGGCTCGAAGCGGAACGGCTGGTGAGCAAGGTTGCGCCCACCGACAGCACGGTTTTGATCACCGGCGAAAGCGGCACCGGCAAGGGAGTGGTGGCGCGCGCGATCCACGAGCAGAGCGCGCGGCGCGACGGCTTGTTTCTCGCGATCAACTGCAGCGCCATACCCGGAGAGCTCCTGGAAAGCGAATTCTTCGGCCACACCAAGGGTGCCTTCACCAGCGCCGATCACGCGCGCAAGGGGCTGTTCCTCGAGGCTGACAAGGGCACGTTGTTCCTCGACGAGATCGGCGAATTGCCGCTGCCTATGCAGGCCAAGCTGCTGAACGTGATCGAGGACAAAGAGGTGAGGCCGCTCGGGAGCGAGCAAGTGCGTCGCGTGAATACCCGGATCATTGCGGCGACCAACGCCAATCTCTTGGAACGGGTCAGTCAGGGCAGGTTTCGCGAGGACCTGTATTTCCGGCTGAGCATGTTCCAGATTCCGATTCCGCCGCTACGCGAACGGCAGGCCGATATACGCGGGCTGATCCAATTCATGCTGCGCGACGCTAAGTCCGGGAGCGGTGAATCCCGGGTGATCGAGATCGATCCGATGGCCGAGGAAATCCTGCTCGCGTATGGCTGGCCGGGCAACGTGCGGGAGCTTGAAAACGTGATCAACCGGGCGCGCATCCTCGCCGAAGGCAACTGTATTACCGTTGGAGACCTCCCTTCACAGATCGTCAGGGTGACCTCGCCACGGCTGACCGCTGGCACAACGATTGCTGAAAAAGGGTGTCTGCGCGAGCAACTGCGAATGCTCGAAGTCGATATTCTGCTACGGGCAATCGATGACGCTGGAGGTGACCGCAAGCTGGCTGCGCCAAGGCTTGGAATCAGTCTATCGACTCTCTACAGCAAGCTCGCCGAGCTGGAGCACTAATGTGTAAAAACAATGAGAGAGCGGCCAGACATGTGGGCCGTGTGATCGTCGCTGCAATCGCGGCGGGGCTGTCGGTAATGCTGGCAAGCTGCGTCACCGCGCCTCCGCCAGCGGAAATGAAACGTCTGGTCTGGCCCGCCCCGCCCCTGACCACCCGCATCGAGTTTGTTCGTTCCATCGTCAGCGACCAAGACCTCAACCGGGACACTACCTTCAGCCAGCGGTTGGCCAATTTTCTCGGCGGTGAAAGACCGACACCCAACCGCATCGCCGAACCCATGGGACTCGCGGTTTCCGACGACGGGAACCGTGTTTACGTGTCGGACTACGCCCAACACGCCGTGTTCGTGTTCGACTTCGCGCAGAAGACCTTCCTCAAAATCGGCAAAGAGACGCCCCTCGCCCAGCCGGTGGGGCTCGCCCTCGATGCGGGCGAAAATATTTACGTCGTCGAACAGGCGAAGAAAGGCATCAGCGTCTTCAGCCGCAAAGGAGAAACTATCCGGTTCATCACCGATCCCTCCGTCGAGAGGCCCAGCGGCATCGCCATCGATCGTGGACGCGGGAAAATCTATCTCGCCGACACCGCCCACACCAAATCCGAGACGCATAACGTCAAGATCTTCAATCTGGAAGGTAAGCTCGTCGGCACCCTCGGCCGCGGTAAAGGCTCCGGACCGGGTGAGTTCATGTTTCCCACTTATGTAACGGTGGACGCACAGGGTAACCTCTACGTCACCGACACGCTCAATTCGCGGGTTCAGCTCTTCGATTCCGGCGGGAACTATGTGAAGAACTTCGGCGAGCGAGGCAATAGCTGGGGAATGTTCGACAAACCGAAAGGCGTTGCGACCGACAGCTTCGGCAACGTGTATGTGGTGGATTCGGGGTGGAGCAATGTCCAGATCTTCAACCCGAAAGGACAAGTACTGCTGTTCTTCGGCGGCCGCGGGCCGATCCCCGGAATGTTGAAGAATCCAACGGCCATCGCCATCGACAAGCAAAACCGCATCTACGTGGCCGACTATCTCAATCACCGGGTCGAGATGTACCGACTCGTGAACACGACCGCGACGGACAGTTTCCTCAGCCCCGCAGTCGAAACCAAAGCGGATACGAGCCCAGCGGAGAAAAAACCAGCCGCCAAAAAGTAACCGGTTACGCCGAAAAATAGAAATCTTCCATTAATTTGCCACAAGCGCGCGGGAGGCCTTCCCGCGAGACAGCATCCTTGGGGCCGGGAGCGGCGTTTTATATATGCCCCCCCCAAACCTTTTAACACCAGCAATCAAAAGCAAGTTTCACCTGCTTGCGCTTCTGGTCCTGTTCGCGGTTCTATCGAGCGCGCTTTTTCTGAGCGCCTGCGCCCCGCAAAGCCGGTGGCTTTCGGTCCTGTTCGAACAGGTACCGCCACCGGGGCAGGAAACACTGACCGAACCGGTGGTTCGCCAGCCGCGCCGCCCGCCGTACAAACCCCCTGCGCCGCCCCTGATAGTGGAAACGAAGGAAGAAGCCCCCCGGACCGATTGGGCGGCGCTGCTGGAGCAGCTTCCGAAGCATGCAGCCGGCGGCACGGACTGGGTGCGGGCGCTGAATGAGAAGCTCATTACGCCGAAACCCGGGCTTGATCCCAAAGCCGAGGACGAGCCGGTCGTCGACCTCGACGTGGAACTCATTCCGAAGGACCAACCGGCTTTCAAGGCCATGTTCCCCCACAAAGTCCACACGCAAATCCTCGCCTGCGCCAACTGCCATCCAGCCATCTTCAAGATGGAAAAGGGCGCGAATCCCATCACGATGGAAAAAATCTTCGCCGGGGAATTCTGCGGGCCTTGTCACGGCAAGGTGGCCTTTGACGTTGCCACCGGCTGCCCGCGCTGCCACTTGGGGATGCCGCGATGATGCGCGCCTCACTCTGTCTTGCCTTCGCTCTGCTGGCGGCCCTCCTGCCCCTTCACCATGTGGGGGCCGAGGTAGGCGACATCGTGTTTGCCCGTAAGACGCCGGGTACGGAGGATATTCCGCCCGCAATTTTCCCTCACTCTCTGCACCGGATGCAGTTCAAATGCCATGTGTGCCACGACGCTATTACCGTCATGAAGGCGGGGGCGAATCCGATCACCCACGACGCGATTCAGGAGGGCAAGTTTTGCGGGGTCTGCCATAACGGAAAAACGGCCTTTCAGTCCACGTTCGAGGCTTGTGCGCGTTGCCATCGCCAATGAGACAAGGGGCAATTCTGGGGGCGGGAACGATGATGGTTCTGTCGATGCTTCCTTCGGGCGAGACCGGTGCCCAGACCTTGGCGGGCCTGCGCCTGGGCACTTGGAGCGGAGAGGTGGAACTGGGCTACGAAACGGAGCGCCAGCAAACACACTCCGGAGCCAGCCCGGAGATCGACCTCACGCACCGCCGCCAGCGCGAGCGGCTGGGCATCCGGAATCAGGGCTTTTCCGTACTCGACCCGCGGCTGTTCACCGGCAGCCTCGGGCTGACCTTCGATCTGTTTCAGGACCAGGATCGTTTCGATGGCACGGCGACTTCCCGTCAAGGCAAACTCACCGGGTACTCGTTTGACTCCACCCTCTTCGCCGAGAAGCCCTACAGCGGCACGATCTTCGCCAACCGCACTCAGAACTTCCTGACCCAGCCGTTCGGTGGCCGCACGCAGATCGATTATGAAAATCGCGGCGCCGCGTTCCGGCTGCGCGAAGACAGCTTCCTCAAGGATTGGGGGATCCCCTATTTCAGTTCCAACCTGCGCGCGTACCAAGAACATATCAAGGAGTCGACGACGGGGCTCGGCCAGACGTTCCAGCGTGACGAACTCCGCAACGTACTGAGCTTCGATGGCCATAAGGGCTTTGAAACCGCAGACTTGGACTTGCGCTACGAACTCAACGATCTCAATAACCTCGCCTTCGCGCCGGGCAGTTTTCAAACCCAGATGGCAAACCTCGCCTACAGCCGGGACTTCGGGCCTGCTCTGAACCGTCGCTGGGACTCGCGCCTTTCCTATTTCACCCGCACGGGCCTGGCCCCGATGACATTTTTAACCTCAGACGAGCATCTGCGCATTGACCACTACAAAAACCTGTTCACGGACTATCGTTATCTGTTCACGAGCATCGATACGCAGGCGGGGACCACCGCCACCCATAACGGGATTTTTCACGTGCAGCATCGACTTTACAATAACCTCACCACGACTGCCCTGGCGTCGGCCTTGCGTCAAGGACTGCCGGCCGGCACGCGCAGCAGCGACGCAGGTCAGGTCGATTTCAATTATCAACGCGGCCTGCCGCGCAACGGCCAGGTATTTGCGCACACCGGCGGGCGCTATCAACTCGATGAGAATAACCTTCAGACCTCGCAGATCAGCGTCATCGACGAGGCGCACGGCGCACCCTCGCCGCTCGGCGGCGGGGCCGGATTCCTGCTTAACCAATCCTTCGTCATCGCTTCCACCATCGTGGTGGTGGACACGCGGGGCGGCGCCCGGCTCCCGACCACGCCCGGCGTCGATTACGATATCGTTGCGGAAGGCAATCTCATCCGAATCGTTCCGCTGCTAAGCAGCCTGGTGATCCAGCCGGGCGATCCGCTGGTCGTCAGTTATACCTACGAAGTCGACCCCAGCCTTAAGTACACGACGGCCTCCGGGTGGTTGAACGCCGGGATGGATTTCAGATGGATTGCCTTTTCTTTCGGGCACGAGCAGTCTAACCAGACGCCGCGCGCGGGCCGCGACAGTCGGTTCCTGGAGGACCGGCGCAAAGACACGGGGCAGCTCGTATTACGGGGAGCCTGGAAGGCGCTGCAGGGGCAGGCCAGCGCAGCCTTTTCCCGCTATGATTCGACGCGCCTGGCATATACTCAGCAGCGGTTCAATCAGATTGTGTCCTTCAGGCCCGGCTCCAACTTCGTCCTGGCGTTCAATGCGGAGGAGTCTTCCACGAACCTCACGCTGCCGGTGCGTCAAAGCGATACGCACTCGCAGCGGCTGACGCTGGATTGGCTCGCGCCAGGCGGCTGGTCGACGACGGCTCTTGTCGGCCGGCGCGTATACAAGGACAGCCTGCTACCCACGGAAACAGTGAACGAGAAGAGCTTCCGGGCTCGCCTGACTTATGGCAAGTTGGAGATCGTGTCGGTCCTCGCGCTGAACGATCGGACGCGCGGCGCGTTCCAGACGACGGACTGGCGTTTGGATCTGAAAATGATACGGCGATTTTGAGGCGGACGGTGCACAACTTTCCAGCGGTGATGATTGCCCTTGGCCTGCTGCTCCTCACGAGCGGTTGCGGGGCGCCTGCCCCGGTAAAAGTCTCGCCGGACAAGCCTGTCGCGTTGTTGGCGTGGCCAAGGCCGCCGGCCGAACCGCGCATCCACTATGTGCGCAGCGTGGCCGCGCCCAATGAATGGGGAATCGCGAAATCTTTTTTGCGGCGCATGATGGATGCGCTGGTTGGCAGGGGCGAGGAACATTTCATCCGCCCCACGGGCGTGGCCGAGCGCGACGGGGTGCTCTATGTCGCCGATCCGGGTGCCCAGGCGCTGTGGATTCTCGATCGCGTGCAAAACCAATTCATCAAGGTGGGCCAAGTCCGGGAGGAGGCCCTGGGCTCGCCGGTGGCTGTCGCCGTGCGTCCCGATGGCGCGGTCTTTGTCGCCGACACTTGGCTTAAAAAAGTTTTTCTCCTTGACCGCGCGGGCAAGCTCATCCGCATCGCCGCCGAGGAAGGTTTGGCGCGGCCGGCGGGGTTGGCCTATGACGCGGCGACGCAGCGGCTTTATGTCGCCGACTCGGTCACTCATCGGATCAGCGTCTACGGTCCGGACGGCACCCGGATCCGGACTTGGGGCCAGGGAGGAATCCAGGACGGGGAGTTCAACCGCCCGACTCACCTGGCCCTGGACCGAACGGGGACGCTGCTGGTGACCGATGCGCTCAATTTCCGTGTGCAGGCCTTCGACCAGGAAGGCCGGTTTCTCTGGAAGCTGGGCCGTCCCGGCGACGGCTCGGGCGATTTCGCCGCACCCAAAGGGCTCGCGGCCGACGGCGAAGGGCATGTCTACGTCGTCGATGCCCTGTTCGATGCGGTACAGATCTTCGAACGCGACGGAACCTTGCTGCTGGCGTTCGGCGAACGGGGAACGCAGGCAGGTCAGTTCTGGCTCCCCGGAGGCCTTTTCATCACCCCGCAGAACCAAATCTATGTAGCCGATGCTTACAACCAGCGCATACAGGTGTTTGCTTTCGGTCTTGACCCCGGCAAAGAAGCTAATAAATGACGCCAACATCGATGAATAATCCACGCGTGCGGCAAGCTGTTTGGCCCTTGCGCGCAACAGTCGGGCAGTGCCTTGGCGTATTCACGGCGTCGTTGCTGACGCTTGCCGGTTTTCTGGCGTTGCCCGCGCCAGCGCAGGCTCAGACCCAGATCGCGCGCACCGTCCACAATCTCACGCCTACCGGCCCGGGCACAGTGAAGGCGACCCAGCCGACGGGCTTGTGTGTCTTCTGCCATACGCCGCATAACGCCAATCCGACGCGCGCGCTATGGAACCGGGAGTTCTCCGGCGTCACCTACCAGCTCTACGGAAGCAGCACGCTGAAAGCGCTGCTCAATCAGCCCACCGGCGCCTCGCGCCTGTGCCTGTCCTGCCACGACGGGATTCTGGCGCTGGGCAACCTGCGCGTGCCGCCGCCGGGGGGCCAGCTCACGCTCGGGCCACTCACCGGCAAGGCTGTCCTTGGCACCGACCTTTCGGACGATCATCCGATCTCTTTCGTCTACGACAGCGCGCTCGCGCTGACTCGCGGCGGGCTTGCCGATCCGCTCACCCTGGCATCGGCCATCCGTCTGGAAAACGGCCAGCTCCAGTGCACGAGTTGTCACGATGCCCATGAGGACCGGCGACCGAAGTTCCTGCGCATGGACAACCGTTCCGGGGCGTTATGCACCGCCTGCCATCGCCCCGCCCACTGGAATGGCTCGACCCATGCCACGTCGAGCGCCACCTGGAAAGGCACCGGAACAAACCCGTGGCCGGCAGGCGCCTACTCCACTGTCGGGGAAAACGCCTGCCTCAGCTGCCACCGTCCGCACGCCGCCGGCCATCCGCAACGGCTGCTGGCCCAGAGCGTGGAACCGACGGTCTGCACCGTCTGCCACAACGGTGCGGTCGCCTCGAAGAACATCGAGGCGGAGTTCCTGACGAAGCCGTTCCGCCATCCCATCGAGAGCAGTCAGTGGGTCCATGAGCCGAAAGAAAATCCCCTGACCATGCAGCGGCATGTCGCCTGCATGGATTGCCATAATCCCCACGCCGTGACCTCCACGCCAGGCGTGCCGCCGGCCGTCTCCGGACGGTTGCAGGGCGTCCAGGGCGTCACGCTCAGCGGTTCGCCGATCGCCGAGGCGAACTTTGCGTACGAGGTCTGTTTCAAATGCCATGGGACGAGGGAGCCGACCACGCCCGGCATCGCGCGCCAGGACAGCACGCGCAACATCCGGCTCATGATCGACCTGGTCAACCCGTCCTACCATCCGATCGCGGCCACGGGACGGAACCCCACGATGGGCGGTTTCCAGGCCGGATACAACACTTCCACCATTATTGACTGCGTGAGTTGCCACAACAATGACGACTGGACCCCGGCGGGAACGAGCCCGCGCGGACCGCACGGCTCGCGCAACGAGCCGATCCTGGAGCGGCAGTACCAGACGAATGATCCCACGACCGAGTCATTGACGACCTACGCGATGTGCTACAAGTGCCACAATCGCGATTACCTGATCACTGATCGGGCAAACACTTTCAAGCACGAGAAGCACGTTACTGGTGAAAATGCGTCGTGCGCGGCGTGTCATGACGCCCACGGCTCGCGCCAGAACGCGCATCTGATCAACTTCATGCTGCGCGATCGTACCAACAAAACGGTGGTCAGCCCCAACTCGCAGGGCCGCCTGCAATACATTACGACGGCCCCGGGGCGGGGCAGTTGTTACCTGAGGTGCCACGGGAAGGATCACAACCCGGAGTCTTACCCGTAGCAGACGTGCGCGTGAGATGCCGCGGAACCCCGCCCGCCGCAGCAAACAAGAACGCCGGCGCGGCCGTCTGGAAATAAACGGGGGGCTGACGGCTCGTCAGCCCCCCGCGACTGCTTTCCTACGCGTTTACTTGATGTGGCACTTCAGGCAGAGATAGTCCGTGGTGTTGCCCGCCATCTTACCGCGCAAGAACAGATCGTCCACCGAAGCCTTGTTATGCGGATCGTGACAGGACGAGCACTCGATGCCGGTCTTCCCCGCTACTGCCCCGGCGGAGATATTTCCCGCCCCATCATCGTTGAACACGCGAACGGGGATCACTGGAGTCGTCTGCCATTCCGTCAACGTGGCCCCGCTGCCGGTGGTGACGCCGTTATAGGTGTTCGCCGCACCCCCGAAAGGATATGGCATGGCGACCGGATGATTGCCTTTCATGCTGCCGGGAGTGCCGCCCGTGGCGCCGACGTTGTGTGTGTCGGGCCATGCGAGCTTGCTGCTGTCGAGCGCGAGCGCTGGTTTGCCCGCATTCCACCAGGCGATGTCGCCGATCGCCACGGTGCCGTCATGGCAGCTCAGGCACCTCGCTGAAGGCCCGGTGTAGGTATCGCCCTTGAAGCTTGGGAAATTGGTACCGGCCGTGGTTTTAGCCACGTCCCATGAAAAGGTGGAACTGGAAAGCGTATGGTTCCACAAAAGCTGGGTCGCTATCGCCCGGTGCGGGGTGTGGCAGAAAGTGCAGACTCCGACACCGCCCCCTTTTGCCGAGAAATCGTGGGCCGTTCCTGAAAGTCCCGTGCCGCCGGCACCCCACGCTACGGCGGGCGCTAGCGCCAACATTGTTGCGAACGTTAGGGTTTTTACTTTAATCTTCATGGTTTGTTTCCTTTCCAATCACATGCACCGGCTCAAAGATCCTCGATCAGCCTCTTACCCGAGTGCAATCCTTCGTATTCGATGTAACCCAGCTAAGAGTCAACCACGCAACTAGCGTGCCCATTGCTACTGCAAAACTGCGTAGCAGGAATCCCATTCCATAACCGACTGTGCGAAATAGGTTTTTATTTTCACGATAATTAAAAATCCGCGCGGGCCTGAGAATAATTCTCATGCCCTTCGCATTTTTCCCGCGTCTTTCCGAATAATTAGAAAAAAAGCGGGGAATTTCTGGAAACCCGGAATTTTTCTTGGATTAGAAATTGAAAGATGCCGGTAAAAACTGATTGGATCCGGAAGGTTTGCGCGCACACGCGTACACGTGGCCGGGCACGGCGTCGCGTGCCGCCCTATTTACCGGCGAGACCGCCGCGGCAGTTGACTGGATGCTGCTAGATATCAATCTCGGGCATGGTATTTGCGTTGAAGTTTTGCACCACAAATAAATTCACTAGGAGCCCGGTATGAAAATACTAATCGCTACTCTTGCGGCCGCGGGGATGCTGCCGCTGTTCCTGATGTTGTTCGCGCCCGCCGCCAACGCCGCGCTCGACGACGCGAAAGCGCAGGAACTCCTGAAAAATGGCGGCTGCGTGGCCTGCCACAGCGTCGACAAGAAAGTTCTCGGCCCTTCATACAAGGACGCGGCCCAGAAGCGAAAAGGCGAGAAGGATGCAGTCGCCACGCTAGAGAATGCGGTTCGCAACGGCAGCAAAGGCACCGATGGCGCCATACCGATGCCGCCCAACCCGCGGAGCAAGATCAGCGACGCCGACCTTCACGACCTGATCGAGTGGGTGCTGACGAAATAGCATTTCCTTGACGCGAACGGCGCGAACCGGGCGTGCCCGTACCATCCAACTTGATCAACGCCATTCCCGCCGCTTCACGGTAGCAACAGCTAAGCGCTCGGTCGAGTCGCCTCCGGTTGACCCAACCAGAGAAGGGCGTTACAAAATAATTGAATGATGCCCTTCTCGTCAGTGGCGATGATCGAGAAGTTGGCGCTGTTGAGAACCGCGTTCTGCAAGGCCCCCGTTTTAAGCAGAGCCTCTTTGCGCTGTACCTCGATGTTGGCAGCCACCTTGGTGGCGGCGTTGTCGAGGATGGCAGAATCACGTTTGTGTTTCGCAGACATGGCCGACCTCCGTTTGAATCGTGAAATGGTCTTGAAGGCGGTTCAGGAAAACATTACTGCTCTTCCGATCCGCCCCGCCATTGCGCACCATCGTGCGTCATGAATCGAATCGCTAGCACCGCAACGGTTTGTTGTGTGTGCTATTGACCGTGACGGCAATTATCCCCGCCCGCCCCGAGACACTCTGTGCGCTAGCGTACGTAGGGTAGAGACTGTTTACTGAATTCAACTCGTCATAGCGTGGCGGCAATAAGAGAATCCTTTCGCTCGCTTCTCGCTCACGCCGCAAGCTGATGACAGTAAGCGAAAATGGCTGGTTCCGCCGTAGAGTTGCTTATGGCAGAACCAGCCATTGCATTGCCGCCTGCGCTGCTGTACGGATCAGCGATGGATGATGACGCCGATCACGACGGCCGCGTCATCACGCGGCGCGTCTGATCTCATTCAAGCGTTCCTGCCAGTCCGTGAGTTCGCGCTCCGCCTCGTCATTCAGGATTCCGTACGTATCCCGGATCCTGCTGGCGAGCTGGTCGTAGGTAAGATCGTCCCACTGTTCAGAAACGTTGCTCTTGAATTGCGTCCAGTTGTCTTCGATATGATCCCAGTTCATTGCAGTTTCCTTGCAGTTCGTTAACCGTCGGTTACGGCAATTATCCCCGCTTTCCTGGGAATCTCTGTGCGCTGGCGTACGTATGGAGTAGACTGTTCACTCAAATCTTCCCGTTATCTTGCCGCGGCGTTCAGTTAGACCGCATCGACAACAGCACCTTTGAGGCTGACAAGCAACAGCTCGCAATGTCTACACCACATACCCCCAATGAAAACCATCTTCTCGCCGCCCTGCCCACGGCCGAATTCGAGCGCCTGTCCCCCCATCTGGAACTGGTTCCGATGCTGCTGGGTGAATTCCTCTACGAATCCGGCGGCCAGTTGCAACACGTCTATTTCCCCACGACCGCCATCGTGTCCCTGCACTACGTCATGGAGAATGGCGCATCGGCCGAAGTCGCGGGGGTGGGCAATGAGGGCATACTCGGTATTTCGCTTTTCATGGGAGGCGATACCACGCCCAACTCGGCTGTCGTGCAGACCGCGGGCTACGGCTACCGGCTGAAGGCGCAGTTGATGATGCAGGAATTCAATCGCGCCGGGTTGATGATGCGTTTGTTGCTGCGTTACACCCAGGCGCTGATGACACAGATGTCCCAGACCGCGGTATGCAATCGGTACCATTCAGTGGAGCAGCAACTGTGCCGCTTGCTGTTGCTGACCCTCGATCGGATGTCCTCGAATGAATTGGTCATGACGCAGGAATTGGTCGCCAGTATGCTCGGGGTGCGCCGCGAAGGCATTACGGAGGCCGCCGGGAAATTGCAGCACGCTGGTTTTATTCGCTACCGCCGTGGCCACATT
>ERZ1292640.2116-Hain-H43-02um-R1-2116-length-16121-cov-18_pt1 | contig 16121 bp, 14 predicted proteins | sample MGYA00564404_ERZ1292640 | MGnify/ENA primary metagenome ERZ1292640 (study PRJEB36523, sample SAMEA6512636) | groundwater metagenome | collected 2019-01-08 | study: AquaDiva: Metagenomics assemblies of 32 groundwater samples
CGTTCCTGTGCAGTGTGCACGCGGGCTACATGACCGGCCAGAACATCCTGATGGATGGCGGCCAGTATCCGGGCACGTACTAGAGTTTCAGCCCCGCGTCAGATCGCGCGGCCGGACGAAGGCGACCAGGTCGCCTGAGCCGGCCGCGAGGTCGCGCCACGGCCCGTTCGGGACCCTGAGCGTCGCGAGCGTCCCAGTCGGGTATTTTTCCCGTAAGGCGGCGAGGCGCGCCGATGGGCCATGCCCGGCCAGCGTCTCGGCCAGCCGCCAAATTCCATCATTGTGGCCCACCAGCAGGACGGTCGTGACGTCGTCGGCAATGACCTGCAGACGCGCCAGCAAGCTCGCCTCGGAGGCGAGATAGAGCGTGTCCTCCAGCATGACCGGCGGGGTGCCCGTGCCCAGCCGTTTGACCACGGGCGCCAGGGTCTGGCGGGCTCTCATGGCGGTGGAGCACAGGATGAGATCGGGACGAGGGCCATGCTGTGCCAGATGATCGCCAATGGTCTTGGCGGCGCGTTCGCCACGGCGGTTGAGGGGGCGGTCGTGATCGCTCAGCGCCGGGTCGCTCCAGGCGGATTTTGCATGTCGCAGGAGGAGAATGTTCTTCACGGGCGCCATCCGATAAAGTGCTTCTAAAACAATCACTTATTGAAATGCCATGACACTGTCATGATGAGGGGTTACCGTTTCCGTGAACAAGTATCGGGAGATGCCCCGCAGGGGGCAATGATGGACGCCCTCGACACGACAATCGACCCGACAGCGGCCGTCGAGATAGGCCCCGAGAGCCCGCAGCGTTTCATCAACCGGGAACTGTCGTGGCTCGCCTTCAACATGCGGGTCCTCGAGGAAGCCAGCAACAAGCGCCATCCGCTCCTCGAACGGGTGAGGTTCCTGTCGATTTCGGCCGACAATCTCGACGAATTCTACATGGTCCGGGTGGCAGGTCTCGTCGATATGCTCCAGACCCGATCGACCCTCTTGAGCGATGACGGAATTATGCCGGCCGAGCAGCTGCTGGCGATTCGCGACCGCGCCTCGAGCCTGATGGCCCATCAGCAGGCCGTTTGGGCCGCCCTCCAGGACGACCTGCGCGACGCGGGGATTGCCGTCCTCGGTTCCGACGAGCTGTCCGCCAGCGAGCGGACCTGGCTCGATCAGTATTTTATCGATCAGGTCTTCCCGATCTTGACGCCGCTGGCCATCGATCCGGCGCACCCGTTCCCGTTCATCGTCAATGGCGGCTTTTCCGCCATCCTGAAGCTGCAGCGCAAGGACGACCGGCGCCCGCTGATGGCGCTGCTGCCGTTGCCGTCGCAGGTCGATCGGTTCGTGCGACTGCCGGGCACGGCGATTCGGTTCCTGCCGCTCGAGGATCTGGTCGATATTTATCTTCCCCGGCTCTTCCCGGGCTACGAGGTCATCGAGCAGGCGTTTTTCCGCGTGATCCGCGATAGCGACGTCGAGATCAACGAGGAGGCCGAGGATCTCGTCCTCCTCTACGAGAGCGCCCTCAAGCGCCGCCGGCGCGGCGATCTGATCTCCATCTCCGTCAACAGCGCCATGCCGGCCGAGTTGCGCGATTTCCTGTTCGATCAGCTCGAGATCCCGGTCCAGACCCCCACGGTGCACGTCTTCCATCTCGACCGGATGCTGAACATCGGCGACGTCAAGGCGGTGATCGTCGACGACCGGCCCGACCTCAAGTTCGCGCCCTACAACGCCCGTTTTCCGGAGCGTATCCGCGATTTTGGCGGCGATTGCTTCGCTGCCATCCGCGCCAAGGACATCGTGGTCCATCATCCCTACGAGAGTTTCGACGTCGTGGTGCAGTTCCTGCGCCAGGCGGCGCGGGATCCGGCGGTGGTGGCGATCAAGCAGACGCTCTACCGCACCAGCCACGATTCGCCGATCGTCAAGGAACTGATCTCGGCGGCCGAGGCGGGCAAGACCGTGACGGCGCTGGTTGAACTCAAGGCCCGCTTCGACGAGGAAGCCAACATCCGCTGGGCACGCGACCTCGAACGCGCCGGCGTCCAGGTGGTCTACGGCTTCATCGACCTCAAGACCCACGCCAAGGTGTCGATGGTGGTGCGCCGCGAGGCGCAGTCGATCCGCACCTATGTCCATTTCGGCACCGGCAACTACCATCCGATCACCGCGCGCATCTATACCGACCTGTCGTTCTTCACCTGCGATCCGGCGATGTGCCGCGACGCTGCGCGCCTGTTCAACTACATGACCGGCTATGCCCGGCCCGAGCAGATGGAGAAGATCGCCTTCGCGCCGGTGACGCTGCGACCCAAGCTCTACGGCCTGATCGATGCCGAGATCGCCAATGCCCGGGCCGGCAAGCCGGCCGGAATGTGGATCAAGCTGAACTCCCTAGTCGATGCGGGGCTCATCGACCGGCTGTACGTCGCCTCCCGGGCGGGTGTGCAGATCGATCTTGTGGTTCGTGGAATCTGCTGCCTGCGGCCGGGCGTGAAGGGCCTGAGCGAGAACATCCGTGTCCGCAGCATGATCGGCCGTTTTCTGGAGCACGCCCGCATCATTTGCTTCGGCAACGGCAAGGCGCTGCCGTCTCCCAAGGCCAAGGTCTTCCTCTCTTCGGCCGACTGGATGCCGCGCAACCTCGACCGTCGCGTCGAGCTTCTATGTCCGGTCGAAAATCCGACAGTCCATGAACAGGTGCTCGACCAGATCATGGTCGCCAACCTCAAGGACGACGGTCAGAGCTGGATCATGACACCCGATGGTTCCTACGTCCGCCCCCACCCGGGCAAGGAGCCGTTCATCGCACATCACTATTTCATGACCAATCCGTCGCTGTCGGGCCGCGGCAGCGCACTGAAGCTGAGCGGCGCGGTCCCGCGACTGGTTCTCAAGCCCTGATCAGCCAGCGGCGTCTCAGGCGCCGTCCGCGTCGCCGCGTCGCGCCCGTATCGCCGCTGCAATCCCACCGGGTTTGCGGTAGAGGGAGCGCGCATGGACGGTGAACCGACCGCAGGCGCGCGCAATACGCCGAATTCTCCTGACAAGGGCCGCGTCGGAATCATCGACGTGGGTTCGAATTCGATCCGTCTCGTCGTCTATGAGCGGGCGAGCCGCGCCCCGTTACCGGTGTTCAACGAGAAGGTGCTGTGCGGCCTGGCGCGCGGGCTCGATGCCACCGGACGGCTCAACCCGGCCGGAGTCGAGATGGCCCTGGCCAACATCGACCGCTTCGTGACGCTGGCCCTGAACATGAAGGTGACGTCACTCGATCTGCTGGCGACGGCCGCCGTGCGCGATGCCGTCGACGGCGCCGATTTCATGCGCGAGATTGCGCGCCGGCCTAGTATCCAGGCCCATATCGTGAGCGGTCGTGACGAGGCGCGCTACTCGGGTTTCGGCGTGATCTGCGGCATGCCCGACGCCAACGGCGTGATGGGCGACCTGGGCGGCGGCAGCCTCGAACTGGTGGCGCTGGCCAATGGCGGGCTGGGCGAGTCGAGCACACTCCCGATCGGACCGTTGCGCCTGATGTCCTCGGGCAAGGGCGACCCCAAGCGCACCGTGATCGACGCGATCGAGAGCGTGCGCTGGTTGCGCGAGGAATCCGGCAAGACGTTCTATGCGGTGGGCGGCGCGTGGCGGTCCTTCGCGCGCCTGCACATGGAGCAGGCGGGCTATCCGCTGCACATCATCCATCACTACGAGATCGTCGCCGAAGAGGCGCGCGCCGTGGCCCGGCTGATCGCCGTGCAGAGCGCCAAGTCGCTGGAGAAGATGCCGGGCGTGTCGCGCCGGCGTGTCGACACGCTGCCGCTTGCCTGTCTCGCGCTCGACCGTCTGCTGGTCGCGCTGAAGCCGAAGACGGTGGTCTTTTCGGCATTCGGCCTGCGCGAGGGCTTCTATCACGTGCGCCTGAGCGAGGCGGAGCGGGCGCGCCATCCGCTGATCGCCTTCGCCGAGGAGCAGGGCGCCGGCTGGCGACGCTTCGACCTGTCGCCGTCCGAGATCTTCGACTGGCTTAGCCCGGCCTTTGCCGACGAGAGCGCGGCCGACCACATCCTGCGCACCGCGGCGTGCCACCTGAGCGACATCTCGTGGGACGACCATCCCGACTATCGCGCCGAGCAGGCCTATGTCCGGGTGCTGCACCTGCCAGCGCCGGGCATGAGCCATCGCGACCGTGCCGTTCTCGCGATGGCGCTCACCTATCGCTACAAGAGCGATCCCAAGTCGGCGACGATCGATACCGCGTTGAGGCTCTCCGACAACAAGGGCAAGGCTTTCGCGCGTCGGCTGGGGGCCTGCCTGAGGCTCGCCTACAATCTCTCCGGGGGGGCGCCCGGCCTGCTGCCGCAGATCTCGCTCCGCCGCACCGAGCGCGAACTCCGGCTGATCGTGCCGGCCGGGCTGAAGCGTGCGCTGGGCGACGTCACCGCCCGTCGGCTGCAGACGGCTGCCGAAGCGTTCGATCTCAAGTCGGTGATCGTCTCAGCCTAGGGGGCCGGCCTAGTCGGCGGGCGCGACGGGAATCAGGCGCGCCTGGTCGCCGGAGAGCGCCAGCGACACGCGACCTTCGATCAGGGCGACGGCATCGACGCCGAATACCTCGCTTCGCCAGCCTTTGAGCACGGGCAGGTCGCGTTTCCCGGCGGCCAGGCGATCAAGCTCATCAGCGCTGGCGACCAGGCGCCCGGCGACGCCGGCCTGTTCGGCCTTCAACCGGAGCAGGGTACGCAGCAGGTCGACGACGGCGCCCGGGGCGCGAAGCTGCTCGGTGGGCTTGTCGCGTGCCGGCAGTTCCGACTCGGGCAGGCTGCGGGCCCGCTCGATGGCCTCCATGAGTTCACGGCCCTGCCAGCCCTCGGCGAAGCCGCGGCCGAGGCCGCGCGTCATGGCCAGTTCCTCGATCGTCTTGGGGGCGTGGCTTGCGATCTCGAGAAGCTGCTCGTCGCGGAGAAGGCGTTGGCGGGGAATGTCGATGCGCTGTGCGGTCCGTTCGCGCCACGCCGCCGACTCTTTCAGGATCGCCAGCAGGCGAGGCGAGGAGCCCCGCGGCTTCAGCCGGCGCCAGGCCTGCTCGGGGTCGGCCCGGTAGGTGGCCGGATCGTTGAGCACTGCCATTTCCTCGGTGATCCAGGGCAGCCGGCCCGTTCGCTCGAGCTGGTGCTGCAGCTTTTCGTAGACCACGCGGAGGTGCGTGACGTCCGACAGCGCGTAGGTGATCTGGCGCTCACTGAGCGGCCGGCGGCTCCAATCGGTGAAACGGCTGGATTTGTCGATCTTCGCCTTGGCGAGCTTGGTGGCGAGCGACTCGTAGGACGCCGCCTCGCCGTGGCCGCACACCATGGCCGCGACCTGGGTGTCGAACAGGGGCTGCGGCACCTGCGTCATGCGCAGGTAGAAGATCTCGAGGTCCTGCCGGGCGGCATGAAAGACCTTCAGCACGCGGGGGTTGGCCATCAGCTCGTCGAGTGGCGCCAGGTCGATGCCTTCGGCCAGGGCGTCGATCGCGGCAGCGTCCTCGGGACCCGCCACCTGCGCCAGGCAGAGCTTGGGCCAGTAGGTACGCTCGCGCATGAATTCGGTGTCGACGGCGATGAATTCGGCCTCGGCCAGAGGCTTGCAGAACGCGGCGAGTTCGTCGGTCGTGGTGATGAGCTTCATTAGGGGCGATCTATAGCGGGCGCAGCCGCCATGGGCAAAGACAACCCAGCACCGGGGCCAGCGAGGGAGGGCCTCGTTCCCTTGACTTGCTCCGCCAATCCGTGCCTTTTGCCGGGCCTGTAAAACCCGGAAAATATGTAATGTCTTCAGTCTACCGAACCCATACGTGCGGCGCGCTCAGGCCGCAGAATGTCGGCCAGGAAGCCCGTTTGTCGGGCTGGGTCCAGCGCAAGCGCGACCACGGCAATCTGCTGTTCATCGACCTGCGCGATCACTATGGCGTGACCCAGGTGGTGGTGGACGCCAGTAGCCCGGTTTTCAAGACCGCCGAGGCGGTGCGCACCGAAAGCGTGATCACCGTGACCGGCAAGGTGGTGGCGCGCGACGCCGCCACGGTCAATCCGCGGCTGGCCACCGGGCAGGTCGAACTTGATGCTGCAGACATGGTCGTGCAGTCGATGGCCGAGCCGCTGCCGATTCCGGTTCACATCGAGAACGACACGACACCGGAGGAGCTCAGGCTCAAGTACCGTTTCCTCGACCTGCGCAAGGACAAGCTGCACAAGAACATCGTGCTGCGCAGCCAGGTCATCTCCAGCCTGCGCCGGCGCATGATCGAGCAGGACTTCATCGAGTTCCAGACGCCGATCCTGACTGCCGACAGCCCCGAAGGCGCCCGCTCCTACGTCGTGCCCAGCAGGCTCCATCCGGGCAAGTTCTACGCGCTGCCGCAGGCGCCGCAGATGTTCAAGCAGCTGCTGATGGTGTCGGGCTTCGATCGCTATTTCCAGATCGCACCCTGTTTCCGCGACGAGGATGCCCGTGCCGACCGTGCGCCGGGCGAGTTCTACCAGCTCGACTTCGAGATGAGCTTCGTGACGCAGGAAGACGTCTTCACCGCCATCGAGCCCGTGCTGGGCGGCGTGTTCGAGGAGTTCGCAGGCTTCAGCCGCGAGACGCCGCGCAAGGTGACGCCGTTTCCGTTCCCCCGCATTCCCTATGCCGAAGCCCTGCTGACCTACGGCACAGACAAGCCCGATCTGCGCAATCCGTTGCGCATCGTCGATGCCGGCGACGTCTTTGCCGGGTCCGATTTCAAGGTTTTCGCCGGCATCGTCGCCGGAGGCGGCGTGGTGCGGGCGCTGCGCGTGCCGAAGGCCGGCAGCCAGCCGCGCAGCTTCTTCGACAAGCTCAACACCTGGGCGCAGAGCGAAGGCAAACCGGGCCTCGGCTACATCGTTCTGGAAGGCGGGGCCGGGAAGGGGCCCATCGCCAAGTTCGTCACGGGCGATCGCCTGGCCAGTCTGAAGGCCGTGACCGGTGCGGAGGACGGCGACGCGGTGTTCTTCGTCGCCGACAAGCCGGAGCTGGCATGGAAATTCGCCGGACAGGCGAGAACCAAGGTTGGCCAGGAGATGGGCCTGATTGCCGAGGATGAGTTCCGCCTGTGCTGGATCGTCGATTTCCCGATGTTCGAGTACGACGAAAAGGCGAAGAAGATCGATTTCAGCCACAACCCGTTCTCGATGCCGCAAGGCGGCCTCGAGGCGCTCGAGACGCAGGACCCGCTCACGATCAACGCTTGGCAGTACGACATCGTGTGCAACGGCATCGAGCTTTGTTCGGGCGCGATCCGGAACCACAAGCCCGAGATCATGTACAAGGCGTTCGGAATTGCCGGCTACAGCCGGGAAGAGGTCGAGGCGCGTTTCGGTGGCATGCTGAACGCGTTCAAGTTCGGCGCCCCGCCGCACGGTGGCGCCGCGCCGGGTGTCGACCGCATCGTCATGTTGCTGGCCGACGAGCCCAACATTCGCGAGGTCATCTGCTTCCCCATGAATCAGCAGGCGGTCGACCTGATGATGGACGCGCCGGCCGAGTTGCCGCCGGAGAAGTTGCGCGAGCTGTACCTTGCCTTGCGGTTGCCACCACCTCGGAAGGACTAGGAGTGGTGGCGAAGGCAGAAATTGACCTGCAAATAAAATACACTTAATATTCAAAGAGTTATAGTCTTTTTATAAAGAAGATTATGAGCTTTTTTCGACTCTCTGTTTTGTTTCTGCCACTGGTCGTGGGCTTGGCCCTTTTGACCGGAGCCTGCGGTGCGCCGCTCGCCGTGACGGCAGGTGGCTACGCCGCTGATGGCACCCTGATGGTGGCGAGCGACAAGAGCTCGACCGACCATCTGGCGTCGATGATGTCCAAGAAGGACTGCTCCTTCTGGCGCGTCTTTCGCAACACCGAGGTCTGCAGGGAACGCGAAGCGGGCACGGATCCCTATGCCGTCGACTACAACGGCCCCCAGCGATCGGCGAGCGAGGACGGCGTGAAGTACGGGCCACCGTTGCGCTCAGCGCCGGACGCGCCTTCCACAAGCTGGGATGCGGCGGCCTACAACGTCACCCCAGCCTCGCCGCCGCCGCCCGCGCCAGCCGAGCCGGTCACGGCCGTTGCCGATGCCGCCCCGGCTCAAGCAGCCGTGGCGCCCGCTGCCGCGCCGCCCGCTGTCGTACCGAAGTCCAAAAAAGGCAAGGCGGTCCGTGCGGCTAAGAAGCCTTCACGAGGTCAGGCGGCGCCTGCTTCCTGAGCAGGAAGGCCTCGAGATTGTCGAGCGCCTTGAAGCCCATGGCATTGCGGGTTTCGACCGTCGCCGAACCCATGTGCGGCAGCAGGAACGCGTTCTCGATATCGTGGTAGTCCGGGTGGATCTTGGGTTCGCCCTCGAACACATCGAGGCCCGCCGAGGCGATCCGGCCGCTCTTGAGCGCCGCGATCAGCGCCTCGTCGTCGACGACGCCGCCGCGTGCGGTGTTCACGATGACGGCCCCTTGGGGCAGCTTGGCGATGCGCTCGGCATTGACCCATTTGCGGGTCGCCGGTGTCATCGGCGCGTTGATCGACAGAAAGTCGCTGTGCGGCAGCATGTCGTCGGCGTTGGCGTGGAAGATGGCGCCCTTTTCCAATTCGGGCGGCAGGCGGCTGCGATTGCTGTAGTGGATCTGCATGCGAAACGCGCGGGCGCGGTCGGCGACCGCCTGGCCGATCCGGCCCATGCCCAGGATACCGAGTCTCTTGCCGGTAACATGCACGCCGGTGAGCTGGGTCGGTGTCCAGCCCACCCAGTTGCGGGTTCTGAGCATGGTCGTGCCTTCGTGGGCCCGCCGCGCCGCGCCCAGCAGGCAGAGAAGCGTGATGTCGGCCGTGGCGTCGGTCAGCACGTCGGGCGTGTTGCTGACGACGATGCCGCGCTTGGCCGCGGCGGCGACATCGACATGCTCGTAGCCGACGGAAAAGGTGGCGATGATGCGGACGGAAGCGGGTAGCGCCGCGATCGTCTCGGCGGTGAGGGCATCGCCCGCCGCGCACATGATGCCATCGCAACCGGCCGTTGCCGCGACCAGGGCGGGGCCGTCGTAGAGCCGGTCCTCGGGATTGAGGACGGCGTCGAAGCTGGCCGCCAGCCGGGCCTCGACGTCGGGCGGGAAATGGCGGGTCGCCAATACCTTGGGTTTGCGAATGGTCATGGTCGCTATCCTCCCTGTGCAGCCCTGCCGCAGGCGATCATTCTGGTATTCTGTGCGCATGGATATTACGCTTGGTTGCCCGGCTACAAGGCCTAGCCCTCAGCCATTGTCCGTTGACCACGTATAGTTTTAGCTGTCCTCGCGTCCAAACAGTGGCCCTCGGTGCCGCCGTCGGCGCCATGTTGTTGGCGGTCCTGTGGATAAGCGTCGCCGACGCGCAGCAGCAGCTCGAGTCGGTGCTGGTGCCGCATCGCGCCACCTACGACATGAAGCTATCGGTCGCCCGGCCCAACAGCGGGATCGTCGACGTCAGCGGTCGCATGGTCATCGAGAACGTCGATTCATGCGACGCCTGGGAGGTCAAGCAGCGCATCAAGCTCAAGTTCCTGCGCAACGACAGCGAGGAATTCAGCACCGATTCGAGCTTCACCAGCTACGAGACCAAGGACGGGTTGGGGCTGCGCTTCAGCGTCCGCAATATCCAGGATGACGAGGTCGAGGAGGAATTGCGGGGCCATGCGGATCTCACGGCAACGGGCGGCAAGGGGCGCGCCACCTTCACCTTGCCCGAGGCGCGCAGCTTCGAGCTTCCGGCTGGAACCCTGTTCCCGACCACCCATCTCGCGCTGATCATCCAGCACGCCCGGGATGGCGACCAGTCGGCCTCCTACGGCGTGTTCGACGGGGCACGGCTCGACGGCGCGTTCCAGGTCAATGCCGTGATCGGCCGCTCGCCCCGCACCACCGGGGCACCGGCCGTCCGCGGCGATGTCGGATTGCTGCGCAATCAACCGTCCTGGGGCGTTCGGCTCGCCTTCTTCGCCACCGGCGACCAGGGCACCAACCCCGAGTACGAGCTGGCGCTCGATCTGCTGGGCAACGGCGTCGCCCGGTCGATGCTACTCGATTATGGTGACTTCGCCGTTGACGCTCGTCTCGTTCAACTTCAAGCGCTGCCGAGGCCGAAATGCTGAACAATCGACAGGTCGTGCCCGTTCCCCTGGCCGCCGGGCTTCTTGCCGTCATGGCGGCGGTGGCGGCGCCGGCGACAGCGCAGGAATTGGCGCCTCACCGGGCGGTCTATTCGGTCACGATCCTGGAGCGCGGCAAGCCCGACGGTGGCACGCCCGGCACCTATGCCTACGAAATCAAGCTCACGTGCGACGGCTACGTCGTCAATCAACGGCTGAAGCTGGAAATCGCCGGCGCCCGGACGCCGATCGTGAGCGAGCAGCAGTCGCAGATGACAGAGAGCCGGGACGGTAGGAAATTTTCCTTCGATCATCGCTCAACCGCCAACGGCAAGCAGACCGGCCTGTTCAAGGGCGAGGCACTGCTCGGCGACGACGGCAGCGGCCAGGCACGCTTCGCCGAGCCCGAGGGCCAGACGGCGGCGCTGCCGGCGGGCACGCTGTTCCCGGTCGCGATGGCGCGGGCCGCGATCCGCCAGGCCAAGGCGAACGAGAGCGGCCTCGATGCGCTGTTCTTCTTCGGCGACAAGGTGAAGCCGCCGCAGGCGGTGAATGTCGTCATCGGCAAGGTGCCCAAGCGCCTGGCCGAACTGAAGATTCCGGAAGGTGCCGAGGCGTTGGTCGAAGGCCGCGCGCGAATCTACTACCGCGCTGGTTTCTTCGACATCCTAACCAAGGGGCAGGGCGATCCTGCCTTCGAGATGAGCAGCGTCACGCTCGACAACGGCATCGAACTCTTCGGCACCCATGAGGAGGCCGAAAGCGGCATCGAGTACCGCATCACCCGGCTGGAGGCGCTGCCCAAGCCCGAATGCAAGTAGCGCCCGTTCGCTCGTCGCGCGGGGAGAGCAGGGTGAAACGGTCGCCTGGGGGATCGATTCATGGAAGCGAGCAGGGCAGGAGCGGATGGGCTGACGCCGGAACAGGCTGTTGATCGCCTTCACGACGTCCACGTCGCTGCCAGCGACGCGCTGCGAGCGGCGCTGGCGCGCTACACCACGTCGGGAATTGCCCCTTCAGCCGAGGAAAGGGCCCAGTTTCGCTATCCCGAACTGCGCGTCGACTGGAAGCCGTCGGGAGGCGTTCGATTCACCCGTCGGGCGTGGGCGAAATTCCAGGCGCCGGGCCTCTATTCTACAACGGTGACGCAGCCTGCGTTCTTTCGCCGGTACCTGCTCGAGCAGCTTCACCCGTTGGCGGAGGAGTTCGGCGCCAGGATCGAGGTCGGCAGCAGCGATCAGGAGATTCCGTATCCCTTCGTCACCGAGGAAGGCGACGAATTCATTCGCGGCGATCTTTCCGTGGCCGATCTGGCGCGGCATTTCCCGACACCGGTCCTTGCCAATGTCGGCGATGAGATCGCCGACGGCGCCTGGGCCTTCGAGGCGGGGAAGCCCCGGCCGCTGGCGCTTTTCGATGCCGTGCGGGTCGACTTTTCGCTGCGGCGGCTGACCCACTACACGGGGACCGATTGGCGGACCATCCAGCCCTGGATCCTCTTCACCAACTACCAGCGCTACGTCGACCATTTCGTGGAAAGAGCGATTGAGGAGTTGGCCACGCCCGACAGCCCCTACACGCAACTCGTGCTACCCGGCGGAAGTGTCATCCGACGCGGTGACGACGCTGCGGCGGCGCGTGCCGCCCTCGCCGCCGCGCCGTGGCATCGCTTCCAGATGCCGGCCTACAACCTGATACGATCCGATCTCCGCGGCGGCATAACACTGGTCAACATCGGGGTCGGTCCCTCCAATGCAAAGAATGCGACCGACCACCTGGCGGTGTTGCGTCCGCATTGCTGGCTGATGATCGGCCACTGCGGCGGCCTGCGGCAGTCGCAGACGATCGGCGACTACGTGCTGGCCCATGCCTATATGCGGCGAGACCGGATCCTCGACGATCTCGTGCCGCCGGAGGTGCCCGTGCCGGCCTTGGCTGAAGTCCAGGTCGCCCTGCAGAGAGCCGCTGAACGCGTCATGGGCGAACGCGGCGATGCGCTGAAACGCCGGCTGCGGACGGGCACTGTCGTGACATATGACGACCGCAATTGGGAGTTTCGTTGGTCCCAGGAGCGCCGGCGCATCAACCAGGGGCGGGCCATCGCCGTCGACATGGAGAGCGCCACCCTGGCCACCCAGGGCTACCGCCTGCGGGTACCGTACGGAACGCTGCTGTGCGTTTCCGACAAGCCCCTGCATGGCGAGATCAAGCTTCCCGGCGCGGCGACGCGCTTCTACCAGAAGGCGGTCGGCGAGCATCTGCGGATCGGCTGGGAAACCATCGAGCTGCTGCGCGATGAACTCGGTACGCTGCACTCGCGCAAGCTCCGCAGTTTCGACGAGCCTCCATTCAGATGAGAGGCAGTCTCACGCCGGCGTCCGGCGCTTGTCCTTCGACGTGGCGGCGCGTGCGAGTTCGTCGAGGAGCCGTCGTCGATCCGCCTGGTCAAGCCTGGCCGAGGACAGGATGAAGCCCAGGTAGGCCCAATAGACAAGGCGGACCCGCGTCGGCGCAACGTCGGTTGCGACGCCGGCCCCGACCAGCAGCTTTTCGATATAGGTGAGGCGGCGCAGGTCGACCGCCTCGACCATGGTTCTTGCCCGGGGATCGGCGGTCGCCCAGCTCCGCACCGCGCGCTCGAGACGGGTGTCGGCACGGAAGGCGCGATCGAGCAGGGCCTCCAGCCGGTTCTCGGCCGTGCCGTCGACTTCTCGGACGACATTCTCGTAGGCGACCTCGCGCCAGCGGTGCAGGACGGCGGCGTGGAACGCGCCGACATCGGCAAAGTGCCAGTAGAAACTGCCGCGCGAGACGCCGAGCCCCTTCGACAGGGTGTCGGCCTTGAGGGCGGTGAAGCCCGTCTTGGCCAGCGCCTTTAGGCCGGCACTCACCCAGTCTCGGGACGTCAAACGATCGTCGGTCATTTTCCATACAGTAGTGTATTGACGCAACAGGTCCGCGACGCTACATGACCATACAGATATGTATGGAGGAGGACAATGCGGGACCTTGCGATACAGGCAGCCGGCGGCCTCGCCATTCTCGCGGCCGTCATCCACGGCGTTCTCGGCGAAACCAAGGTCTTTGCGCGGGCCCGGATCGAGCCCGCCAGGACTCGGCTGCTGATCCGTCTGGTCTGGCAATGCGGCACTGCGGCCTGGATCGGCCTCGGCATTCTGCTGGTCGCGGCGCCGTCCATGGACTCCGAGCCAGCCCGCCTCTGGATCGTCGGCGCGGGAGCGGCCGTCTATGGCTTGGCCGCCATCGGCAATGCCTGGGCGACGCGCGGGCGGCACTTCGGCTGGATGGTGTTGACGGCGGTGAGCGTGCTCGCCCTCGTCGGCGCATAGGTGTCGGCGTCTAGGCTTCCGGCCACAGCCAGGCGGCGCCGCGTACGCCGCTCGAGTCGCCATACTTCGGCGGCAGCAGGCGGGTGACGATCCGGTCGCGCTCGGAGAAGACGTAGCTCTTCCACAGCTCGGGCACGCGACCATAGAGCGGTGCCATACGCGAGAGGCTGCCGCCGAGCACGATGGCATTGGGATCGAGGATATTGATGACGACCGAGAGCGCGCGGGCGAGGCGGTCGCAGTAGATCTCCATCTCCGTGGCCGCGTCGGCGTCGCCCGCCAGCGCCGCCTCGGCGATTTCGGTCGCCTGCAGTGTCTGGCCCGTGCGCGCGGCGAACAGACGTTGCAGCGCCGGCCCGCTCAGCCAGGTTTCTATGCAGCCGGTGCCGCCGCAGTAGCATCGCATCCCGGGCCGCTCGTCGTCTCGCGGCAAGGGCAGGGCGTTGTGGCCCCATTCGCCGGCGATCGCCTGGGCGCCGGTGAGCGGCTTGCCGTCGATCACGATGCCGCCGCCCACGCCGGTGCCCAGGATCACGCCGAACACGACCTTGCAGCCCGCCGCCGCGCCGTCCGACGCTTCGGAGACCGCGAGACAGTTGGCGTCGTTGGCGAGCCGGACCTCGCGGCCGATCGCCCGTTCGATGTCGCGGTGCAGCGGCCGGCCGTTCAGCCGCGTCGAGTTGGCGTTCTTGATCAGGCCGGTGGCGGGCGAGATCGCGCCGGGATGGCCGATGCCCACGGTGCAGCGCGCGGCGACGCGGCGCTCGAGTTCGGCCACGACCCCGGCGATCGCCTCGACGGCTTCTTCGTAGGAACCCTGCGGCGTCGGCACACGCAGCCGCGCGCACTCGCTGCCGCCGGCGTCGAGCACCAGGCCCTCTATCTTGGTGCCGCCGAGGTCGATACCGATCCGCATGCGCTCAGTTCGGCGTGGCCGGCAGGAACTTGAACGGCTCGGCGGGCTTGAAGTCGCCGGCGACCTCGCCCGAGAACACCTCGCCGTTCTGGATGGTGAGCTTCTTCACCGCCGCGCCCGGCTTCAGGTCGAGCTTGGCGAGCGACACCCAGAAGGTATTGGGCCGGGTCGCCGAATCGAAGAAGTAGACGAGATTCTTCTGGTCGGAAACGGTGCGCCAGATGGTCGAGGAGATGTTCGGTTGGTCCGGCGTCGTGAGGCCGAGCGGCACGCTTACCGCCCGCATCACGCTCATCACGCCGGCGACCGCCTGGTTGGCGTAGGATTGGCCCGGCACGCTTTTGATGTAATTCTTGTCGAGCGTCTTGGGGATCGCACCGAGCAGGAACGAGGCGCGGACGAAGCGGTCGGCGGCGCGGCTGGTACCGGGCAGGAACACGGTGCCGCCGATACCCTTCCAGTATTCATCGAGTGCGAGCTGCTGCTCGTAGACCGGCGAGTTCGTCATCACCGTGTACTGCCTGCTGTGATGGATCACCAGCTTGCCGCCGACATACTCGAAGATGGCCGAGTCGCCGGAGGCGTCCGAGATCGCCAGATGCAGGGCAGCGGGCGCGCCGTTCGGCAGGGCCGGGGCCAACAGGTTGAACGGCTCGCCGCGCAGCGCTGCGACCGCCTCCGCGACAGTGGCATAGTTGTCGAGCACGAACTGCGGCCAGGCGGCGATGGACAGGTCGGGCCGGCCGGCGCTGGGCTTGCCGTAGTCCGATTCCGCGAGATAGAGCAGGTTCGCGACCAGCCCTTTTTCGTTCATGCCGTCGGCACTGCCGATCTCATAGCCGGAGACCACGACGCTGCCGAACCTGGAGGTCCACCCGATGGAATTCGGTCCGGCCGCTCCGTTGCGCTTCATGCCGGCCGGGAAGACCCAGAGGTTGGAGAACATGTCCTCCTGCCAGTCCATGTTGCGCCCGGTGATGACGGTGTTGTCGGCGCCCACATAGAGCGTGCGCGTGCAGGCGATGGCCGTGCCGATCGCCGATGCCGCCAGCACGGCAGACGACAGCAGGATGGCCATGAACTTCGAATGACGTCGCATCACAGTCCTCCCTGTTCCGGTGGTCGGGTGGGCATTCTAGACGGCAAGGGACGAACGGCAATCGAGGCGATATCCTCCTCCACGGCGGACATTGATGGGAGAAGACGCGACGATGGCGAGGAGTGGGGCAGGCGGACCGTGGCGAAAGCGCCCGTCGACCATTCTCTGGATGCTGTCGCTCGGCCAACTCGTCTCGTGGGGCCTCGTCTACTACACCTTTCCCCTGTTCGTCGTGCCGATGACTCAGGAACTCGGCTGGTCGCGCAGCGCCATGTTCGGCGCGCTCTCGGCCGGCCTGCTGGTCGCCGGCCTCTGTTCCATTCCGGTCGGCGCCTGGATCGACCGCGGGCACGGCCGCAAGCTGATGACCGGCGGATCGCTGCTGGCCGCCGTCCTGCTTCTCGTCTGGTCGCGCACCGACTCGCTGCCGGTCTTCTATGCGCTGTGGATCGGCCTCGGCATCTGCCAGGCGGTCATCCTCTACGAGCCCGCCTTCGCCGTGATCACGCGGGTCTATGGGCCGCGCTACAAGCAGGCGATCCTGCTGATGACCTTCCTGGGCGGCCTCGCCAGCACCTTCGGCATTCCCTTCAGCCA
>ERZ1292640.2118-Hain-H43-02um-R1-2118-length-16114-cov-6_pt1 | contig 16114 bp, 14 predicted proteins | sample MGYA00564404_ERZ1292640 | MGnify/ENA primary metagenome ERZ1292640 (study PRJEB36523, sample SAMEA6512636) | groundwater metagenome | collected 2019-01-08 | study: AquaDiva: Metagenomics assemblies of 32 groundwater samples
GAGCGGGCAGCCGATCGCTTTCTGTTGCGGCGGCTTGTTGTCGCGCGCCATCCAACACGAATATGATCACTTGCAAGGCATTCTGTTCATCGATCGCATGAGCGCGGAAAAGAGGCGGGAACTCAAAGCCGAATTGGACGAATTGCGGGCCACAACCAAAGCCGATCTCAGGCAACTGGCGAAAGCCTGACCTGCCGCACGCATGTTCCTCAGGAGGCAACAACTGTGACTTTTCAATTGGAGCGCAGGCATCCATGCGGCGCATCCTGCTGCTTGAACGCGGACTAGCCGTCTCGAGGCAAAAAGGGTGGCCGGAAAGAAACCGCTGAGACGCGATCGACGCAGAGAAGACTGCCTATCGGGTCGGCCGGAAACCATTCACCTTTCAGTGACCCAACCTGAATTGGCCCTTCTTCATTCCTCTCCGCGTCCCTCGCGTCTCTGCGGTTCAATGGGCCGCACTCGAACTGCTTAGAGCCTGTTTGAAAACTCGCCCGGTCGGGGGACCGGGCCTACAGGAGACCCTCCTTTCAGCCGGAACTTGTAGGCCGCGTGCCCTCACGCGGCGGTTCGGAAGGGTTTTCAAACAGGCTCTTAGGTCCGGCCGGGTAACCTGCCTGTTCCGGACGCGAATTCCAGGCCGCGTGGCCGCTTCATTTTGCGCGGCTGTCACCCAAAATCATTTTCAATGCCGCCAGAAAGCGCTGCACGTTCTCCAGGGTGGAAGTCTCACCCATCAGCCCCACGCGCCAGACCTTCCCTTTGAGCGGACCCAAACCGGCGCCAATTTCAATGTCAAAGTCATTGAGCAGCCGTTTCCGCACCGTCGCTTCATCGGCTCCCTCGGGCACGTTTACGGCATTCAATTGCCAAAGTTGATGGCCTTCTTGCGCGCCGAAGCTCAGTCCCATTGCCTCCAGCCCCGCCCGCAGCGCCAGATGATTGGCCTCATGCCGCCGCCAGCGGTTCTCCAGACCCTCCAGCAGCACGAGACGCAAGGCTTCGTGCAACGCATAATTCATCGAGATGGGCGCGGTGTGATGATAAACGCGTTCCTGCCCCCAATAAGAAGCGAGCAAATTCACGTCGAGATACCAGCTTTGCACTTTCCTTTTGCGGCTCTTGGCGGCCTCCAAGGCGCGGGGACTGAGCGATACCGGGGCCAAGCCCGGCGGACAACTGAGACACTTTTGCGTGGCGCTATACACGGCGTCCACCTGCCACTCGTCGATCTTGACCGGGCAACCGCCCAGCGAAGTGACCGTGTCCAGCAGAAACAGCGCGCCTGCCTCATGGGTCCGCCGGGAAATCTCCTCGACGGGAGTCCAGGCCCCGGTCGAGGTTTCGGCCTGGACGATGGCCACGAGCTTCGGCCGCGATTGTTGCAGCGCGCCGGCAATTTGCTGCGGCTCGATGATCCGTCCCCAGGGCGCTTCCACCTTGATCACCTTTGCCCCGCAACGCTCGGCCACATCGACCATGCGCGTGCCGAAGACGCCGTTGACGCCGACGATCACCTCATCGCCCGGCTCAATCAGATTCACAAAGCAGAATTCCATGCCGGCGCTGCCGGTGCCGCTGACCGGAAAGGTCATCTCATTTTGCGTCTGGAATACCGACCGGAGCATGGCTTTGATCTCCTCCATCATCTTCACGAAGGCAGGATCGAGATGGCCAATCACCGGCGCGGCCATGGCCTGGAGAACAGACGGGGCGACGTTGCTTGGCCCCGGCCCCATCAAAAGCCGCGCTGGCGCTTGAAATTGTGACGGAATTTGCATGGCCGCCAGACTAGGAAGTTCCCTTGGCCAAGGCAACGAATTTGCAGAAGTCGATTTTTGAAGGCAGGATTTAATCAGCTTGGATTTTAACAATGTCACCGGCCTGAATAGTGGCCAAGGCCGATGCCACCTTGGGCGCGAGACGGAGCAGAGTGGGCAGGAAGTTCGTCGGCAGAACCACGATCGCCCGCTTCCGCCCGGCGAGGTTCTGCTGATACATCGAATGCTGGTCTGATGCAACCATTACGTCGAGGCTGGGCTCTGCCGCGCGAATCAAGTCGCCGTTCTCCAACTTGTCCCAGCCCATCTCCTGGGCGGTACGAGCATCGTCACCGTGCCGTTGTTCGTCCGTTTATTGAGGTTCCACGCCGCGTCGTCGGGGCAGCCGAGGTCTTCGGTCGCAACGGAATTGTCCGTTAATTGACAAGGGATTGGAAATTCTAAATCGGTATTCTGGAATTTCCATAAGAAAGTGCAGGGGGCGGCCGCGCGGAAGGAGGCCCGGGACAATTTCAAGGCTTGCTTGGCCATTGGCCCATCGCGCTTTGCCCGTGTCGCGCTTTGCCCGTTGCAACTTCAGAATCCGACCTTTATTCTGCCCGCATGTCGGACACCGAATTTGACGTGAATTATGTCGCCCATCTGGCGCGCCTCTCCCTCACCCCGGCCGAGCAGGAGAAACTGGGGGCGCAATTGGGCCATATTCTCCGTTACATCGAAAAACTGAAGGAACTCGACGTCAGCCAGGTCGAACCCACCGCCCATGCGGTCCCGCTGGTCAACGTCACGCGCCCCGATGTAATCCGGCCTTCGCTCTCGAACGAAGAGGCTTTGCGCAATGCCCCGGCCAAGGCCAACGGCTTGTTCTTGGTGCCGAAAATCGTCGAGTAACGCCTCGCTTCCCAGACGCTGGCCATGATTACGTCCATCGCTTTTTACGTTTACCCGGTCACGGATATTGCGCGCGCCCGGCATTTTTACGAAAACGTGCTGGGTCTCAAGCTCGAGAGCAACTTTCGCGACGAGTGGATTGAATATGATCTCAACGGCGGCACGTTCGCCATCACCACCACCGACGCGACACACCAGGCTGGGATCAAAGGCGGTGTCATCGCCTTCGAGGTGGATGATCTGGACAGCGAGATCGCCCGGCTCAAAGCGCAGCCAGTGAAGTTCGTCATGGAGACCTGCGAAACACCGGTCTGCCGGTTCGCGGTCGTGAATGACCCTGACGGCAACGAACTCATCATTCACAAACGCAAGGTCTAAGCCATTGGTTTGACCGCTTTCTGCCATGCTCAATCAACTGACCATTGCCGAACTCACCGCCAGGCTGGCCCACCGCGACGTCTCCGCTCGCGAAGCGACGCAGGCCTGCCTCGATCGGATCGCTCGCATCGATGCTCAACTCCACGCGTTCCTCAGTTGCAGCGCCGCCGACGCGCTCGCTCAGGCCGACGCTGCGGACAAGCAACTGGCCGCCGGCGGCAACCACGCCCGGCAACCGCTGCTCGGCGTGCCCATTGCCATTAAAGACGTCATCGCCGTCAAGGGCCAACCGCTCAATTGCGGTTCGAAAATCCTCGGCAACTTCATCTCGCCCTACGATGCTACGGTCATCGAAAAGCTCAAGGCCGCCGGCGCGGTCGTGTTTGGCCGGCTGAACATGGACGAGTTTGCCATGGGCAGTTCCACGGAAAACTCCGCCTTCGGCGTCACACACAATCCTTGGGACACGACGCGCATTCCCGGCGGATCATCGGGTGGGTCCGCCGTGGCCGTCGCGGCTGATGAATGCCTCGCCGCACTCGGTTCCGACACGGGCGGCTCCATACGCCAGCCGGCTGCGCTGTGCGGTTGCGTCGGATTGAAACCGACCTACGGGCGGGTTTCCCGCTACGGTTTGGTGGCCTTCGCTTCGTCCCTCGACCAGATCGGGTCGTTGACGAAAACCGTGGCCGATGCCGCGACGCTGGTGGAAGTGATCGCCGGCCATGATCCGCGCGATTCGACCAGCGTGCCGCAATCCGTCCCGCGCTACACGGCCAGCCTCGAAGGCCCTATCAAGAACCTCAAGCTCGGCCTGCCGAAGGAATACATGATCGGCGGCCTCGACCCCGAAGTGAAGTCGGCCCTTGATGCCGCCGTGCAGAAGTTTCAGGAACTGGGCGCCGAGGTGTTGGAGATATCGCTGCCCCACACGGACTACGCGATTGCGACTTACTACATCATCGCAACAGCCGAGGCCTCGGCCAACTTGGCGCGCTTCGACGGCATCCGCTACGGCGCGCGGGTGGACGGCGCTGACCCCATCGAGCTGTATGGCCGGACCCGCGGCGCGGGTTTCGGCGCCGAGGTCAAGCGCCGGATCATCCTGGGCACCTACGTCCTCAGCAGCGGCTATTACGACGCCTATTATCTGCGGGCCCAAAAGGTCCGCACGCTCATCCGGCAGGACTTTTTGAAAGCCTTCGCAACGGTGGATGCGCTTCTCACGCCCACCTCGCCGACGTCCGCGTTCCAGCTCGGCGAGAAGGCCGACGACCCGCTGCAAATGTATCTCGCCGACGTGTTCACCATCTCGTGCAACCTGGCCGGCATTTGCGGACTCGTCGTGCCGTGCGGCTTTACGAAATCGCCCAAGCTGCCCGTCGGGCTGCAACTGCTGGGTAAACCTTTCGGCGAGGAAACGCTTTTGAAACTGGCGCACGCTTACGAGCAGGCGACGCCTTGGCACAAGGAAAAACCGCCGCTCGCGCCGTGACCCAACGCATTGCCCTTCATGCGCACTCTGGTCAAACACATTCTCGCCTCGGCTGAGCCGCAGGACAACGCCGTCGTCAAAGGCTGGGTTCGCACCCGGCGCGACGCGAAGGGTTTTTCGTTCCTCGAAGTCAACGACGGCTCCTGTCTCGCCAACCTCCAGGTAGTGGTGGACAGCGGCGTGCCCGGTTATGCGGACATCGCGCATTTCACGACCGGCGCTTCGGTCATTGTCGAAGGGCAGATCGTGCCGTCTCCGGCGGCAGGCCAAAAGTGGGAAATGCGGCCCAGGCGCATCGAACTGGTCGGCCCGGCGGACGCGACCTACCCGCTGCAAAAGAAGGGGCACACGCCGGAATTTCTGCGGACCATCGCCCACCTGCGGCCGCGCTCAAACCTTTTCGGCGCGGTTTTTCGCACGCGCAGCCGGCTGGCTTTCGCCGTGCACCAGTTCTTTCAGGAGCGCGATTTCGTTTACATCCACACGCCAATCATCACGGCCAGTGATTGCGAAGGCGCAGGCGAAATGTTCCGCGTCACGGCGCTCAAGGGCAACATCGATGAGAAGCCGCAGGCGGACTTCTTCGGCCGGCCGGCTTACTTGACGGTCAGCGGCCAGCTCGAAGCCGAGACCTTTGCGTGCGCGCTGTCGAACGTCTATACCTTCGGTCCGACGTTCCGCGCCGAGAACTCGAACACCGCCCGGCACGCCGCCGAGTTTTGGATGATCGAGCCGGAGATGGCGTTTTGCGATTTGCAGGGCGACATGGACCTGGGCGAGGAATTCATCCAGGCGATGGCGCGTTACGCTTTGGAGCACTGCGCCGAAGACCTCGCGTTCTTTGCGAAGTTCGTGGACAAGGGGGTGCGGGAGCGGCTGCAATTTGTCCTGGAGCGTCCGTTCGTGCGCGTCCCTTACACCGAGGCCATCGAGATTCTGAAGAAGTCCGGCCGGCCGTTTGAATTTCCGGTGGACGACGGCCAGAACCTGCAATCCGAGCACGAGCGGTTTCTCACCGAGGAACATTTCAAGTCGCCGGCCACCGTCTATAACTACCCGCGCGAGATCAAACCGTTTTACATGCGCCTGAACGACGACGGCCAGACGGTGACGGCGATGGACGTGCTGGTGCCAGGCATCGGCGAAGTGATCGGCGGCGCGCAGCGCGAGGAGCGCTTCGATCAACTGCTCGACAACATGAAGTTCCAGAAGCTCCAGCCAGAAGATTACTGGTGGTACACGGACCTGCGGCGCTACGGCACCGTGCCGCACGCGGGCTTTGGCTTGGGCTTCGAGCGGCTGCTGATGTTTCTCACGGGCGTGTCAAACATCCGCGACGTGATCCCCTTCGCGCGCACGCCGGGGAATGCGGAGTTTTGAGGCCGCAGCACGGATTGAAGCCCGGCCTCGCCGCCTTGGCCGCAGCCAAAATCCTTCGCCGCAGCGCCCCTCGCCGTTTTCAAACAGGCTCTTAAACCACGGATGACGCGGACGGTACTGATAGGGGAAGCTCGCCTCCAGCAAAACCGGATGGCCGACTCGTCCGCCCGGCGCAAGCCGAGTTCCTCGAAATTCCTTTTCCACGAGTGTCCTCCGTTCGACGCAAATCAGCCCGCGAGATCGTTTCTCAAAACAAATGGCGTCACTGATGTGTTGTCCGATACAATCCGCGACTATGCGCAACATGGACAGGACAACCGGCACGACGGGACCTCCGATAACCGTCAAACCAAGCACTCTCCGCCGCCGGATGCTGAGGGGTTGCGCATGGGGCTGTGGCGGGACGGTTCTCGTGTGCCTGCTGGTGATCGGGCTGCTTTTTATCATCCTCAACCGGGTTCCCAAGACATACCCGCTGCCGGCGAAATCCATCGACCCGCCGACCCCGACGGATTACACCGCCTATGCATTGGACGGTTTTGAGTCGCCTTACCTCGGTCACACGGGAAGTTGGGACGGGAAGGGCGGCAACATGTGGGGCGGCTCAAAAGCGCCGGACCTGGACAAAGAAGCCGGCATGGGCTTGCGCTGGACGTTCATGCCCGTCAACTGGAGCGCGTTGGAGCCGGACGGTCCGGTGGATTTGAACCGCGAAGTTCCGGCCGCGTGGCAGGCTTTGGATGCGTTCGTGGTCGCGGCTCAGCGACGAAGACTAAACGTCTTGATGCAGGCTCCCGTGGTGGGCGGCAACGCGGGTGGTCCGCCGGCCTGGGCCGGTTGGCGGGAGAAAGGGAAGTCCGCCCCGCTGAAGATGGACGCGCTGGTAGAGTTCGCCGGCAAGCTCGCCCAGCGGTATCGCCCCGGCGGGACGCTGGCCACGGAACAGGGCTGGGGACTCAGCTATGGAGTTCGCGCCTGGGAACTCGACAACGAGCCGGAAATGTACCGGACGCACTGGAAAGGCCAGGCGGCGGACTACGCGGAGTTTGCCACGCTCGCCACCGCGCGAATCAAGGCGATGGACCCGAAGGCGGCGATTGTTGCGCCGGGTCTTGCCGCAGGAAAAGACGGGCTTCAGTGGCTTGAAGCCACCCTGGATGCCGCCGCGATGGCGGGTTCGCCGGCGTTCCGAGCCCAAGGCAAACCTTACTCCATCGGACCGGTCGTGGATGTCGTGAGTCTCCACAACTACGAAGGGCTGGACTCCGCCTTTTCGGATGGACCGCGGACCGTCGGGCAGGTGTTGGAGGACGTGCGGGCAGTCTTTGAGAAATGGGAGCAGCGCGTGCCGGGCTTCACATATCCATCAAAGCAGGATTACTGGCACACCGAAGGCAACTTCGACTTCATCGGAGCGCTCTCTGCCGAACGCCGCGCGGCATGGCGCATCCAGTTTTTCACCCGGGCCTTTGCGGCGGGCCTGCGCAAAGTCTGTGTCATGGATGCTTCGGAACGGGAGCAGGCCGCCGTGCGGGCCTACGTCCAGGCTTTGCCTTGGCCGTTCCCGATGAAACCAGCGGAGGCCGAAGTGAAGGTGATGCTCGGACGCGCTGCTGCGTTCCGGCATCCTGACAGCGACAAACCCGAGGCGGGTCAAGTGTGGATCTTCTGGGCAATCGCCGGCACGGGCGATGCGCAAGTGCATGTGCCCGTCAGGCGCGAGCGAGTCACTCTCGTGCAAGTGGACGGATCGGAAACCGTCCTGAGCGCCCCAGGCCATCGGATCACTCTCGTGTTGAAAGGCGACCGTAAGATGGCGCCGCCCGTGATCCTCGTTGACCGCATCAACGGAACGAAAAACCGATCAAGCTCGACGCCATAACCGCTGCGCAATACAGGGGTGAACAGGCAGCAGGACTGATATGTTGTGTCGTCCTCTCCAGACTTTAGCGGCTTCAAAACGTTCTTCCCGAGGACGCTCCCCCGCTCCGCTTGATATCTCGGGTCAACGGTCGATAGTGTTGGCCGGACAATGAACGGCCGTGATGTGCAGAATGTGCAGGTGCAGTTCCACCAAAGCCAAGGCCAGCGTGTCTGCGCCCGTGATCGTTTCGTAATGGTCCGTTTTCAGGCTGGCGCGCGGCAGAGCGGCAGGCGGCTTGGCGCTGTTCTGTGGCGCTGGACCGACACCCGATGCCGGCGGGGCAGCCTCTGGCCAGTACGCCGCCACTGCCCGGTCTGCCAATTGCCGCGCGCGGTTGAGGTAAATCGGACGTGCCGTCGCGCGCCAGGCGGCCAACTGCAGGCTGATGGCGTGGCCAAAGGTCATGGGCCAGACATCCGCTTCCTCGGGCGGCAACGATTCCAGATAGGAGTCGGCGGCGGCGGTGATCAGTTCCCGGTAACCGGTCTGACCGTTGTTTTCGTACCGGGCAACACACATCAAGGCTGTCTGCGCCGTTGTATAACCGCCGTAGCGCGCATCCCAACGCGGGGTAACAGCCCCGGCGGGTTTGGCAGTTGATTTCTCGAGTTGAGTGACAAATCCGCCCCGGCTTTTGAGATCGTGCGGCAAGCCGCAAAAGACGCTGTCTTCGCGCGCGGCAAAGGCCCTCAACCGCGAGGCCAACGGCTCCGTGACGTCGTGCGCCGCCCCGTCACAATCGATCGCTAGCGACAGCGTCGAGGCCAGCCAGGCCGATGTTTGGCCGGAATAAGATTCGATCAAGCCCGTGTCCGGATGCCGCTTGCTTTCAAAGCGGCCCAGCAAAACCTCGATGGCCTTGAGGAAAGTCCCTTCTCTCGTTTGCGCGTAAGCCACCGCCCAAGTCCGAATGTAGAAGCCGGCATGGCGCGGGAAATCCATGCCGTCCGCCGCCGCGTGTTTCCAGAAGCCAGCGTGGCGGTTGAAGGCGCCGGTTATTTGATCGGCGATCTGGTGCTGCCACAAAGCCAAAGCAAATTGTCGGCTCGCTTCGGGAGCCATCTCAAAACACTTCTTCCACAGCATCCAGGGCCGGAAGAATTCGTGCATGGCGCGATCCTCTTTGGAAATCGGTTCATCGGCCAGGACATTCCAGGAGAGATGCTCGCCCCACGGCAGCAAATGCGTCGCCGGCGAAGCGGTGTTCTGGAGAAACCATTTCAGCTCGGCCTCGGCGGCGTCACGGTATTTCCGCTGGCCGGACAGTTCGCTCAGGGTGTAAAGCAGGCGCAGCAGGTTTTCATCGTGCTGCGGATTGGCTCCTACGAGCGGGCCTGATTTGGCTCCGACGCGGTCGCCCTCGCGTATGCCGGCCGGCGCGGGTGGACGATTGGTCAGTGGCGCGAGCATCGCGCGATCCAGCGCGCTGAGCAGCAGGCCGCTTTTCTGCGGCCCATACGTGTCGCGGCCGTGTTCCAGCAACGCATCCGCGAAGCGATAGACGACTCCGAGATAGGGAGAGTTGGGAACGGGGACTTTGGGCGCTTCGGCGCCGAAGGCCGCCAGCGCAAACACGAACAGGACTGGTGAAAGGGTCTTCATGATTCCGGGTCCAGGCAGAGGGTCAACGGTCGATGGTGTTCGACGGGATGCGATTGGTTAAGCTGTGGGTGACGGCGTGAACTTCCAGCAGCGCCAGCGCCAGCGAATCGGCGCCGGTGATGGTTTCGTAATGCCCGGTCTTGAAGCTGGCGCGTGGCAATGGATTGTCCTGCCAGAACAGGGCCACCGCCAGGCGGGCGAACTTCCGCGCTTGGTCCAGGTAAACGTCCTTTTGGGTGAAACGATGCGCCGCAACCTCGGTGCTGATGGCCTGGGCAAAACTCAGCGGCCAGGCATCCACATCCTCTTCCGGTTGCGAGTTCAGATATTCGTCCGCAATGGCGACCAGCAAATCGCGATAGGCTGGCTGGCCGGTTTGTTCGTGGCGCGCCAGGCAGAACATGGCCGAGGAAGCCAGCGTGCCGGAACTGTAGCCATTCTGCCACTTCGGCGGAGTTGGGGTGGAGAGAGAGCGAGGGGCGGTGGCGGTCTCGGACAAAGCTGCGCGATCTGGCAGTTGGCTTTTCAACTCGGCAATAATCAGTGCGTCCTCCTGGGCGGCAAAAGCGCGCAGTCGCGAGGCCAACGGATCAGGCACCATCGTCGCAGCCATCTCCAAATCAAGCGGACCGAGCGTCGCCACCAGCGCCCCGTCTTTCTGCACCCGTTTGCGCTCGAATCGGGCCAGGATGGTTTCGATGGCCTTCAGAAAGATGTCCTCCTGCGTATGTTTGTAGGCGTAACACCAGGTTCCGATATAAAACGCGCCGTGACGCGGGAAATCTTTTCCATCGACCGGCCCGTGTTCAAAATAGGGTGCGTGCCGGTCAAAGCCGCCAGTCTGGTGATTGGCAATCTGATGCTCCCAAAGTCCCAAGGCAAAACGCTTGCTCGGCTCCGGCGCCAGCGCGAAACAGCGATCCCACAGCACCCAAGGACGGGCAAATTCATGCATCGCTTCGTCGCCGCCGGAGATGGGCTGATCCAGGATGACATCCCAGGAAAGGTGTTCGCCCCAAGGCAGCAGGCTGGTGGTAGCTGAGAGCGTGTGGCTGAAAAACCAGGTTAGCTCCTCATCGGCCGTCTGGCGGTAACGCGCGTCTCCGGTGATTTCACTGAGCGTGCAGAAGACGCGGAGCAAGTTCTCCTCCAGGTGCGGGTTGGCGCCGTTCATCGCGGTCCAGGGCCGGCCCGGACGGTCGCCGCGCCGGATGCCTCCCGGCGGCGCCGGTCGCACGGTGAGCGGCGCTAAAGTCATGCGATCCAAAGCGCTGAGCAGCAAGCCGCTCTGCTGCGAACCGTAAGTGTCCCGGCCATGCTCGATCATGGTGTCGGCGTAGCGCCGAACCACCGCCAGGCAATCGGGCCAAGACGCGTCCGCAGCATGGCCCGCGACGGCGAGAACCAGCAGAAGGAAACAAGCAACGTTCGTTTGACCTCTCGATTTCATACAGCTAATTGCCGGAAAACTGCTGTAGCCGCTTCGGTGTCATTTGCCAATGAAAATCCGCTTCTTGAAAGTAACACGAGTCGAACTCAAGACAGGCCCTCACAACTTCCGACTTCCGGCTTTGGCCTCGATACCCTTTATTATCACCAATGGATGTGTTTGATTGATGTGCATAACAGAATCGTGACAATCCGTTTCGGCGCGGTAAAATGACTTCCAACAATTCAGCACGAAAGGATTCGAACATGAACAACGCCAGCCGCAGACAGTTTTTGAAACAAACCGGCCTCACCGTTGCCGGAGCCGCCGCCCTCGGAGTGCCCACCTTGACGCGAGCCGCCGGGGCCAATGAAAAGATCGTCCTGGGCGTGATCGGTCCGGGAGGCATGGGAATGAACCTGCTGCAATCCTTTGCCAGCCAAAAGGACGCCGCCATCGCATACGTTTGTGACCCGGACGCAAACCGGATGAATGCCGCCGCCAAAGAGGCCGAAAAACTCACCGGCCAGGCACCCAAAGCCGTGAAAGACTTGCGCCGGATTCTTGAAGACAAGGCCGTGGATGCCGTCATCATCGCTACGCCGGATCATTGGCACGCCCCTGCCACCATTCTGGCCTGTGACGCCGGCAAGCATGTTTATGTCGAGAAACCGGCCTCGCACAACATCCGCGAAGGCCGGCTCATGATCGAAGCCGCCCGCCGGAATAAGCGCGTGGTGCAAGTCGGCACGCAAAGCCGGAGCACCGAGCACGTCATGAAAGCGATGGAGCTTTTGCGCAACGGGGCGATTGGCGAGGTGCTGGTCTCCAAGGCCTGGAACAGTCAACTGCGCAGCAGCATTGGCCGCGCACAACCCTCGCCGCCGCCGCCCGCCCTGGATTATGACCTGTGGGTTGGGCCGGCGCCTATGGTCCCGTATCAATCCAATCTGCTCCCCTCGATCTGGCGCTGGTGGTACGCCTTCGGCACCGGCGACATCGGCAATGACGGCGTGCATGACATCGACATTGCCCGCTGGGGGCTGGGCGTGGATACGCATCCTTCGACCGTCGCTGCCCTGGGTGGAAAATACTTTTTCGATGACGACCAGCAGTTTCCCGACACTCAGTATGTCGTGTATGAGTATCCGGGCGAAAGAACCGGCGGACGAAAGAAGCAGCTTATTTTCGAACAGCGCATCTGGTCGCCCTACGTGCAGGAAGGCCACGAAAATGGCAACGCGTTTTATGGCACCAAAGGCCTGCTCATCCTCGGCAAAGGCGGCGGCTGGCAACTGTTTGGCCCCCGCAACGAACCGCGCGAGAAAATGACCGGCAAGCCCGACGGCCCGGCGCACCACCGCAATTTCCTCGAGTGCATCCGAAATGACCAGAAGCCCCATGCTGACATCGAAATCGGCCATCTTTCCTCGACGTTGTCTCACCTGGGCAACATCGCCACGCGCGTGGGCCGCGTCCTTCATTTCGATCCGAAGTCGGAGCAGATCGCGGGCGATGACGAAGCCGCCCGGTTGGTCCGCCGCACCTATCGGGAAGGCCATTGGGCCGTGCCGAAGAATGTCTAGCCGCCGGTCAATCTGATTGACTATGGACTTGAAAATTCATCCTCCGCTGCCTCAGCGCAAAGATTTTCGCATCGGCCTCCTCGGCAGCGGCTTTGTCGTCAATGACTGCCATCTGGTCGCCTATCGTAAAGCTGGCTTCAATCCGGTCGCGATTGCCTCGCGCACTCGCGAGAACGCAGCCAAAGCCGCCTTACGACATGGCATCCCGCGGGTTTGCGAGAGCTATGAGCAACTGCTGGATGATCCGTCGATTGAAGTGCTCGATATTGCCGTGCCGCCCAATGCCCAGCTTGGCTTGATCAAAGCAGCCTGCCAGCGCGGCACGGTCAAAGGGATTCTTGCCCAGAAACCGCTGGGTATGAATTACGCCGAGGCCGTCGAAGCGGTGCGCGCCTGCGAAGCCGCGGGCATCACCCTGGCCGTCAACCAAAATATGCGCTACGACCAATCGGTGCGCGCGGGCCAGACCCTTCTGGAAAACGGCACCATCGGCGAACCGGTCCTGGCCACGATTGAAATGCGCGGCATTCCGCATTGGATGCCGTGGCAGGCGGAGCTGAACTGGGTGACGCTGCGCATCATGTCGATTCACCACCTGGATTGCTTCCGCTACTGGTTTGGGGATCCGAAGAGAATCTATTGCAGCATTCGCACCGACCCGCGCACGAAGTTCCAGCATACCGATGGAATATGCAGTTACATCCTGGAATATGCGAACGGCCTTCGTTGCGTCGGCCTTGACGACACCTGGACCGGGCCGGCCAAGGAAGGGTGCCCGGGCGACCTTTACATCAAGTGGCGGATCGAAGGTCTGAACGGCCTGGCCATTGGCGATATCGGCTGGTGCAAGGACCCTTACACAACGCCTTCGACCATTCGCTACGCCGCCAAGGGCGACCAGGAATTTCAACAGCCGCGCTGGAGCGAGAGCTGGTTTCCTGATGCTTTCATCGGCACCATGGCGCAATTGCTGATCGCTTTGGAATCGGGAACCGAACCTGCCATCAGCGGTCGTGACAATTTGAAAAGCATGGCCTTGGTCGAGGCGGCGGGCCTCAGCGCGGCGCAGTGTCGCTCCATTGGCTTGGATGAAATCGAGCGGATGAGCCGCGAGCGCATACAAGCTGAACCGGAGAAAAGGCCCGGGTTCATCGGCAGGTTATTGCTGAAGCGCTATGGCATTCCCAACCGTGAGGGCGAGAGCTTGGGCGATTTTGCGTCGCGGGAGCAACAGGTTGGCATGGCCAAGGGTGGGAACGAGAGCATGGCCAATTTTACACCCCTTGCGCAACAGGTTCTGGCTCTGGCACGGAAAGAAGCCGGTCGGCTCAATCATAACTTTGTCGGCACTGAACACGTCCTCCTGGGTCTGATCAAGCTTGACCTGGGCGTGGCCGTCAATGTCCTCCAGAAAATCGGCCTCGATTTCGAAACCGTCCGCATGGAAGTCGAGAAGCTGGTGGGGACCGGCCCCGATCAGAAGATGATCGGCAACATTCCAAACACCCCTCGCGTCAAGAGAATCTTGGCCCTTGCCGCCAAGGAAGCCCAAGCGCTCCATCACACTTACGTTGGCACCGAACACATTTTGCTGGGTCTTTTGCTCGAAGGCGACGGCGTCGCGGCCCGCGTTTTGAAAGGGCTTGGCATTACGGTTGACGACACGCGGCGGGAGATTCTTAAGGGACTGGACTCGAATCAATCCTGAATCTCGCATCGTAAGCTCATGTTTCGCATCAAGTTAAGCGAGGGAGCTGCCGATGAAATAGCGCGGCTGCGGGCCTTCGACCGCAAAATGATTGTCACCGCGGTCAAAAGCCAGCTTGTTCATCAGCCTAATTTGGAAACGCGGAACCGGAAAATCCTGCGAGGGCTTCATCCGCCCTGGAATCACCTGGACCCGGTGTGGGAACTGCGCTCAGGCGAGTATCGAGTCTTTTATGATGTGGACGAAGCTGCATCGGTGGTGAATATTCGTGCGGTGCGTCATAAACCGTCGCACCGCACAACAGAAGAAATTGTATGAAGACGTTTGACCTGGCTGAAACAACACTGGACCGATGCGTGGCGGAAGCAGGTTCTGACCGAGTGGTGTTGACGCGCGATGGGAAGCCGGTCGCGCTGGTAGTCGGAGTCGAGGGCCTGGACGAGGAACAACTGGAACTGGGCTCCAACTTCAGGTTCTGGACAATGATCGAAGAGCGGCGGCGACAAAAGACCGTCGGCTTGGAGGAACTGGAGAAGCGGTTGTCCCAGCTTCCTGAATGAGGCAATTACAGGCGGCTCACGCTAGAAAAGGTGGGCAAGCCACTCAGAGCATAATTCCGCAACAGTGGCCTGCTTTTGGTCATGCTTAGCTCATCTAACGTCTTGACGTGCTTTGCCAAAGAAAAAAGAAAAAAGTCTCACCACTTTTTGTTTGCCCTGTCATTGCAGACTGTGTTTATTCTCGGCCAACAAAGCCCGACCATAAGTCCAATTGGAACCGCAATTTATGAAGACGGCCGTCAACATCCGAGTCAATGGCACTCCGCAGCAGCACGAAGTTGAGCCACGCCTGCTGCTTGTTCACTTCCTGCGCGATCTCTGCGGGCTGACCGGAACGCATATTGGTTGCGAAACCACCCTCTGCGGCGCCTGCACCGTCCTGCTCGAGGGCAAGGCCGTCAAGTCCTGCACGATCCTGGCCGTCCAAGCCGACGGCTGTGAGGTCACTACCATCGAAGGCCTTTGCCGAAATGGCGCGCTCCACCCGGTGCAAGAAGGCTTTTGGGAATGCCACGCCCTGCAATGCGGCTATTGCACTCCCGGCATGATCCTGGCCGGGGTGGACCTGCTGCAGAACAATCCCAACCCTTCGCGAGAGGAAATCGCCCAGGCTCTGGAAGGGAACCTTTGCCGGTGCACCGGTTATTCGCATATTATTGATGCGGTTGAGTTTGCGGCGAAGAAGAATGAGCCCGGTTAAACCCATTTAACGATTTAACCCATTTAACGTCTCCCGCCCATGGTCGCACTAAAAACCAAAGGCTACTTCGGCCAGTCGCTAAAGCGTGTGGAAGACCCGCGCCTCATCAAAGGGATTGGCACCTATGTGGACGATGTGAAGCTGCCGGGACTCCTCCACGCCGTCCTCTTGCGCAGCCCCTACGCGCACGCTAGGATTCTCAGCATCCAGACGGAGGCGGCCAAAGCGCTGCCAGGGGTCATCGGGGTGTTCACAGGAGCCGACGTCAATGCCCAGTGCGGATTGATCCCATGTGCTTCGTCGATGCCGGACTTGAAAGCGCCCAAGCACACGGTCCTGGCGGGCGATCGTGTTTATTTCGTTGGTCATCCGGTGGCCGTGGTCGTCGCTACGGACCGTTATATCGCCCGCGATGTGCTGGACTTGATCGAAGTCGATTACGATCCATTGCCGGTGGTGGTGAATCCGGAGAAAGCGCTCGAAAAAGACTCTCCTCTGACCCATCCCGACCTGGGCACCAATGTGGCCTATACCTGGTCCCTGGCCAATGGCGATCTCGAAGGTGTTTTTGCCAAGGCGGACCGGATCATCCAGCAGCGGATGGTCCATCAACGGCTGACGCCAATGGCCATTGAGCCGCGCGGTTGCGTCGCCTCCTTCCACGCCGGCGAAGGGACGCT
>ERZ1292640.2119-Hain-H43-02um-R1-2119-length-16110-cov-6_pt1 | contig 16110 bp, 19 predicted proteins | sample MGYA00564404_ERZ1292640 | MGnify/ENA primary metagenome ERZ1292640 (study PRJEB36523, sample SAMEA6512636) | groundwater metagenome | collected 2019-01-08 | study: AquaDiva: Metagenomics assemblies of 32 groundwater samples
TATTTGTCCAAAGTAAGGATGGCAATATTTGGCAATAAATTTGAATGTGTTGTCGGCTTCGCAAAAATGGGCTCGAGTTTCAACTTACTTGGGCGCGAGGGATTTTTTGAAAAGCACGAAATCACTTTCAAGGAAAAAGAGAGGCGCGTGGTAATTACCGAATTGGATGTCTAATCCTTTCTCGTCTTTCATTATGTTATTGCCGCCCGTTTTCCTTTGGTTTTTGCGTAATCGCCCCAGCAGCTATTCGATTATATGCCCTCTTTGGTGCGCAATCCCAAGTATTTTGCCCCTCCGAGTGCCGGATGCAGGATGCCAAGCGAAAAGCTTATAATAAACAAATTGTTTATTATTGCATGTTTCAAAAGAAGATTACAGAACGTGTTCTGGAGGCAATCGAACACTCGCCAAAAGGCATCGCAAGTCTGGATGTATTGGCAAGCCTTAGGATATGTGGTCGGGATACCCTGAAGACGACTTTGAGCCGGCTAGGCATGACCAATAGGTTAATTCACTTAAAGCGGGGCACATATTCCGTTAATCCTTTGAGGGATGCATTCTCGTGCGCCCAGAGCACGTTCAACGGCTATTTGGGCTTCACCTCCGCGCTTTATTTGCATAAACTCATAACGGAAATCCCGTTCTCAATTACCGTAGTTACAAACCATGTATCAAAGGGTAAACTGGTCGGAGAATTCTCGTTTTTGGCGGTTGCATTGAATGAGAAGGCGGTAGGGTTCGAGAAACTTGGGGATTATGTTGTCTCTAGCCGCGCAAAGACGTTATTTGACTGCCTGTATTTGCCGAAATATTCCATTGAGCAAACTAAATTGATTGCCTCTTACAAGGAAGCAAAGCTTGGGAAAACCGAATGGAAGGATTTCGACGGATATGTGAAGAAATTCGCTGGAGGAAAGAAGGAAAAAATGCTTCTGGTTAAACGGGAAATTCTGGGTGGTTGAATGGAACTGAATCTTGAAGTCTGCAGGACCATTGCGGTGCAATACGGCCTTCCTTTGCAATATGTGATCAAGGAGTTTTACGTCTTCGATGTGCTTGGGCAGGTAACGGCCGCAACAATTGGGGAGAAAAACTTTGTCTTCAAGGGAGGAACCGCCTTGAACAAGGTCTACCTGGGGAAATTGCAACGGTTTTCGGAGGACCTGGATTTTGACTTTGAAGCAGCGGGCATTTCGGAGGTCAGGGAGAAATGCAAGAAGATAGCCGGTAAAATCGATGGCTATGAGATTGACGAATTCAGGAAAATCGGGGATACGATCCAATTTTATTGCAAATTTGAAAGCGTTCTTGGGGGAAGGGATCATGTGAGGGTCGATGTCGCCATGAAAAGGATAATTTCAGCAAAGCCGCAGATAATCAAGCCCGCGCAGTCGCTCTACACACAAAGGTCCGTTGCCGGGTTTTATGTATATTCCTTGGAGGATTTGACGGCAAGAAAGATGCATGCCTTAGGGACGCGTGCGGAAGGAAAGGATATTTACGATGTATATAACGCCCTGCCTTTGTGCGGAAGTTTGGAACGCGCAATAGGGAAAATGCTCGAATCCGAAGGAATCAAAGAAAATGCGGAAGTATTCATCAAAGATACTATCGCCAAGGTGAAGGCGCAGGATGGCAGAAAAATCCGGAATTTGGCAAACCCCTTCATACCAACAAGCAGCCGGCCAAAGGATTGGAGCCAGTTGAAAAACGACCTTGTGATGAGGTTGGAAAATTTGGTACACTGATCAAATCTGTTGCCTCATCTGACGCACCAATTCTTGGCTTTCCAACTTATTTGCTGCTGCCATTTTTCTTATATTTCAGAAAAATCACCCGTTTTCGCCGGTAGTTAAGTAATCGCCCCAGCGGCATCTTTTCCTAATGCGCACTTTTATATGCTATTGGGGAAAAACACTTAACGTCACCATTTTTGATCCGTTCATGAAGTGTTCCAAATGCCAGCTAGAAGGAGACGGCTAATAGCTTTTCATAAGATGGATCCAATTTGGCACGTGCCTATCCTCACCATTCCCAAGCGCCGCATAAGAATGATCCAGCACCTCGTGGAGAAAAGGCCACAAACGTTCGTAAGGATGTACAACAAGCTTCGCCTAGTATATATGGGGAAATATGCCAAATTGCTAACGGAGTTGAAGGGGCACAACATTCATGCCGAAAGCAATATGCGTATAGTCGCTGAAAATTCAATGGGAGGCCATACGCAACATTACCTAGTCGGGATCTCGCATACGGAACCTGCAAACTTTAAAGGGGCCAAAAAATTACTCGTGGAGAGGAGGAAGGATCTTTACGTGAGGGAAAAATATCTTAGCGCATTTCGGAAGGCAGCGGAAGGCAGTCCCAATTTGAAACTTGCCGAAATTCAGCACGAAGTTCTAAGTGGAGTTGACCTGATCGACTATTATTTGGCTAACCCTAAATCGGGGTTGAGTTGGAGCTATTAATGAAATAAATCAACTTTTTATTTAGGAAAGGCAATCGCCCTTAATTTTTTGGTATAAGCCGAAGGCTTTTTGGGAGCCTATCTTGCAATGAGTAAAGGGCATCCATGTTGCGTTCTCCAAGCCCTCTTGAAATTTCCCGGATTTGCGCAATAGATGCGACCCGTGCCATCCTTTGGGCGGCCTTAATGCCCAATTCCCCATTGCCAAGAATTGTAAGGCTATTGCCAATATATTCTGCGAAAACTGCCCGCAACACTTCGTCATTGCTTATTTTGATCCCGGGTTTAGCCATTTTCCGGATTATCAGGGATGAGGCAAGGTTGATCCCTTCCCCATGGTTGCGGACCCTTGCCTGCGCACCAAATTTTTGCACCAGCATTCCGGCAGTTTTCCTTGCTTCGAGGCTATGGTTGAATCCTTGCCAAACCAGCACATTCCCTCCCTTCCGGGCAAGGCCGCTTAATATCTCGGTTCGGATTTGATTCCTTATCCGGTTAAGGACAAGTTTTGAAGTGATTGCCTTTCGCATATATGCTATCGATTCATTGGGATGCCCCCTAAGGAAAAGGATAAGGGCCGCTTTCCCCTGTTCATCATCATCAGGCAGTTGCTTTATCCGGGCAAGGCGGGATTCCTTTAACGGCTCCAGTGCAACTATTTTATGGCCATTTTCGGCGGCATTCGCCAGGAACCTAAAGAACGGAGCCCAAAACCTCTCGGCATTGGGGTTTTTGTCATATTCCCCTGCAAGCCATCGGAGTTTTGCCGGATCACTTCGGTTGATTGCGTAATGTTCGTACATTGATAGGGGTGTTTCAATTGCAAGGGTGAGTTTCCCATGCTTCTTTTGGGCGGCTTCGAAATCCGCTTTGAGATGCACCAAATCCTGCGGCTCATTATGGTTGGAGAGGCTGAAGAAAAATGTCGGTTTGGGCCTTTCATCCATGGAATGATGTTGTTTTGTGCGTTTTAAAAAAGTGCTGCCCTGCAAGATCCATTGAAGGCCCTGATTTGGCCAAAAACCCCCAAAATGCCCAAATCCGCCAAAAGTCCGCCAAATTGCCCCGTTTCCCGTCAACTTGACCCCCTTATAAGCCTCTGCCCCCAAATATAATCTCGAAAATTTGGTGGTATAAATGAAAGGAAAAGTCAAGATGTTCAACACCGGCCGCGGTTTTGGATTCATAACTGGAGATGACGGAAAGGATGTTTACGTGCACACGACCGCAATCGAGGGCGGAGTTGCCCTTGAAATTGGGGATGCCGTTGAGTACGAAGTCGAATCAAGCGACAGGGGACTACGCGCGAAGGGAGTCAAGAAAGTCTGATTTCGCAAAATAGGCTTGGAATCTAGCCTGTGCATCGGAATGCCGGCTAGAATTTATTTTTTCAGAGCTAGTTGTAGCTTTGTGCGGGCATCATTTTTGGAAATATGCCCCATAATTTATTTCCATTGTTCTTTACTTTTTTTGCTCTTCCACCTTTTTTTTCAATTTTTGGTTTTTCCATACGGTCCATAGTTTTATGCCCATATGCCAATTTTCCTGAATTTCCATCCATTCCGCCTCTTTCTCCTAAATCTATAAAAACTGCTGTTGAGTTGCAATACCATGATCGAAGCATTAGCCCTCCTAGCATTCGTCCTATTTGCCGGCTATTTCTCCGAGCGGCTCTTTGCCAAATGGAAAATACCCGATATTTTCCCCCTGCTCTTGTTTGGCCTGCTCCTTGGACCCATTGGCCTTGCCAGCAAGATCCCTGGGCTTGAAATATTGACGCCTGCCTACCTTGCCCCCGTTGCCGCCCTTGTTGCCGTCCTTACGCTTGTCGTGATCCTTTTTGATGCGGGCGTTGGGCTTGACATATCCGAAATGATAAAGGCGGCCCCGTTTGCATTGACAGCAACGCTCATAAATTTCCTCGCAACAACAGCCGCATGCTTCCTTGCCCTTTACCTATCCGGCTGGAACTGGCTCCATGCGATCCTTGTTGCCATAATCGTTGCAGACACTGCAGAGGAGGTGGTGTTTTCCCTCATATCAAACCTGAAGCTTAAGCCCTGGGTCAAAAACCTCCTTGTTTTTGAGGGCGCATTCACAAGCACCCTGATTGGGATTTTTTCTATTGCCGTCATTGGCATAACCGGCGGCAACCTATCCTTCAAGGAGATAGGCTCGGCGTTTGTCGGGAACATCGCAATCGCACTGCTTTTAGGCGCTGTTGTATCATATTTGTGGGTGCATGCGCTGGTATCGAACCATATCCGCTCCCACCGGTACCTTCTCACACTCGGGGTTGCATTCCTCCTGTATATAGGGGTTGAAGCGCTTGCGGCAAATGGGGTCATTGCGGTTTTGATTTTTGGGATAGCCATGGGGATGACGCGCGATAAGCTGGAAAAAAGCATATTCGAGTTCCATAGGGAAGTCAATTTCACCGTCCGCTCCTTCTTTTTCGTCTACCTTGGCTTCATCATTTCATTTGACCAGCTAACAATCATAACAATCCTGACCTCCCTATTTGTTGTTGCTGCAATGGCCCTTGGCAGGCTTGCTGGCATGCAATATATCGCAAGGGAGCAATCCCCAACAAAGGCTGAATTCGTCCTTCTTGCCGGCGCGCTCCCTTCGGGGCTTGCAACAGCCGTCTTTGCAACCATCTTTTCAGCATATGGCATAATCATCCCGGGCCTTTCGGAATTCATTTTCCTCATAATCTTCGAATCGATCCTTTTGAGCATGGCCTGCACCTACTATTACGCATCGGTCAATATCATGCCTGAGCGCAGGCCCCAAATAATCAAAACAAACTGACCAAAATTTATACCCCAATCGGATGGGTATTATCATGGATGAAATCCGGACCGGTAATTGATATGGCAAAGGAACTACCAGCTGGGAAAGCGATCGTAGTGGCGATGATCTGCCTGATTTTGCTTTTCCAGCCTGCAAGCGCGGGATGCATCCCCAAAAAAGGATCGAATGGCTATCCCCTTGGCATCCAGCCAAATGTCACCAGCATAGATGTGGATTTCAATGATTTAACCCCCAGGAATTTCACCTTCAGCTTGTACATTGAATCAGAATTCGGGACGGCAATTGATCAAAGCTGCACCGTCCTGATGGCGGCAATTTCCGACTACCCTGCATTGAAGGTTTCCCTTTCGAGGAATTCCCTTGAAACCGGCGCCGCCTCAAACAACAAGCCGATAACTGTTTTCCTAATGCCAATTGAGGGGGTTGATTTTCCGGAGACGATCACAGGCTCCATAAAAATTGCCGATTCCGAAGCGGGGCTTAATTTTGTCCTTTTGCCAATTAATGTTAAATTCCTTTTTCCTAGGCCATCAATTTCCCCAACGCCAATGCCCGAACCCACGGGGATACCTTTTGAATTCAATGATACGGGTGAGGAAGGCACAAGCCCCGATGCAATTTTGCCAACTCCCTTTCCGGCAGGGGAGGAAATAAACAGGACCATCGAAGAGCTAAATTCCAGCGGGGTTGATATCGCAGGGCCTATGGAGGATTTGAATGAGGCAAAAAAGCTCCAAAAGGAAGGGCGTATGGATCAGGCAAAAATCCTCGCCAGCGCCTCATATGCGGAATTAAGGCGGCTTTATACGGAGCTAGGGATTTCCAGGAAAATCTTCAGCTGGTATTTTGCGGCGTTCATAATCCTACTTGTTGCCCTCTTTGCGCTTAGGGATTTTTACCGCATCTCCCAGATGAGGAAAAAAGATGAGGAAACGCTTAACGTAGCTGATATTTATTCCGGCAAAGGGCAAACGCTAAATGCGATAAGTGTTGAACTAAAGGAAAAAGAGGAGGTTAATTTGCAGCAACCTAATTCACCGGATAAATTGCCATAGGGAGCACTTGCCCTGCCTTGGAAAATGCCCATACTATCTGTTGCCGATATTTTTTTTACCCATTCGCCTTTTTTTGGGGCTGGAATTTATCCATCAGTGCCAGCCTCTCCTTGTTCCATTGCAGGACGATCGAATAAATGTAGGCTTGGGAATAAAGGGCCGCAAACACCTGAAGGGGATTTACAACCGCAGCTAGGAGGTTGGAAAAAATTCCAATGCCGATAATCATGTCCAATATTGAAAATATGGCCCAGGGAATAAATGTCAATAGCCAAAATACTATTCCAATGCTTAGGGAAGAGACAAATAGCCTGGCAAAAAGGCTAACCGCATATCCCCTTGTGAGTGCATACGAGGTATCAACCGCCTGCGAAGGAGTGAGTGTATCGGAGGCGAAATAAGCAAAAAGGCTTTGGGAGAGCCTGATATTCATGAAAAAACTTGCGCCCCCGTAGGCAAAAAATAGCATTACACTAATGATCATCAAAAGGGGGTTGATTAGGGGCAAGATTATCGTTAACAATAGAACAAAGAGCCATTTCTTGTCATACCACATGAAAAATGCCTTAAAGCCCGAAATGATGGCAACTAGGATTGCGCCCTTGCGTTTTTCGAGATTTGGCCATTTTGCGGCAACACCCGCCTTGTTCAATCCGTTTGCAATTACGCTGCCAATTATCAGCATTTGCACTATCCAGAATAAGACAATAATCGTGAGCATTGCCGCAAGCAAATATACCAGATAGCCAACGCTGAAATTGGGGTCGAGAGGGGATTTGAAGCTAGCCAGCATCCCAAGAAGGGGCGCAATAATTGCTGCAATGATCAATCCAAAGACCAGCAGGTATGCAAGGACGCAGAGCCCGTAGCTCTTCCAATTCTCCGAATCCTTTGTCCACTCGAATCCGAATTTGGCCGCCGCAAACGAATCCTCGAAGAAGTCTCCCATTGGAAAACACCCCTATAGCGAATAAGGCAATTATTGGAACTTTTTGTTGCCTTATTCTAATATAGCGGTCATATTTGATTGTTCCATTATTTTACTTAACCGCTATAAATAGAAATTTATTGGCGTATATTAGGGTTGTGATGGGAGGCTCTAAAAAAAAGCCATGCTGTTGCGTAGGCGGTTATTGATTCGCAAAACTAATTAGAGGGGGTGGGGCGACATACCGAAGACAAAGTCTTCGTATGTTAGTAGACCTTGCAGGTCTACGTAACGCGGTAGGGGATGCACTAGAAACCCGTAGTTTCTAGGCATGCTAAGAACCTTGGTGGTTCTGACGCAACCTAGTTCCCCCTTGGTGTCGAGTGCGACTGCCGGGATTTTCAGACACACGCATATTCGCCTCCCCAAAAAGAGGGGGTAAGGCGACACGATAGGGGGATCCGTCCCCCTTTGTGTCATTTGAACCCGGGTCCCGAGATTGGCAACCTCGTGTCCTACCAGACTGGACTACAATCGCATGAAGGCATACTTATGCAGGAAATAATTTAATATATGCTCCGAAAGGTATGATCGTCGTATTTTGCATTTACCAAATGGATGCTCCAGCGTTTTAATTCATTCCAGCAATATGGGATTGCCTACAATATCCACTTCGCAAGGAAGAATAGGGCAATTATCAGGATCATTCCGCCAAGCATCACGGCGTAATCGCCAGGTATATTTGCAAACTGATTTCCCTCCCCCGTACCCTGCGTTGCGCTAATTGATGATGAAGGCGCCCAGATGGGGGGCTGAATTGAAGCCATTAGTGAAAATTCAAATGGCTGGATGGTTTTTTTACCGGTCGTTTCAAGGCCAAATTCCCCTCTAAGCGTTTCTTCCCCCTCCAGCGGAACAAGTGAAAAAATGAACTGCCTTTCAAGGCCTGCTCCGAGTGCCACAGGCTGCGATTGGCTTTGGTGATTTTGGCTTTCCATTGAAATGCTGCCAGCCGCCTCGATGTTGCCCGTGTTTTTCACAGTCACAGCGATTTGAATACCACTCCCTGTTTTAGCACTCGAAATTCCCGTAATTTTCAATTCCTCGTTTTTTTGCACATCTCCCTCATCCGATGCGCGGATCGTGCCAGTTGCATCCTGCCCAAGGCTCTCAATTAGTACCGGGAACTTGTATTCGTAACCCGATTCGAGCTTGGGTATGATGACCTTCCATTCGACCTCCTTTTCCTCGTAGGGTTCTAGCAAAACAAGCTTGTCCTCGTTGACCAAGTTTTCCCCGGAAATTTTCACCTCCGGGGGAAGAAGGAGCGATAGGGGAACTGCCAGGCGATTGCCCTTGTTCGAAACCCTCGCCTTTATGGCTTCAATTGAGCCCTGCCCCACCTCGCTTTCCGGAAGAATCAATTGCAGGGTGAAGAGCTCCGGGAAATTTCGCACCTCATTGAATTTGACATCAAAATCCCTTGTCAGCTTCACCTTCGAAACATCGGCATTGTAGCTCCTGATCGAAATATCCTCCTTGATATCCGCCTGATCAAACCCTTCGCCGAATTTGAGGTGGGTCGCATCCAGGATGATCCCTTCATTGAAGGTTGGATCGAAGGGTATCCACTCCCCATCAATTGCCGCCTCCACAAATGCGTGGGCGCCCCAATCGGTTCCGCTGTAAACGTATGATGCCGCAAATTTGGCGGGAATGCCAATCGATCTAAGCATTGCAATGAACAGGTGCGAAAACTCATCGCATGTGCCCGCCCTTTCCGACATCACCGCATCCGAACCCTTGACGACATTGATGTAATTGCGGTCGTACTTTACATTATTGTGCACCCATTGCGCAATCGCAACCGCTTTTTCCATATCCGTTTTGTAGTTGGATGCGATCTGCGATGCCTTCTGCTTAATTTCAGGGGTTATTTTAATGTAGGCGCTTTCCTTGAGGTAATTCGAGGCATCGGTTGCCTTCGCAAAATCAAAGCCAAACTGCACCTTGAGCTCTGTTTGCATGGAAAAGCCCTGGAAATCCTTCTTTGGGTCCAAGTCGAAAACCAAAACCCCGTTCTTGAATGCATTGGTTTCGGTGTATGCGGGAATAGAAGTGGTTTCGTAGAGCCTTTGCTGTGAGGGATAATTCCCAAATTCGAAAGTCTTGATCTGGAGCTCCGAAAGTTCCTGCCCCTGCAGATCTATGTTCCAGCTAAGATTTACAGTTGCCCTAGCGTAACCAGTTTTCTTTGGCTTGATCCCCTCATCCGCAGCGAAGGCTAGGGGCAAGAGCAGTGCAAAAATGGCTAGAAGGCAAATGAGGCGGATCCCTTTCATATGGTACTTTTCGGTTCCCTGCCATTTAATTAGTTTCGTTTTTGTGTACATTCGTTTTGTTGCCGCATAGTGGGTTTTACTTCCTAAATAGTTTGCTTCCTAAATAGGTTTAGTGGGTAACTTAGGGCGCCTTCATCCTCCTAGCCATTTAATTCATCCATACTCGGCATCCTTTCCCAGCATCCCTTCTATCCTAAGCAGCCGGTTGTATTTTGCCGTGCGCTCCCCCCTTGCCGGTGCGCCGAGTTTAATTTGGCCGCATCCAAGCCCGACTGCAAGGTCCGCTATGAATGCATCCTCAGTTTCCCCCGACCTGTGGGAAACCATGACCCCCCAGCCGTTCTTGAATGCGTAATTTGCCGCAACAATACTTTCCGTAAGGGTTCCAATCTGGTTTACCTTAAGGAGAAGGCAATTTGCGCTTTTTTTAAGCACGGCGGTTTTCAGCCTTGAAATATTCGTGACTGTCAGGTCATCGGCAACAATTTGCACCTTGCCCCCAATCCGCTTTGTCAACCGTGCGAAGCTTCCAAATTCATCCTCGGAAAAGGGATCCTCTAGGGAAATGATTTTATATGTGCGGATGAGCTGCGAATAATATTCGGATAATTCCTCCGGGGCCATTTTCCTTCCATCGATTTCGTATTTCCCATTTTTGAAAAATTCGGAAGCGGCCGCATCAATTGCGAGTTTTACCTCCTTAGGATAGCCCACTTCGTCAATTGCTTTCTGTATCATTTCCAGGCCTTCATCCGTGCGCTTCAGAGGCGGGGCAAATCCGCCCTCATCCCCCACATTAACCGCGCTTTTGCCATATTTTTCCTTCAAGTCAGCCTTTAGCTTGCCATATACTTCACTTACCATCCTTGCGCCCTCATAAAAGCCCTTTGCCCCAACTGGCGCAACCATGAACTCCTGGATTTTCAAATCATTCCCTGCATGGACCCCGCCATTGATGATGTTTGAAAAAGGGACGGGCATGAGGAAAGTTTTTCCGTTGCCCCTTCCTGACATTTTTGCGATGTTTTTGAAAAGTTCCATGCCGCTGAAAAGCGCATTTGCCCTTGCCGCTGCCAGGGAAACTGCAAGGATGGCATTTGCCCCAAGCCTCCCCTTGTTTTTAGTGCCGTCCAAATCAATAAGTGCGGAATCAATTTCCTTTTGGGCTGATGCATCCATTCCGATAAGTTTTTTTGCAATTGGCCCATTGATGTTTTTTACCGCCCTCAAAACCCCCTTTCCCCCAAAGCGTTTTTCGCCATCCCGCAATTCGATTGCCTCATGGGATCCCGTGCTCGCTCCGGATGGCACAATTGCGCTTGCCATTCTCCCATCCGCGAGAGTGATTTCGCACTCCACCGTTGGGCAACCCCTCGAATCAAGCACCTCCCTTCCAATTATTTTTTTCATTTGCATATTTCGACCACTTCAATGCATGGGGTTGATCCATATTATAATTCCAATCCTCCATTCCCCAAGTTAAAATCATTCAAGAAAAGATGCTTGCGCCGATTTTTTGGCCCCCTTCAATCCAGCCCTCGAAATTTGTATATTCATTGATTAGCGCGTCCAGGAACGCCCCAAATGTGGATGGGTAGGCATATGCGAGCAATAGGAATGCGATGAAACCGGAGATTACGCCGTAATCAAACCAGCGCATCTCAAGCGGATCCTTTTCACGGAAGGGGTTTGAGCGTTTCACGCTTTCTTCCGCAATGCCCGTGATTTTCAAGAGGTGGGCAAATCTGCTATATCGCAGGAAGATGAGCGCAAATACGGTTGCGATCAGGATGTTGAATATTTTTACCGCCCCAACATACATGAAAACCGCCATTATTCCTCCGATGAAGAACACCAGGCGGTAAAAGCTTTTCATCCCTGCAATCATTGCCTTTTCGCTGGTAGTTACCATCTGCTTTGAAAGATGCCATATCTGGTTTGCCTCGTGGTCTGAAAAGCCTTCGGATAGCAGATAATACTTGCAGATGATGTAGTCCTTTCCCTGCATGCGCATTTCCTTTACGCTTTTTATGGCTTTGAGCGTTTTTTCGGAAAGGGAGTTTTTTTGCGGGACTTGCGGCGCCTCCTCCTTTGCGATAGGCGCCTTTTCAATAATCTGGGAAATTGTTGGAGCCATATATCCCATTAGATAGTTTTGCTTAATTTAAACATTCCTTTGGCACTCGAAATGACCTTGGGATTGATATTAAAAGCAATTCGCGCAAAAAAGGATTATGGAAAGCGATTTCTACGGGCAACCGCTCACGGATCTATATCGTTTTAAGAGCCCCCGCGAAAAGCTCCTCTCGCAACTTGTGATCAATTCGCATTTAAAGCCCCTGAAAAAGGAGATGTTTGGCCCAACACCCCCAAACATTTTTGTGGGAAGGGTTGGGTACCCTTCAGTTTACGTGGGCCCACTTGTTGGCGCGGATGAGGGCATTGATGCGGCGCTTTATGATAATCCAAGGGGCTGGTATGGCCTTCCAATTGAAGAAATTGTGAAATTCCGATCATCGCTAGTGCGCGGAAAAAAACTCGAGCATGTGAAAAAAAGCCGGGAGCTTCTTGATTTGCAGGATAGCGTGCTCTCGCAAAAAGCCGTGGACATGGAGGTGAATTTCAAAAAGCCCCCTTCCATGGGCGTGTATTTCCATTCCACTTTCCAGCCCATGGGCCCAACTGCCGAATATGTGAATTTGCGCCTGGTAGGCAATCCCCAAATCCCAAGGAAGGTCGATTCCGTTATTTCCGAGGGGCTAAAGGCGCGGGAGGGCTTTGAGGAATTGATGCGCCATAAATTCGATGTCTACTACCTCCAAAAGCTGCTCTCTGCAGGGCTGCTTGGCGAAACTCAAAAGAAAAAGCTTGTGCCGACAAGATGGAGCATTACTGCTGCGGATAAAATCGCAGCCGATATTTTCATCGAACAAGTGCGCACTCTCAAATCCGTAAATGAAATCCAGCTCTACACAAACACCTATCTGGCAAACCATTTCGAAATCCTTTTGCTTCCCGGCAACTGGGAATTCGAGCAGTTCGAGAATTGGGAGGGGGGCATTAGCTGCAACAAAACAAAGGAATGGTTTTTGGAACATGAATATGAGCCATTCGAGGGACGGAGTGATTATGCAAAAAGCGAGGGCGGGGGCTACTATGCCGGAAGGCTTTCGGTTGCGGAATATCTTGCATCATCCCTCAAAAGGCAGGCGCGCGCTGTTGTGATCCGCGAAATCCACAAGGAATACGATGTGCCTGTTGGGGTTTGGGAAATTAGGGAAAATGTAAGGCACGCCCTTGCCAAAGAGCCAGTGAAATGCGCATCCCTTGAGGAGGCAAAATCGCTCCTTTGCACTCGCCTTAGGAATCCGCCGGAACTGTACTTTCAAAAGAGCAGGATTTTGCCGCAAAGGAAGCTTGTTGATTTTTGAAGCTTTGAGGAAGGTTTATATTATATAAGGTTAATTAATATTAATTAAGGTGATATGCGTGGCAATTAAAACATTCAACATTGCGGAAAATGTCTACGAGCAGTTTTCTGCATTCTGCAAAGAAAGGGGCCTAAGCATGAGCAGGCAGGTGCAATTTTTCATGGAAAATTTCATTGAGAATGAACCCGAAGCAAGGGTTGATTATTTGGCAAAATTGGAAGAGATACGTAAGGGGAAATTCATTAAAGTTAGAAGTTTCGCCTCGCGCTACGGGCTGGATAAATGAAATATTCCCTTGTTATCGGTGATAAGGCCGATCGCATATTCAAAAAGATGGAGAAGAAGGACCGCCAAAGACTCAAGATGGTAAACAGAAAAGTAGACGAAATACTACAAAACCCAATCCATTACAAGCCCCTTCGCGGCGATCTACATGGCGCTAGACGAGTTCACATTGATAGGTCATTTGTATTGATATTTGAGGTTGACGAAAAAAATCAGATCGTAAAGCTGCTAGATTTCGACCATCATGATGATATCTATTAATGCATAGCGTTGGGTCAATTCTTCAAACCCCATTTCTGGCAATTTGTGCATCTTGCCGCAAAGGAAGCTTGTTGATTTTTAGTTGCGTTTCCAAAGAGGTGAAACCCTTAAAAATCTCTGTTGAGTGGTAATTGCGGGAATATTTCCATGAGAGGACTTTTTCTTTTGGGATTGCTAATTTTGCTTGCTATGCCTATTGCCAATGCCGCTGACAACGTTGGCCATGTCCTCGTAGTACAGCCCATCCAAAAGCAGATTTTTGAAGGCGAAGTGCTTGATCTTGGGCTAGTTGGGCCCGGCCAAAAAGTCGAGCTTGAAATTTCAAGGAGCTCGAATATTTACGATTTCCGGAATGTGGAGGAGGTTTGGGATAGGCTCAAGATCGACGACAATACGCTTCCGGATTTCTGGCGATCCGAATATTCACTTCGCTATGAGGCAAACCCCAAGGCGTTTGTTATTGTCGATTCCGATGCGCCCGATGGCGAGTATGAGTTTTCCCTGCATACCGAGCGCGACTACGGCGATGCCTCGAAAAATCCTGTAAGGTTCATGGCAAAAATACTGGTAAGGCGGGATGTTCTTGATTTGCAGGTTCTAAGCAAAAATGTCAATGGGGGCGTTGAACAGCCATCCGAATTCACCATAAAGCTTGTAAACATGGGCAGCGCAAACGATGCTTTTGAGCTGGAAGTTGTTTCCGGCCTGCCAAATGAATGGCGCTTCAAAAAGCAGGTCTTCATTCCACACAATTCCGAAAAAATCATTCCTTATGAGCTTGTGGCAAAAGAGCAGATTGATGAGCAGATAGTTTTCAAGGCAACTTCGCTTTCATCGACTTCAATAACCGATTCCGATTCTGGCTCATTATCGACTAGGAGCAGCCTTTTGCAGGATATGAAATCCGTGGGCAACGGCGTCCTGCTGTTCCCAAACATCGAGATGGCAGTCTATTACCTGATGGGATTTGTTGCGAGCAACTTTTTCTGAAATTATTTAACCGCTTTTAGCACATCTACTAGTTTAGCATCCGTCTTGAAGCTTGTCGGGGAATAGTGCGTTGGCGATGTGCGCATCCCTTTTTTTTCCAAAAGCGCCATGATTTTCGCTGTCTTCTTTGCCCTCACAGTTAGTTTTTTTGCAATCGTGTGTATGTCAAAGAACGAGGGTCCAAAATCGTTTTCGGAATTGAGCAATTCGAGCATTTTGGCAATTTCTTGCTTCTCCCCAAAATCAGCATTTCCGTTTCCCTTCCCCTCAAATCCCGATTTTCCGTTTTCTTTTTGCATTTTTCCGATCATTTCCCCATCCTGCATTTTGCCAATCCATAATTCCCCTGCAAAATCATAGCTTTCGCCGCAATTTGGGCATTTTTCCTTTGTGCGCTTTCCAGTTTCCCGGTTAAGGCATTTATGGCAGTGCATGATGAAGCCCAAATTGGGGATGATTTCATCCGCTTTTGCTGCGGATTTTTCGGCAAGCACAATGCACTTGATTGCATGCCCCTTGAAAAATGAAAGCATTGGGTGGCAGCCAAAATCCTGCATCATCAAATCACGGGCTGTCCTTCCAAGCAAAATTCTAAGTGCAACCTCATGCGCATACTCGCACCTTAAGGGTTTGGAATCGTAGTGCTTGATGCATGGCCGTTGGTTTGCGCCTGCAAGATTAGCCAGATCGGTTGCCGTAATTGATAGGATTGCCTTTTTCCTAAGTTTGCGGATGGCATTCTGGAGGAAAAATACCGGAGAGCCGAAAGGGTCGATTTCGATGAAATCAAAATAAGTTGCCGTTGTAAGGAGGAATTTGTTCAAATCCATTTCCGCAACATGTGCGTTTTTCAATTTGTTCAGTTTGATGTTTTTTTTCAATACCTTCAAGGCATCCGGGTTTGCATCAACGAAATGGACCGCTTTTACCTTGTTTTCCATTGCATACCGAATGCCCCTTGAGCCAAGGGAGCTAAGGCCGTCAAGGACGGTGAAATCCTCCTCAAATAGGTCCCTGCAGCTCCTCATTGCAAGCGATGAGATGCTCCGGTTGAACCTCATTGCCGGATTATAGAAGACCGGAAGGTGGAAGGCATCGTTGAAGGATTCCTTTGGGACCATAAGCTTTGCTTTGCCTTCGGTGATTTGGATTAGTTCCATTGCCTTCATGGTAGCTTTCTGCCTGCGAACCTTTAAATATCTTTTTAGTACTAAAATAGTATCAGAAAAGTTATGGAATTTGATTTGCATAACGCGGAAATAATCCTGACAAAGAGCGCTTCACGTGATGCGGTTGCGAGGCTTGGCGATGCGGACGGTACTCTCGCAAGGGCTTTGCTGAAATCAGGCAAACTCATCAAAAGGCCGGGCAAGGACGGTGAAATTGGAATCGTGAACCACAGGAAGGAGAGGAAAGTGAGGTTGGTTTTTACGGTACGCAGGGGCATTATCTATATTGTATCCGTCGATACGGGTGGAAAATATGAATAGGCTGTTGTATTGCACAATATGCAAAAAGGATAGGAAAATGGGGG
>ERZ1292640.2120-Hain-H43-02um-R1-2120-length-16109-cov-5_pt1 | contig 16109 bp, 17 predicted proteins | sample MGYA00564404_ERZ1292640 | MGnify/ENA primary metagenome ERZ1292640 (study PRJEB36523, sample SAMEA6512636) | groundwater metagenome | collected 2019-01-08 | study: AquaDiva: Metagenomics assemblies of 32 groundwater samples
TTGGAAGAGTATTTAAAAAACGCGCCTTCAGAATACAAAGCGAGAAAGATAAATTAAAACCTCACCTCTCCTGCCTCACGGCATTCCTCCCCTCTCCAGTTTACTGGAGAGGGGTTGGGGGTGAGGTCATTCAAACTTACTTTTCTAGATTTTTCTCTTGAGTACTTTCTTCACCGCTTCTTTAATGGAATTTTTGCCCATTCCATAGTGCTCAATCAGCTCGTCGGGCGTGCCGGATTGTCCGAAGAGATCATGCACGCCGACAAATTCCATCGGCGCCGGAAAATTTTGCGCGAGCAATTCCGCCACCGCGCTACCCATCCCTCCGGCAATCTGATGTTCTTCAACAGTCACCAGAGCGCGTGTTTCTTCGGCTAACTCCAAAATAGTTTTTGCGTCCAACGGCTTGATTGTCGTCAAATTTATTACTTTGGTTTTTATTCCTTCACTCTCCAATTCTTTTGCCGCCAAAAGCGCCCGATGCACCAGCCCGCCGGTCGCGATAATTCCCGCTTGCGCGGGCCCCGTCTCCGGCATCCAAAAAATTTCAGCCTTGCCGATATTGAAAGGAGTTTCTTCGGTCGTAATGATCGGCGTCTTTTCGCGAACCAGACGCAAATAGGCCGGTTTGGAACTTTTTGCCAGGGCCAGAGTCGCTTTTTTCGCTTCCACGGAATCGCAAGGATTAAGCACGTCCATATTGGGAAGCATGCGGGTCAACCCGATATCTTCCAGAGCTTGATGGGTTCCGCCGTCGGGGCCCACCGAAATACCGGAATGCGAGCCCACCACAATCACTTTCCGGTCATTATAATTTATTGTCGTCCTGATTTGCTCCCAATTCCGGCCCGGAGAAAACATCGCATAAGACGAACAAAAAGGAATTTTCCCCATCGCCGCCATCCCGGATGCCACCGTTGCCAAATTCTGTTCCGCCACTCCAACCTGCACAAATCTTTCCGGAAACTTTTCCGCGAAAAAATGCATCTGAGTGCTCTCGTTCAAGTCCGCGCAAAGACCCACCACCTTCGGGTCTATTTCCCCGGCGGCCAGCAATCCTTGTCCGAAACCTTTTCGGATCGGCACTTGTTCCACATCTTGATCAAATATTTTTGGATTTAATTTTAATTTTGGATTTAACATTTTTGATTTCCTCGCTAATGCCTAACGACCGGCGCCAATTTTTAATTCGTCGAGCGCCTTTTCCGCTTCTTCTTTATTGGGCGGTTTCCCGTGCCATTTATAATTTTTTTCCATAAAGGAAACTCCTTTCCCGGGTATGGTATGCGCGATGATAACCGTCGGTTTCTCATATATTGCCTGCGCCTCTTCTACTGCTTCATTCAAGGCCCGGAAATCATGGCCGGTTGTTTCTATGACATGCCAGTTAAAAGACAGCCATTTGCTTTTGAGCGGTTCAAGCGGCATCACTTCCTCGGTGTCTCCTTCAATCTGAATATTGTTCCGGTCAATCACGGCAATGACATTTCCCAATTTATGTTTGCCGGCCAGCATCATCGCTTCCCAAATATTTCCTTCATTCAGCTCTCCGTCGGACATAAAACAATAAATAAATCTTTGCTGCTCTTTTTTGTCCCCGCCTGCATCAGCTATGCCTGAAGCATTGCGGGCAGGAATTTTATCGGCCAGCGCCATTCCTACTGCCTGGGAAAGTCCGGAGCCGAGGGGTCCGGAAGAGGTATCCAGCCAGGGCATATATTCGCGGTGCGGGTGACCTTGAAGCCGAGTGCCGAATTTTCGCAGGGTTTTTAATTCTTCAACCGGGAAATATCCGGCATGCGCCATCGCCGCGTAAAGCACCGGACAGATGTGTCCATTGGACAGCACCACTCTGTCCCGCTCTTCCCAAAACGGATCCTTCGGATTATGTTTTAAAATATGGAAATAAAAAAGGGTAAAAATATCCGCCATTCCGAGCGGTCCGGCGGTATGCCCGCTCTTGGCCTCAAGCAGCATTTTAATAATGCTCCGGCGAATGTCGTTCGCTTTTTTTTGTAATTCTAAAATTTTTTGTTCAGTTAAAAGCATCATTCTTAATTATACCCCATAGTAAAATATTTACAAAATGATAATTATGAAAGGGATCTTTATGAAGCCTATAAAATAATGCGTGGTTATGGCGCTTCAGATAGAGATCTTTTTAGGTGAAGTTGTTAGGCCTTGCCTAATAATTGTCTATTTTATACAATGTAAATATGTCCATAAGAAAAATAGCATTTGTGCCAGGTGAGTATTACCATATTTACAACAGAGGAAATAGCAAACAGAAAATTTTTCTTTCAAAAAAGGATTACGAAAGATTCATGGCTCTGCTTTATTGCGCGAACACCACCGAGAGTTTCAACTTCTTTAATCTGCAAAAGAGAGATAGTGTTTTCTCTGGAAATATAGAAACTCCACTAGTGGGCATTGGAGCGTACGGTTTGATGCCGAACCATTTTCACATCCTTATAAATCCCCTGTCAGAAGAAGGATTGAGCAAATTCATGCAGAAATTATCAACAGCCTACTCCATGTATTTTAATGAAAAATATAAAAGAACAGGCAGCCTTTTTGAAGGAAAATTCAAAGCGCAGCACATGAAAGACGATAAACAGTTAAAATACAATTTTTCCTATATCCATTTGAATCCTGTAAAACTAATAGATAGTAAGTGGAAAGAGAATGGTTTAAAAAATTTGAAAGATACGTTAAAATATCTTCACTCGTATCTCTATTCCAGCTTTTTGGATTATGTGGGGAAAGATCGTCCGGAAAAAGTTATTTTGAGGCCATCCGACTTTCCAAAATACTTTAGTTCTAAAAAAGGTTGGGAAACGGAAATCATTGAGTGGCTTAATTATGAAAACTAGTTGTAGTTGTGAGGCAAGGCCTAACAATTTTTATAAATTTTGGAATCTTTCTACCAGTCTTATCTTATCATAAGAATTAAAAAGAACCGAACCGGTGATTAATTTTGTCGCTCCCGCTTTCACCAATTTCGGGGCTGTTTCTTCATTTACCCCGATGTCAACTTCAATCGGCAAGTCCGGATATTTCTCTCTTAATAATTTAATTCTATCATACACTTTTTCATCCAAGGAAACTCCTCCATAGCCGATTTTATCGTTTCCCATGCATTGCACAAAATCAACGCAGGATATTAAGGGTAAAACATTTTCGAAAGGCTGGCTTGGTTTAAAGGCAATTCCAATCTGGATATTATCTCTGATATATAAATCTATACCTTCTAAAAAGTTTCGAAAATCTTCCAGGCTTTTCATCGCTTCCAGATGAAAGATTATTCTTTTCGGTCCAAGCTTCAGATAAGTATCAAAATTTTCCACCGCCTCGGCCACCATCAAGTCAAGCTCGAAATCAAATTCGTCCCAAAAAGGCAGGCCTTGTTCTTCCCGCATTATTTTCTGGAAATTATAATCGTCAAAACCATCGGAGAAAAATGGCCAAGTCTTGGAAGGAACAAAAATTCCATCACAAAAATCAATCTGGATGGTGGAAACAATGCCGCGTAATGCTCCAATTTTATTTTTCAACTCCTCGTAAGTTTTAAAAGGCAAAACCGAGGCGATTACTTCAATCATGGTTTTATATTTTTATTCTATATTTAATTTCTCTTTTTGTTTTTTAATTTCGCCAATCAGTATATCATGAAAAACTCCGTTGGAAGCAACACAGGAATGCTCTTTAAAATTCCAGGGTTTTCCTTCGGCGTTGGTGATTTTTCCTCCCGCTTCTTCCACCAGAAGCAGTCCGGCCGCAAAATCATAAGCGCTCAATCCGAATTTAATATCCGCTTCGGTACTGCCGCGCGCCACCAGAGCAAGTTCCAAAGCGGTGCAACCAAAATCTCGGACCGAAGAAATCACCCGATCCGGCAAATCATGCAGTAAATTTCTGCGCAACTGCAAATATATGGAGTCCCGGCCCGAGGCTACCGTTACAATACACTTATCCGGCCTTTCTTTGGAAACATGAATTTTTTTGTCATTAAAATAAGCTCCTTTCCCCTTTTCCGCATAGAAAAGCGCCCGAGTCATTGGGTTAAAAACAACCCCGACTAATATCTCCTCTCCGCGCAGAAGAGCAATGGACACGGCAAAAAAGGGAATTCCATGGGCAAAGTTTCTGGACCCGTCTATCGGATCCACATACCAAGTGTAAGGTCCCGAACTTTTTACGGCCTCAGTTTCCTCGCCGATAAAAGAGTGCGCTGGAAAATGTTTTAAAACAATTTCCTTGATAACTTCTTCCGATTCGGCGTCGGCGACCGTAATCATGCTTTTGTCGTCTTTCACGCCTCTAATGATTTCTGTTTCTTGATGTTTCTCTAAAATTTTTCCGGCTTCCCGGGCCGCCTTGATTGCTACTTTTAATTCCGGTGATTTATTTTCCATAAATTAATAATCGAGTTTTTTTATTCGTCTAATATGCCTCAGATCATCGGAAAATTCTGTTTCCAGAAATATTCTAACCGCTTCTTTGGCTTCTTCGAAACTGATAAAACGCATCCCCAAAGAAAGAACATTGGCATTATTGTGCATACGAGTGGAAGCAATCATATTCAAAACATGACCAGAAGCATCAGTTTGATTTTTCGGTGGTTTGCCATAAAAAAGCCCGGCTCTAACACCCGAAACTCTGTTCGCACACATGGCTTCACCCTGACCTGATGCGCCCAGTATTATGCCCCTGCTATCTTTATCTTGAGAGACCGCTTCAGCTACCGGCTTTATGTAGTCCGGATAATCATCATTAATATCAAAAGAAGTCGGACCTTTATCTATTACCTCATGCCCAAGATCTATTAAAAACGATTTTAATTTCTCTTTTGTTTCGTAGCCAGCATGATCTGTACCAATATAAATCTTCATAAAAACATAATATCATATTTAATTTTTTTAGTATATAATTTCAAAATGACTACTGAAAACAACAAGAACGATATTGTCCTTATCAGCCCGCATGAACTGATAGCCCACGAAAAGGTTAAAATCCGCCATGCTTTATATATACTATTGAAAATGATTTTTTCGGGTCGCTTCAAGACGCCCTTGCTGATTGATGCAAAAACCAAAACGATTCTGGATGGACATCATCGATGTTATGCTGCTAATAGACTGGGCTTGAAACACATCCCATGCTATCTAGTAAATTATCTGAATGATCAATCAATCAAAGTGCATGCCAGACGATCCGATACTCCCGTAGATAAGAAAAAAGTCATAGAAATGTCTTTAAGTCCAAAAGTATTTCCCCACAAGACAACTAAACACGAATATGAAATTCCGAAATTTGACTCATTGCCACTTAATGATTTATGGAAACAAAATTAACTAATGCATAATGCGAAAGACAACCTACGCGACTTGATTGGAGATACCCCGATGTTAGAGGTAAAAAATGCAAGGCCTGATTGGAAAATATATTTAAAGTTAGAGTATTTTAACCCTGGCGGAAGTTTCAAAGACCGTACCGCTAAAGCTTTGATAGAGGCAGCGGAAAAATCCGGAAAATTAAAAAAAGGGATGACTATTTATGAATCTTCCTCGGGCAATACTGCCAGAGCTTTAGCTATGCTTTCCGCAGAGAGAGGGTATAAATTTGTGGCAGTCGTTGATAATCACGCTCCGGTCGGTCCGCTTAATTCCATTTTAGCTTACGGAAGCAAGCTTTATTTTTGCACTGAAAAGGAAAACGCTAAGGGTGGCCATTTAGTGGACGTTCGTCGTTATACAGCGAAAAAATTAGCCGAAGAAAATAACGGCATCAATCTGGACCAATACGACAACCCGGAAAATCCTCTCGGTTTTTATAAAACTTTGGGAAAAGAAATTCTCAACCAAATACCTAACGTTAATTATCTGGTGGGAACTATCGGCACAGGCAGTTCCCTCTCCGGAACAGGCAAATATCTTAAGGAAAATAGTAAAGTAAAAGTAATTGCTCTCGAGCCCGAAGGTTCCAGCCATTTCGCTCCTGTCGGCCATGGGTATTTTATATCCGGCCCCGGATACCCTGCCGGAGCTGTTTTGCCTAAAAATGTCGACCCTTCGATTTTTAGCCTGCACGATTATGTGTCTGATACTGAAGCTTTCAACACTATGCGATTTTTTGCCCGCAAAAAGGGATTGCTGGTGGGAGACTCAAGCGGTATGGTGCTCTATTATGCCATGAAATTTATTAAAAATAGCCCGCCAAATTCTGAAAATAAAACAATGGTTCTCTTGATAGGAGACAGCGGGGAAAGTTATTTAACTTACGCTTTCTCGGATACTTGGATGAAAGAGAATGAGCTTCTCGACGACACAATCGCCGAGAAACTCTCTTCGTTTTATATTTAGTTTATTCTTTATTTTATCGTCTTCCCTGTCTTAATAACATGGTCTATCAGCATATAAGTATATCCCATTTCGTTGTCATACCAGCCGAGGACTTTGACCAAGTTTCCGCCGACCACCCGGGTCATTTTCAAATCGGCGATACATCCGTAATGGCTTCCTAAAATGTCGGAAGAGACCAACTCTTCTTCGGTAATGGCAAAAATGTTTGCCCAGTGAGAATCGAGAGCGGCTTTTTTAAGAATTTGATTGACTTCCTCTGCGGTAGTATTTCTTTTGGAGATAAAAGTAATATCGGCGATTGATCCGGCAATGACGGGAACCCGAACCGCAATCCCGTCAAAGAGTCCGGTGAGTTTTGGAAAAGCTTTGGTGACGGCAATAGCCGCTCCGGTTGAAGACGGTATCATATTATGCGCGCCGGCTCGGCCTCCACGAAAATCTTTTTTACTGGGACTATCCACGGTCGGTTGAGTATTAGTGATGGCATGAGTAGTGTTCAAAATTGCTTTTTCGATTCCCAAGGCCTCATCCAAAATCGCAATCAGAGGCGAAATGGCATTAGTGGTGCAAGACGCGTTGGAAGTAATATCGCAGGTGCCGAACTTTTCTTCGTTCACGCCGAGCAAAATCGTTGCTCCCAATGTCCCCTCTCCTTCGCCTTTGGCGGGCGCAGAAAGCACAACTTTTTTTGCACCGGCATCAAGATGCATTTTTGCTTTGTCATAATTATTGAAAAATCCGGTTGACTCCACCACTACATCCACTTCCAGCTCTTTCCAAGGAAGTTTATCGGGCTCTTTCTCGGCTAAAAATTTAATCGGCTTGCCATCAATAACCAGATTATTCTCTTCGACTTTTATATCATGATTCCACTTTCCATAGACCGTGTCGTATTTGAGCAAATAGGCCATATTGGCAATGTCACCCAAATCATTGACCGCTACGACTTCAATTTCCGGCCTTTCCCAGGCAACTTTTATAAAGGCCCGGCCGATTCTCCCGAAACCGTTAATGCCAACTTTTATTCTTTTCATAATTTTTTTTAATAAATTTTAATATAAAGATATTATACCAAAATAAAGAAAAAGTGTATAATCATAAAAATGGAAAAAAATACGGAAACAACATTCATTCATCTTCACACCCATAGTCATTATTCCCTTTTAGACGGGCTTTCGAAGCTGGAAGATTTGATTGACCTGGCCAAAAAATTCAAAATGCCGGCTCTGGCCATTACCGACCACGGCAATATGTACGGGGCGATTGAATTTTACAAATTGGCGAAAAAAGTCGGCATTAAACCGATTATCGGAGTGGAAGCCTACATGACGGCCGGCTCGCGCCTGGACAAAACGATCGAAGCCGGAGGCACTAAGCGTTATTACCATCTCACTTTGCTGGCAAAAAATCTGGAAGGTTATAAAAATTTAATCAAGCTCGTCACTCTGGCCAACTTGGAAGGATATTATTACAAACCCAGAATGGACAAAGAAATTCTGCGAAAATATGGAAATGGAATTATCGCTCTTTCCGGATGCTTGGGCGGAGAACTTTCGCAAAGTGTCATGAAAGACGACTTAGGGCAAGCAGAAAAAATAATCAAGGAGTATCAAGACATCTTCGGTCCGGAAAATTATTTTATAGAAATCCAATGCCACCCCTCGGTGGAAAATGATCAGAAAGTACGCGAATCATTAATCGCGCTTGCCAAAAAACACGACATTCCGGTGGTAGCTACTCAAGATTCGCATTATCCATGCACAGACGATCACGACGCGCACCATACCTTGCTTCAAATAAATACCCAGGGCGATGCGAAAGACGGCGCCAAGTTTGAATTCTCGGACGACGACTTTTCTTTTATGAGTGCTGAAAAAGCCTTGGAAGTATTCAAAGATATTCCGGAAGCAGTCACGAATACAATGAAAATTGCCGAAATGTGCAATCTAGAATTGGAACTCGGGAAATGGGTTTTTCCGGATTTTAAAATTGAAGCTGGCAAAACGTATGCCGAAAAATTGCGAGAATTGACTTACGCCGGATTCGAACGGCTGGAACTGAAAGAAACACCGGCCTTAAAGGAGCGGGTAGAATATGAATTAAAAATTATTTCGGACAAAGGCTATGAACCATATTTCCTAGTGGTGGGAGATCTTCTGCGTCATGCAAAAGAAAATGGAATCTTAACGACGATTAGAGGATCGGTCGCGGGCTCAATGGTCACTTATCTTCTCGGCATCACCAATGTCGATCCGATCGCCTACAAACTCCCCTTTGAAAGATTTTTACACTCTCGCCGGCCTTCCGCGCCGGATATCGATATGGATTTCGCCGACAATCGGCGGGATGAAATGATCGAATACGCGAAGAAAAAATACGGCGAAGATAAAGTCGCCCAAATCGGAACTTTCGGCACCATGATGGCGCGCGGTTCGGTACGCGATGTTGCTCGCGCGCTCGGATATGATTATGCGATTGGAGACCGACTTTCAAAAATGATTCCACTCGGTGCGCAAGGTATGCCGATGACCATAGATCATGCAATGGAAATTACACCAGAATTCGCCGAAGCATATAAAAAAGAAAAAGATACAAAAAAAATAATTGATCTGGCTGAAAAACTGGAAGGGTGCGTCCGGCATATTTCAGTACATGCCGCCGGAGTCGTTATTTCCCCGTTCCCGCTTACTGAATATGTTCCACTCCAATACGATCCCAAGGGCGGAGATAAAAATGAAGGAAAAATAATCACCCAGTATGATATGTATAGTATCGAAGAAGCGGGTTTATTGAAATTTGATTTTCTGGGAATTAGAAACTTGGCAATTTTGGCCGACGCGGTGGCTTTGGTAAAAAAATTTTACAATGTCGAGATCGACATAGAACGCATTCCGCTTGACGACAAAAAAACTTTTGCTCTCTTGGCCAGCGGTCAGACTGAAGGACTTTTCCAATTAAACGGCGCCGGTATGACCAGATATTTGAAAGAATTAAAGCCCACTTCCATTCACGACATTAATGCGATGGTGGCGCTTTATCGTCCGGGACCGATGGAAATAATTCCGGAATATATAAAACGCAAACATAATCCGCAGCTTGTGAAGTATCTAGACCCGCGAATGAAAAAATTCTTGGGCGAATCATACGGGCTGATTGTTTACCAAGATGATCTTCTGTTTTGCGCGCTGGAACTGGCAGGCTACAACTGGGAAGAAGTGGACAAATTTCGCTATGCTGTCGGTAAAAAAATTCCAAAAGAAATGGCCGCGCAATATGAAAAATTCACTCAGGGCGTAGTCGCAAACGGACAGACTCCGGAATTCGCGGAAAAACTTTGGAAGCTCTTTGAGCCCTTCCAGGCTTATGGTTTCAACAAAGCGCATGCCGCCTCTTACGGCAAAGTGGCTTACCAGACAGCCTATATGAAAGCGCATTATCCGGTGGAATATATGACAGCGATCTTGACGGCTGAATCCGGCGATGTGGAAAAAATTTCCGAAATAATCGAAGAATGCAAAAATATGAAAATTCCGGTTCTGCCTCCCCATATCAACGAAAGTTTCGGAGGGTTCACTTGTCTGTCGGAAAAACAGGGATTGAATATAGATCCGGAAAACAAAAGCAAAAAAATCAGATTCGGATTTTATACCATCAAAAATCTGGGCACGGATATTTCCGATGCCATTATAAATGAACGAAAGAATCCGCCATCCGGCGGAGGGAAATTCAAATCAATCTCGGATTTTTTAAATAGAATCAAGCATAAAAATTTAAATAAAAAATCGATGGAAGCCCTGATCAAGTCGGGTTGTATGGACGACTGGAGCGATCGCGGAATTCTTTTGGCAAATTTAGAGGCAATGCTTGAATACAATCATGAAACATCCAAGCAAAATGAGAATCAAGCTTCTCTTTTTGGCGAAAGTTCGGAAATAAAAGCTTCGGAATTCAAATTACAAAATGCCTCTCCGGCCACTCAAGCGGAAAAATTGCTTTGGGAAAAAGAACTGCTGGGACTTTATATTTCCGGCCATCCGCTGGACCGCCTGCGCGATAAATTAAAGAGCCGAAATATCAACATTAAAAAAATAAAAGAAGATAAGGAAAATAATCTGGGCAACGGCATACCGATCACGATCGCCGGAATAATAGAAACAGTCCGAGTAGTGGTAACAAAAAATGATGAACGGATGGCTTTTTTAAAAATTGCGGATTTGACCGGTTCTATTGAGGCCGTCTGTTTTCCTTCCATCTTCAAAGCATCCGTCGATATTCTTGTTCCCGAAAAATGCATCGCCTTTTTCGGCAAGGTCTCCAACCGCAACGGCGACAAAAGCATCATCATCGAAGCCGTCAAAGAAATCTAATATATGTTTACTGAATTCACGGCCGTTGAGATAGTAAACAAATAAGTTATACACTATTAATTATAAAGCGACATCGCTTTTTCTTTGCTTTCAGAGAAAATCATTTCCATGGCTTCGGCGACTTTTTTGGAAAGTTTTTTGAGGGTTTCCAGTTCCGGTTTTTTAAATTCACCTAAAATAAATTTAATAACTTCTTTTTCGCCATGCGGTTTTTTTAGTTTGCCTGATGGAGTGGCTGGAGAAATGCCGATGCGAATACGCAAAAATTCTTGGGACTTTAGCGCCTTGATAATAGATTGCAAGCCATTATGTCCTCCGGAAGACCGGTTGAAAGAAATTTTCATTTTTCCCAAAGGCAAATCAATGTCGTCATAGATAACAATTAAATTTTTAAGGGCTTTCTTGCCCGCCATAGCTTTAGCGACGGCGGGACCCGAATTATTCATAAAATTGTCCGGGGTGAGAAATTTTATTTTCTTACCTTCAAACTTTTTTTCAATCAAGCCAACGACAATACGCCCAGTATTGTGCCTGGTGTTTTCATATTCTTTTCCCGGATTTCCTAAACCAACGACTAATTTCATTCTTTTAATATAAAACAAATTCTTGCATAATGTCAAGGATTTTTTGTGTTATATTATGACAATGGAACAAATAAAAACAAAGATGCAGTCGTTTTGGGAACTGGTGCGCTTTGCATTTGTCGCATTGGTTATCGTTATCCCTATACGTTTTTTTGTAATTCAGCCATTCATTGTCTCAGGCTCTTCAATGGTGCCAACCTTTGAAAATAATGATTATCTGATTATCGATAAAATATCTTACGAATTAGGCAACCAAAAAAGAGATGACGTGGTTGTTTTCCGGTATCCGAACGACCCGACAAAATTTTTTATTAAGAGAATTATCGGTCTTCCGGGGGAAACAATAGATATAAAGGGTAGCGAAGTAACCATAACAAACGAAGATCATCCTGAAGGTTTTAAGTTGGACCAGCCTTTTGTAAAAAATCTTGCAAATAACGACACCCATCTTGAATTAAAGAACGATGAATATTTTGTTATGGGTGACAACAGAAATGCTAGTTCTGATTCAAGATATTGGGGAGCGGTAAAAAAAGATCTTCTAATAGGAAGAGCCTTATTGCGTTTACGTTTCTGGCCGATAAATAACTTAGTCGATGTATTACCGGGCAATTATACACGAGAAAAAAAATAAAATGAAAAAAACAGCGCACGTAAATAAAAATAAAATGGCAGATGTCTCATCCCCCAAAGGAATGCGGGATTTGATGAATGAAGAATATTATTCTTTTCAGGGGTTTTTTGAAAAAGCGCAGGAAGTAGCCGTGTATTACGGTTTCAAGCCGATCGAAACTCCGATTTTGGAACACGAAAAAACATTCACCGGAATCGGAGAAGGCACGGATATCTTGGATAAAGAAATGTATACGCTGAAAACAAAAGGCGGGGATCATTTGGCGCTCCGTCCGGAGCATACCGGGGCCTTGATGCGCGCTTATATTGAACATGGAATGCAAAACATGCCTCAGCCGGTAATGTTTTATCAATACGGACCGTCTTTCAGGCATGACAAACCCCAGCGCGGACGCTATCGGCAGTTTTGGCAATTTGATGTGGATGCGCTCGGAAGCGACAAAAGTATTATGGACGCAGTGGTGCTAAAAACTTGTATGAGTATTTTGGAAGAGGCCGGCGCAAAAGATTTGACGATCGACATAAACTCCATCGGCGACAAAGAATGCCGGAACGGATATATCAAAGAACTGACAAGTTATTACCGAAAACATATCGGCAGTTTGCCGGGCATAGATCGGGAACGTTTAAAAACAAACCCGCTTCGGATTTTAGATTCAAAAGAAGAGAAAACAAAAGAAATAAACGAGGGCGCGCCGGACTCGATTTCTTCTTTGTGTGTTTCCTGTAAAAAACATTTCAAAGAAGTGTTGGAATATTTGGAAGAAATGGAGATACCTTACAATATAAACAAAAATCTGGTCCGCGGACTTTCTTACTATACCCGGACTGTTTTTGAAATCATCGAACAAAAAGGAGGAGAAGACGGAACTCCCCTGACTCTCGCCGGCGGAGGACGTTATGATTATTTGGCCCGCCAGGTTGGAAGCAAGCGCGATGTGCCGGCAGTCGGAATATCTATCGGCGTAGATCGGATAATTGCGTCTCCTTGGTATAAAAAACTCTCGCCCCGCATTTTAAAGAAACCAAAAATTTATTTTATTCAGTTGGGTTCCGAAGCAAAACTAAAGAGTTTGAACATAATCGAAATACTGCGCAAAGCGCATATTCCTATTGCGCAATCACTCTCCAAAGACAGTCTGGGCTCTCAATTAGCCATTGCCGAGAAACTCGCTATCCCTTACGCCATAATTTTCGGAGTGAAAGAAGCGCTGGATAATTCTGTCATTGTGCGGGATATGTCAAACAGGTCTCAAGATACCGTGAAATTGTCGAAACTTCTCGAATACTTGAAGGAGCTGAAATAAATATGAAAAAGATTGTTCAAAAACAACAAAAAGTTTTGAGAAAGATAGCCAAGGAGGTGCATCTTCCCGACATTAAGAAAACCAAGATAAAAAAAGTGCTGGAAGAAATGTCTCAGGCTTTAAAAAGCCAAGATGACGGCGTGGCCATTGCCGCCCCGCAAATTGGATATTCATTGCGAATCTTCGTTGTTTCCGGCAAGATTTTTGCGGAAAATTTTGGTAAAAGTAAAGAGGAGCAATTGTTAAATGAAAATAATATAATTGAGCCAGTTGGAACAAAAGACAAAATAAAGGATTTGGTTTTCATCAATCCAAAAATTTCCAAACTTTCCCGAAAAAAAGAATGGGTGCCGGAGGGCTGTCTTTCCGTTCGGTGGCTTTACGGAAAAACTTTCAGATCCACCAAGGTAACAATCACAGCTTATGACAAAAATGGCAAGAAATTTACCCGAGGCGCCTCCGGACTTTTAGCCCAAATTTTTCAGCACGAAACCGATCACCTAAATGGCATACTTTTCGTCGACCACGCTGTAGAGATAAAAGAAGAATTGCCCCGCCTTCACTAAAGTTTCGGCGGGCAAGTGAAAAAAAATGAAAAAAAACAACAATCTAAATTTCGCATTCTTTGGCACACCGGATGTGGCGTCTGAGACCTTAAAAATTTTAAAAGAAAGTGATTATTTGCCATCGCTGATTGTGACTTCGCCGGATGCCAAAAGCGGGCGAGGCTTGCAGACGCAAGCCTCGCCCGTAGCTATTTTCGCCGAAAAAAATAACATTCCCTGCTTAAAACTGGAAAAACCAACGGAAAAAGAAGTTCGTGATGTTTTGGGAACCCTTGGGAGGAGCGACGGCGACGGACAGAGAAAATTTTCAGCAGAAAATTTTCGTGGTGAACAAAATATCGCGGACTTCTTTTTGGTCGTCGCTTACGGAAAAATAATTCCCGAAGATATTTTAAATATGCCGAAATTCGGTTCGATTAATATTCATTACTCCCTTTTGCCAAAATATCGCGGAGCTTCTCCGGTAGAATCCGCTATTTTAAACGGGGACACCGAAACCGGTGTGAGTATTCAAAAAATGAAATACGAACTGGATTCTGGAAATATTATTGCCCAAGAAAAAGTAGAAATTTTACCGGACGAAAAAGCGCCGGATTTGCGCAAGCGCTTGATAAAAATCGGCGGGGATTTGTTGGTAAAAATTCTAAAGACTCCCTTCGTGGAAGGAGAAAAACAAGACGAAAGTAAGGCAACTTTTTGTCAAAAAATCAAAAAAGAAGACGGACTAATAGATCTAAATGACAACGCAATAAAAAATTACAACAAATTCCGCGCTTATGCCTACTGGCCAAGAATTTTCTTTTTTTCCGCCTTAGGCGGATCCGCCTCGGGTGGAAAGGACGGCAAAAGAGTGGTTATCACCGATGCCGCTCTAGAAAACAATAAATTTATCATCAAGAAAGTCACTCCGGAGGGTAAAAAAGAAACAGACTGGGAAATATTTTTATCCAAAAACAAGTAATACAAGGCCTTGCCTTGTATTGGTTAGTATTTGGAGGTAAAAGGATTCCTTCGGGAAAGGCCTTTGAGCATTTTTTTGATGCTGGCAGCACCGCGTTTGAAGAGAGTCTGCCGGCGGTCTTTGTTTTTCCTGATTTCATTGAAAAGTTTTTCTTTTACTTCGTCAATGGCGCTGTATAAATCTTCGTGATCGCTCTCCCCGTAAAAATTTTTCCCGTCAATATTAACAGAACAGTCAGCGTGAAAAATCTCACCCGCTTTATGGTGATTGGTTGATTTGCTTACTTCAAAATTTACCATTGCTTTACCCTCTTTTGCTTCAATTTTAGAAAGAAGTTTTTCCAAATTGGTAACTCTTTTAAAAACATAATCATGAATAGCCTCCGTCAAATCCATATTTTTGCTTTGTAAATTTATTTGCATATTATTTGTTAATTATATCATATTTTTTTAACAAATGTTCTTTCAAGCCAGAGCTGGATCATTATTATGATAATAACCATCAGAACAACAAAACCGATGGCTCCGTATAAATTTTGTAAAATTTCCGCAAAATAATTAAACCCGAGCCCCGAAACATAACCGATCGGAATATAAAAAAGGAGCGAAAGAGCGACGGCAATTGATTCATAGTAAATAAAAGTTTTAAAACCCAGGCCTGTTTTGTGGACATACATAGTTAGGGTAATGGGAGTGGCAAAAAGAAATTTAGCCAGAATAAGCCCCACCAAATGACTGCCTTGGCTGACCCGGCACACTGCCTCATTAACGACTGAAATAGTGGCATTCGTATAGCGATGCGAAATTATCCTGTCCACGGTTTTAGTCTTTCCAAGAAAAAACCATAAAGTATTGGAAAAAAATGTTCCCAAAAAACTCAAAATAATAAAAGAAAAAGTGGAGATAACTTTTTGGGCGGCCAAGAATGCGAAAATAAAAAGAACCGGCTCTCCGCCGAAAGCCGTTCCGAAAAAGATGATGATATATTCAAGCGACCGGTGATCAGAAATAAATATCCGCAGCCATTCAATGGAATCAATCATACGGATATATTCTACCAGTTTTTATGCTAAAATGAAAATATGTTGTCTCCTATTAAAATACTTATAATCGGAAACGGTTTTGGCGGGGTTTACGTTTTAAAAAACTTGCACAAATTTTTTCATAACGACAAAAGGATCGAACTGTCTCTGGTGGGTGAAAAAAATTATTTTCTCTTTACTCCGCTTTTGCACGAAGTAGCGACCGGAGGAATAAATCCGTTTAATATAATAGAGCCGATTCTTGAACCGGAGGAATGGTATGAAAACGAAGGATATAAAAGCGGAGT
>ERZ1292640.2121-Hain-H43-02um-R1-2121-length-16106-cov-5_pt1 | contig 16106 bp, 16 predicted proteins | sample MGYA00564404_ERZ1292640 | MGnify/ENA primary metagenome ERZ1292640 (study PRJEB36523, sample SAMEA6512636) | groundwater metagenome | collected 2019-01-08 | study: AquaDiva: Metagenomics assemblies of 32 groundwater samples
GACTTCTTGGCATTGCTTCTATACCAGCGAAGGAAGGATACAAGGTTACTGTTATCGACCAACGAATAGAACCCGAGTGGCAAGAGAAACTAAACAAAGCTCTTAAACAGAATCCTGTTGTTGTTGGCACAACCGCGATGACGGGGCCTCAGATAAAGTTTTCACTCGAAATATCAAAAAATGTAAAGGATTTTAATAAAGACATACCGGTTATGTGGGGTGGTATGCACCCTACTATGCAACCACAGCAGACTATAGGCACGCCAAATGTGGATATAATTACTATCGGTGAAGGCGAACTCACTTTTGCAGAACTTGTTCGTACCCTTGAAGCTGAGGGAGATTTGCACAAAGTGAAGGGTATTTGGTTTAAGGAAAATGGCAAGATTGTTGTAAACGAAACAAGGGAAACACTCAAAAATCTTGATGAGCTGCCAGATCTTCCTTATCACCTTATTGATATGGAGAAGTACTATGCTGCAGATTTCAGGGGTCGCAGGTCTATTATTTTGACAACAAGTAGAGGGTGTCCATTTAGATGCACGTTTTGTATCGATCCAGCAGTACATAACAGTATATGGCGCTGCTATTCTGCAGAACGCGTAATAGAGAAGATGAGGTTTATCATAGATACTTACGGGATAAAGGACTTTTTCTTCCAGGACGATAATTTCGGGACAGACCCAGACCGCGTCAAGAACATACTTCGTGGCATAATTAGGGAGTTTGATGACGTGGCGTGGGGAACTCTTGGAATAAGGGCGGATGCCATATGCCGAATGGACGAGGAGTATCAGGATTTGCTTGTTAAAAGTGGCTGTAAAAATATTGATGTTGGTATTGAATCTGGATCTCCACGCATGATTAAACTTATGAAAAAAGACGAGCATGTGGAAGATTTTTTGAAGGCAAACAGGATCCTAGCTAAGCTTGACATAGTCTCCAAGTATACTTTCATACTTGGCTACCCTACGGAAACAGAAGAAGATATCCAAATGAGCAAAAATCTAGCCATGCAACTTATGGCTGAAAATAAGAATGCATACACCCTTTTCTTTACGTTTTGCCCTTATCTAGGCACCGAGGCTTGGGACCTTTCGGTTCAAAATGGCTTCAAGCCACCACAAAGTCTTGACGAATGGACTAATTTTGATTTTGATGGGTGGGCAAAAAACTCTCCGGCGTGGCTCGATAAGAAGCGCCTTAAAATAATAGACAATATAAACTTTACGTCCTACTTCATGAACAAGAACGTTAAGTACAAAATAAGTTCAAAAAAAGGAAAACTACTTTTCGACCTTTACGCTCCTCTAGCTAGGTTAAGATTCAAGCATAATTTTTATCATTTCCCCATAGAAAGAAAAATGAGAGAGAAATTTCTTGTATAAATCACTGAAAAACAACAAAAGTTTGGTTTTTAAAATTAGTTTTTGATAATCATAAGTGGTGCACCTAATGGATTTATCTATAGTTATCCCGGTTTATAATGAGGAGTCCAGAATAAAGCCATTCCTAAGAGACCTCGAAGACACCATACGTAGGATGCCAGACTATGAAATAATTTTCGTCAATGACGGTTCCAAAGATTCGACGATGAGTATTTTGAACGATTTTTCAAAGAAACAAAGGGAGGTGAAAATTATTTCATATAAGAAAAATCGCGGCAAGGGCTATGCTGTAAGAAAGGGTGTGCTTTCTTCGAATGGCAAGAAAATCATATTTATAGACGCTGACGGATCTACCAAACCGCAGGAAATTTTTCAGATGTTGACCCTTCTTGATAGCTACGATGTTGTTGTTGGAGATCGTACTCAGTACGAGTCCAGTGTCGATCAGCCTGTTCTTAGGCAGATAACTGGGAAACTTTTCAATTTCTACGCTAACCTGATTTTTGGAATAAATGTTAAAGATAACCTGTGCGGTTTCAAGGGCTTCCAACGAGAGGTGGCAAAGATATTGTTCAGGAATATGATTTCTGAGAGGTGGATATTTGATGTAGAGATATTCTACAAGATAAGGAAGAACAACTATTCCCTTAGGCAAATGTCGATAAAATGGAATCATAAAGAAGGCACTAAAATAAAACCCTTTGACCCATTTAAGATGTTTTTGCAGCTTTTTTTCCTAAGGATAAAATTGATGAAAAAATGAATATTTAATTGTTTTCTAAGACAATAATAAGATGAGTATCAATAGGAAAACCTCAGCTATCTTTATAATAATAATTGTTGCAGGAATTTTTCTACGTACGTATGATTTAGGATGGGAGACTTATAGCTACAGCGAAGTGGAAATGAAGCAAGCAGTTGACGAGTACGCAAAAGGGAATTTTATAAATAACTATTATATATTTGACACACCACCACTACCAAAGTATATTTTTGCAGCGGCTGTTATTCTCAGTAATACTGAAACTTCCTTAAGGATGGTTTCTGTAATTTTTGGCATGCTCACAGTTATTGCTCTATTCTTTTTTACCAAAAAACTTTACGATGTAAAAACAGCTTTGTTGGCTTCGGCCATTTTATCATTTTCTGTCGTTCACGTACAACTGAGTAGATATGTACAGCAGGAAACCATGCTAAGCTTTTTTTACGTAATGATTGCGTACTTTTTATGGGAAGCGGTTAATGAAAACAATAAATATAGTTTTGTTTTTCTCGGTATATTTATAGGGCTTGCGATGGAGACAAAATTTATTTCCATAATAATGATTGTGGTAATTCTGGTTTATACCATATATTCTAAGCATATTAAATTCTCCTTGAAACCAAAATTTTCCGTGCAAATTAGCAACTGGATACTGAAGTCGTTTTTATTGGCATTGCTGGTCTTCTTTGTGTTATGGCCGTTTGGATTTACAAAACTACATACGGATGCAACAATAGCAGTAAATTATGGAAACGAGGTTAGAAGCCAGGAAATATCTACAGATTTACCAATAATGCTGCTTTCATTCGGTAGAAGGATTTTTACCAGCATGCCCGCTGACATGCCATATCCTCTGATTCTTAAAATACCAGTTCTTAATTACCCGCTTCTTTACTTGGTAAAAGAGTGTATAATTTTTATACCGTTACTCATTTTTGGTATTTATTGTATTTTGAGAAGACCTATAAAACAAGACAAGTTTATCATTATTTTGATTGCTACTTTTATTATTCTACTCTCTTTTCATCAGACGAACATAAATTACAGGCACGTAGTAGGTATCATACCATTTTTTGCTATACTCGCTTCACGATGGGTAAGTTATGCTAAGATTAAATTGCACTATATTTTGATGATTTTTGCTATAGTTATTTTGTTTTCCTACACATTTATTATAGGACCTTCCTACGCACTTTACTATAATCCACTTAAGGATACGCTGGGGCTTATTGACACCGACGCAAAGATGTCAGAAGGAATGAAGGAAACAATAAATTACATAAAGCAGAACTGTACTAGTTTTTACGCTGGACCCTATTACAGGTTTATGATGTCACCATACGCTATGAATTTCTCTAATACTACAGCTTCTTGTGTTATAAGTGGTGATATAAACGAATTGTTCGAACTTGGAAATGTAAGAAAATACATACAAGACAAGCAATGTGTGTTAGAAAAGACCGTGTATAAGAACTCAATAAAGATATTAGATATTTATCGCTGCTAATACAAAAATATTTCAATTTATGTTCTAGGATGACTTTTAATAATCAATTATTAAAACTATATTTGGATTACTATGACAAAAATAAGGACTTTCCCTACAAGCGAGGAAATAGAGAATGTATTGTCAAGACTACCACCACGAGAAGTTTCCGGTTTCATAAGAGATTCTATAATTGAAAAAATAAAAACAGAACCTCAGGTTGCAATCTTATGCGGTGGGCTTGGTACAAGACTTTACCCCATCACAAAGGAAATACCTAAATCTATGGTATTGATAAAGGGAAAGCCATTTCTTCTGCATCAGGTAGAGCTTCTGAAAAAGAACGGCATTCGTGACATTGTTCTATGTGTTGGTCATATGGCTGACCAGATTAAAAACTATTTTGGTAATGGGTCGAAATTTGGTGTCAGAATATCGTACGGAGATCCTAAGAACGCAAAATATGACATGGGTGGTGTAATAAAGGCTGCAGAAAAACTCCTTATGGATCGTTTCTTTATTATGTACGGAGATTCTTACCTTCCAATAGATTTCAGGAAGGTTATGGATGATTTTCTAATAAGAAAGAAAAAAGGACTCATGGTCGTATGGAAAAATTTTGACAAGTATGACAAGAGCAATGTTGATATAAAGAACGGCCTAGTTACAGTTTACGATAAGGGAGCAACAGGTCCGACTTATATTGATTACGGCCTTTCGATACTTGACAGATCTGTAATAGAACAAATGCCACATAAAACAAAGTTTCACCTCGGCGAGGTATTTAAGGCATTAATAGAGAAGAACGAGCTTGCTGCTTATGAAGTTGACCAGAGGTTTTATGAAACAGGGTCATTTTCAGGTCTCAAAGATTTTGAGGAGATGCTTGCATGATAATAACACGGAGCCCTATGCGAATTACGCTCGGCGGCGGTGGTACTGATCTACCTTCCTTCTATTCAGATCATGTTGGTTTTGTATTATCAATGGCTGTTGACAAATACTTTTACAGTGTCATTAGCCCGAGAGACGACGACCGTATTCAGGTCATATCATCTGACTTCAAAACAATAGAAACGCGAAATAAGGAAAATATTGATAAACTGGCACTTGAAATACCTAAGGTCGTCATGAAGCATTTTGACATACAGCGAGGCTGCAACATATTTACAAGTTCTGAAGTGCCTTCTGGCACTGGTCTTGGGTCGTCTGGTTCTGTTATGGTGAATCTCATAAAGGCGCTTTCTGTTTTCAATAACATAGAGATGAGCAAAAAGGAAGTTGCTGAACTTGCTTGTTATCTTGAAATGGATGTCATGGGAGCTCCTGTAGGCAAACAGGACCAGTACATAGCAGCTTATGGCGGAATCCAAAACTTTATTTTTCAGAAAGATGGTGTGGTGGAAGTTTCTGAACTTAGGATACCTGATAGAACACTGAAGGAACTTGAAAATAATATTCTGATTTTCTATACAGGTATAAGACGAGACTCCGCAAGCATATTGACTGAGCAAAAAAAGGGTTCGCCAAAAACCACCGAGCATCTTATGTACATAAAGGACCTTGGAATCAGGTCAAGAGATGCACTTAATTCTGGTGATTTGACTACTTTTGCCGAGCTCATGAGAGAGCATTGGGAACATAAGAAAAAACTCGTTGGCGGAGTCACGAATGAAAGAATAGACATGTTGTACAATCTCGGTTTGGCCAATGGTGCACTAAGCGGAAAATTACTTGGCGCTGGAGGCGGCGGGTTTCTTTTGCTGTATGCAGACAGAAATCACGACAAAATAAGGGAAGAGATGGAGAAAGAGGGCCTGTCGGAGCTTGATGTCAAGATAGACAAGGAAGGTGTTAAGACTATAATAAATACCATGAGGTGATTTTGTGAATAAAAACTACCAAGATAACGAAGGTTACATAAAAGATTTTCTCAGTGAAACAAACGAAACTATTGAGCGACTTATTACGGAAGAAGGGAAAAACATTGATAAGGCGATAGAAATACTTTTCGATGCATGGAAGACCTCAAAGAGTGTTTACATATTTGGAAATGGTGGCAGCGCCTCTAATGCCTCTCACTTTACATGTGACCTTGCCAAATGCACAATAGTAAGCGAAAAGTCAAGATTCAGAGTAATATCGCTGAATGAAAATAACGCTCTTTTCACAGCCCATGTAAATGATGACGGATGGGAAAACGTTTACGTTGAGCAGCTCATGAATCATATGAACAGCGGTGACGTTGTAATAGCTATAAGCGTTCATGGTGGATCAGGAAAAGATAAGGCAGGTGCTTGGTCCCAAAATCTCCTGAAGGCAATAGATTATGCTAATCAAAACGGCGCAAAAACAATAGGGTTAAGTGGCTTTGATGGCGGCGCCCTGAAAAATCTGGCAAATGTCTGTATAACAATACCAAAAGATTCGACACCACACGTAGAACCACTGCATACTCTGGTTCATCATTTGGTATGTGACAGACTTAGACAAAAAATAATTGGTGAGTAAAATGAATAGAACAATTTTCCTTGACAGGGATGGTGTAATAAACAAGATTCACTATGACGAGGATATAGGACTGTGCACACCACACACCACAGAGGATTTTGTTTTTCTTCCAAAAGTTCCTGAAGCTGTTAAAAGAATAAATGACATGGGTTTTCTTGTAGTTGTTGTTTGTAATCAGCCTGACATAGCTAAGGGAAGATTAAGCTTGAATGCGCATGAAAAGATAAACGGTAAAATGATATCAGGACTTGAAACAGTCGGAGCAAGATTAGATGGAATTTACTACTGTTTTCATAGGCATGAAGATGGTTGCACCTGCAGAAAACCGAAACCCGGTATGTTACTAAAAGCGTCCCATGATCTTGATGTCAACCTTACGGATTCGTACATAGTTGGTGATACGATTGCTGATATCGAGGCTGGCAAAAATGCTGGCTGCAAGACAATACTAATTGCCAATCCCCGGCTTGATTTACTGAAGATACTACATGAACGGGGATGCGAACCGGACTATATAGTTGAAGACCTTCATCACGCAGTCCAACTTATAGAGAATTTGGAAAAGACGCATATAGAAAATAGGATGTGATTCATATGGTGGAAATTTTTGTGGATACAGCAAATATAGAAGAAATAAAAGAAGCAGCCAGCTATGGATTTGTTTCAGGTATCACTACAAACCCTAAAATACTGTCTCAAGAAGGTAACGTTTCACCGAAAGAACATGCACTGAAAATATTGGAAATACTTGATGTACCATTGAGTGTTGAGGTTCTGTCAATGAATAAAGACGGGATGCTGAAAGAGGTGATAGAATACTCATCGTGGCATAGAAATGTTGTTATAAAATTTCCAATAGGAATAGAGTGCCTTAAGGCTATGAAGGAAAGCGACACAAGCAAAATTAAGTATAACGTAACAGCTTGCATGAATATGAATCAAGCACTTCTAGCAGCTCTTAATGGGGCCACATACGTTAGTCTTTTCTATGGACGTATAGGAGATCTTGGTGTGAATCCACGCGAAGTTATAAAGGAAACCGCTGAGATATTCAGAAATAATAATATAAAATCAAAAATAATAGTGGGAAGCATAAGGTCGCTGAATGACATTAAGGAGTCGATACTAGCTGGAGCTGATGTAATAACTATACCATTTAAGTTTTTGAAGAAAATGGCTGAAAACCCTCAGACAGACGCAACCATAAAAGAATTCAACGAGTCATGGGCGGCAGTTCATAAATGAGCGAAATTAATGGTTTAGATATGCTGCGCCAAGAGCTTGAGAATGCTCCTGTGATAAGCAAGGGGAACTACAACTACTATTTGTGGTCTGTTACTGAACAACACCCACCACTCTTGCCTAAGGTCCTTAAGGATTGCAGCAAGTTACTTCTGGAAAAAATGAACTATGGGGATGCCGACATCATCCTTACAGCAGAAGCCATGGGCATATCTATTGCAACTACAATGTCACTGCTTATTGACAGACCAATTATAATAGGAACAAAAAGGAAAAAAGGCGTGCCTAATGAATATGAGTCATGGTACCAGTGTGGCTACAAGATGGATGTTTTGAACTTCAGCGAAATTAGAAAAGGGTCGAGTGTCCTTGTGGTTGATGATGTTATATCTACAGGCGGTACATGCCTTGCCATGATAAGTGCTGTCAGACATTTTGATGCAAAAGTTTCAGACATAGGTGTACTTGTCAATAAAATAAACTATCCAGGATTAAAGAGGCTTGCTGATCATGGGTACAATCCTAAAAGATTGTTTGATATAAAGGTTGAAAAGAATAAGGTTATTGTGGAGAATAGTTTTTGAGATGTTTTTATGAATATTAAAGAAACTTATGAATCACGAACATATGTTAGTAATACTATTATAAAAAGAAAGTTTGTAAACAGACTAAAAGATGTTTCAGGTTTTAAAATTCTGGATGTGGGCTGTGGCGCTGGTGATATATCAAAGACACTTGTCAATAAAAACGATGTACATGGCATAGATTTATCAGCCAGAAATGTAAAGATTGCCAAATCATGTGGCATACAAGCCGTGGAACATAGCGTAGAAAATAGATTCCCTTATAAGACAAATACTTTTGACATCATTATATGCTCTGAAATCATGGAACACCTTTTCAACCCCGAAAACGTAATAAAAGAGTCATATAGAATACTAAAAAATGGGGGCTCGCTGCTTTTATCAACGCCAAATTTTTATTCGCTAATTAATAGGCTTTTGATTATTAAGGGCCACCATACAGGTATAGAGCTCCCTGACATTACAGCTAGGGAACATATAAGATTTTATTCTCATCGAGGCCTAAAGATAATGCTTGAAGCTAATGAATTTAGGATAATACGACAAGAGGGTATTGGGTTCCATCCGTTTATTGATGGGAAAGTTTTGCGTTTTATTGAAAGAAACTTTAAAACCGTGTGTGATGGCATATTTATTGAGGCAGTAAAGGTCAAAATTTAAACTTTTTAAGAGTCCAAGTCCTGGTATTTAGTATGTTACCAATTGTTTGCGTTATTACACCAACGAAGAATGTCATGCAATATTTAGACAGATTTTTCGATTCTATAAATAAAATAAATTATCCTAAGGATAGGCTTGTATGGATATTTGCTGATGGCGAATCCGACGATGGCACTTTCGAATACCTAAAAAACAAAGAAATTAAATTCAAAAAGATTGTGATAACAAAGAAAAATAGCACCCGGCCGAATACCAGAAATGAAGCTTATTCTTACCTGCTCAGAAAGAAAATAAATCATGATTTTATTGCTACCGTAGACGCTGATGTACTTCTCTACCCAGAATTCTTCAATAAGCTTCTGAAACACTTCAAAAACAGAAAAGTTGGCATGGTTTCAAGCCACTTCATGTACACAACTAATAAATTCCTAGGAGGTTACACAAATTCTTATTTAGGCAGTAAAATGGGAAAGGTTGTAAGGACGGACTCATGCCCCACAGGATGTGCTATCTTCAGGAAGGGCTGTTTTGATTTTTTTGACGAAACTTTTGAATGTCATGAGGACGGTGATCTTTCCCTGTCCATCACGGAAAAAGGCTGGGCAGGTTTACAGGATTTCACCGATATTTGCGCTCACATTAAAAAACAGACAATCAAAAAGGAACTAAAGGAACTTTATGGAATGGGCTACTACGAACCTCTACTCTGGTTGAAACATCCTAAATATTTCTGGAACAAAAAAACATTTTTCGGCAGTATTTACTACATGATTTTCATTTTATCAATACCTTTGTTTTTACTCTCGGTTTTTGGTTTAATCTATACCAGATTTGCATACTTATTACCAGTTATGTTGCTTGCTTCATTCGTTATACATTTTATACAGATGAAATCGAGAAATCCCTTGAAAAGAATCATGTATTCGGCTTTTACAATCCTTCGGTTTTTGACATATTTTACCGCTACTTTACATAGGATAGTAAAGTTGCCGTTTCAGAGGTTTAATTTTAGAAAGCTTAAGATAATAACACAAAGTGCAAAATTTAATATTTAATGGCATAATTATAGGTTGTATATTCTTGATTATATGATGTTGGTGACGATATGCGAGTTGTTCTAATAATACCTTCTAGTGTTGGGGAGTTTTTTAGCGCACAGTTTCCACACACGGGTATGGCCTATGTCTCAGCCGTGTTAAAACAGAATAACATTGAAACCAAAATAATTGATATGAGACTGGGTTATACAGAAGAAGAAACTTTTACGATCATAGATGAATTTGAGCCTCAAATTGTTGGCATAACATTGTACAGTCTTGGTTTTACTAAGTCTTGTGAGACTATAAATAAAATAAAGCTACATGACTCTTCTTACAAGGTTGTAATAGGTGGACCACACCTTGCTGCGCTTAAGGAAAGCTCGCTCAGAGATACTTTGGCAGATTTTGGCATTTATGGGGAAGGCGAATATACTATGCTTGAACTTTGTCAAGGTAAGTTGCCTCAAGATATACTTGGTCTGATATGGCGTGATGACGACAAAATAATTGTTAATCCGCAAAGACCTTTCAATAACGATTTAGATAGCTTGCCTTTACCAGATTATGAAAGCTTTGAACTTAAACGTTATCTGGGTTACCCAGAGAGGCACTTGCCAATTGTTACGTCACGCGGCTGTCCTTACCAATGTGTTTTTTGTTCTATACGTCTTAGTATGGGATATAAGTTCCGTGCTCGTAGCCCCGAGAACGTTGTTAACGAATTGGTTCACTGGTATAGTAAGGGCTGGAGAAGTTTTGAGTTTGATGACGACAATTTCACACTTGACATAGACAGGGCAATGAAAATATGCGACCTCATAATTTCACACGAACTAAAAATAACATGGAAATGTGATAATGGTGTAAGGGCTGACAGATTGTCACGGGAGTTATTAGAAAAGATGAAACATGCCGGTTGCGTTTACATTTCCTTTGGTGTCGAAGGCGGTAATAACAAAATGCTTCAAGCCATGAAGAAAAACGAAAAGATCGAAACCATTATAGATTCAATAAAGCTCGCCAAAGAAGTTGGCTTGAATATAGGTGCAACTTTCATAATAGGAACGCCGGAAGAAACTTATGATGACTTCCTTGACTCATTGGAAGTAGCAAAAAGATTACCCGTCGATCATGTTTCCTTCTATAATATGGTACCTTATCCAGGTACGGATATGTATAGGTGGATAGAACAAAATGGCAAATTTCTTGTGGATAAGGAAACCTATCTTTACAATATTGCTGGCTGGAAAAACAAACCTATTTTCGAGACAAAGAATTTCACAAAAGAAGAACGTGAAAAGGCTTACAAGGTTGCACACTCACTCTATAGAAGGAAAGCCCTTACGATGAAGCTTGGTAAAGAACTTGGATTGCTGGCATGGGGACTGACAGGAAATGAAAAAGTTGAACTTTTCATGAAAAAGTTGGTTCTTACTCCAGGACCAGGAAGATTCATATTTAATAAAATAAAACGTGACCCGTCCAAACACCGAAAATGATAAGCTCTCTTATTAGTTATAATGATTCACTTCAGATATTGTTCCAATACCGATTAAAAAGGTTTTAAAAATATGCGATTTATAGCTTTTCGCCGTATCTTGTAGATAACATTTTATAGGTGTAACTTCATGAAAATATGTCACGTCGTTTCGGCAGACCCCTACAAACACTTAGGCGGTACTCCTATTGTTGTGAAACACTTAAGGAAACATATGAAATCGGATTACGTATACTGTAGAGGAAAATTCTTTTTTATTAGGGGTTTTATCTACCCTTTTATTATAGCGATTTGGCTTGTTCTAAAGAGATACGACATCGTTGTTGTTCACGATCAGGCTGGGTATGGTTATAGCTTTGTGCCGAAGTTTATGCGAGGTAAAATGATAGCAATGTGTCAAGGTGTTTGGACAGATTTTGGTGAAATGGTAAGACTTACTAGGTTTCAGAGGGTAAAGACTTGGTTTGCTATACGCATGCAGAGAGGTATGATTAATCGTTGTGAATATGTTATGGCTTATTGTAACTATGTAAGGGATAGACTTATCAAAGATTACGGAACAGACCCAGCAAAAATAGAAGTTGTATATAACGGCGTAGACACAAAAGCGTTCAAGTCAAAAGTATCACGCAATAAAAAGATAGCTATATGGGTAGGCGATAATCCAAAATTAAAGAACTTGGATAGAACTATAGAATACACAAGAAAAAATAAAATGAGGCTTCTTGTTGTCGGAGTAAATGGTAAAAATACCCAAGATATCATATACATGGACAAAGTAGGACATGAAAAAATGCCTGAAGTCTATAATAAAGCAGGAACATTTGTCATGTTTTTAGATGTAAGCGCGCCATCTCTAGTTTTATTGGAAGCTATGGCATGCGGTTTGAATATAGTTACAAAAGAAACTGAAATATTACCGCCTCCAAAACATGGAGTCTGTAAGGTAGACGGAAAATTATCAAGAAAAATCGCATTGAAGTTCGATTGGAAGGATGTCGCCGAGCGACATCTCAATATATATAAAAAAGTGTTTGAACGAGAGCAACCCAAAAATGATGATAAAATACAGCATAAAAATAGGATTTAAGACTTTTTAATCCCCTATTGATTAGTGATTATATGCAAAAGGAAAATATACTTGTCACGGGCGGAGCCGGTTGCATTGGTTCTGAACTTGTCAAAGAGCTCATGAAAAACCACAAAGTAACTGTTTTAGACAATCTAAGCAGCGGCAAAAATGAACATATACAGGAATTTACCACAAATGATAATTTTCAGCTTGTAGAAGGTGATATTCTTGATAAGGATGTTTTGGATAGGGTCATGAAGAACAAGGACATGGTTTTTCACCTTGCAGCGAATCCTGACATAAAATTTATGCCAGGCGAAAGAACAGACAAGGATCTGCAGCAGAATACTATAGCCACGTACAATGTTCTTGATGCGATGCAGAAAAATAATGTCAAAAAAATAGCCTTCTCTTCTTCATCGGTTGTTTACGGAAAAGCAAGTAAAATGCCAACACCTGAGGACTACGGTCCTCTCAAGCCAACATCTTTATACGGTGCCAGCAAGGTTGCATGCGAAGGTCTCATATCAGCTTATTGCCATATGTTTGATATGCAGGCATGGATATTCCGCTTCGCAAACATAGTTGGAGACAAAAGCAGAAAGAAGGGACGCACGGTTATATCGGATTTTATATTCAAACTAAAGGAAAATCCTAAAGAACTTAAGATACTCGGTGACGGAAAACAGTCAAAATCCTATATGTTGGTTGATGATTGTGTTACTGGCATGTTGTTTGCTATTGAGCATGCTAATGACAAGGTAAATATATTTAACCTCAGCACAACCGATTCTATTACCGTTGACAAAATAGCAGAAATCGTTATTAAGGAAATGCAGCTAAAAGACGTAAAATTAAAATATACGGGAAGTGCAGGTGGCTGGCCTGGTGACATAACTAATTTCCTTCTAGATGTTAGCAAGCTAAAAAAACTTGGATGGGCCACCAAATACAGCTCTGAAGAGGCGGTAAGAATGGCTGCAAAAAGGATGCTAGAAAAGTAGTTTTGCTGTTTGTACCAATACGTATAAAAGACCAGACGGTTTAAATCATTTTTTGGTAAACTCAGATAGAAGGTAATATGTTTAAACAAATAAAGATTTCAGATCCACTTATAGGGCCAGAAGAGATTAGCGCCGTAGGTAGGGTACTTAGAAGCGGGATACTTGCTAGAGGCGAGGAAATTAGGAAGTTTGAGGAATCATTCGCCAACTATGTGGATACCGAACATGCAATAGCAACAAGTAATGGGACTACGGCTTTACATGCAGCCCTTCTTGCTAATGACATAGGAAAAGGCGACGAAGTCATTACACCATCATTTTCCTTTATCGCCAGCGCAAACTCTGTTCTGTACACAGGCGCAAAACCTGTTTTTGCTGATGTAAGATATGAAGATTTTAACATAAGTCCAGAAGAAATAGAAAATAAAATAACAAAAAATACAAAAGCTGTTGTCGTAGTTCACTTGTATGGGCAACCTTGTGATATGAAGCCCATAATGAAGATTTGTGAGTCACACAACATTAAGTTAATCGAAGATGCTTGTCAGGCTCATGGGGCAGCGTACAATGACAAAAAGGTAGGCTCTTTTGGAACAGGTTGTTTTTCCTTTTATGCTACCAAGAACATGACTACAGGTGAAGGCGGTATGATTACTACAAATGACAAGAAAATAGCAGATAATGCTAGGATGATAATTAATCACGGCTCAATAAAGGCATATGAAAATAATGAGGTAGGGTTTAATTTTAGGATGACGGAGATGCAGGCTGCAATAGGCACTGTTCAACTATCCAAGCTTGAAAAAAACAATGAAATTAGGATAAAAAATGCAGAAATGTTTAACCATCTACTTAGAAATATAGAAGGAATAGAATTACCAAAGACAATGCCATGTAGAAAGCATGTGTTCCATCAGTACACTATAAAGGCTATCAATGTCATCCGAGAAAAAATTGTTGCAGAACTTACCAAGAATGGCATTGGTTGCGGCATTTACTACCCAAAACCGATTCATAAACAGGATTTATACATAAAGCTTGGCTACAGAGATAGTTTGCCCATTTCCGAGAAACTTTCACAAGAAGTTTTAAGTCTGCCTGTCCACCCAAGATTAACGGAAGAAGATATAGAAAGGATAGATTCGTGTATAAAAACTACAATTTAATAATTATTGATAATGAGGTGTTGCTAATGGGCGAGTATCAGATTATAAGAGATTGTAAGATTGGAAAAAATACTACTATATGGAATTTTGTTAACCTCTATGGATGTGAAATAGGAGAAAATTGTGTTATAGGATCTTTTGTAGAGATTGGTAAAGAAGTAAAATTAGGTAACAATTGTAAAGTGGAAAAGGGGGCGTTTATTCCTACGGGTGTTACTATAGAAGATAATGTTTTTATAGGTCCTGGTGTAATCTTTACTAATGACAAGTATCCTAAAGCTTTAGGAAAATGGAAAATAAGCAAAACCTATATCTGTAGCGGCGTTTCCATAGGCGCAAATTCTACAATAGTTTGTGGGATAACTATAGGAAAAAATTCATTGATAGGTGCAGGTTCTGTAGTAACAAAAGACGTTCCAGCTGGTGCAGTTGTTGTTGGAAATCCTGTACGGATACTTAAGAAAACTTATTAATACCTAAGTCAGCATGGTGTGAATTTATGACTACACTAAGAAATAAATCTGTTCTGGTAACCGGTGGCGCAGGATTTATCGGCAGCCACCTGATCGAAGAAATAATAAAAGAACGGCCTAGACATATTGTGGTTGTTGATAATTTCTTTCTGGGTGATATGAAAAATCTTAGTGATGCCAAGAAAAAATTTAATTCATTAACAGTTAAAAATCAGGACGCTTCAGACTACAAAAAGATGAAACTAATAATAAAAGAGAACGAAATAGATGCTGTGTTCAACTTGGCCATGGTTCCACTTCCAGTTTCTTTAGTAAAACCTGAGTGGTCTTTTGACATTAATGTGAAAATAACTAGAGCGCTGTGCCAGCTTTTGAGAGAAGACACATTTAAGACATTATGTCATTATTCCTCGTCTGAAGTATATGGCACAGCACTAAAGGATAAGATGGATGAACAACATCCACTCTTCCCACATACGCCTTATGCTGCAAGCAAGGCGGCTTGTGACCATCTTGTTTATTCATATTATAAAACATTTGGTATCGACATGTTAATTGTAAGGCCATTCAATAACTTTGGTCCCAGACAGAACGATATGTCTTACGCAGGTGTCATACCTATTACAATCAAAAGAATTATGAATAACCAGACACCAGTTATATATGGAGATGGCATGCAAACTCGCGATTTTCTTTTTGTCAGAGATACAGCCAAAGCTACTGTCACTGCTTACAAATCTTCGAATACACACGGAAAGATAATTAATGTTGCTAGCGGTAAAGAAACTTCCGTAAATACCCTTGTCAAAATTATTTGTAATGAACTTTCTTGGACAAAACCTGTGAAATACGAAGGAGCTAGGCCAGGTGATGTTAAAAGACACCTTGGTGACATCACACTTGCAAAGAAACTCATAAATTTTAAACCTTCTGTAAATCTTGAGGACGGCATTAAAGAGACAGTCATGTGGTACAAGAAAAAATATAATGAAAGCAAGTAAATTGCTTTGATCAGTTATTGATTATGAAAAACGTACTCATCACTGGCGACAGCGGCATGGTTGGGCGCTGCGTTGTTGCACAACTTAGAAGAATGAAAGGTTTCAAACCAATCGGTCTGGGTAGACGACATGACAAGAATCTTGGATACGAAACCATCGATTTCGATCTTACTGGACCTGGCATACCAACTCTTTCTAACATAGATTATGTTATTCAC
>ERZ1292640.2124-Hain-H43-02um-R1-2124-length-16099-cov-11_pt1 | contig 16099 bp, 15 predicted proteins | sample MGYA00564404_ERZ1292640 | MGnify/ENA primary metagenome ERZ1292640 (study PRJEB36523, sample SAMEA6512636) | groundwater metagenome | collected 2019-01-08 | study: AquaDiva: Metagenomics assemblies of 32 groundwater samples
CGCCTCCCTCCGTATGCATAGAAGTTGTGTAAGCTGTTCAGATGAGACTGGTAGAAGTGTTATAATAAATTTGTGAATAAAATTGAACAATATTTATTTTATTTTCTGCTTTTTGCCATTCCGTTTCAGACGCGGAAGATTTTGTGGCATCAGAATTGGAATTTTAATGAGTGGCAGTCGGTGTCGTTGTATGCGACAGACCTATTGTTTATTGTTTTGTTTTTATTTTGGCTTGGAAATTCTCCGAAGAAGTATCAAGTATTAAGTATCGGGTATTATGCGAATTTTTTTAAATCCTTAATACCTAATACTAAATACTTAATACAAAAACCAGACTTTTTTCTGGTTTTATTTCTTATTGTTTCGGTAATTTCCATAAAAAATTCTTCAAGTTACATTTTGAGCGCCTATAATGTTTTAAAACTTATAGAGTTTATCGCTTTTTACTTTTATATTAAAAGCTACGCGGTTTATAAGTTCGGTTTGGTAAATTCAATGATTGTTTTGGTTGGCGGGGGATTATTTCAGGCGATAATCGCAATTTTGCAGTTTTTTAAGCAATCCAGTTTGGGATTGAGATATTTAGGAGAAAGCGTCTTATCATTGGACTTAACAGGCATTGCTTCTTTCTATAATTTGTATGGAGAAAAGATAATGCGTGCCTATGGAACCACTCCTCATCCGAATATTCTAGCCACTTATCTATTTTTGGCTATCTTCGCTTCTTACTTTGTCTTTATCTATACTTTTAGACCGAAGTACTACCTCCATACCCATATATTGATATATGGGTATGGAATGAAACATTGGTGGGTGGTTGCGTATCCATTGCTTCTTTTTGGTTTATTTTTCACTTTTTCGCGGACGATTATTTTCCTTTGGGCGGCGGGATTTTTGATTAGAGCTGTGTTGATAGGCATTAAATCGCAATTCAGAGAAAAATTTTGGCGAGACCCTGTTCTAAAAACCAGGCTTGTTCTAATTATTGCCGTAACTGTTTTAACAATTGCCGTGTTCTCTGTTTTTTACTGGTCCGAGGCAATCAACAGGGTTAAAATATCTTCCGAGGAAGAAGCCGTCCAGTTGAGAATTTTTTACAATAAGGAGTCATTAAGCTCTTTGAATTGGTTTGGGGTTGGTTCCGGAAATTTTGTGAATTGGCTGATGGTTAAAGAACCTAATTTGCCACGAAATCTTTACCAACCGGTTCATAATATCTATTTGCTGGTCTATTCAGAAACAGGAATTTTTGGCATTTTTGTATTTATCCTATTTCTTATCTTCCTAATCAAGGACTTCATTGTTAGCACGAAAATGGAAAAGCTATACCACTATTCTTTTTTAATCATGTTCGGGTCTTTCTTGTTTGTCGGGTTATTTGACCATTTTTTGTGGACTCTCCAGCAAGGACGGCTGATGTTCTGGCTTATCTGCGCCTGCTTGACATTATTTAAAGATGGTGATATAATGATTAAACAACAATCGTAACCGACCGCATAAGCGGTCAGAGGAGGTACGCTATGGCCGGTAAGAAAGCTTTGGCAGTCAAGTTCGAGGCGGTGGATAAGGCCCGAATCAAGGGCAAGGTCGGGCACACCCGCACGGGTGCCTGTACTGCCAAGGGTCGTTGCTATCACGGCATGAAGAAGAATCGGTAGACCGCGTTCGGGGTAAGTGGTATGCATCGTGCATACCACTTACCCCTTTTTTGTTACTTGTAACTTTGCTATCATTTCAACCATGGACAGAACGGAACTTCTAAGACAAATCAAAGACGAAGTACTAAATCTCAAAGAATCGCCTCTCTATCAAGAAAGAGTCAAGAATGGCGTTTTCCCCGTCATCGGCGAAGGGAACCATCATGCCAAGATTATGTTTATCGGGGAAGCACCGGGTAGAAATGAAGCCAAAACTGGAAGGCCATTTTGCGGAGCCGCCGGGAAGATTCTTGATGAGCTTCTTGCCTCCGTCGGCATAGACAGAAAAGATATTTACATAACCAATATCGTCAAAGACAGGCCGCCGTTCAACAGAGATCCACTACCCAAAGAAATAGAAATTTATGGACCGTTTTTGGACAGGCAGATAGAGATAATCCGGCCGGAAGTCATAGCTACTCTTGGCCGGTTTTCCATGGATTATATTATGAAAAAATTCGGTTTCGCCGACTACTATACTGGTCTGACCAGTATAGGCAGTGTGCATGGTAAAATAAAGAGAATTACAAGGCAAACCGACCATTTGGGGCAGACGACCATGGTTCTCTATAGAACATCACCCCCTACCTCGCAACCCGCGGAAATTGCTGCTTCGGAAATCAGGCCGTCGTCTAACAGCGCCGGCCTTTTTGTTTATCAAAATAAACAAGCGGAGCCAAATGTCCTCTCTGACATACCCGCAGACGAGCCATGAAATGAAAGGCGGACAATAAAGAGTCCGAAATAATAGGTCAAACGCCGAGTGAAACGAGGAGGCAAGTGCGGGTTACCTGTTATTTTGGTAATAAATCATTATTGAACTAAGGAAATTTTAGAAGGCGAGGACTGGATGGAAGAGAGGATGTTTGGCGGAGTGACTATTTTGTGATTTTAATAAATATGATAGGGTATCGGTATCGTGTCGAACAAATACTACAAAAAATATATTAGGATACCGCCGTCGGAGAGTATAGACATCAGGGACATTATGCCCATTGTTCATCATCCTCTTTTTCAAAGATTGCTGCATGTTTTGCAGTTGGGGGCTAATCTGGGAGTTTTTCCTGGCGCATCCCATAATCGTTTTGAGCATGCTCTCGGTGTTTATGGCAAGACATCTCTTTTTTGTGAGCGTCTGGTCCGCGAGGATTTTCTTACCAAATATCAGGCCAAAAATATCTCGCTTTTTGGGTTACTACACGACATAGGACATGGCCCGTTTTCTCATGTTATAGAAGAACTCACACCGGTAAATCACGACGAAAATGGTTTTAAAATCATAGGCCAGCTGGACAAAGCAATAAAGGCCTCGGGCGGAGATCCGAAATTTATCAAAGCTCTATTCGGACGAAAGAATAATTTTTATAAAATTGTTATGGATAAAAATCTTGGTATGGACAAGCTGGATTATCTTGAGCGGGATGTCTATCATACTGGATTTGGCCAAAGGCCGGATATTAAAAGCGTTTTTGATTACTTGAGTTTTATTGATGGCAAATTGGTCGTAGATAAAAAATCTCTTGAGGCCGCCAAGCAAATGCAGCGTCTCTACATGTATATGTATAAGGAGTTTTATCTGCACAAGTCGTCCCAGATAAGTCAGAGATTTTTGGAAAAAATGATTGCAGTTTGGATTAAACTGGACAAAATAAATCCTGGAAAACTGTGGCTAATGAACGACGGTGAACTATTGGCTCATATTTATATGCACAAAAATCCTGTTCTGCAATTTCTTTACCAGTCCTACAAAACTAGAAATTTGCCCAAGACCGGATTAGTTATACGACTCAAAAATCGCCAATCCAAAGAAAGAATAAGCGGTAAAAAAATTAAAGTCATTGGGGAAGATAAGAAGTTTTTCGATGGTTTCAGCAGATACTCGTCTTTTGGAGAGCTTGAAAAGCTGGAGAATTTAATTGGTAAGTCCATAGAAGTTGAGCCGTACAAAATAGTCGTTGTTCCGATGATTACCCCTTGGCGTTTTGTTCCCGAAGATATACTTTATCATGACGATGGTAATATATTTTCTTTGGAAAAAACCTATCCGGATTATTTTGAGGCAATGAAGCTGGAAGCCGATGATTATGTGGCCGTAAGGGTTTGCATTATCGGCGACAGAGGTTTGATATATAAAAACTCTATTACAATTCACAAACTCATCAAAAAGTATTTGGATAGTGGCAAGTGAGTGAAAATCTGGTGCAGAATACTTGAATTAGTCCGAACCGCCCTCGCCGCCGCAGGCGGCGAGGGCGAGGAAATCCCCCCATTGTATGTTTTGTATATTATACAAGTAGAACCATAGACCCCATTCCAATACAGTATAAGTTTGCTATTTGTTTTTATTTCTGTTAAAATTAAACAAAATGCGCCCGTAGCTCAGTGGTAGAGCATTCGCCTTTTAAGCGATTGGTCGATGGTTCGATCCCATCCGGGCGCACATGCGCCACCCCCTTGATCTTATTCGGGAAATAAAAAAAATGAGAAAAGATGGATTTACATTGACTGAAATAACGAATAAGACAGGTCTTAGTAAAACAACCATATTCCATCACATAAAATCAATTTCAAAATCGGGTATCCTTAAAAAAAGACTAAAGGCAATATCTCGAGCGGCGCAAAAACATGTAGCAGAATCTCGTCGAGGGAAAAGTGTTAAAAATTATATATTCAGAAAACCGGAAAAATGGAATCCAGATTTTGTAAATCTCGCATCTCATTTTTTATTTGACGGTGCAATTACCAGGTTCTCATGTCTTTACTACAATAGAAACAAGGTCTTGGTAGATAATATAATCATTCAGATGAAAAAGATTTTAGACATTGATGATTATAAGACATATCACGACCACAATGATGTTACTCGTTTGGCGTATCACAATGTTGAATTAACTGTATTTATAAGATATAAAACCACTGAATTATTAAATTATATTCTTTCTGCCCCCAAAGTAGAAAAAATTGCTTTTTTGCAATCGTTTTTTGATGATGAAGGATCAGTAGATTTTAGGAAGACAGTTCGTAGGGTTAGGGGCTATCAGCACAATGATAAAATACTTCTTCTTATTCAGAAACTTCTAAAAGATTTTCAGATAACATCAAAAGTGGACACTAGATTCCACGAGATTGTTGTTGGTCGGAGAGAAAATATTTTAAAATTTGCCAAAGAAGTAAATTTTTCAAAGGGTGTTAGAGTAAATGGAAAACGCTCAAATAGTGTTTGGAAAAAATCTTTTGAGAAACGGAGAATTCTGGCCAATCTCCTTGCTTCCTATAAACATATTTAATCCTCCTATCTTTTTATAGAATAATATTCTCAATTCGTTAACTTCTGTATATGGACATAAAACTTAAACAACTTAAATACACCAAATATCAGGTAGAAACCGTATATATTGGCGAGTCCATTGACCTAAAAAGGGTTCAGGAGGGCGTTAAACAATATTCATATTTGAACCGGGATGATCCATTGGTGGTAAAGATTTTCAATGGCCAATATGCCGTCCTAACCAAGTTTGGAACGGTAACTTTTTGGAGTGCTTCTGTCCGTTTGCGTCAGCAGTTCCTGAACGAAATCCGGCCGTATGTTAAAAATAAAAAAGAGCATTATCCGTATGATGAGGATACCAAAGTTCTAATTGGCGGAAGTACGGAGAAAGTAACTTTCGAGAAAGTTTGTTCGGCGCATCTTAATGTGGAAAAAATTAAAATAATATCATACGCCCTTTCCCAATCGGTCGCTCTTGAAAGATATGAAGATGATATTGAAAGCAGTTTATCAGAACTGGGGGCGGTGGTGGACAATTTAAAAACAAAAGGAAAATCGCTTTTTTCCGAAAAAAAATTATTGAAACAGATTGGCAGAGTTTTTTCGGTAAAACAGACAACCGTCGTTCATCTTGCGTTGTTTGATAAACCGGAGTCAATCTGGGAATCTCCCGACTTGGAAATGTTGTACAACAGAATGAGTTCGGAATATGATTTAAAGATTAGGTTTGACATTCTTGATAAAAAGATAGATTATCTTTCGGATGTCTCCAAAATGATGATGGAATTTCTTGCCGAGAAAAGAAATGCTTTTCTTGAGACGGTAATAATCGTTTTAATCGTTATAGAGATTGGTTTTTGGTTTTTACCGCCATTTTCACAAGTTTGGGCTTATTTACTTAAACTTTTTTAAAATCATGAAACAAGAAATTCTAAAATTATTGCGAGTCGGTGTTTTAATGGGCGGTCCTTCTTCGGAGCATGAAGTTTCTTTAAATACCGGACAGAATGTTTTGGAAAATTTGGATAAAACAAAATACTTGCCCGTTGCCGTTAAAATATCAAAAATAGGCAGATGGTTTTTAAATGGAAAGCTAACCAATCAATCCAGTGCGCTAAAAGGCCATGATGTTGTTTTTAACGCTCTTCACGGGACATTCGGCGAGGACGGTAAAGTCCAAGCCATATTGGAGCATGCAGGAATTAAATATACCGGCTCGGGTATTGCCGGCTCGGCCATAGCTATGGATAAATTTCACAGCCGGGAGATATTTAAACTTGCCGGACTGAATACTCCCAAAACATTAAAACTTAAAAGGGGAGAAAACTATGTGGCTCGGGCTAGCTTTTTTGTAAATAAAATAGTGAAGCTTCCGGTTGTCGTAAAACCATGCTCAAATGGTTCTTCTGTCGGCGTGCAAATAGTTGAAGATTTAGATAAATTAGAAAAAGCGGTGGCGACGGCTTTCAAGCTGGATAAATTCGTTCTGATTGAAGAGTTCATCAAGGGCAGAGAATTAACCTGCGGGGTGGTAGAAAACCTTACAAGTCCGACTTGTAATAATTGTGAAATTGGAGCTTTGCCGGTGACGGAAATAATTCCCATTAAAAATCATAAGTTTTTTAATTACGAAGCCAAATATAAAACAGGGCATTCCAACGAAATTACTCCGGCGCCGATTGACGAGGTTCTTACTAAAAAAGCCCAAGACATCGCCGTCCGAGCCCATCAGGTTTTAGGATGTAGTGGATACTCAAGAACAGACATGATTATGAAGAACGGCAACGGGACTATTTATGTTCTGGAAACCAACACTCTTCCCGGACTAACAAAAAATTCTTTGTTACCAAAAGCCGCCCAAACCGCCGGCTTAATGTTTCCGGAACTGCTTGATAAAATCATATCTAATTCATTAGTTTAAAAAACGGACATTTGTCCGATTTTTTTATTTCAAAAAATCACACAACCTCTATGCGTGCTGCGGGGTGCACCTTTTAAAAATTTACTAATTTTAAAAAGGTGCACCACCTCCGCCGGTTGATTAAGTAATAGCTGGCAATTGGTAAGAAAGGGTCAAACTTTCAACGGCTCACATGTGTGAGCCGTTGATTTAAGCCCAGCTCCATTGCTTTTATGTCACTTTGACGAAATCAAGGAAATGGATAAGGTTGATTGATTATTGATTTACCAAAATAATAGGTCGAGCGCCGAATCCCATTCTTATTGGATTCGGAGGCAAGCGTGGGTTACCTGTTATTTTGGTTAATCCCTCACCTTTCCGAAAGGTGAGGGATTAAATCAATTCAATCATACCTTATCTGTTTCTGAAGATGAGGCACCGTGACAGAAAAGTGATGGGGTTGGGCTTAATAACTTGCTTGGTCATGTTTTTATGATAAGATTTAATCATGGAACGAACTCATGTTTTGGACACCAAGGACCTTGCCGGAAAAGAAGTGAATCTTTATGGTTGGGTTGCGACAAGACGCGACCATGGCAAAATTATTTTTATTGACCTCCGCGATCGTTCGGGAATAGTTCAAGTTGTTTTCGTTCCTTCAAGTAAAGACTATGCAATAGCATCGGAACTTCGTTCAGAATGGGTTTTGCGCATCAAGGGTCAAGTTAAAGCCCGTCCGGAAAAAATGGTCAATGCCGAAATAGAAACCGGCAAAGTTGAAATTGAGCCGGAAGAAATGGAAGTTTTGAATAAGTCCGAAACCCCGCCCTTCCCATTGGACACCGACGGTTACGAAATAGGCGAGGAGTCAAGAATGAAATATAGATATTTGGATTTACGAAGACAGAGAATGGCAAAAAACTTGGCGGTCAGGCATAAGATAACCGCTTTCATTCGCAATTGGTTAAGCGAAAAGGGATTTATAGAAGTGGAAACACCAATACTCACCAAATCGACTCCGGAAGGAGCCAGAGATTATGTCGTGCCATCCCGTCTTTATTCCGGAAATTTTTATGCCTTACCTCAATCGCCTCAACAGTATAAACAATTGTTGATGGTTGCTGGCGTTGAAAAATATTTTCAGATTGCAAGATGCTTCAGAGACGAGGATACAAGAGGGGATCGCCAACCGGAATTTACACAATTGGATGTGGAGATGAGTTTTGTTAAAAGAGAGGATGTAATGGAATTGAATGAACAGCTTCTTATAGATTTAGTCGGAAAGATTTATCCAGAAAAAGAAATTCAAGAAATTCCTTTTCCGCGCCTTTCCTATGCCGAGGCAATGGATAAATATAATACCGACCGACCTGACATAAGAAAAGATAAAGACAATCCAAACCTGTTGGCCTTTTGCTGGGTTGTTGATTTTCCATTTTTTTCCGCCGAAGGCGGACCCGCCTCTGGCGGGGAAATAAAATGGACTTTTACTCATAATCCGTTTTCTGCTCCAAAGCCTGAGTGTGCGGACGACTTAATAGCCAAGAAAAACATTTCCGATATTCTGACTACTCAATATGATGTGGTGTTGAATGGGTGGGAGATAGGCGGCGGAAGCATCCGCAATCATAAATCGGACGCCCTGGAAGCGGTTTTTGAAATAATGGGCTTCAAAAAAGAAAGAATAAAAGAAAATTTTGGCCACATGCTTGAGGCGTTGAGTTTCGGCGCGCCGCCTCATGGAGGAATTGCCTGGGGCTTAGACAGATTAGTTTCTGTTTTGCAAGGCGAGCCGAATATTCGCGAGGTAATCGCATTTCCAAAAACAGGGGACGCCCGTGACCTTATGATGGATTCGCCCTCGGAGTTAGATAAAAAACAATTAAAAGAATTACACTTAAAAATAGAAAAATAAGTTAATTATCTGGCCACGATGATATTTTTAGCCGCCGACCACAGAGGTTTTCAATTAAAAGAAAAAGTTAAGCAATGGCTGACTGAATGGGGATATGACCATGAAGATATGGGGGCTTTTGAATTGGATCCGAGTGATGACTATCCCATTTATGCTAAAAAGGTAGCCGAAAGCATGGTTGAACCCGAGGACAGGGGGATACTTGTTTGCGGGTCGGGCGTGGGAGTGGATGAAGTTGCCAATAAGTTTGACGGTATTCGTTCTGGCTTGGCAATCAACAAAGAGCAGATTCATGCCGCTCGCAATGACGATAACATAAATGTTCTCGCTTTGGCTTCAGATTTTACTCCTGAAGAGGAAGCCAAAGAAATAATCAAAACATTTCTTGATACCGAATTTGCCGATGAAGAAAGATTTAACCGGCGTCTGAAAGAAGTTGGCGAAATTGAAGAGGAAAACTAGTTATGCTCGAGGAATTAAAAGATATCATAAAAGGCGAGATAAGCTCCGATGAAAAGGAGCTTTCGGTTTACAGCCGTGATGCAAGCATCTTTGAAATTGAACCTCAATTAGTGGTTAAGCCGAAAGATACGGAAGATATAAAAAATTTGGTTAAGTGGGTTGCGGGCAATAAGGCCTCAAATCAAGAATTATCTTTAACGGCTCGTTCCGGTGGAACAGATATGACCGGAGGGGTTTTAAACGATTCGATTATTCTGGATTTTACCGCTCATTTTGATCGGGTATTAGAAGTGGGGGATAACTATGCCATAACTGAACCCGGGGTTTTTTATCGGGATTTTGAAAAAGAAACTCTAAAAAAAAATTTATTGTTGCCTTCTTATCCCGCTTCCCGTGAGACCTGTACTGTTGGTGGAATGGTGGCCAATGATTCGGGGGGAGAAAAGTCCTTGCGTTACGGGAAAACAGAAAATTATGTTGAAGAACTTAATGTTGTTTTGAGTGACGGTGAGGAGTATGTTTTAAAAGCTCTCACATTTGAAGAACTGGAACAAAAGAAATTTCAGAACAACTTTGAAGGCGAGATTTACCGCAAAATGCATGATTTGTTGGAATCCAATTACGAACTTATCCTGAAAGCCAAACCCAATGTATCTAAAAATTCTGCGGGGTATGCTCTTTGGAATATATACCGGTCTGACCAGTATAGTCATTCTAAATTTAATTTAGCGCAATTATTCATCGGAGCCCAAGGCACTTTAGGATTAATCACAAAAATTAAATTCCGACTGATAAAACCCAAGAAGTATTCAAGATTGTTAATAATATTTCTGAAGGATTTGAAATCTTTAGGCGAGGTGGTGAATATGGTTAACAAAAGTGAGCCGGAAAGCTTTGAATCCTATGACGACCATACATTTAAACTGGCTATTAAAATACTCCCCGACCTAATAAAAAGAATGGGAATTATCGCCATGTTTAAATTTATTCCTGATATCCGGGCTATTTTGACTGGTGGCATTCCCAAAATGGTTATGCTCGTAGAGTTTACCGATAATGAAGAAAGAGAGTTGATGGATAAAATGAAAAAATGCCAAAAGGATGTTTCTGATAGATTTGGAGTAAAGACAATAATTACAAAAAATGATGCTGATGCCCAGAAGTACTGGATAATAAGAAGAGAGAGTTTTAATTTATTGAGAAAACATGTGCAAGGTAAAAAAACCGCGCCTTTTATTGACGATGTAATAGTTCGGCCGGAGTATCTGCCGGAATTTTTACCCAAACTTAATGCGATTCTGGACCGATATAAAAATTATATGGTTTATACGATTTCCGGCCATCCCGGAGATGGAAATTTTCATGTTATTCCACTGATGGATTTATCCGACGAAAAATCTAAACAAATTATTCCAGAACTTTCAGAAAAAGTTTATAATTTGGTTTTAGAATATCACGGCTCTATTACAGCCGAGCACAACGACGGGCTTATTCGCACGCCATATCTTGAAAAAATGTACGGTTCGGAAGTTTATAAACTATTTGAAAAAACTAAACAAATTTTTGACCCAAAGAATATTTTTAATCCAAGGAAAAAAGTCGGCTCGGATATGAATTACGCGATGGAACATATAAATTTAGACAATTAACTATGGTTAAAATTATTCCGTCAATACTTGCAACAACCGAAGAAGAGTTTGAGAAGCTGTTGAGGATGGTTGAGCCATTCGTAGATAGGGTGCATTTGGATATTGGGGATGGTGATTTTATTCCGACGAAAACGATTTCTGGGTATGAGGAATTGATAAAAATGGAGACGAAAGTTAAATTCGATGTTCATCTCATGGTTTCAAGGCCGGAGGATCAGATGTATTTTTGGTACAAGACCAAAGCGGACAGATTTTTGATTCACGCCGAAACCGATCATGGCCATCGAAATCTTATTGAACAGATCCACTTGAACAACAGGCAGGTTGGATTGGTTTTAAATCCGGAGACTCAAGCCGAAAAAATGACGGAACTGATAGACAATATAGATTTCGTCCAGTTTATGACCGTTCACCCCGGAGCTTATGGGGGCGAGTTTGTGGAAAGTGTGGTAAATAAAATATTGGAATTCCATGGCCAGTATCCGAGCGTGCCTATCTTTGTGGATGGCGGGGTCAATTTGGAAACGGTATCTCGTCTTGTTGCCATTGGCGTCACGACTCTTGTAGCGGGAAGTTATTTGATTAATTCCGCTGATGTGGGTAAGGCCATAGCCGAACTGCAGGAAGCAGTTCGGAATTAACAATTTTCCCCGGCCTCGCCTCGGTTCGGCCGAGGGCGGGCAATTTACAATTTTCAATTAATTTTTTAAAATAGAGTCATGTATGATATCGTTTCAATAGGTTCGGCAACCCGTGATATTTTAATAAATGCGGATAATTTTAGGTCTCTTGATGTGCCGGATTTTTCTTCTGGAAAAGGGCTTTGTTTTCCTTTGGGTTCAAAAATAGAAATCAAAAAAATTGTGTTTACTTCCGGCGGCGGGGGAACCAATGCGGCGGTTACTTTTGCAAGGCAAGAACTTTCTACGGCTTGCGTGGGGGTTGTTGGAAATGATTTAAACGGTCAAGAGGTTTCAAATGAGCTGGCCAGAGAGGGCGTGGAAATAAAATATTTCCAGAAACACAATGACGATTATACGGCCTATTCGGTGATTTTGGTTGATTCTTCGGGAGAAAGGACAATCTTATCCTACAAAGGCGAGGGCCAGCATTTTGATGTTAATAAGATTGATTTTGATCAACTACAAACTAAATGGTTATTTTTGGACAGTTTGGGCGGGCATTATGATTTACTGGAAAAAGCTGTTAATTGGGCCGTTGCCAATAATATAAGATTGGCCACAAACCCCGGAGGAAAAGAACTTGAACATGGTTTGGAAAAATTAAGACCGCTTCTAAAGAATTTTTCTATAGTTATAATGAATCAAGAAGAAGCATCAGGCTTAACCGGGATTGATTATAAACAAGAAGAAGAGATTTTTAAACTTATGGACGAAATTATTGATGGAATTTTTGTCATGACTAAAGGTCCGGAGGGGGTTGTGGTTTCCGACGGGAAAAATATTTATAGAGCCGGAGTTCCTGATTCGCCGGTTGTTGAAAGAACCGGAGCCGGTGATGCTTTTTCGTCAGGATTTATTTCTGAATATATCTGTTCCATGGACATTTCAAAAGCGATACAATTTGCCACAGCTAATGCTTCATCGGTTGTTACCCAATATGGGGCAAAAGCGGGAATTTTGAAAAAGGACGATTGGGGACCATGGCCATTAGTCAAAGTGGACATTAATCCACTTTGAAATTATTAATTTACAATTTCCAATTTTCATTGAATTTACAATGTTTCAATGTTTGAAAATTAATTCATTGATCTATTTATTGAAAATTGAAAACTGATAATTGAAAATTGTTTATGATAGAGCCTTACAAAAAACTTGCGGCATTATTGAGAACCACACCGGAGGTTCTTTATGAGTTAGACGGCAAGATGAGCAAAATTACCGGGCAAGACGGAGTTATGGAAGCTGTCGCAAACCAAAACGATGCTTTGGTCTCAAAGACCTTGGCCGAGCTGTCCCTGACGCGAAATTCAACGGCCGAAGAAGTTTACACCGCCTTGATTAGCCGCCTGGTTAACTTGGACCAGAATTTATATGAATTGCTGGACAAGCCAGACCTTGCGAAGATGTCCGTTAACTGTGGCAAGCTTTGTGAAACAGCTTTCAAACTATTCTCACCGCCCAAGGGAATGTTTATTAAAAAAGAAAAAGCTGCCGAACTGTTGGAAAAATACCGGCCGGATAATCTTTTGAACCATTTTGGATATACAAGCGTCAAAGAACTTTTGGACAAAGAAGGCTTCGCCTCTGTTGTTAGCGCTTTAAGGTTTACACAGAATACCGAGTGGATGCATAAATTTTTTGATGTTGCCTATAATGAATTAAAACCGGAAGATTTTGAAGAAAGAGGTGTGGAGTTAAAAGTGTTGGAGACCAAGTGGCTTGCGGTGGCTGATAAATTTCTTGAGAAAAAATACCATAACATCAGTCACCTGAAGGAATACGGCGTTATTTTTGTGATTCCTCTGCCTATCGATACCGTCGGCGAGACGATGAGAATGTTTACCTTGATAATGCACTATCTGCACGAGGTGCCGTTTTATTCTGATCTGTTCCGCAAATTTATGAAAGACTCTGATTTTATAGATAAATTCAGGTCACTTTTAAGAGGGGATGTTTCGGATAAAAAAATTGAAAACGAGAAACCCGTTTGGCGTGTGGTCCAGACATATCTGGCCAAGGACAACGAGCAGGACTTCAGATTGCTTGAACCACATGTAAATCCAGAAGCAGAACATTGGTTCAAGGTATCCGAAGATTTGGGACGGTTAGCCAGAATGCTTAATCAGGGTGAAGGTGGAGCGGATTTAGGATATTGGGCGAGACTGGATTATGTCGGGGATTTCTTCAAAGATCAGAATGGACAAGAGCAATTGGTGAGCTTTGACCTAACAGACTTAATAATGTCTTTGGTCAAAAAGGGCCAGATTAAATATCTCTACCATCAGCAGGAAGCTCTTTGGAATAAAATATTTTCTGAATATCAGGGTCGGGAAAGGATGAATGAGTTAATTGAGGAGAATATAATCCGTGGTTTTATAGAATTATAAAACCATTGAAATTGCCAATTACCAATTTACAATTTCCAATAAATTTCCAATGATTCAATTCCCCAATTGAGACATTGATACATTCAATGTAAATTGAGAATTGATAATTAAAAATTAAAGGCATGGAAAAATTAACAAACGAGATTAAAAACTTAAACTGGTATTTAGAACAGGCTCGGCTTTCACATACGGCCATCGGGCATTTTAATTTTGCCACGGGAGATGTTTTAAGAGGAATAGTTGAGGCCTGCCGTGATGCTGGAACCCCAGCAATCATAGTTGGTACATCTGAAGGCGAGGCCAATTTTGTTGGCATGAAAGAGGCAGTTGCTCTGGTTAAGGCAATGAGGGAAGATTTTGATTATCCTGTTTTTTTGAATGCAGATCATTATAAAAGTTTTAAAAAGTGCAAAGAAGCGATTGATGCGGGGTATGATTCTATAATTATTGACTCCTCAAAACTTCCGAACGAAGAAAATATTGCTTTGACAAAGCAAGTTGTAGATTACTGCCGTTCAGTAAATCCGGACATTTCCGTTGAGGGAGAGCTTGGCTATCTGAAGGGTTCCTCGGAAGTCCAGACAAAAATTGAAATAAGCTCTGCCGATTATTCAAAACCGGAAGAAGTCGCGGATTTTGTTTCACGAACTGGTGTGGACAGGATGGCCGTGGTCTTCGGCAATATTCACGGCATAGTTACAGAACAGGCGGAAAAATTAGACATAGAGCACTTCTCAAAGATAGTATCCGCCGAGCCCAGGCCCTATTATGTGCTTCATGGGGCCTCGGGCCTAAAAGACGAGGATGTGGCCGCTTCCATCAAGGCCGGCATTACCAATGTTCATTTCAACACCGAACTACGGGTTGCTTATCGCAATGAGATAGATAAACAATTTCACGCTCATCCCAACGAAACCACGCCCTATAAATATCTCGCTCCCGCAGTAGACGAGGTCAAAAAACTTGTCGCCGCCAAAATCCGGTTATTCATGGGGAAATAAGCAACAGCCCCGTCCATTTTCTATCCGCCTCCTCATAGAGTGCTTCTGGTAGCAGAGCCTTATTTTCCTGACCGCCCGGGGGATATACCCCCCGGGCGGTCAGAGAAATTAGGAGGAGTTTCTAGAAATAGTCCAATGTTTGGAAGTTGAACTTCCAAACATGCCTATTCAAGGGTTAAATCTTGAATTTCTCCTAAATCCATCGTTGCCATAAAGTCGTTAGTATATTTTTTGAAATTTTTTAATCCCCCAGATATTTCCAAAAGATACCCTCTTTGGGTTACCAAAGGGAAGTTCTTCTTGCCGATATAATCTAAATAGCTTGACCATCGATAACTTTCTAAAAAATCTATAGCTTTATTTAAATTATTTAATTTCTTTTCGCGCCATTCAGGAGCTATCAAATCAAGGGGATTAAGATGAATATAGAGAGGCATATATCTAAAGTGTTTTTCTGTGCTGACTAAGACAGCCTTAAAGCGTCCTTGGAATAAAGACCCGACCCTTTCATTCTTTTGGTTAAAATAATTCGTGTAACCAGTTCCTAGTTTTTGCATAAACCTTACAATCCCATTATCGACTAACTGTCGGACTAATAAGTGGTAATGATTCGGCATTAAGCAAAAGGCGAGCATTTCTACCAAGGGTTCATTTGACGTCTCAATGTTTAGAAGTTGAACTTCTAAACATTGAGACGTGACTGCTTTTGGATTTCTGATTAAATATCTTATATTAGATGGTAGTGTTGGTTTTATGTCATTGAATTCTGAGAGATTATTTACAAATCGAAGATAATCCTGGTCAATTAGAAATACATCTCGTTTTTCAACGCCTCGATTATAAACATGATAGACTTCATCGTTAACAAATTCCGGCTTTTTCATTAGTTTAATAATTACCACAATATGTTTAGAAGTTCAACTTCCAAACATAAACAGGGTGAACTATTACAGGGTCTTGATTTTAAATAAAAATTGAAGTATTATGACTGAACTGAATAACATGGCTACCAAGCATCAAAAAATTGAACTGAATGCTTTCAAGAGAGAGATCCTTGGAAGCAAGGTAAGTCAGCTTAGAAGATCCGGATATATGCCGGCGGTTTTGTATGGAAAAGACCAGGAATCAATTCCTCTT
>ERZ1292640.2125-Hain-H43-02um-R1-2125-length-16095-cov-13_pt1 | contig 16095 bp, 20 predicted proteins | sample MGYA00564404_ERZ1292640 | MGnify/ENA primary metagenome ERZ1292640 (study PRJEB36523, sample SAMEA6512636) | groundwater metagenome | collected 2019-01-08 | study: AquaDiva: Metagenomics assemblies of 32 groundwater samples
TAAAATCCTTTGGTATAAAGTTTTCAAGCCTTTGAGGATTGGCCAGAAGGTCATTGAAAAGCTCAGCTTCTAAGAGATCTAGGTAGATAGCTTTGGGAAACTTCGACTTGACCCATGTAGTTTTTCCTGTTCCGCGCGGGCCGAACAAAAAGAAACTTTTATCTATTGGGGGTTCTACTAATCTGGAATACATAGTTCCATTTTACATATATTTTTGGAAGTGTCAATAAAAATCTGCTTTCTACTATTTTTATCCTGATTTCCAATTCCAGGCCTTGTTTTATTCAAAAAATGTAACCTTTTTTATAGGTCTTTTCTAATTTCTGGATTAGCTCCATTTAAAGGGTTTGTTTGCTTATTCATAATTCGCCTGCACTCATCTAACCTTCTTTTAACATCTGCTACGTTTTCAGCATGTTCTTTATTAATATCTGACCACAGTCCTCCAAATTTTTCTAAAAATGATTCAAAATATCCCATTGCCTTTTTATATTCTCCTACTGATTGAAAAGCTATACCTACTGTCATTAAAGTTGTGCTATACCTATCCAAATCTAAACTTATAAAATCATCTTCTAATTCTACGATTTCCTGCCATCTTCGAAGTTGAAATAAACATTTTATTAAGGCAATTTTTCTATCTTTGCTGTAATAATTTTCTGCAAAATATCTTTTCAAATAGGCAACCGCATCTTCATACCTTTGTAATTCTACCAAAGCATCAGCAATAGCGCCTATAGCAGCGTAGCTTTCTGGAAACTTCTCATTAAGGCTTAATAGATATGTTAAAAAATCCTCTAATGTCCCAATATAAGCCTCGTTAAATATAGGTATATATTCAGGGCTAACATTACTAAATGGGCTATATAGCTTTCTTAATCCTTCTAATACAGCTACTCTATTTTTTGGTTCAGTGCTTTCCAGATACTCTTGTGCAAGCTTAGAGGCTTTTAAAAAACCTTCTTTTGTAGGTATTTCTGTAAGTGAACGCATAAGATAAACAATTGGCATCCCTGCTTTTGGATTTTTGGCTTTCATCTCTTCACAAAACTTTAAATATCTTTCTTTTAAAGCTCTTTCATCAGAATTTCGAATATACCGTTCATAAGTACCAAAAAAATCCATCTTCTCTGGATTTCTTATAATAGCCTTTTCAAGATCGCTTATGCCCCTTTTTATCATATCGGCTTTTTTCTCTATGTCAGTTTCTCTTTCTGCAAGGCTTAAGCGCAAACGTGACAAACCTATTATAATCTGCAAGTCTTCTGGAAATTTTTCATTACCTTGGATTAAAATAGAAGCTGCTTTTTCTAAATTATGCTTGTATCCAAGCTTGTTCTTATATACCTCTGCAATAATGCTATATGCCTCTGGAGTATTGTACTGTTGCAATAGCTCTTCACAAAATTCCTCATAATCCTTTTCTCTTCCAGAATTGCTGGCAAGAGATATTAAATGTCTGAGCGCTTCTAAATTCAAGACCTTTCTCAGCGATCCTTTATAATATCCATAACTCCTTACAGCTTTATATCTTAAATAAGCAGAACCAACTTTGAAGAAATGTCCAAGGCTCACTAATCCTCTATAATTATTTGGATCCATCCTGAGTTTTCGTTCAGCTATACGTCTAGACATCTTATCTTTATTGCCATGCCTATTTATAAGATCAGAACCCCAGTCATATATCTCATCACTTATTTCTATTAAAGGATCAGCGTATTCTACTAAGCGATCGAAATAAAATTTCTCTGGGATAACTATATACTTAGACATCTCATCTTGATATGTTATAACTACTGAATCTTCCTGAATAGGTTTACTAACAATATCTCCGCCTCCGGTAAGTTCGATTAGAATAAAACTTTTTTTATCTCTATATGCAGGAAGATGAACTAATGCTGCAGCATGATTTATTTCATAACCCGCATCTTCATTATAATTCACAACACCTATCTTTTTACAATCAAGGCCAATTTCTTTAGATATAACATAAAACATTGTAGAATAGGCAACGCAATTGGCTTTGTTAATATCAGATGCGTCCGCCAGATGAAACACCCTTGATCCGTATACAGGGAATTTGTCTTTAATAAAATGCCCTATTCTTTTTGCTGTTTCAATATGTATGCTTTGAAGTTCTTCGGGACTTTCTTTCTTTAACTCTGTTAATATCTTAAATTGGGCTCGAGTTGCCTCAACCCAATTTTCAAGTTCTTCTACGTTCTCTTCTCCACTGATATCAGCCAAAAGCCCTCTTCTTGCCACAGGATCATCCCAACTGGTTACAAGACTTATAAACTCATCAAACATTTTTTCTATCAGAATTCTATCAAAAGTATCTGAAAGGCGCTTACTAAGATCATGCGCAAGTACATTCTCTAACATCTTTATCCTATTTTTAATGTTAACTTTTCCTTCTTTTGATAACTTTAATTGATGGTCTATAACCTTTTTTACTCTCATAATATTCGCTTCTCTTCCAAAATATCTTATTGCTAGAATGTTCCCATCTTCTTCTTGTATATTAAAAATTCCCCCTATCTTTTTTTCAAGATAATTAAAATATCGGCTTAATCTAATAAACTCTTTTCTTATATCTTCAGGGGTATTCGTATCTTTTGAATATGCAGTGAGAATATTGCTCCATTGAGCAAAATAATCCTGTAAATCAAATACTATATCTATCCATCGCTCAACAGAATTTATGCCGCGTATCTCTCCCAATAAATCTATAAGCCCTTCTGCAGTAATTCGTTCACTGTAAAAAATACGCACTACGGAATTATTGCCATTACGTTCTATATTTAAAACTTTACCGTAAGGCAATTCTTCTGGCGCTACAATTTTCAATTCTATATTTCCAAAAAGTTTAAAAACCAACTTAAGTTCTTCTATAATATACTTATCTGTATCTAAAATTGGGGCGCTCATAACTTGCTCAAAACGTAATAATGCTTCTTTAAATCTAGCTGTGCTGCTTACGACAGGAACCCTCAGATTAGTTTTAATTGATAGATCCATACCATATACTACGCTATTAGAAAGAAATGCAATAGCCGCAATTAATGACACAAATTTAGGTTTATAATCTTTTTTAATCTTTTCCATAATCTTGGCAAAAAAATAGCCTTTCTTTGGCTTATAATTATTTACCACCCTAACCGCGTACGAGGCCTTCGGCCACCTACACGGTTTCTGTCTTTATATTAAAGTATACCCTATATATTAGAGATATTCAAGAAAAGCCTTCCTCGCTGTTATGGATGAGGCGTAATCGCTGCAATAACTATCTGACCTCTTTGTTTTCCATAAAAGAAAAATATTCTATAGGCATTAGGGCTATCCTGTTCTGCATAGGCCTCAAAAACCTTTTCTCCGTTGGGACCTTTGAACGAATAAAACTCATGCGTCGCAAGACTTGAGTGCCTTGGATTCTCCTGAAGAAATCTAAGGGCCTTGGATACTGCTTTAAAATGTTTCTCGAGACTATGGGATTCTTTAAACTCTTTGAGGCTTGTCTCCGCGGTTGGCGTGAAACTTAAAAAGAACTTCATAAGTTTTCGAGGAAGGAGTCCAAATCTTCTACGTGTTTAATTTTGCCTTCCCCTGCTTCCTGGAGCCCTTTGCGGAGTTTTCCAATAACCTTAGGATTGCGGTATACCCATGCTTCGCTGCTTGGGATAGATACAGCTGGCCTTAATAAAATATCTCCGTTCTTGGCAACAAAAACCTGGTATGAGTCTACCTTCATCCGTTTGCCAATCGACTTGGTCAATTCCCCTCCCAGCGTAATCCTGTGTTTTGAGTCAAGCGGCTTTGTATTGTAAGGAACAAACTCTTCATGAATATCAATTATTTCTCTCTTTGCTTTCTCGTATGACTTCGGCGTTTTCATATATCATCCCCCCTATCTAAAGTATATATTATAGTGGGAATATTGTCAAGTGGGAAAGTGGGAAAATATAACTAAATGTTTGTAACTACAGACCTTGTTTTATTCAAAAAATGTGCTATAGTATTTATAGAAGGTAATTAAACAAGGAGGCGTGCAATAGCGGTAAGCTTCAAGGTTTATAGCCTATAGAAAAAGCCCTAAAATTAGGGCTTTTTCTATTTCTACTGCTTCTCTTCTCCAAACACTTCTGCGCTGAAAGTGTAGATCTCTGTAGCTTTATCCTTCCAGGCGTCCTGAGGCAGGCCTGCTTTTCTGCATGTTTCTTTAAGAAAGGTTTCTCTATCCCAATTGTACTCTGTGGCAACCTGCGGCAGGAGCAGCCCTGAATCAAAGCCGCGCTTCATAACTAATCCGTGCTTTCCTACCTCTATCTCATTTATATCCTTTATCCTTTTAAGCGGGGTAAGCACCGATATCTCATATTCAAGTTTTCCAAGCTCTTCCTGGGTCACAGGATTAAACCTGTAATCATTAACCGCTGCTGATTTCGCAACATCTTTTATTGTTTCGAAAAGCGGTTTTACTGCCTGAATATATCCGATACACCCTCTTAATTGCCCATTTTCCTTAAGGGTCACAAACGCCCCGCAATTCTCCTTTAGCCTTTCCTCTGTCACATTAGGCAAAAACTGCCTTTTGCCTGTAACAGCCTCTGTCACTGAAAGTTTTGCAATCTCCATTAACTTTTTCTTCTCTTCTTTATTCAGATATTCTTCCTTCATTATCATCTCTCCTTTTTTCTCTGAATCCTCTGGTATATACACAATAATGCTTGAATAACCTACAACCCTTGATTTATCTCCTGTCACATCCCCTGAATTAGCGTATTTTATAATGCTTGCTTTTGCGCCTGATCTATTTGCAAACATGATCATTCCTAAAACAGCGATAGGCGCGTCTATCTCTGTTTTCCCTTCCTGCAACTGGCTCAATAACCATCCAGCATCTAATTTTTCAACAGCGCTTAATCCGCTTGTATCGAGTTCCACTGCTTTATCATAAGGATAATAATGAGAAAGGTCCGCGCTGATAACCAAAAGCGTATCTTTATCCATTACATCATAAAGCGCATCGCTTAATATCCTGGCATCTTCCGCTTCAGGATTTCCCATAGCAATAGGCACTATTCTGAAATCCTTATCCTTATACACCCTCTGTAAAAATGGGAGCTCGACTTCAATAGCATGCTCTTTTTGATGCGCCTCCGGATAATAAATAAACCTATTATTCTTCTCTATTATTTTATTTGCAAGTGTTTCGTCTATTTTCACAAGGCCGAGGGGGGTTTTGAATGCGCCTTTATTGTAAACTGATATGCCGCTGAACCCTACATAGTGACTTGGCGAGATTATAATTACCTTTTTGAAATCCGTTCCTTCCAGCTGCTTAAAACTATACGCTGCAACCTGTCCTGAATATTCATAACCTGCGTGCGGCGCTATTATTGCCAGGATATTCCCTTTGATATCTGATTTTTTAACATTCGCCAAAAAACTGTCTACTTTTTTCGCAAGCGCCTCTTTATCCTCTGGATAAAACGCCCCTGCCACAGCAGGCTTTCTTATATCCTCTGAAGAATAAACCGTACAAGAACATAGAATAAAAATGATTGCTAATAGTAATATTTTATTCATCCTGCTAAAGTTTTATAATATTTTGCTTCTTTATACTGTGTTTTCTTAAATAACTTTAACTTCTTGATGCCTGGCAGTATCCAAATTGCCAATGCCCCAAATCCCGCCATCTTCAAAAATTCTTTACGCGTAATCTTGTCTTTGAACATATCCTTCCTTCCGTTAATTCACAAAACGAGTATGACTTGTTTGTAAATTAACGCTAGTCCCAGCGGCCTGGGATTTTAGCGGAACAAAACTTGCATAGTCCGCTAGTTATATTATTCTGGGTAACCGTATAGCCCAAACGCTCTATGAGCAGTTTTTTACATACTGGGCAATAAGTATTATTGCCCTCGTGTTCTGGAATATTACCGATATAAACATAATTTATGCCTTTTGACATCGCGATTTCCCTCGCCTGGATAAGCGATTCTTCAGGCGTAGGCGGCAGATTTTTTAACTGGTATGTGGGCCAGAATTTTGAAAAGTGCACTGGCACTCTAGGCCCTAAATTTTCAACTATCCAGTCGCACATCCTGGAAAAATCATCCTTTGTGTCATTATATGTGGGGACTACTAGATTTACAAGTTCTAGCCATATGTCTTTTTCTTTTATCAGTTTTATTGCGTTCATCACAGGCCCGATATGGCCCCTTGTGACATTTTCATAAAAATCCTCTGTAATGCCCTTAAAATCCACTTTTACTGCATCCAGGAAAGTACAAGCCTCTTCCAGGGGTTTCTGATTTATATACCCTGCTGTTACCCATACATTCAGTATGTTATTTTTATGCGCAGCCTCTGCAATATCAGCTGCATATTCAAAAAATATAACCGGATCTGAATAGGTGCAGGCAATAGTCCTGCATTTATTGTCTATTGCTCCCTGCACAACCTGTCCCGGAGACATATCCATATTTACAGTGTCTTCCGGGTTAGACTGCGAGATCTCCCAGTTTTGGCAATAAAGACAGTGCAGATTGCACCCCGCGGTTGCCAATGAAAAAGAAAGAGACCCTGGCAGAAAATGATAAAACGGTTTTTTTTCAATAGGGTCCACGTGCACTGCGCACGGCTTCCCGTAAACAAGCGTCTGAAGTTTGCCGCCTATATGCATACGCGCCCTGCATTTTCCCCTCTCTCCTTCTTTTAATTCGCAGTTCACCGGGCATAATAAACATCTGACCTTTTTCATTCTTCTATAACCCTGTAATATTTAGCCTCTTTAGGGATTAAGTTTGATTTCTTCTCTTCTATACTGCTTATCCCGGTTTGTTTCAAAACAACAGGCTTTGGCTTGTTGGCTTTCATGATTGCAGCGCTTATCATTACAAGAATTACTATAATAACTGTATTAAAAATAATTTTCTTAAACATGTTTTTTCTTTATAATAAAAAGTGCCATCCCTGTGATAAACATTATAACGCTGGTAATGTCCGCCAGCGTTAAACTTGTGTTCCATAGGTACAGGTTATCTGCCCTGAACCTGGAAACAATGATTCTTATAACAGCGTATACCATTAGATATAATAAAAATAACCCGCCTTTAATTTTTATCTTCTTTCTTAGATTCCACAGCAGCAAAAATCCTATGGAATCCAGAATAAGCTCATATATCTGTGTTGGCTGGTTATTTATACCGGGACAGCACCCGTTTAAATAACACCCTATCCTTCCGATAGCCTGGCCCAGGATTATAGACGGGGATACCAGGTCAGCCAAAACCCAGAAAGAGATTTTTTTCAGCCTTGAGAATATCAGGCCTGTAACTACGCCGGCTAATATGCCTCCATGGATTGAAAGCCCGCCCTGCCACATTTTAAATATAGTTATCGGGTTTTTTAATAATCCGCTAATATCAAAAAACAAAATATAATAAACCCTTGCGCCTATTATTGAGCCGATAATGAGGTAAAAACTAAAGTCATAGACAAGATCCTGTTTTATATTTTTTCTTACAGCTTCAAGCCTCGCGATAAATATACCAAATAAAAAAGCTATGGCAACCATCATGCCATAGCTATAAATTGTAAAAGGCCCGATTTTAGCTATTATGGGATGCATAAATATTATTTTATCTCTAAGTCTGTTCTGCCTATCCTTTGTTTCGCAAAATCCCAGGAATAATCATAGAGATGAAGGCCTTTGCTGGCAGCGATAATTTCTCCGTTTTCAACGCCTATCTCCTCTGCCATATACTGCTTTACCAGTTCCAATCCCCCAAGATTTGACGGGAATCCTCCCCACAAATCCCATGACCTGAAATAGGGGAAAAAATGGAGCTTACCGTAACGAATCCTCGTATCTATAAGCCTCAGGCACGGCGGATCATTCAGTTTTATGTCAGAAGGCATACCTATTTCTATTGTAGCCTGATTAGTGCCATGTCCCTGGGTTTTGTACATCTTTATCACTTCTTCAACCTGGTTGACTTCAAGGGGCATTTCCTTTACCATCTCTTTACCGTCAACTGTTTCCTTCAGCCTAACCTTTGCGTCTACCATTCTTTCGCCGTACGTATAATCTTCTGTATCTGTTTTCTGGCCTGTCAATAAATAGGAAAGATATCTGTTTATATATTCCATGCTTGTAGGAGCCGGGATGCTTGAGCCTTCAGGTATTATAGGTATTATCTGATGGTTTGGATTTTTTATCCTTATTGTAACAAAATCAAATTCCAGCCTTTTCTGGCCCTGATAGCTTCCCCTTGTTATTGTATACACATGGCCGTTTTCCAAAATCTTTGAAAGACATCTGAACCATGCGTCATCCAGGTCAAACGCCTCTATATGCACAGGCTTAAGCTCATTTCTCTCCATTCTATTCTACTCCCCAGTGTTTTTTAAGCTCCTTTGTAATGTCGTTGAGCTCTCTAGTTTCCAGATCTTTTTCTATTATTTTACCCCTCGAAGCCCTCTTCTTCAAGCTAATTAAATTCTCCAGTTCTTTAATACTCATTACTACGCAGCCAAACGCCCTTGTGTGATTTTTTATGAAATTATCGTCTGAAGAAACCGTTATTTTATTCTTTTCAGAAGATATTTTAAGAATGTCGACTATTACCCCGTCAGCATCTTTATCTTTATTGGAAAATAACACCTCTATTTCCCCGTATGATTCTCTACCGAGCCCCAGCCCATCGCCCTTGCCGTCAAACACAGCCACTATTTTATCAAACAAATGGTTTTTGCGCCTGAAATCCACAAGCGCTTTAATAAACGCCAGGCGCGAAGTTTCCAAGCTTATGTCTCTCTTGACTTCAAATTCTTTGATTTTATTGATCGCATTGTATCCGTCTATTATCAGATATTTCACGATTTTAATTCCTCTGTTATTTCTCTAAACGCTTCTTCGCCGCTAAACGTTATGCCTTTTATCCCATATCCTGCAGCTGCCTTAATCAAATCGGCCCTGTCGTCTATATAAAATGCCTTTTCAGGCCTTGCGTCCACAGCCCTGAGCGCGGCATTGTAAATCTCCACAGCTGGTTTTCTAAAACCAACCTCATAGGAAAGTACGAGCTTATCAAATTCTGCGAATACGGGCATTTTTTTTCTAAGAAACTCGAAATGATTTTCGTTTATGTTGGAGATCATCGCGAGCTTGTATCTCCCTTTTATGCCTATTAAAAAATCCTGTATCTTTAAATTAAGCGGCGTTTCAAAAAATATATCATCCCATATGGAAAAAAATTTGTCGCCATCTATATCAAGCCCAAGAGAATCTTTTACCCTGTAGAAAAAATCCTGGGAGGAAATCTTGCCTTCCTCGTAAAGCTTGGTAAGGCCTGAGTCAAAGAAAAGCTGGTATATGTCCTCTTCGTTTTTCTTGGTGCGGCTCAGGATCTTTTTCACAGCGATCCTGTGGTCGAAATTCACCAGCACATTCCCAAGATCGCAGAATATAGCGTCATATTTATTTTCAACCATAAGTATTCTAATGTTGCGGGATATTTTTAGTCAATCACCGGCAGGCATTTTATCGCTTTTTTGATCGCCTCTTCAGGATGCTCGTAATCCTTGAGTTTTCCAGCCATGTAGGCGTCATAAGCGGCCAGATCAAAATTCCCGTGTCCTGAAAAATTAAAGACTATGCACTTTTCCTTGTTTTCCTTTTTGCATATTAGCGCCTCGTCTATCACCGCCTTAATAGCGTGAGCTGTTTCAGGCGCAGGCAATACCCCTTCTGTCCCTGCGAATAAAAGCGCTGCCTTAAAAACGCCTGTCTGGTGATATGCGCGAGCTTCAATAAGTTTTTCTTTGAATAGTATTGACACTAAAGGCGCCATCCCGTGATATCTCAGGCCTCCTGCGTGTATCCCCTCAGGCACAAAATCATGGCCCAGGGTGTACATCTTTAATAAAGGGGTCATCTGAGCGGTATCACCAAAATCATATCTGTACGGGCCTTTTGTCAAAGTAGGGCACGCTGCTGGCTCAACTGCGATAAATCTTATGTCCTGGCCTTCGATCTTATCCTTTATAAAAGGAAAAGTAAGGCCTGCGAAATTGCTGCCTCCACCAACGCATCCTATCATGATATCGGGTTTTTCCCCTGCCATTTTCAGCTGTTCTTTTGCCTCAAGCCCTATAACTGTTTGATGAAGCATTACATGATTCAAAACGCTTCCAAGAGCGTATTTTGTATCACTATGCGTAGCTGCGTCTTCTACTGCTTCTGATATTGCCATACCCAGGCTGCCTGGAGTATGCGGCATCTTTTTTAAAATCGCTCTGCCTGATTTTGTTTTATTGGTAGGGGAGGCAAATACTTCTGCGCCCCAAGCGTGCATCAAAGATTTCCTGAAAGGCTTTTGTTCATAACTGCATTTAACCATGTAAACAGTGCATTTTAAACCAAGAAGCTTGCAGGCAAACGATAAAGCGCTACCCCACTGGCCTGCGCCTGTTTCTGTCGCGATTCTTTTAGTGCCTTCTTTTTTATTAAAATACGCCTGCGCGATTGCCGTATTCGGTTTGTGGCTTCCAGGCCCGTTCCCGCTTTCATCCTTATAATATATTCTGGCAGGCGTTTTAAGTTCTTTTTCAAAGTTATAAGCCCTGCGTAAAGGCGTGGGCCTCCAGAGTCTAAGGATTTTTATAACATCGTCAGGTATCTCTATCCACCTGTCAATAGACATCTCCTGCTTAATAAGCTCTTTCGGAAATATGGGCGCCAGTTCATCCGGCGATAAAGGCTTATGCGTTCCTGGATTTATCGGGGGCGGTAAAGGATTTGGTAAGTCTGCCTGGATATTATACCATGCTCTTGGTATATCTTTTTCATCAAGCAATATCTTAAAATTATCCATTCCCCCCTCCTTTAGCGAGTTCTACGGTTATTTCTGGCTGATGCTTTATTGTTTCGTGAATCAGGCAGGATTCAGCAACCTTTAGAAGCGCTGCGCTTCTTGCTCCTGCATCAGCATTTGGCAATTCTATTTTTGCGCTTATGCTTTTAATACGCGCCGGCTTATCTATAGCCTTTTCCCAGTCTAAAATTATTCTCATGCCATCAGGGTTCAATCCTGTGTTTCTGCAAAATGTCAGGACATAGACTCCTATACATGACCCTAAAGAATCTACAAATAATTCTGGCGGGGTCGGCCCCTGGTCCTGGCCGCCTCCATCCTTTGGCTGATCTATTATAACAGTATGCGCCCTGTTATGAGCGCTGAACTTTTTACCGTCTATATATTTTACTTCCGCATGTTCCATCTAGCCTCCAAAATATTTCTGGATCTCTGGAATCCTTCTTTCAATAACAGGTATGTCTTTATTTTCAAAATAGCCGAGCGCAATCGGCGCTACAATAGCGTAATTATCAGGGACCTCAAATTTTTTCCTGAACCACGCGTCCTTATCCAGGACATTCGTCATGCCTACCCAGCAGCTCCCAATATTCATTGAGGATGCCAGAAGCATCAAATTCTGGGCTGCCATTGCGCAGTCATTCTGATATGAAAAAATGTCTTTTTTACCAAGTATTATTATAACACATCTCGCATGATAAAATATGCTGAAATCTTTCACAGCCATGCGTTTTTTATACCTGGAAAACTTTGGATTTTCCTCTATCATCTTGTTAATATAAGGGATAGAGTGGTCGGAGAGCTCTTTTATAAGCGTCTTATCCTGGACAACAATAAACCCCCACGGCTGTTCATTCATGCCGCTCGGAGCCCATTTGGCCGCTTCAATAAGCTTACCAATAATTTCTTTTGAGATAGGTTTATCTAAGTATTTTCTTATGCTTCTTCTTGATCTAATAATATCGAATATATCTTTCATGGTTATATTTTACCCGTTTTGCCATAGCCTTGTCAATTATAACTTAAAACCTGCTTGATATTTATATATCATTATGATATACTTTATTTGGAGGTGATAACCTATGTCAGTAACGATGGATAAAGAACTTCTAATACGAATGCCTACTCCTCTCTATAATCAGGCAAAGAAACTCTGTAAAAAGAGGTATAAATCCCTCTCTGCCTTTGTGAGAGACGTTATCATGGAACGCGTGGAGGATTATCTTACAACAGATGAAAGAAAAAAAATAGCCGAGGGAGAAAAAGAATACCTTAAGGGCAAGGGCGTTAACTGGAGAGCGGTAAAACGTGGATAAGTTCGAGATTATCCTGGTTTCTCAAGCCTTAAAATTTTACAAAACCTGCCATTTACAAATGGCAGAAAAGCTAAATAAGTGTTTTGAAACGCTAGAAATAAATCCTTTCTATGGCCCAAATATAAAATTACTGCGCGGAGAAAAAAAGCTTTACAGATACCGCATTGGCGATTACAGAATAATCTACAAAATTGACAAAAACGCTAAAAAAGTTATAATCTCTCTTATCTCTCCAAGACCGTCTGTTTATAGAAATCTTTAAAAAATAAAAACTACGAGGCGGCCGCACCTGTTCCGAGCCCTTCGACTTTGCTCAGGATGGTTTGCAAGGTGGTGAGCCTGCCGAACCACTTGTAGAGGGAGGCTTCCTCGTAGGTTGTATCGATCTAAACTGGTAAATCTAATAAGATTAGAATATTAAATTGTTGGCCTTGTATTAACGATTGGGGTGAAAGCCTTTTATTACACGGTCTGGTTTTGGCAATACCGGAGTCATTAACTGGCGAATGGCATCAAATATAACCTTAAACTGGCTGTCATATTTTTTCTCCATCTCCTTTATCTTTTTAAGCAGCTCTTTATGTTAACATAAACCGCTCTTTTACTCTTAAGAACAGAGGAGAGCATAAGAATTCCGTGTTCCGTAAATACGCGGGGCAATTTCCTGGTGCCTCCCCATTTTGATATTCCAAAATGGAATATCAAGTTTTTAAATTCCTTTTTGTCTAACCTAAACATGAAATCTTCCGGAAAACGGTCTAAATTCCTGGTTACGGCCTTGTTTAAATTAAAAGTCGTAATACCATAAAGCTTTGCCAGATCCTTGTCCAGCATAACTTTATGCCCTCTGACCATAAATATCTTCTGTTCAACTACCTCTTCCAATATTACTTCTGTCTTCATAGGCACCTCCCTCTACTATAATAGACACATCTGGGGGGGCGATTTTCTTTCAAAAAAATTGCAAAATAAAAACCTACGAGGTGGCCCTTGGTCTCCTCGTAGGTTTTGTCGGTCTAAGCTTTCAATTCTAACCGGTTTAGAATTTTACTTAGTTAATCCTTACTAAATACTTTCTCATGTTTTTTGGAACCTGGTCTAACGTTATAATCTTCAAGGTTGGTTGGCTCCCATTCAAAGACACTTTTTGAGAAAGATTGGCGCTGACTTCGGTTGGCAATTTCCACATCTTACCTGTTATAGGATCAACGATTAGCATCCCAATCAAGCCGCCAAAAAGAATGTTACCGAAATACCAGCCACTTATGCTCGATTTTATAACAGCCTGCTGTTCTGCATATCCAGTCTTTGAAAAAGTAACATAATAGGTCTTTGCATGGAAATAAGATTCGCCTGCAGCCAATGTAACTGTCGTTGGAGTTGTCCCTGTGAATATTTTTTTATCTTTTTCATCTTTAATGAGGATATTTGCTCCATCTGGATTACTATTGATTGTCACAGGAAAAACATCTTTACCTACAATAGTAGCGCATCCAGTCAAAAAGAATACTGGTATTAATAAAACTGCGACTATTAATTTTGCTTTCATTACTTCCCTCCTTTTTTCAAATAAAAAAAGCAATCCGGTTTATTCCAGATTGCTTTGAATTCTAAAAATAATAAATTTAACACTACACCACTCCTTTGTGGTTGATGTTGAGAAGATTATACACCATCACATCAGGGGGTGTCAAATAAAAAACACCATGGGATAATATGGTGTATGAACGCTTTTGTAGGGATAACCCTGGGAAGCAAAATTAAAGAGTTCCGCAAAAAACAAGGAATTACGCAGGAAAGGTTAGCTGAACTCGTTGAAACCAGTTATAAATACATCCAGAGAATAGAAGGGAAAAACCCGCCGGACATCCGACTGACTACCATTGTAAAACTCGCTAACGCCCTGAAAGTAAAACCTTGCAAATTACTAGAATTCTAATCGATTAAACCTCATCATCTACAAAGAGTCCGCCAAAGTTATGCAGCGGACACATCGTAAGTGTATAGTCAGTCCAAGATATAGAGCCGCGGAAAGGGCTTGTGAGCGAATTGAAAATTTGTCAACCTTTTCCACCTACGAGGAGGGCATCCTTCGACTTCGCTCAGGACAAGTTCGCCCACCTCGTAGGTGTACAGAGGGGAAAATTTTCACCTGAGCGAACAAGTTCCTTCCGCGGCAAGATAAAAAACAAGCCGCAGGGATTTTACTCCCTGCGGCTATTTACCCTCACCCTGACCCTCTCCCATAAATGGGAGAGGGAATAGTTTATTTCAAAATTTTCTCCGCTTCTTTCCTGTACGCATCCATCACATAAGGAATCCCGGAAATCTTTGAGGCGTCTTCGGTAAGAGCCATCAAATCGTTTCTGGAGATAGTACTAAGGTTGAAGTTCCTGGATCCAGCCATTAACTGCTGTAAGCCAACCTTTATCCTTTGCGAGAATGTGTATATGCCAACTGCTCCCAGCGGTATATCTTTCATGTCTTTGCCGTATTTTTCCGCTAATTCTTCGTAGCAGACAAATATCTCTTTCGGCTTTGTACCGAATTCCTTGACTGTCACAGGAATGTCATTTTTCTTAATCCATTCCTCTATATTTTTGCCTACAAAACCAGGTATCATTAAAGCCCTGCCCATGCAGACTGCTTTTACATAAGGAGATCCCATTGCGAGCACTTTGAACACATGGTCTTCCAGGCTGAATCCGCCAGCTATTGCTAAATCAGGAATCCTCATTCCTTTTTTAGCTAACTTTTCGCAGAATTCATATGTCAAAGCCTGCAGATAAAACGTAGGTATGCCCCATTCCTGCATCATTCTCCATGGAGACATGCCTGTCCCGCCTGGCGCGCCGTCAATGGTCAACAGATCTATTTTTGCCATTGAGGAATATTTAAGCGCCATTGCCAGCTCTCTCATGGAATACGCGCCTGTTTTTAATGTAATTCTCTTAAAACCAAGGTCTCTAAGGCGTTTTATCTCTTTCATAAAACCATCTTCTGAGACAAACCCAAGCCTTGAGTGCCTTTCAAATTCTTTTATTGCGCCTGCTTTAAATGCTTCCTGGGTTGCTTTTACCGTAGGATCAGGAGTAACAATGTATCCTCTTTTCTTTAATTCCAGTGCCCTTTCAAGGCTTTTTACTTTTATTTCGCCGCCGATACATTTCGCGCCCTGGCCCCATTTTAACTCAATGGTTTCGAGTTTATGTTTTTTTCTGACATATTCAGCAACACCTAAGCGAGTATCCTCAACATTCATTTGAACCAGGATTTCGCCATATCCTTCTTGAAATCTCTTGTATGTCTCTATGCGGCGGTCCATGTCAGGCGCGCTTGTAATCTTGCCATTCTTATCCAGCTCTAATTTAGGGTCAATCCCGCATACGTTCTCCCCGCATACTAACGTAACTCCTGAAATTGCCGCTCCCACTGCAAAATGCTCCCAGTTCTTGCGCGCAATTTCTGTTGAACCAAGAGCGCCTGTAAAAATAGGGAGTTTCATCTTTACTTTTTTATCCCATCCATACTCTGTTTCTGTGCCTACAGTAGGAAATGTGGTTGTATCAGGATTGCCTTCAACGCCTTTTGGCAAACCCTGCGCTCCAAGCGCATAACCCTGGATATTGAGGTGTGAATAATCAACCGGGTAATCTTTGTCTCCGCCTGCGGTCATTTCTCCGAACGGGCCTGGATAAATAACTTCCCTTCCCCTGAATGAAGACTTAAATACCTCACAATTTCCCTTACACGACTCAAGACATCTTGAACACAACCCTGAACACGGAACAACATTCTTCGACCTGTTAAAGGTTCTTGTGGCGTCATTGCCACCGGGGGTCCGTAAATTCATTGCCTAATCCCTCCTCATTTTATGCCTAATATTTAGGCATTCA
>ERZ1292640.2126-Hain-H43-02um-R1-2126-length-16083-cov-9_pt1 | contig 16083 bp, 13 predicted proteins | sample MGYA00564404_ERZ1292640 | MGnify/ENA primary metagenome ERZ1292640 (study PRJEB36523, sample SAMEA6512636) | groundwater metagenome | collected 2019-01-08 | study: AquaDiva: Metagenomics assemblies of 32 groundwater samples
TGTGCTTCCCGCCCCCGGGCGATCAGGCCCGCGCGCTCGAGCACCCGGAGGTGTTTCGAGACGGCCGGCATGCTCATCTCGAACGGCTCGGCCAGTTCGGTGACCGAGCATTCGCCGGTCACGAGCCGGGCCAGGATGGCGCGGCGCGTGGGGTCGGCGAGGGCGGCGAAGGTGGCGCTCAGGTGATCAGCGGGCATGTGTTATGAACCTATCAGTTAATTAACCAATCGGTTTAATATACCGCTCCGGCCGGGCTGTCAAGCGCCGTGTTCAAAGAACTTCGCGAGCACCGGCGCCAGCACCTTGGCTTGTGCCTTCTGTCTACACGTCGAACCAGGTGGCCACGGATCGACACTCCTGTTCGACTTTTCGTAAACATAAGCCAACGAACGACTTAGGATTCGCCAAAAACGGTCACGAGAGGCTGATGCGCAACTGATTGGTTGCAGTTTGCAGCGGCTTTCTATAAAGTGCAACCGCGAGGTTGCTTATGAACTCCGATCGGATCGAGAAGTCCACCGTACTGCGCGCCCCGCGCTCAACCGTCTGGCGTGCGCTCACCACCGCAGAGGAGTTCGGCGCCTGGTTCGGCGCCAGGCTCACCGGCGCATTCACGCCAGGCGCGCGCGTCACCGGCCGCATCACCACACCCGGCTACGACCACCTCACCATCGACCTCCTCATCGAGCGGGTCGAGCCGGAACGGCTGCTCTCGTATCGCTGGCATCCCTACGCGGTTGAACCCGACACCGACTACTCGAGCGAGCCGACGACGCTGTGCGAGTTCACCCTTGAAGACGCGCCCGGCGGCACGCGCCTGACGGTCGTCGAGTCCGGCTTCGAACGCCTGCCCACATCGCGCCGCGATCTGGCATTCCGCATGAACGATGGTGGCTGGGCCGCGCAGCTCACCAACATCGATCGCTACCTTGCGCGCCAACCGGGCGCACCGGCGTGAGCGCCAGGCCGCGCCGTGCCGTCGCACCACCGGCGCTCGAGGGAGCCGCCCCGCTGTTCGCCGCCCTCGGCGACGAGACCCGGCTTGCGCTGGTCCTGCGGCTCGGCAGCGGCGGCCCGCATTCAATCGCGCAACTCGCCGCCCATTCGCCCTATACGCGGCAGGCCATCACCAAGCACCTCGAAGTGCTGAGCGCGTCGGGAATGGTCCGCAGCGACCGCCGCGGCCGCGAACGCATCTGGACCGTCGAGGCCGACCGTCTCGACGCCGCCCGGCGCTACCTCGATCAGGTGTCGATGCAGTGGGACGCGGCCCTGGGACGGTTGAAGCAGTTCGTCGAGGAGTGACGTGATTAAATGTCAGGCATGAAATACGCCTGCCTGGTCTACCTGGAACCCGAAAAGCTCAGGGCGGTGCCCGACCGTGAGTGCCTGGCTTGCGGCGATGCCTTCCGGCAGAGCGGTGTCATGGTCGGCGGCGAAGCCCTGCAGCCCACGACCACCGCCGCGACCGTTCGCGTGCGCCACGGCAAGACCAGCATCACCGATGGTCCGTTTGCCGAAACGAAAGAACAACTGGCGGGGTTCTATCTGCTGGAAGCGGCGAGCCTCGAAGAGGCCACCCAGATGGCGGCCAAGATCCCGCCCGCGCGCGAGGGCAGCATTGAAGTGCGGCCGGTCCGCGAACTCGAGCCTTAACGCTGCCAGTCGCGCAGGGTATCGCGGCCGATGCCGCGCAGCGCCCAGCTCACACCCTTTCGCGCTTAGCCACGGCGTCCCGGCGCCTCCAGTTGCTTGATGATCGTCGTGAGCGCCGCGTTCACCGGGCAGGCGATGCTGTACTGCGCGCCAAGCGCGACCACCGCGCCGTTCAGGTGATCGATCTCCGTTCGCCGGCCTTTCTGCAAGTCCTGCAGGGTTGACGCCACGGTCGCGGCCGATGCGAACACCTGCTCGATCAGCGCCATGAAGTCATCGTCGAACGTCACACCATCGGCGGCGGCGACGGCGAGGCATTCGTCGATTACCAGGCGCTTGATCGGCGCCAGGCCCGGCTCCACAATGCCGCCGACCGTCGACCCGGTGATGGCCGTGATCGGGTTGATCACGCAGTTGAAGACGACCTTCCGCCACATGGCCACCTTCATGTCGGGAATGACGCGGCCGTCGAGGTTGCAGGCGGTCAGCACCGAGGCAATCGCCGCGGCACGCTCGTGTTCTTCGACCAGCGTGTAGCCGGCCACGGTGTGCTCGACCACGCCGGGCGATCGAAGGATCGCGCCGACCTGCGTGATTGCCCGCAAGGTCACGGCGCGGTCACCGACGAGATCGCTGACCAGGCGTTCGGAGTACAGGCCGTTCTGCACGCACAGAATGGTCACCGACGGCGACAGCAACGGCACGATCGGCGTGATCGCCTCGACGGTGCTGCTGACCTTGGTGGTCAGGATGATCAGCGTGTCCGGCGCGATCGCATCCAGGCTCGTGACGGCTTTCAGCGGAAACGTGCCGGCCCGGATCGAGCCTTCAATTCGCAGGCCGCGTTCGCGGATGGCCTGCACGTGCGCCGAGGTCCCCACCAGGGTGACGTCGTGATGCGCTGACAGTTGGTATCCGTAGGCGCTGCCGATGGCTCCCGCGCCCAGCACGACAATATTCACGGCCGCTATCGTACTCGCAACCCCGCGGTAAGCCCACGCCCGCACCAATAACAGGAGAACAGAAGATCAGGAGGGCCTTAACTCCTTATCTCTTGATCTCCTGTTTGACTAGGGCTCGTAGGTTTTCATACGCCTGACGTCGCAACCTGCGCGCAGCCGCGAGGTGTCGGGCGGCACGTTGCCCAGGTAGCACCCGGGTATCACGTAGATCGTGCGGCTGCCAGTCGGCAAGACGATCGGTGGTGGTGGAGGCGGCTCTGGCTCAACCTCGGGTTCAGCCGGCGCGGCCGGTGGCTCTGGTGCAGCCGGTGCCGGCACGGTCACGTACACCGTATAGGGTTGCGCGACCGGATACGGCTGCATCACATAGACCACTGCCGGCGTGCGGCGCCGCTGATTCTGATCCGGATAAACCGGACGAGCCACGTGACCACGCTCCCAGGCCGGCGGGCGCTGTTTCTCCCACGCGGGCACCTGATACCGCTCCCACGCCGGCACGGGCACGGTCCATTCCCAAGGTTTTGGATAGTTGACGGCGGGCGGCAAGCCCACCCACGTACCCGGCAGGCCGATCGCGCCAAGGCCCGTCATGGGCGCCGGCGGAGCCGGCTGGCGGTTGTGTTGCGCGCCGGCCGGCAGCGGCATGGCGACAAGCATGAGAACCACACAGAAGTAACGCATGTTGATGGTCCTGTCGCTGGTGCTGGCGAACCCGCGACGAGTTCATTCTACGTCCGTTCTGGAGCTGAGCGTCGATCGACCAGACACCCAGCTCATCGTCGATTGAGCGCCCAATCGAGCACGGGATCGCGCCCCTGCGCGAAGTCGCCCGCACTGGTCGTCACATACACGTTCGGCGAAATACCGTTGTCCTCGATCACCCGGCCATCGGCGGTGTATTCGATCCATCGCGACACGGTATAGGTCCAGCCGTTGGCCAAGGGAAACGTGCCCGGATTCGCCGTGGCGCCTGCGGTGCGATCGCCAACCAGCGTCACGTGCGACAGTTGCCGCATCGCCTCGATGAAACTCTCGTTGCTGCTGGCGCAGCGCTGACCGATCAGGAGCAGCACGCTGCCGGTGTACTGCCAGGCGCCGCGAGGATTCAAGGTGCGCTCGATCGGCGATCCGAAATCGGAGTGCGACGGGCCATTGCGGAATTTCACGTACCCCGTGCGGACCGGAGAAGGCGTGAAGCGTCCGGCAATCTCGAACGCCAGGGCGTCGTTGCCGCCGGGGTTCATGCGCACGTCGAGGATGATCAGTGGCGCATTGCGATAGCGCTCGAGCGCCGCATCGAAGTCGGCGCTGCGAATACTCGCGGCGCCCCAAGCGCCGATAGTGATGTAGGGCACGCCGTCCAGCACGCCATGACCCCAGTCGCTTTGCCCCTGGGTCCAGTTGGACCGGGCGGTGTACTGCTGCCAGACGGATCGGTCCCAATTCACAAAGGATGCCGGCGTGTAGGTGGGGATCGGCACGCCACCCGGATCGCGCAAGACGACGTGCAGATCGTGCAGCTCGCCAAGCATCTCGCGGACGACGGCGATGAATCCGCCTTGGTCGGACGCCGCTATCGCCCTAGGGCGGAACCTTTCACCAAGCGCGCTCCAGTCGATCTGCTTGTGGTCGAAGTAGGAATACTCCCGATCGAACGTGCTCCACAGCGAATCGAACTGCGCGGCGAAGTCGGCGGAAGGCCGTGAAGGGGCGGTAGGCGAACCGCCGCCGCAGGCACTCCATGCGAAGACAAGAAGGGTCAACCCAACGAACAACCGCGTTTGGCGACGCATCATCCCGGTAAGTCTCATGGCACAAGACGGCTGGCACCGCTTGATCTTCGATCCTACTGTGATGCCGCAGGCGGCGAGTCACCCGTGAAGGCGTCTGGTGTGACCAACAGTGTGACCAGCGGTGTACGATGTCGTGTGCCCGAGCTTCCCGAAGTCGAAACCGTCCGCCGATTGCTCGAGCCGGCCATGCAGCGAGCGAAGTTCCGGCGCGTCATCGTCAATCGGCCCAACCTGCGCATCCCCTTTCCCGACGGTTTCGCCGACCGCCTGCGCGGAACCATCGTCGAAGCCGTGCAGCGCCGCGGCAAGTACCTGGTGGTGGCGCTGTCGTCTGGCGAGACGCTGATCATGCACCTCGGCATGTCGGGCTGGTTCCACGTCGCGCCGATCGGCGATCGCTCGCGCGAAGTCGACGCGCACGATCACGTCGTGTTCATGATGTCGTCGGGCCAGTCGGTGGTGTTCAACGACCCGCGGCGATTCGGCTTCATGGACCTGGCGCCCGTGGCCGGCGACTACCCCTCGCTGAAGGCGATGGGGCCGGAGCCCCTGTCGCCGCAGTTCACCGCCGACTCGCTGGCGCGCGCCTGCCGCGGCAGGAAGACGGCGATCAAGGTGACGCTGCTCGATCAGAAAGTGGTGGGCGGCCTCGGCAACATCTACGCGAGCGAAGCCTTGCACCACGCGCGGGTGTCGCCGCTGCGCAAGGCCGCGAGCATCGCGACGATCACCGGCAAGCCCAAGAAGGATGCCGTGCAGTTGGCCGCGTCGATCAAGACAGTGCTGACCAACGCCATTCGCCGGTCGGAATCGCCGTATCGCGCGGGCCGGTTCCGCGTCTACGAACGCGCGGGCGGGCCGTGCCTGCGAAAGGGATGCGCGGGAACGATCCGGCAGATTACGCAGGCGGCGCGATCGACGTACTACTGCCCTGCCTGCCAGCGGTGAGGAGGCAACCCTGAAGGGTTGCCTCCTCCATGTCACGCTGGCGTCAGCCGCGGACGGGCCGGCGCATGGCGATGGCCGCCGCCAGCGTCGCGGCGGCAATGGCCAGCGACATGCCGAGCGCCGCCGGCTCGCCCCAGCGATCGATTACCGTGGCGTAGACCGTCGGCGCGGTCGCCGCAACCACGAAACTCGGCGCTAGCAGCCGGCCGACAAACGCGCCGTACGTGCGATGGTCGAACATGGCCAGCGGCAGCGTGCCGCGGGTGATGGTCATCAGCCCGTTGCCGGCGCCGTAGACGAACGCAAACGCCAGGGCGGCCAGCATCAGGTCGGCGCTGAAGAATGCGGCGGCAAACGACACCACCAACATGATTGCCGCCACGACGTTCAGCGTCTGCGCCGACAAGCCGCCGCCGAACAGCAGCTCGGTAAGGCGAGACCACGACTGTCCCACACCGCGAAGCGTGGAGATCCACACCGACGCGGCCTCGGCCAGGCCCATGCCGGCAAGGATGGCGATCATGTGCGACGACATGCCGGCATTGAGAAACTGCGCGAGCATGGTGCTGAGCGCATACAGCACCGCGGCATGGGTGGCCGCACGGCCGGTCAGCAGCGTCGGCGGTACAGCGGGCGGCTCGGGCGGTGTGTGACCGGCGTCGCTGTCGTGCGGCATGGCCAGGTGCAGCGGCAGCGTCATCAGCGCAATGCCGGCGTAGATCAGCACCGCGGTGCGCCAGCCGAACGCCGCGGCCAGCGCCTGGCCGAACGGCCAGAACACGGTGGAGGCCAGTCCGCCAAGCAGCGTGATTTGCGACATCGGCCGCCGCGCGCCGGCGCCACCGGCGCGCGCGAGCACGGCAAACGCCGCGTCATACAGCGTCATCCGCATCGCCAGGCCGAGCAGGATCCACGACGCGTAATAGGCGACGAGTGAGTGCGACAGTGCGAGACCCACGCAAGCCGCGGCGGTAAGGACCGATCCCGCCGACATCACGTAGCGGCCGCCCTGCCGATCGATCATCCGGCCGATGATGGGCGACGCCAGCCCCATGACGAGCAGCGCCGTGGAGAAGCCGCCGTAGATGACGCCGCGCGACCAACCGAAGTCGGCAGCCATGCGCGCGCCGAATCCGCCAATCAGGTAATAGGACAGGCCCCAGCAAACGAGTTGGGAGACGCCCAGGGCGAGGACGATGCGTCCCCGGATCACGGGACGAGGGCGACGCGGAAGCCGATGAAGGCGCGGCGCGCGCCGGGGTCCGCGGCGCCGCGAGTCGTGGTGCGCGCCTGCCGCGCGGGATCGCCGTAATGGCCGCCCCGCATCACCCACAACGCATCGGCCTCGAGGTTGGCGCGATCGTCAGTTGGATCGTACGGATACGGCTGGTACGGGCTGCTCGTCCACTCCCACACGTTGCCGCTCATGTCGGACAGGCCGTAGGCGCATTCCGGGCAGGCATACTGCCCCACCGGCGTGGTGCCGGTCCCTTCGAAGTTGGCGCGATCGCGTCGCGGCTGGTCGCCCCACGGATAGGCGCGGCGATCGGAGCCGCGCGCCGCCTTCTCCCACTGCGCTTCGGTCGGCAGCCGCACGTGCCATCCAGCCCGCACGCGATCGCCAATCGGGCCCGGCGTCTTCGCCAGCGTGCTCTCGAGCCATCGGCAGTACGCCAGCGCATTGGGCCACGTGACGAACGTCACGGGATGCATGGGCGGACCAGCAGTGGCGTTCGCATCCATCGTCGTTCCGGTTGCGCGGACGAACGCGGTGAACTGCGCCACGGTCACTTCGTGACGGGCGATCATGAAGGCAGGCACGTCGACGGTGCCTTCACCGGCGGCCGGCGACCACTTCTCGTTGTCGAAGGCGCGCGGATCGGCGGCCGGGTCGGCGCCCATGGTGAAGGGGCCGGCGGGAATCTCCACGAAGTCGGGGTATGCCGTCGCATCGGTTGTCGCCTGTCCGGCGAGCCCCGCAATGAGCATCGCGGACACGGCGATCGCGAAGAAAAAGGGGTCGGGGATCTTTTTCGGATGCACACTGGGAGTTTCTGGACCCAGCACCAAGCCAACCGCGCAATTTGGGCGTGTTTTCACTGTATTGGGTCTAAAAAAGATCCCCGACCCCTTTTTCTTCATCTGCACGCGAAGCCCCAGCCATGCTTGCACGCGCGCGCGTAGAGATCAGGCTCCGGCATCTCCATCAAGTTCGGTCCGCCCTCTCGCAGCAGCAACCGCAAGTCGAAGGCACGCGGGTTGGCGCGCGCCGGCGTCGACGAATCGAGCAGGTTGACGCAGCCGGCCTGGAACCGCCCCTCGCACGCGCGTGAAAAGTAAGCAAAGGCGCGCTCCGGATCGGCGGGCACCAGTGTTCCCTCGGTGTAGTGGCGGCCCAGTTCGTTGCACGCCCACCCGGCGTTGTCGCCGCAGTACGACGCTTCAATGCGCAGCAGGCGCGTGCACGCTTGCGGCTTGTCCGCAGCGCAGGCCTGTTCCCAGAACGGCAGCGAGTCGCCCTTGTGCATGCCGTCGGCGGCGCCGACCGCCGTCATCACGCCGAAGACCATGACCCACACTGCCATGTGCGCCAGGTTGGCGCGACCAAGCGGTGGATCGAGGCCGAGCGCGCGAATCCACGGCCGCTCGCCGAGCGTGCGGACGGCCCGGTCAATTGACGGCACCGCCAGGTTCAGCAGCGGCACGCACAGCAGCTTGTCGTAGAAGGTCGGCATGCCCAACGCGCCCAGCAACGCGTAGAGACCGAACACGCCCAGGCCGTAGAGCACGCCGAAGATGGCGCGGCCAAGCGGGGTCCGCGGCGACGTGGATGGATCGGTCACGAGCAGGTGCAAACCGAGGAAGACCGCCGAGGGAATGTCGGAGTCGACAAAGTACGGCACGCCGGTGATGGCGGTGTAAAGCATGCTGCCGCCGAACAGGGTGATGGCCGCCATGGCCGTGACCGGCGTGATCGAGAAGAAGTACATGACCACGAGCCCGACCAGGAACAGCACCTTGTAGATGTTCGGCCCCAGGCTGAAGGTCGTGGCAATCTCCTGGCCCCACGTCAGGTGGGTGGTGCCGGTGGCGAGCAGCACGACCGAGAAGATGGCAAGCGCGAACGCCGACGGATTGAAGATGTGGACTCGCTTTCCATCCCGTTCCCAGCGCACCATCGCCTTGCCGGCGAAACCGATTGCGACCAGCAGGAACTGGAACGCAAACCAGTCGTCCACGAACCACAGGAACAGGTTCGTGCTGAAGATGATCGGGAACGGCCCGAAGCCCAGCCCGTAACTCTCGCGCCGCGACCACGACAGCAGCAGGTCGAAGGCATAGGCGAACAGGAGCTGGCCGGCCAGCAACGGCGCAAAGTCGTAGACCGGGCGCCAGTAGTAGCCCCAGTAGGCGTAAACGGTCAGATGGCAGCAGGCCTGGATGTAATGCTGCTGGCGTGGCGGCGCCAGGTAGATGGCCGGCGGGCCGTCCGTGCGGGCGCGCAGGGTCATGGCGGCGAGCCAGGCCAGCAGGACCCCGCCGGCGCCCCAGAACGACCACAACAGCGGCTGGGTGGCGTGAAGCCGAGGCAGCACCGTCAACGCCAACAGGCCGGCGGTGAACGCCAGCGGCACCAGGAGCAGGCTCATGGAACGTGCCTGGGGGGCATCGAACGATCGTTCAGGACGGTGAGGTGTGGCCTCGCGCCGTTCCCGGCGCTTCGCGGACGACATGGATTTTCTGGATAACCGAGGGTGAGCCTTAGCTTGTACACCACGTCCCCGGCCTCCGCAAATGGTTGACAGGAACCCGTCCCGCAGTCCACTCTTGGCGCGCTGTAAGTAGAGTCAGCGCCAGACCGGCCCGGCCGGCCCGGCGTGAGCCAAATAGCAGAGGTGCTGATGAGAACCGGAATGAACTGGACCCGCCACGGGTTCGTGGGCGGATTGGTGGTCGCGGTCGCGGTGGTCCTGTCGGGCCTCGCGGGGGTCGCGCAGAACAAGGCTGACTGGCCGACGATCACGGGAGGCGACGCGTCGACGCGCTATTCGCCGCTCGATCAGATCAACGCGTCGAACTTCAACTCCCTGACGGTGGCGTGGGAGTGGGGCGCCGCGTCGGCACCGGGCGTCGAGATCGGCGACATCAACGGCCGCGGGTTGCCCATCTATGTGGATGGCATGCTGTTCACGGTCTCGGGCCCGCGTCGCACGGTGCTGTCGCTGGATCCCGCGACCGGCAAGACGCTGTGGACGTTCCAGGAACCCGAGACGCCGCGTCACGCGTACTCGATGCGTTCGAACCACGGCAAGGGCGTGGCCTACACGCGCATCAACGGCCGCGGTGTGGTGTTCGTGACCACTCCCGGATTCTTCCTGCACGCGCTCGACGCCAAGACCGGCCAGCCGATCGAGAACTGGGGCGGCGCGGTGCCGGTGCGCGGCTTCCCGAAGACCGGTTCGGTCGACATGCTCAAGGACCTGATCGCCGACTGGGATCCCTGGAAGAACGCCAAGCTGACCTACGACCCGGCGCAGGGCCTGCCGCTCTCGCTCGGTTACATCACCACCTCCTCCCCGCCCATCGTCGTCAACGACGTGCTGGTGGTCGGCAACTCGGCGGAGCAGGGCTACAACCAGACGCGCGTCGAGAACGTGCCCGGCGACATCCTGGCCTACGACGTGAAGACCGGCAAGTATCTGTGGAAGTTCCACGTCATTCCGCGGCCGGGTGAGTTCGGCCACGACACGTGGGAGAACGACGCGTGGAAGTGGACCGGCGACGTCTCGTCGTGGGCGCCGATGTCGGCCGACGCGTCACGCGGAATGGTTTACATCCCGACCAACGGCGCGACCATCGACTACTTCGGTGGCTTCCGTCCTGGCGACAACCTGTTCGGCACGAGCGTGATTGCGCTCGACGTCAAGACCGGCAAGCGCGTGTGGCACCACCAGTTGGTGCGCCACGACATCTGGAACTACGACACGCCGACGGCGCCCGTGCTGATGGACGTGACCGTGGACGGCAAGCGGATCCCGGGCCTGTTCCAGGTGACCAAGCAGTCGTGGGTTTACTCGTATGACCGGACCAACGGCCGGCCGATCTGGCCGTTCGTCGATCGGCCCGCGCCCCAGTCGCTGGTGCCAACCGAGAAGCTGTCGGCGGTGCAGCCGCACGTGACCAAGCCGGCGCCGTACGACCTGCAGGGCCGCACGGAAGCTCATCTGGTTGACTACACGCCGGAGATCAAGCGGCTGGCGCTCGAGCGCGCCAAGTCGCGCGACCTGCTGGCCCCGCTGTTCGCCCCGCCCACGCACCGCGGCAACAAGGAGGGCAAGGGCCCGGCGAACATCTGCCCCGGCGGAGGTGGCGGCGCCAACATCACCGGACCACCGGCGGCCGATCCGCAGGCCGGCGTCCTGTTCATCGCATCGACGAGCGGCTGCTCGCCGACGCTGCTCGCTCCGGCGAAGGAGAAGGACAACGACAAGATGACCGGCACGACGCTGGCCGATTTTGCCGTGGCGCGTGGCGAAGGGGCGCCGCCCGCCAAGCCGGATCCGAACGATCCGCTGGCCGGTTTCCCGGACATCTTCAAGGGTCCGCTCGGCCGCATCACGGCCATCGACATGAACACGGGCAACCACCTGTGGATGATTCCTTACGGCGATACGGCGCAGGCCGCGCAGGATGCGTTCCGCGCCAACCCGCTGCTGAAGGGCCTGACGGTTGACACCAACTGGGGCCGCCGCGGCACCGCCGCCCTGGCCGCGACGTCGACGTTGCTGCTGTCGGCCGGCCAGACGGCCGACAACCGGCCGCACCTCTTCGCCATCGACAAGAAGACCGGCAAGCGCGTGGGCGCGGTGCCGACTCGCGTGCTGGGCCAGTACGGCCTGATGACCTACATGCACGCGGGCAAGCAGTACATCGTGCTGCCGCGCAACGGCGGCTACACGACGCTCGCTCTTCCATAAGCGTCGCGAGACTGGAGGAGGGCCGGACACAGAAATGTGTCCGGCCCTTTGTCTTGTACGGAGCCGCAGATGACGCAGATAACGCAGATAACGCAGACGGGTCTTCTTCTTTGAGGAGGCTTTGCACTGGCCTATACTCCCGGCCATGTTGCAGGACATTCGGCAAGCGTTGCGACACCTCCTTCGAGCGCCGGGATTCGCCCTTTCGGGCCTCTTGATCCTGTCGCTCGGCATCGGCGCGAACAGCGCGATGTTCAGCCTGATGGACGCCTTGGTCCTGCGTTCACTTCCCATCAAGGATCCGCAGACCCTGGTCGGCGTCTCGGGTCGAAATTCAGAGCAGCAGTTGCGGCTGACGCCAATCCCGGCGGTCGAGGCCCTCGCGGAGGGGCCGTTGCAGGACATTTGTGGCTACAACGGCGGCGTGGTCCTGGCGGTCGAGGCCGGTGGCGCCACAGTCCAGGCGATTGGCGCGCTCGTGACCGGGCGATGCTTCGCCACGTTTGGTGTGCAGCCGGTCCTGGGCCGCACGATCGAAGAGGCCGATGCGCCGCTGTTCAACGCGGGCAACCGGGTCGCGGTGATCAGTCACCGGCTGTGGACCCGCTTGTTCGCCGGCGATCGCTCCGTGGTCGGCAAGCGGATTCGGCTCGAAGGGGCAGACCTGATCGTGATTGGCGTGATGCCGGAGGGATTCAGCGGCCTGCACGCTGATTCCGGTGTCGACGTGTTCGCTCCATTCGACACGATCTTTCCGGCCCGCGCCGATCGCCGGCCGGGCGCCAGTCACCTGGTCGGTCGGCTGCGTCCGGATGCGACGTTCGATTCGGTGGCCAGCCAACTCGCGACCCGTTGGCCGGCGCTGCTCGAACAAGTCGTGCCGCCGACGCTGGCAAAGGCCGAGCGCGACAGCCTGCTGCGGGCCACGCCGCTGGTCGAGCGGATGGGAACCGGCATTTCCTTCTATCGCACGCGCTATGCCCGTCCCGCGGCGCTGATGCTCGGACTGACGGTGATCCTGATGGTGTTGGCGTGCCTGAACCTGGGTGGCCTGCTTCTCGCCCGCGCGATCGATCGCGGGCCGGAGATTACCACCCGCCTTGCGCTGGGCGGCAGCCGATGGCGTATCAACCGTCAAATGCTGGTGGAGAGCCTCGTCTTGTCCACCGCGGGCGCGGCGCTCGCCGTTCCAGTGGCGTTCGCGATCGTCGGCATGCTCGTCTCGTTCATGCCCGGGACGTTCGTCGATCCGATTCGCCCCTTCACGCCGGACGTCCGCACGATCGCGGTCACCGCGGTCGCCGGACTGTTCGCCGGCATCGCCATCAGTGTGTTGCCCATCTGGCTGGCCGGGCCGCGGCGCGGGCTCACCCTCGGCGCGGGCCGCACGGTCGCGCGCTCCACCAGCATCTGGACGAAGGGACTGGTCGTGGTCCAGGTCGGGTTGTCGGTGGTGATGGTGATCGGCGCCGGATTGTTGGCTCGCTCGCTGTATCTCTTGCAGCAGGTGGATTCCGGCGTGCGCAGCGAAGGCGTCATCGTTGCCAGAGTGATGCCGCTGCCGAACGGCTATCGTGGTATCGACAACGCCTCGTACTATCCGGCGCTGGTCGACCAGGTGGCGGCACTCCCGGGCGTGCAATCGGTGGGCTACGGCCGCCTGTTTCCGCGGTCGACGGTTGAAACGCCGGGCGAACCGATCGCCTTCGTCGGCCACGACTACGAAGAGATGCGCGCCATGTGGGAAGTGGCGTCGCCGACGTTCTTCGTGACACTGGGCATTCCGCTGCTCCACGGCCGCGCGACGGCGTGGACCGACACCGCCCAATCGCGCGCCGTCGCGGTCGTCAGCGAGCGACTTGCTCGGCGACTGGTTCCTGACGGCAATGTGATCGGCCGGCGCGTGCGCTACGGCATCGACCCGCTGAACCAGGACGTGGAGATCGTCGGCGTGGCGCGAAATGCAACGATGGGGAACCCACGCCGGCCAGACCTGCCGATCATCTATCGGCCACCGCTGCAAGTGGGGCGGACCGCCAACTCTCCCAGCCTGGTAATTCGCGTGGACGATCACCTGCGAAGTAATGTGATCGACGGAATCCGACGGGCGGTGGAAGGTGGCGGCCGGGAATTCGTGCAGGACATCAGCGCGCTTGACGATCTGCTCGCGCGCGCGCCGTCCAGCGAGCGGATGAGCGCCGCGCTGGCGGGGGCCCTCGCGGGCCTAGCCGTCGTGCTGTCGTTCGCCGGCATTTTCGGTTTGCTCGCCTACTCGGTGGCTCGACGGACCCGGGAGATTGGCGTGCGAGCGGCGGTGGGCGCCGAACCATCCGCGGTCTTGCAAATGGTGATGGGCGAGGGACTGGCACTGACCGCGATTGGTGTGATCGTTGGCGTGCCGGCGGCCTATGCCGGTGCGCGAACGCTCTCCTCATTGATGTTCGGCGTTGCTCCTGACGATCCCGTCACGTTCGGTGCCACGATGGTGCTGTTTCTCGGAATCGGCGCGATGGCGGGCCTCGCTCCTGCTCGCCGCGCAGCACGTGTGGATCCGGCTGTGGCGCTCCGGCTTGACTAACTGGTCACGGAGGACGCAGAACCAATTTGCGGAATGCCTGTCAGCTGATTCGAAGCCTGATCGCATTTAGAAAGGGGCTCTGTGAACTCTGTGTCCTCAGTGGCTAATGGTTTTCCGAAAGAAACTGATCGATTGCAGCGGCCGCGCGACGTCCATCGTCGATCGCCCAGACGATGAGCGACTGGCCGCGCTGCATGTCGCCGGCAGCGAAGACGCCGGGCACGTTGGTCATCCACTGCTCGTCGCGCGCGACCGTGCCGCGGTCGTTCAAGCGGACGTCGAGGTCCGCAAGCAGGCGGCTCTTCTCCGGTCCAACAAAGCCCATGGCGAGCAGCACGAGATCGGCCTTCATCTCGAACGCACTGTCGGGCAGCGGCTCGAACGACGGGCGGCCGTTGGTGACGATGCGACTGACCTTGTGGCCGTGGAGCGCGCGGACCCGGCCGTGGGCGTCGCCGGACAGTTCGGTGGTGGCCACGGCGTAGACGCGGTCGCCACCCTCTTCGTGGGCAGACGAGGTGCGGAAGATGTTGGGCCACAGCGGCCAGGGGTTGTCCTCGGCGCGCTGATGGGGCGGCGCCGGCAGCAGTTCGAGCTGGCTGACCGAGAGCGCGCCCTGGCGATGCGCGGTACCGAGACAATCGGCGCCGGTGTCGCCGCCACCGATGATCACGACATGCTTGCCGGCAGCGGTGATGGGATCCTGTGATGAAAGCACCTGATCGGCGTTATCTGTGTCTTCTGCGGCCCTGGTGTTCCGCCCATCTGCGTTGCGCCGATTCTGCTGTGTCAGAAATTCCACAGCGAAATGCACTCCTCTGAGTTGGCGGCCGGGAACGCTGAGATCGCGCGCCTGGCCGGCGCCGCCGGCCAGCAGGATGGCGTCGAAATCGCGCTGCAAGTCCTCGGCGGTCACGTCCTCGCCGACGTTCATGCCGGTGCGGAACACGACGCCTTCGGCCCGCATCAGGTCGAGGCGGCGGTCGAGCACCCGCTTCTCCATCTTGAACTCGGGGATGCCGTAACGCAGCAGGCCGCCGACCCGGTCGGACTTCTCGAACACCGTCACGCTGTGGCCGGCACGATTGAGCTGCGCGGCGGCGGCCAGGCCGGCGGGGCCCGAGCCGATGACGGCGACCTTCTTCCAGGTCCGGGTCACCGGCGGCTCCGGCACGATCCAGCCTTCGTCGAAGGCGCGATCGACGATCGACAGTTCGATCGACTTGATGGTGACGGGGTCCTTGTTGATGCCAAGCACGCAGGACCCTTCGCACGGCGCCGGGCACAGCAGGCCGGTGAACTCCGGGAAGTTGTTGGTCTGGTGCAGGCGCTCGATGGCGGCGCGCCAGTTGTTCTTGTAGACCAGGTCGTTCCAGTCGGGGATGAGGTTGCCGAGCGGACAGCCCTGGTGGCAGAACGGGATGCCGCAGTCCATGCAGCGGGCCGCCTGGCGGGTCAGGTCCTCGGCGGGGTACGCCTGGTGGACGTGACGGTAGTCGCCAATGCGTTCGGCCACCGGCCGTGACGGCGGCTTGGTGCGCCCGAACTCAATGAAGCCGGTAGCCTTTCCCATCAGGCCACCAAATCGCTGAAGGCTGGCTCGCGGGACTCCGCGCGCGCCTTCGCCTCGGCGGCCTTCACCCGTTTGAAGTCGCGCGGCATGACCACCACGAACTGCTTGTGCGTCGTGGCCCACGATTGCAGCACGCGCTCGCCGACGGCGCTGTCGGTCAGCTCGACGTGGCGGGCGATCAGCGACCGCACCAGCTCGATCTCGATCGCCTCTTCCAGGTGTTCGAGCGCCACCATGTCGATGTTGCAGTTGAGGGCGAACGAGCCGTCGGTGTCGAGCACGTAGGCAATGCCGCCGCTCATGCCGGCGGCGAAGTTGCGGCCGGTGCGGCCGAGCACGACGACGCGGCCGCCGGTCATGTATTCGCAGCCGTGATCGCCGGCGCCTTCGACCACCGCCTGCGCGCCGCTGTTGCGGACGGCGAAGCGTTCGCCGGCGACGCCGCGGACAAAGGCCTCGCCGCTGGTGGCGCCGTAGAGCGCGACGTTGCCAATGATCACGTTCTCTTCCGCGGCAAACGCGGCGTTGCGTGGGGGCCGCACGATCAGACGGCCGCCCGACAGGCCCTTGCCGACAAAGTCGTTGGCTTCGCCGG
>ERZ1292640.1134-Hain-H43-02um-R1-1134-length-22030-cov-9_pt1 | contig 16082 bp, 11 predicted proteins | sample MGYA00564404_ERZ1292640 | MGnify/ENA primary metagenome ERZ1292640 (study PRJEB36523, sample SAMEA6512636) | groundwater metagenome | collected 2019-01-08 | study: AquaDiva: Metagenomics assemblies of 32 groundwater samples
CTGGTGCTGCTGATCGCCTGCGCCAATGTCGCCAACCTGCTGCTGGCGCGGGCGGTGGCGCGACGTGGCCAGACCGCGGTGCGGCTGGCCATGGGCGCCTCCCGCCGGCAGATCGTCACGCAGGCGCTGGTCGAAAGCGTGCTGCTCGCCGTCTTCGGCGCCGCGGCGGGACTGATCGTGTCGGTGACCGCCTCGCGGCTGCTGTTGTCGCTCGCCTTCACAGGCGCCAGCCTGCTGGCCATTGACACCATGCCATCACCAACCGTGTTGGCCTTCGCCACCGGGCTCGCGCTGCTGACCGGCCTGCTCTTCGGCGCCGCGCCGGCATGGTTTGCCACGAGGACCAATCCGATCGATGCGCTGCGCGGCGCGGGCCGCAGCACCGGCGACGGCGCGTCGTTCGCGCGCAAGGCATTGCTGGTCGTGCAGGCCTCGTTGTCGGTAGTGCTCGTGGCCGGTTCAGCTATGCTCGGGCGCAGCCTGGGCAATCTCGAAGGGCAGGACTTCGGGTTCGATCGCGCCAACCGGATGCTGGTGACGGTGGGCCGGCCCTCGGCGTCGGTGACGGGCGATCGGCTCACGGCACTCTACCGCGATCTCGAGGAACGACTCGGCCGCATTCCCGGCGTGCAGGGCGCGGGGCTCGCGCTGTACAACCCGCTGACCAACAACTGGGGCGAGGGCGTGCTGATTGCCGGCAAACCTCAACCCGCCCCGGGCGAACAGACCGGCGCGTCGTGGGATCGCGTCAGCGCGAATTACCTGCAGCAGCTTGGCGTGCAGCTGGTGCGCGGCCGCCACTTCTCCGCCGCCGACAACGAGACGGCGCAAAACGTCGCGGTGGTCAACGAAGCCTTCGTGCGTCACTTCTTCAAACCCGACGAAGATCCACTGGATCAGCACTTCGGGCTCAACCTGCCCGAGAACGTCAACACGTTCCGCATTGTCGGAGTCGTCGGCGATGCGCGGTTCGCGGGGTTCCAGCTCGATCGCCCGATGCGGCCCATGTTCTTCGTGCCGCTGGCGCAGACGGTGAACTACGCCAACGAGATGATGAAGCGCGTCGAGACCGCATCGCACTACGTCGGCGGATTGCTGCTGTTGACCAGCTCATCGCCTGGCGCACTCGAGCCGCAAATCGCGCGCACGCTGGCCGAAGCGGATCCCAACCTGGCCGTCATCAACATGCGTACCCTCGAGGAGCAGGTAGAGCGCAGCTTCGACCAACAGCGCGCCGTCGCCAGCCTGGCCGGCCTGTTCGGAAGCATCGCGCTGGTGCTGGCTGCCATCGGCCTTTACGGTGTCACCGCCTACTCGGTGGCCAGGCGAACCAGTGAGATCGGGATTCGCATGGCGCTTGGCGCGGATCGCCGGCAGGTCGTCGGACTGGTCCTGGGCGGCGCGTTCCGCCGCGTCACGGTGGGGCTGGTGCTCGGCCTGCCCCTGGCCGTCGGCACGGGATATCTGCTGTCCGCCCAGCTCTACGGCGTGCCTTTCTGGGATCCGGTAGCACTGGGCGTCGCAACGGCATCGCTCACCGTTGCCGCCTTGATTGCGTCGATCGTTCCCGCCACGCGCGCGGCGGCGCTGGCGCCCATGCGCGCCTTGCGCACGGACTAATCGAGCCGGCTCGGAAATTGCGCTCGATGGCGGGATCGCGTTAGCCTTGAGGGCTTCCAAGGAGCCTCTCATGACCGCAGATCAAGCCACGACCGCCGCCGAAACGCTCATCAGCCTGTGGGAAGGCGAATTCCCCGCTACTTGCCAGGTGCTGGCGGCCGTCAAAGACGACAACCGCGCCTACAAACCCGACCCCAAGTCGCGCACCGCGTGGGAAATTGCCACCCACCTGGCCACGGCCGACGTCTGGTTCATCGACTGCATCCTCAACGGCAAGTTCGACTACGACCCTGAAGCCGCCAAGCAGGCCGAAGCCCAGTTCAAGCAAGTCAGCGACATCGTCGACTTCTACAAGAGGACGTTTCCCGGCAAGCTGGCGCAGCTGCGGGCGCTGCCGGCCGACAAGCTGACCGCGAGCGTGAGCTTCTTCGGCATGATGGAAATGCCGAACGTGAAGTACATCGGCTTTGCCAACAACCACAGCATCCATCACCGCGGACAACTCGCGGCCTACTTGCGTGCCCTGGGTTCGAAGGTGCCGAACATCTACGGCCCCAGCGCCGACGCCGAGCCGTAACCGCATCGCGTCTTGACGCAGAAATCGGGCTGGCGCCGGAAATGGGGAGGTTCATTCCCGGCGCAGCCCGATACAACGACAGGCCTTCTTGACGGACAGCTGCAGGCTGCCCGATCAGTTACCGCGCGCCCGTCGTTCGCGGCACCTCGCTCTTCACCGAGACCTTGACCATCGCCGTCGTCCAGCAGCACGCCGCGCCACCGCCGCCGTTGCCCGAGTAGTCGTTGGCCGTGACGTGCAGCAGGTAGTCACCAGGTTCGTCGAACGTGACCGTGGTCGCGGCCTTCCCTGAGAACGGCTGGTCTGGCTTGCCGCCCTTGATGGCGGTCATCTTCGCCTTCGGCTCGGCGATGGTGACCGCGCCCGGGCCGCGGTACTTCGAGATCACCAGTTCCACCGGCGGCGAGGCGCCGGTCAGCGGCGTGTTGGCGCCGCTGGAGTACTGCGCATCGTCGTCCGCGGACATGTCCAGCGACATTGGCACGCCAACCGTGGCGACGCGCGCAATTGCCTTGGCCACCGTGCCGAGGGGACCGTTAAACGTCTCGCCGCGGTTGAACGTCAGGATCGGCGGCACGTTGTTGCCGCGCGGGCCCTCTTCGGAAGCCCGCATTGGCGTGATGTTGTAATCGGGGCTCATGTAGAACGGCACCTTCGAGGTCACGCCGTTGACGGTCAGCGACCACGTCAGCTTCTGCGTCTTCGCGAACTCCTTCGGCACGGTGTAGATGAACATGCCGTAGCGCCGGCCCGGCAGGAAGTGCGTCGGCTGCCCCATGTCGGGCATGCCCGGCGAGAACTGGTTGTTCGGTCCAATCGGCACGTCAACCTCTTGCCCGGTGTTGCGGTTGAAGTAGCCGATCATGAACGTGTGCGTCCCGTCCGGGTTGTCGAACCAGCCTTCGAAGGCCGGCGTCACACTGGCGCCGAACCCTTTCGGAGGCGTACTCGGCAGCAGCCCTTGCGCCGAGACGACGGCGCTGCCGATGACCAGGGCCAGCAGGGCGCCGAATCGAAGCGCGTTCGGGCGACTCATCGCTGCCGCTCCACGGTGGTTGTCTTCTTATGATCCGCCTGCCACTGTTCGTACTCCGCATCCGTGAGGTAGACGACGTTCATCCAGGCGTGCGCCATTTCGTCCACGGTGCGGTCGCCGTAGCCCACCCACTGATCGGGATCGGGATTGCTCTTGTTGTTCCTGGTGTTGTCGTACCACGCCGTGACGTGGACGATCGTCCCCTTCGGGAACGCCGGCGCGGCCGCCTCGTCGTAGATGTAGTTGGTCATCCAGTTGAAGTTGAAGTCCGACACGTAGCTGATGACCTGTGTCGACCCGTTCGGCAGGATGGCCTCGACCATCATGGCCTTGCCGCGCAGGTGGAAGTGCGGCTGGAAGTTGGTGATGATCGTGTTCTCGCGCAGCACCGTGAACCCTTCCGTGTGCGAAATCTGGTTCGGCGGAATGTCGAGCGCGCCGGGACCGTTCTTGAGGCCGCTGAACCCAATCAGGTAGCTGCGCTTCTTCGGCTCCTGCCCTTTGGGATAGAGCCAGATGCCCAGTTCGGCGCCCGAGGTGATGTCCTCACCGGCGGCGTGGATGTGGTTGTCCCACGAGATCTTCTCGCCCGGCATGATCAACTTGCCGGTACCGTCCATGAAGCGGTCGTAACCCTTGCCGATGGCCCACTCCATCAACTGCGGGCGGCGGTTGACGCGATCGTCAGCCGAGGGGTTGGCGGCCGCCCCACCAAAGCCGCGGCCCGTGCCCATGTTGACGGCGTCGACGTTGCCGGGATTGAGCACCTGGTAGGCGATTGAGTGATGCAGGATCTTGCGGCCCTGAATGTTGGTCGGCCGAATCTCCACCATGCGGACCCACCGGGGCTCGGTAATCGGGATGTCGACCAACGGCCGCCACCACGAATCCTGGTGCAAGGCCGGCATCGTCTGCTCCGGCGTCTTGACGACGACGTCGGGAGGGCCGTAGCCATCGCGTTCGGCCTGCCAGTAGAGCCCGGTCGCGGGCGGCACCATCTTGGGCATGTCGGCAGGGTTGCCGCGGGCGGCACCCTGATCCACCCAGTTGACGATGGTCTCGACCTGGGCATCGGTCAGCGACATGTCGTTCTTGAACTTCTGGACGCCGACGCTGCGGTCGATGTGCCACGGCGGCATCTGCCGCGCGGCCACGCGCGCGCGGATCGACTTCGCCCACGGCCGCGCCTCGTCATACGTCATCAGCGACATTGGCGCGATCGAGCCCGGCTCGTGGCACGACTGGCATTTCGACTGGAAGATCGGCGCGACGTCCCTGGTGAACGTTGGCGTGGCCGCTGTTTGCGCCCCGGCCGGCCCCACCAATCCCACCACCGCCGCGAACGCGGCCAATCCGACACGACCCTTCATTCCGACCATCGTTGGCTCCCTTCCCCTGTGTCAACAACGCGCGGTACGACCCACAGCGCAGGTCTAGATTGCTGCGCGTTATGCAATCGAGATGCCATGGATGAGCTGGGGAAAACAGGCCGGATTCGAGATGAACGGGGAACGCACCGCGGAGTTTTCCCGCAGCGCGGCGAAAAATTCCCCGCCGTGGCGGCGGGAACGTGACGTCGTTGATCGCGATCTACTTGAGGACGAACTCGGTCCGGCAGCTCTCGTTGAGCAGGAACCCGTCTTCGATCACGCGGACCTCGAGATGTCCGCCTGGCAGGGGCGGCTTCAGGCTCAGCGCCACGCGCCACAGCCCATCCGCCAGCGGTTTGCCCAACTGCACCGGCCAGGTGCGCTCAACCGGACCGCCGGCGGCGCCCAGGCCGATGGCCAGGGCGCGCCCGTTCAGCTTCTCTGCCGAGATGATCGTCGAGATGGTCATCGGCGCACCGCGGGTGTATTGCCTCAGCGCCGGACGCTCGCCAGGCTGCTCGAAGACGAAGCCGGAACAGGCCGGCGTCTTCGACTTGCCGGCCGGCACGACCACCGTCGCGAAAGCCAGGCCTTCGCTCGAAGCATCGCCGCTGACTTTCCCGGCGACGCGGACCTGGTAGATCCGGGCATCGACGGCCAGGCGCGCCTCGCCAAGCGCGCGCCCGCCCTGCGCCTTGACGGTGCCGCTCGCGCGGGCGGCCATCTTGCCTGCCGGATCGAGGGCCACCACCGTATAGTCGACGGCCGTCCCGTCCGTCAGTCCCGAGCCGATCTCGAACGGCACGATGATGCCGCGGCGATTACCTTCACCTGCCACCGCCGACGGCGATAGCGCAATTGGCAGGCCCGGCACCGGCATGGCCGATTCGATCAGGCTGAGCGCGGTCGTCTGGTTCCCTGTGGATGGCAAATAGACTCGCCGGTGCAGCAGCGACACGCCGGGCGCGCGCGTCTTCACCGACAGCTTGCGCGCCCTGGTCTTGTTCGCCGACGGAGACGGCGCATAGCCAATCAGGTAATAGGCGCGGTTCTCGGCCGCGACGCGCACGAGCGCGGCATTCGAGTCGTTGCCGAGCAGCGCGCGTCCGCCGGTAGCGCCCGCCAGGTCGCGGACCACCGTGGTATCGAACGGCGTGCCATCGCGACCGGTCTCCGCGGCAGGCGTCTCGATGCCCCGCGGATCGACGGTGTAGATGGCGACGTTGGCAGCGCGTGCCGTATCAACCAGTTTCGACAGCACATCATCGTCGGTGCCCCTGGGGCGCTCGACGGCCTCGAAATAGTTCAACGGCAGGTCGCCGCCGCGGCTGAACCACAACACCGCCTTGCGGCGGGCCGGAATCCGGCGCAGTTGCTCGACCACGCCGAACAGCACCTTGAAGCTCTGGCGGCCATTCTCGCCGGGGCCGAAGACCTCGATCTCCGAATCGAGTTCCGCCAGGCTCGCGGCCGCATCCGGAGCCGGCGTCCCTGCGGCGGGCGCGGCGCCGGGCTGCTCGATCCCGAAGTTTCGCTCGCGGAGGCCACGGGCCTGCGGAATGGTATTGAGCGCAAGCGTGCGGTCGCTGGTCAGGAAGAACCCGGAATCCGTCCCCGAGCGAACGAAGGCGACGTAGTCGTTTGGGAGCAGCGTCTCCTTGAAGAAGCGCTCGGCCACCCGCCGGGCCTGGGCTATGTCGTCCACCTGGAGACCCAGTTCGTCGAGCACCACCACGAACAGGCCGCCGGGCTCGACTTCGTTCGAGGCAATGCCTGGAGGCAACGCCCTGATGGCTGACGTCCTGGACAAGTCGACAAACTGGAACGTCTGGATGGCCTGCGGCACCCCGTCTTCGAGCAGTTCGAAGTCCTCGACCTTCAGGTTGTGAACCGGCGCGCCATTGGCGGTCGTGGCGACCACGTCAATGGTGACGAGGTCGACGCTCGAGCGGAACGTGGGCTGCGGCGCGGCCTGCTGCGCAGCGACGCTGCTCAGCATGGGGGCCACGCCCGCTCCGATCAAGAGGACGGCAACCAGCACGGATCGGCTCATGAGCCTAACTTTACTCTCAGGAGGGCCGACTCCGGTCCTGGGGACCTAGAAACGCCAGGCGGTTCCGACCTGCACCAGGCGCGGGTGGCTGGGCAGAATTCCGCGCGAGCGGTCGACAATGAACAATCGGCCATCGAGGTTCTTGACCGCCAGGAACACCGACGCGCCGCGGCGGGGTGCGCGCCAGGATACCGCCAGATTCAGGTAGGTGTGCACGGGTATCAGCCCACGCTGCCCGTCGGGACTGCCAGCGACCGTGTTCAGGTCATCGCCGAACTGAGCCGCCACATGTTGCGCCTCGAGTTGCACGTCGAGACCCAGGGCATGCCGATACCCGGTCGTGATCGACGCGGTCGTCATCGGCGCGTACGGCAACCGGTTGCCCGAGATATCGGTGCCCTGGAATCCCGGCACGCTGCTGGTGCGAATGCCGGCGAACCGCGCGATCGGCAACCAGGTGTACGACACACGCCCGTACAGGTCGTGGCGCGTGCCACGCAACTGACGCCAGTCGACATCGATGCCGCCCTCGGCGCCCTGGTGCAGGGTCTGCCCGCCGTTGGCCAGGATACTGCCGATGCCGCCGGCGAGGCTGGCCGGCACGACCTGGTTTGAGTAGTCGAGGCGAAACGCCGTGCCGTGCACGCCGACCACACCCGCCCGCAACCGGCCACCGGCTTCGTAGTTCCAGCTTCGCTCGGGTTCCAGATCGACGGTGCCGCCGGTGTTGTTGATGATGTCTTCGGCACGAGCCGGCGCAAACCCGCGGTGAATGCCGGCGAAGATGGTTCGGTCGACCGATGGCCCCCAGGAGACGCCGAGGCCAGGCACGAACTCGCTCGCCGCGGTCCGGCCCGACCGGTCTGACAGCCGGTTGGTTCGTGAGTAGCTGATGCGCTCGAGGCGGGCGCCAGGCGTGACGGTCCAGTTGCCGGCCATCCACCGATGCTGCACAAATCCCGACAACGCGCCTGTCCCGCGCACATTGCTTTCGACCATCACGCCGCTCCGCGCCGCCGGCGTATCGCCATTCTCCTGCCGCCGATCCTGGTGCTCGCCGTGGATGCGGATGCCGAAGTCGATCTCGTGCCGGACACCGCCACCAAAATCGTGACGCGCCCGCAGTTCGACGCCAGCTTGTCGATAACGCCGCAACCGGCCCTCGTTGCCGCAGGTGGTGTCAAGGTTGGTCATGCCCGCGCACTTCGGATCGGCGGCGTCATTTGGCCGCTGTGCTGAGTTGCTCGATTGCCGCCACCAGTCCCGCGCGAAGGACGATGCGTAGGCGGTGGTGCTCAACGCCACGCGCGACCACAGCAGGCTGCGATAGACGGCGCTCGCGCCGGCCCGGTCGCCGTCGAATCGATCGTTGGCAAACGGATTCGCACGCGGATTGTGCCGGTACTCGTCCTCGCGCAGGCCGCTGTAGGTCACCTGCGATCGTTCGCGGTAGTAGTTCGCCTTGAAGGCGAGGTGCGAGGTTGCTCCCACGGCCCGGCTCGCCTTCGCCATCACGTCCGTCAATTCGCTTCGGATATTGTTGCGGGCTCCGTCGCTCTGTTTCTGCAGGGCGTGACCAAACACTCCCGTATGGTTCCAGGTTCCACCGAGCGATCCGCTGGCATTCAGGTAGTCGCGATTGCCGGCGGCGAACTGGACCGCGCCCTGAAGATGTGCCGGTGGTTCGGCCGTAATGTAGTTCACCACGCCACCGAGCGTCACCGGACCGAAGGCGATCTGACTCGATCCCTTGAGCACCTCGACGCGGTCGAAGCGTTCGATGGGAGGATGGTAGTAGCTGGCGTTGTCTCCATAGGGCGCGTACGACACGGGCACGCCATCTTCGAGCAGCAACACTTTCGACGATCGCGTCGGGTTGAGGCCGCGGAGACCGATATTCGGGCGCAGCCCCAGGCCTTCCTCGTCGCGCACGACCACGCCGGGAACCTTCCGCAGCGCCTCGCTGGTCGAGAACACATGCGCCGCGGCCAGGACCTCCCGCGTCAACAGGTCGAACCCGCCGGGAAGCCGGCGCCGCATTTCCTCCGACCCGGCCAACCTGGCGCCAATAACCGTGAGCTCTTCGGCCAGCCCGCCGGGGCGCAATCGCAGTTCCAGGACGAGGGGCCGCCCGTTCACCGAGATCGTGTTCTCGGTCACGGCAAAGCCCGCCAGCACCGCAGAAATGGTGTAGTCGCCAGGCTCGGGCAGTCGCAGCACAAATCGGCCGGCCGCATCGCAAACTACTGCGTCCACAACCAGGCCCGAGGATCGGCGGACCGTGACGGCGGCATCCGGAAGGACGGCACCTGTGATGTCAACGACCTGGCCGGAGATGCTCGGGCGCTCCTGGGCCGAGAGGGTCATTGCGCCGACACACAACAGTCCGGCCAACACACCGCACCAACACAAGAAACGCATGACTAACTCCTCCCGAGCACCTGTCCGGCGATCGCATCGGCCAGGTCCAACGAATCGTTCAAGCACGATAGAAAACGCACATTCAACTCGGGGTGGGCGGCGGCTGCCAGCCGTCCTTCGAGCTGGCTCTCGGCGTTGTCGGCCAGAAAGCCGTACGGGTAATAGGCAACGTCGATGAATCCCGCCTCGCTGACACGCCGCAGGGTTTCTTCGATCGGGGGGTCGGTCCACCGTCCGCCGCGCGTGTGATTGAGCCAGCCGTTCAGGACCAAGCCGAAGTGCGGCGCCACGCGCCGTCGAATGGCGCCGTACAGACGTTCGGTGGCGCAACGGCCTGTGTCGATCGGCCGCGCCGGTTCGAGCAGGGTGCCATGCGCGGCCAGTACCAGTGCGGTGCGGTGACCGAAGCCCCCTCCAGCCAACTGCAACAAGTGCCGGGCGGAGAGTTCCGCCAGTTCGTCGAGCTCGAACGCCGGCAACGTCCACACCGGCGCCAGCCTGGACGTCGCCGCCAAGGCCGTGCTCGCTGCTTGCCGGGAAAGCTCGTGCGTGAATGCGGAGTCCGCGGCGTACATCGGTGCGACCCAAACCGCTTCGTCACCTGGGATCGCCCGAAGCACGTCCGCCAGCAGCGGCCGGCGGAACTCATACGCGATGTGGACTTTCCATTTCCCGGGCGCGTACCTTTCCAGGATGTCACCGACCGCTGCGGCTTGCGCTTCCGTAACCGGCTCGAGCGGCGACGTGTAGTTGTTTGCCTGCCACAGGCGCCGGCGGCCGTGGGCGCGCGACAGAGCGATGAACGGAATGACGGCCTGGGGAATGTCGGCCACCGTTCGCGTCAGCCCCTGCAGGATCCGCCACGAGTAGACCAGTTGATCGGTGAAGCCCGGCAGGGGCGGCTCGCCGTAAGTAGTGAGAACGAGGTGTTGGGCCGTCATGCCTCGCCCAGCAGCCGCGTCGCCACCGACCTGGCAGTACGCCTGGCCGCCGCAATCGCGTGGTTGAAGGACACACCGTCACATGCGGTGCCGCACAATTCGAGACCGGGATGGCTCGCCAGGCGCTTGCGGATCACCGCGACCCGATCGTCGTGACCCACGGTGTACTGCGCGATGGCCGCTGGCCACCGGAACACCTGGTGCCGAATGGGCCGATCGGCGATGCCCAGGCCCATGACCAGTTCGGTGCGGGCGAGCGTGGTCAACGTCGATTCATCCAGACCGGCGACATCGGGCCGGCGCGCACCGCCGAGGAACACCCGCAACAACACCGCGCCGTCCGGTGCCCGTCCCGGAAAGATCGAGGATTCCCAGAGCACACCGATGGTCGCCAACTGCTCGCTCCGGGCGACGAGGTAGCCATACCCGTCCAGGTTGCGCGGCAGCGATGCCGCCGCATAGCCAAGCGCCACCACCGCCAGGCCCGCGTAGGGAATGGCCGCGAGCTCGCTCGCCAGCTCGCAATCCAACTGGCGGAGGATCGCGGACGTCTGCGAAGCCGGCGTCGCGAGGACGACCTGGTCAGCCATCAGTGACAGGCCGCCGGCCAATTGCACATGCCACGCCTGGGCCTGCCGCGCGACGTTGGTAATTGCCCGCCCGGTCATGACCCGTGACGCCAACCGGTCGGCCAGGGTCCGGGGCAGCGTGCCAAGTCCGCCCGCAAAACTCAGCAATCGCGGCCGCCTGGGCGCCGTCTTCCGTCGGGCCAGCACGGCCCGGAGCAGACCGCCATGATTGCGTTCCCACTCCACCAGGAACGGGAAGTGCGATCGCACAGACAGCAGCCGGCTGTCGCCGGCGGAAATCCCGGCGACGGCGGTGTCGACCAGCACCTCGGCCACCTCCCGACCCAGACGGCGTTCGGCAAACTCGAACACGGTCTCGTCGGCATCGGGTGGCGCCGGCTTTGCCCATGGTTCCCGCAGCAAACGCAGTTTGGCCGGCCAACTGATGATCGACGAACCCAGAAGCGCGGGCGGCGCGTCCGGCACCTGTACGAGCGTGCCACCGCGAAGGACGAACCGGCGGCGCGCCTCGGCGTTGGCCTCCACGAGGTGCGGAGACAACCCCAACTCGTCGACCAGGGCCATCGTCTCAGGCTCGCTGTCGAGAAATCCATTGGGGCCCCTTTCCATCACCCAGCCCGCGTCAGCCACGGTCCGGGCGTGGCCACCGGCCTCGTGGCCGGCGTCAATTACGAGGACGTCGACCTGACGGCCCAGCCGGGCCGCTTCGGCCTCCACCGTGTAGGCGCACGTCAGGCCGGCAATGCCGCCGCCGGCCACAATCACTCGGGGGGTGGTCATACCGTCCTGCTGAAGACGGGCTTGGCGCCCGAGGTGCGGGCGCGCAGGTACTTGTCAAACACCATGCACACGTTCCGCACGAACCGCCGCCCGATCGGTGTCACGCCAATGGCGGCTGCGTCCACCGTGACCAGGCCGTCCGTGGCCGGCGAGTGCGCGGCCGTCAACTCGGCCAGTTCCTCTCGGAAATAGGCGCCAAAATCGACGGCGAATTCGGCTTCGATCCGCTTGATGTCGATACGGAAGTTGCACATCAAGCCGGAGATCACGTGGCGCCGCAGTCGATCGTCCAACGACATCTCGTAGCCCCGATCCACGGCGAAACGGCCGGCACCGATCGCCGCGTAGTACTCCGTCAGCTTCTTGGTGTTCTGGACGAAGGCACCATGAACCTCACCGATACCTGACACGCCAACGGCCACCAGGTCCGGCGTTTTCTGGACCGTGTAACCCATGAAATTACGATGCAATTCGCCGCGCGCGGCAGCCTGGCCCAGGTCATCGGTCGGCAGGGCGAAGTGATCCATGCCGATCTGGAGGTACCCCGCACGCACGAAGGCATCGATGGTCAGGGCCAGCAGTTCCAGCTTCACACTCGCTGACGGCAGTGCCTCGCTCGCAAGAGCCTTCATGTGGGCCCGCATCCACGGCACGAATGCGAACGAATAGGCGGCCACCCGGTCGGGTCTCAGCACCAGGATCTGCTGGAGCGTCTCGGCAAAGGACTCGATGGTTTGAAATGGCAGGCCGTAGATCAGGTCCACATTGATGGACGTGAATCCCGCCGCCCGCGCCTCGGCGATCAGCGCCGCGGTCAACTCGTAGCTCTGCTCGCGATTGACCGCCTGCTGCACCTGCGGGTCGAAATCCTGGACCCCCATCGACAGCCGGTTGAAGCCCAGAACGCGAAGGCGCCGCAACTGCGCGCTGCTGGTGACGCGGGGATCAATCTCGATGCCCAGTTCGGCATCCGGCGTGAACGTGAAGTGCCGGCGGATCCGATCGAACACGCGCGCCAGTTGGTCGCCTTCATAGTAGGTCGGGGTGCCACCGCCCCAGTGCATCTGCGCGACCTGCCGGCGCTGCGGCAGTGCCGTGGCCAGCAGCGCGATTTCCTGGTCGAGGACGTCCAGATACTGCGCCGCGACCTCACGATGCGGGGTGATGATGACGTTGCAGCCGCAGAAGGCACAGCGCGCTTCGCAGAACGGCAGGTGCACATACGCCGACAGCGGCTGCTGGGCATCGGCGTCGACCAGGGCCAGGCGCTGTCGATATTGCCGGTCACCGACGCCATCGTGAAACTCGACCGCGGTCGGGTACGAGGTATAGCGCGGACCCGGTCGATCGTATTTCTCGAGCAGTGCCCTCGTGGACGCGGTGTCGCTCAGGTTGGCCATGGCATGGCCCCCTTGTGGGCGTGAACAGCCTCAATCAACGCGTCGACCGAGGGAATGGGGGTCTCGGGCAGAATCCCGTGCCCCAGGTTCATGATGTGGCCGGGCCGGCCGGCCATGCGGTCCATCAACTCGACCGCCCGTTCGCGAACAATCGCCGGCGTTGAGAACAGCAGGTGCGGATCGAGATTGCCCTGGAGGGCCAGACCGGGGCCGACGCGCCGCGCGACTTCGTCCAGGGGTGTGCGCCAGCACACCCCAAGCACGTCCGAACCGCCCTCGGCCGCCGCTTCCAGCAGGTGGGGCGCACCGTTGACGAAGTAGATGACGGGCACGCCGAGATCGCGCACGCCCCTCACCAGGTACTGGACGTGCGGCAGCGCGAAACGCCGGTAGTCTTCGGTGCCGAGAATGCCAGCCCACGAATCGAAGATCTGGACAGCCTGGGCGCCGGCCTGGACTTGCAGCCGCAGGTAATCGACCATCGCCACCGTCAGCTTCTCCAGCAGGGCCTCAAGGGTGGCGGGCTCGCTGAACATCAGCCGCTTGACGGCGCCAAAACCTTCCTTGCCTTCGCCCTGTACCAGGTACGCAGCGAGGGTGAAGGGGGCGCCGCAAAAGCCGATCAGCGGCGTACGACCGTCCAGTTCCCGGCGCAGCAATTTCACCGCACCGGCCACGAACGGGAGTGCTTCGGCAGCCGGCTTCGCCCGCAACGCGTCGACCTGCACCCGCGACCGGATGGGATCGGCAAGCTTCGGTCCCGGATTGAAGGTCATCGCGACACCGAAGACATCAAGCGGCAACATGATGTCCGAGAACAGGATGGCCGCATCGAGCGGGAACCGCCGTAGCGGCTGCAAGGTCACCTCTGCCGCCAGTTCCGGTGTGCGGCAGAGTTCGAGAAACCCGACGCGGCTGCGCAGCTCCCGGTACTCCGGCAGGTAGCGGCCCGCCTGGCGCATGATCCAGATTGGCGTGCGATCCACGGGCTGCCGCCGGCAGGCGCGCAAGAATCGGTCGTTCATCGCGTCATCTCCTGCAAGGTCGCGCCGGCGGCCTCGACGGTCTGGGCGATGATCGCTTGATCGTGCGCGGTGGACACAAAGGCGGACTCAAAGGGTGATGGCGGCAGCAAGATGCCGCGCGCCAGCATGCCCGTGAAGAACGCGACGTAGGCTTCCCGATCCACCGCGGCGGCATCGGCCCAGGACCTCACCGGTCTGGTGGCGAAGAACATCGTCCACATGGCACCAACCCGCTGCACGATGGCGGCCGCCCCGGTGCCGGCAATCACCTCCTGCAGGCTCAACTCGAGGGACTCGCCGGTTCGTTCCAGGCCCTCGTAGAGATCCGGCATGGCATCGATGACATCGAACGTCGCCAGCCCCGCTGCCACGGCGAGTGGATGGGCCGCATAAGTGCCGGCCTGATACACCGGTCCCGAGGGCGCCACCAGTTCCATCAGGTCACGGCGGCCACCGAAGGCGGCCAGCGGCAGGCCGCCACCAGCGATCTTGCCGAGCGTCACCAGATCCGGGGTCACGCCGTATCGCCCTGCCGCGCCGCCGCGGCCGACGCGAAACCCGGTCATCACCTCGTCGAAGATCAGCACTGTTCCATGGCGCGTGCAGCGCTCGCGCAGGGCCTGCAGGAAGCCGGCCGCCGGCGGCACGCAGCCCATGTTGCCCATCACCGGCTCGACGATGAGCGCGGCGATCCCGCCGTGCGATTCGTCGAAGCAGCGGTCGACGCTCGTCAGATCGTTGAACTCGGCCACCAGTGTGTCGGCGGCCGTGGCCGCGGTCACTCCCGGGGAGTCGGGCACGCCCAGGGTGGCGGCGCCCGACCCGGCACTGACCAGGAACATGTCAGCGTGGCCGTGGTAACCGCCGGCAAACTTGATGATGCGCTCGCGTCCCGTCGCGGCCCGCGCCACCCGGACGGCGCTCATCGTCGCTTCCGTGCCGGTGACCACCAGCCGCACCATCTCGCATCCCGGCACCCGGTCGGTGATCCGCTCGGCCAGTTCCACTTCCTGCGTGGACGACAGCCCGAACACCACGCCACGCGACACCGCGTCGACGATCGCCTTGGCAATCGCGGGGTGGTTATGCCCGAGCAGCGCCGGGCCCCAAGCGCCGATCCAATCGAGGAGACGGCGTCCGTCAAGTGTGGTGAGGTGCGCTCCGTGCGCACTGGTGATGGCCAGGGGCGGCATCCGCATGGCCTTGAAGGCCCGCACCGGCGAATGGACACCGCCAGGCGCCACCCGGCGCGCCCGCTCGGCCCACGTCGCCGCCGTCTGCAAGCCGCTGCTCACGACGATGCCTCGCCGGCGAGCGCCAGCGCCAGCGGCTTCGCAAAGTAGGTGATCAAGACGTCGGCGCCGGCGCGGCGAAGGCTGATGGCAGTTTCGAGCATGGCGCGGTCAAGGTCGACCCAGCCACGCTCGGCGGCCGCATGCAGCATCGAGTACTCGCCGGACACCTGGTAGGCCACCACCGGCACATCGACCACTTCGCGCACGGCCCGGATCACGTCGAGATACGGCAGGCCTGGCTTGACCATCACCATGTCGGCGCCTTCATCGACATCGGCGATCGCTTCGCGCAGCGCCTCGCGGAGGTTGGGCGGGTCCATCTGATAGCCGCGCCGGTCGCCGTGTTGCGGCGCGGAACCGGCGGCCTCGCGGAAGGGGCCATAGAACGCGGAGGCATACTTGACTGCATAGGAGACGATGGCGCGATCGCTAAACCCGGCTGCGTCCAGGGCGCTCCGAATCGCGGCGACCCGGCCGTCCATCATGTCGGAGGGGGCGATCACATCCGCGCCGGCGCGCGCGTATGCCAGGGCCGCCTGCGCCAGCAGCGGGAGCGATGCGTCGTTGTCCACCTCGCCGGCGTGGACGACGCCGCAGTGCCCGTGGTCGGTGTATTCGCAGAGACAGACATCGGCCCATACGCTGATGGCGGGAGCCGCCAGCTTGATTTCGCGGATCGCCGTAGGCACAGGGCCGTTGTCATCCCAGGCGCCGGTGCCAAGCGGGTCCTTCCGGGATGGCACGCCGAACAACAGCACCGCGCGAACACCTGCGGCCGCCAACGCGGCCGCCTCTTGAGCCGCGCCGTCGGGTGACAGCCGCGACTGGCCAGGCATGGCCGGAATGGGCTCGCTGACGCGGCTTCCCTCGCAGACAAACAGCGGCGCTACGAGCTGCGCGGCGCACAGGCGCGTTTCGGTGACGAGCGCGCGCATGGCAGCGGTACGGCGCAGGCGCCGGCCACGATGGAACGG
>ERZ1292640.2127-Hain-H43-02um-R1-2127-length-16082-cov-6_pt1 | contig 16082 bp, 24 predicted proteins | sample MGYA00564404_ERZ1292640 | MGnify/ENA primary metagenome ERZ1292640 (study PRJEB36523, sample SAMEA6512636) | groundwater metagenome | collected 2019-01-08 | study: AquaDiva: Metagenomics assemblies of 32 groundwater samples
GAACCGGTAGGTGTCATCACGCCAAATCGCCATTAACCCCCGGCGGCTAGTGGCCCGAATCAGAAGTTCGGTGTCGGCGAACTTCTGATTCGGGACACTAGCGTCCATCCAGCAGGCGCCGCCGCTGTGAGATGATAGGGTTCCGTTTGGGAGAGGGGGCTAAGACAGCATGCGGCTGGTCGCAATCGCGCTCGGCGTGCTGGTGCTGGCAGGCGAACCGTGCGCCCAGGTGTTCAAGGGCCACGTGGACCTGACCAGCTTCGGCGTGACGGTGCTGGACAAGAAGGGCGCCCTGGCCGCCGATCTGACGGCAGAAGATTTCGAGGTGTACGAGGATGGCCAGCGTCAGCAGTTGACGTTGTTTGCCCGCGGCGACCAGCCCGAGTCGACTCCCGATCTGCACCTGGGCCTGCTGTTTGACACGAGCGGCAGCATGGAGCAGGACATCGCGTTTTCTCGCAGCGCGGCCATCAAGTTCCTGAACGCCCTGCCGCAAGCGGTGGACGTGACCCTGGTCGATTTCGACACGGAAGTTCGCGTGACCCGCTACGGGCAACACGACTTCGCCCATCTGATCGAGCGCATCCGCAGACGGAAACCCGACGGCATGACCGCCTTGTACGACGCAGTCGGCGTCTACCTGGACGGCTCGTCATCGCAGGACGGCCGCAAGATTCTGGTGCTGTATACCGATGGTGGCGACACGAACAGCTCGATGACGTTTAGCGACGTCCAGACGCTGATCAAAGCGTCCGACATCACGCTGTATGCGGTGGGGTTCCTGGCGCATCAATCGCAGTCCATGCAGATGGATCAGCGGATGAAGATCCAGCACATGGTCGATCTGACCGGGGGACAGGCCTTCTTCCCCCAGGTGATCAAGGACCTCGACTCGAACTACGACAAGGTGCTGGCCGAAATCAGGGCCCAGTACACCCTCGGCTACCTGTCCACCAATGCCAAGACTGACGGCACCTGGCGAAAAGTCGAGGTGAAAGTGAAGCGAGCTGGCCTGAAAGCGCGCACGCGCCAGGGCTACTTCGCCCCGTTTCGAAAACAGCCGTAGCCCCATTCACGTCGGTCCGGAACCTCTCCATGTCCTCGCGCGACGACCATTTCACGCTGGTCAGCGATTTCGAACTGCGCGGCGATCAGGTGCGCGCCATCGGCGAGATCGAGGCAGGTCTGAATCGGGGCGATCCGTACCAGGTCCTGCTCGGCGTGACCGGGTCCGGCAAAACGTTCACCATGGCGCAGGTCGTGGCGCGCGTCAACCGGCCGACGCTGGTGATGGTGCACAACAAGACGCTGGCCGCGCAGTTATTCCAGGAATTCAGGCGGTTTTTTCCGGAGAATGCGGTCGAGTACTTCGTCAGCTACTACGACTACTACCAACCTGAAGCGTACATGCCGGCGACCGACACCTTCATCGAGAAGGAAGCCACCGTCAACGACGAGATCGACCGCATGCGCCTATCCGCCACGCGCTCGTTGTTCGAGCGGCGCGACGTCCTGATCGTGGCCAGCGTCTCGTGCATCTACGGCCTGGGGTCGCCCGAAGCGTACTACGGCATGATGCTGCCGATCGAGGCGGGGCAGCGGATCGGCCGCGATCAACTGCTGCGCCAACTGGTCGAGATCCAGTACGAGCGCAACGACTACGAATTCACCCGCGGCACCTTCCGGGTCCGCGGCGACATCGTCGAGGTCTATCCGTCCTACGACGAGTCGGCGATACGCATCGAGCTGTTCGGTGACGAGATTGACCGACTGGTCACCATTGACCCGCTGACGGGCAAGACGCGGCGCAAACACGATCGACTGACCATCTTTCCGAAGACGCACTTCGTGACCCCGCGCGATCGGACCCGCCAGGCGGTAGAGTCGATCAAAGCCGAATTGGCCACCCGGCTGTCGGCGCTGGAATCGGACGGCAGGCTGCTCGAATCCCAGCGCCTGCACCAGCGGACGATGTTCGACTTGGAGATGATGCGGGAGATCGGCTACTGCCACGGCATCGAGAACTACTCGCGCCACCTGACCGGCAGGGCACCGGGCGAGCCACCGCCCACGCTGCTGGACTACCTGCCCGCCGATGCGCTGGTGTTCGTGGACGAATGCCACCAGACCGTACCCCAGATCCGCGGTATGTACCACGGCGACCGCTCGCGCAAGGACGTGCTGGTCAACTACGGGTTCCGGCTGCCGTCGGCCCTCGACAACCGCCCGCTGACGTTCGCGGAATGGGAAACGCGCGCGCATCAGGTGGTGTTCGTGTCGGCGACGCCGGGTCCGTACGAGTTGCAGAAAGCGGGCGGGGTGGTGGTCGAACAGATCATTCGTCCCACGGGACTGGTGGACCCGGTCGTCGATGTCCGGCCGGTCGGCGGGCAGGTCGACGACCTGCTTCACGAGATTCGGGCGCGGGTCGACCGCCGCGAGCGCGTGCTGGTCACGACGTTGACCAAGCGAATGTCCGAGGACCTGACCCAGTACTACCAGGAACTCGGTGTGCGCGTCCGGTATCTGCACTCGGACATCGAGACGCTGGAACGGATCGAGATTCTGCGCGATCTGCGCCGCGGGACGTTCGACGTGTTGATTGGCATCAATCTCTTACGGGAAGGACTCGATCTGCCCGAGGTGTCGCTGGTGGCTATTCTCGATGCCGACAAGGAAGGGTTTCTGCGGTCGGCCGGTTCGTTGATACAGACCTCCGGCCGCGCGGCCAGAAACGTGAATGGGCGGGTGATCATGTACGCCGACAAGATGACCGACGCCATGCGGAAGGCCATCTCCGAAACCGATCGGCGACGCACGATCCAGGATGCGTACAATCGCGAACACGGCATTACACCGGCATCCATCGTCAAATCCATCGATGATGTGCGGATGAGCGTGTACGAGCGCGACTACATGGGCGTGCCGGCGGTGCGCGAGGAAACCGAACCGTACCTGACCCAGGCGCAACTCGACGCGCGCATCGCGCAGGCCAGACGGGACATGCAAGAGGCCGCCGGCAATCTCGAGTTCGAAAAGGCGGCGGCGTTGCGCGACCAAGTGCGGCGGCTGCGGGCGCGCGCCCTGGGCGTAGACGAATCGGCCCTGCTGCCAGGCGGCTCCGACGCCTAGGTGGATCGCCGGTCCCCAAGCCCATGTTTTTGGGGATGGCATCAGGCCGCCGTCTCAGCGGAGCGAGACAGTTGTATGATGGTCACGAACACGGCCGAGTCGGTGCGGCCGGAAACCCGAAATCCGGGTGGCCCGGCGCCGCTAGGGAGCCGAGCCGGGCGGACACGACGAAGGAGCAGAGATCCATGTCTGACGATCGCAGCAGTGGAGTCGCAGGAATAGTGGTGGCATTCACGATCGGGGCTCTGGTCGGGGCCGTGGTCGCGCTGCTGTACGCGCCGGCCAGAGGCGACGACACCCGCGAGATGCTGGGCGAAAAGGCCCGCGAAGGTGCAGAGAAGACCCGCGAGTTCCTGAAGCAGCAGAAAGAAACGCTGGCGTCGGCGGTAGAACGGGGTAAGGATGCCTATCAGGCCGCGCGCGAGAAGGAGCAGGCGTGACGACTACGCAGACCGTGTTCCTGGGTCTGATTGCCCTCGCGACGATCGTGATGGCAGTAGTGCAGATCGGGTTCATCGTGGTGGTGGCGAAGCTGGCCAGGCGCGTCGAACAGCTCTCGGGCCAGATCGAGCGTGACTTGGGTCCCCTGAGCGACCGGCTGAAGCGCGTGGCCGACAACCTGCAGCAGGCCACCAGCCTGGCGGCCGTGCAGGTGGAGCGAGTGGACCGCCTGCTGTCCACCGCCGCGCGGCGCGCCGATGAAACGCTGGCGCTCGTGCAAGGGGCCGTGGTGGGTCCGCTGCGCGAGGGCCTGGCGGTGGTGGCCGCGATTCGTGGAGTCGTTGGTGCGTTCAAGGGCTTCCGCGGTCGTGACCGGGGACGCCCGGCGGCCCGGTTCGACGACGAGGACCCCCTGTTTATCGGATAATGGGCTGGCACCACGGGCTGCTAAGGCCGGGTGTCGGAAAGGTGGCTGCGGTGAAAGCCATCCAGTGGAGGCAACCCAGACATTGACGCCAGGGCTGCAGGGTGATAGAAAACTGCCAATCGTACGGCCCCCAACACGAAGGTGACCTCATGATCACGAGCTCGCGCCGTATTCCCCACCTGATTATCTTCATCCTGGTAATGGTGGTGATGAGCAGTGCCGCTGCTGCACAGGAATCCAAGTCGGTGGCGTTGGCGAAGGAACTGGCTCAGGTGATGGACGCCAAGAAGATAACCGCAATAGCCGCCAAAGATGGCGCCGATCCGGAAGCGTTTGTCGCCGCAATGTACTTCACGGGCAGCCAACTGCTTGTCGTCAGTGCGAAGTACGCACCAGCCGTATTGCTGAACGAGAAGCTGACGCTGGCCGCCTACCAGGACATCTATATCGACCTGAATAGCGCTGCCAAGGCCGGCACGAAGGTCTTTTTCGAAGACGCCGGCGCCGATGGCTTGACGCCCGACCACCAGGACAACAAGGCGTTCGACTCGATGGACGCCGCGTCGAAGCGCACCTTGTTCGACGACCACTGGCGCAAGGACCAGAAGTTGTCGGAACAGGAATACGCCAAGTTGTTCGAGGATGCCGACAAGGTGTACACGCGGTTGTTGCAGGCGTTGCTGGCGCAAGCGAAGAAATAGGCGCACCCCAGGGTAGAAGGCTATCCAATGCCAACGAAACAGGTCAACATCGCGGAGGCCAAGGCGCGCTTTTCGGAGTTGGTGCGCCAGGCCATGTCTGGCGACGAGGTCGTTATCGCCCGGGACAATAAGCCGCTCTTGAAGCTAGTCCCGCTGGCGCAGGCTGGCAGGCCACGCAAACCGGGGTCGGCCAGGGGCCGGGTCGTGATGACGGTGGACTTCGACACCACCCCAGTCGATTTCTCGGAGTACGTGTGATGCGGCTGCTGCTCGATACCCACACCTTCCTGTTCGACCGCCTCCTTGCCGCGCAGGCGATCGAAGAGACACTGACCGTCGTGTCCGCCGACCCCATCTTCGGCAAGTACGGCATCGCCCGCATTTGGTAACCGCGGCGCAGCGACCACCTCGAGTGAGCGGTGACAGGAGTTCGTGCCAGAACGAAAGAAACATGACATGTCTGCAAGGCGAGCGACCGAGGCGCTTGGACACCCGCCGCTCGGCTGCCGGCCGCGCGGATGGCAGGCCGGCGATTCGGTGGCGGTGGGCGGCGGGTCAAACCGACTCACTCAAATGCCGGATGAACCGAAACATCACGGCTGTCCTCGTCGGCCCTGTGGACCCGGTCCCTGTTCGGCCCGATACTTTGGGTATGAAGGAACTTCTGTTGATTCTCATCCTGGCCCTTGCGACGCTGGTCAGCACGCCGGCGACCGCTTCGGCTGACCTTACAGCGTTCTTCGGCCTGTCCCCGAAACCTGAGATGCGCACGGCCAAGGGCGTCTCGTTCGGTGTCGCCCTGATCGTCGTCGGCTTCGAGCTCGAGTACTCGGACATTGCGGAGAAACCGGCGGAAACTGCGCCGCGAGTGCGCACGGGCATGGCGAACGTCTTCGTGCAGACGCCGACCCCAGGCGCGCAGTTGTACGCGACGGCGGGCGCCGGCGTCTTCCGAGAGGAGCTGGCCGACCGACGGGAAACCAACACGGGCATCAATCTTGGGGGGGGAATCAAGATAGGGCTCGTGGGGCCCATCCGCTTGCGCGTGGACTATCGGCTGTTCACCCTGCGAGGCGACCCGCTCCATAAGACGGTGCACCGGGTCTATGCTGGCGTGAATGCCTCGTTCTAATCCTTGTGGCCAGGTGACCGAGGGCGCGAGCGGCGTCATCTCGATCGAAGAGGTCTTGTGGCCCAACGCTCTGGCGTTCGTCGCCGTAGAATGCGATGCCGCGATCGCCAGCCATCTCGGTGGAAATTGACGCGAGGTGATCGATGTCCGCGCAGAACCAGGCTGGGAAGCGATCGGCTGCCCGGCGCAGGACCTCGGCCACGTCGTGAGTCCGCGCCGGCTCGACGGCAACCAGCCGCAGCGCTCCCTTCAGGAACAGCTCGACGCTCTCCTGGGCTTCGCGAACTGCGGTAGCCCAGAGCGCGCGGTCCCAGGCGAGCCGGACAAGCTCGACGCGCCCTTGCGCCTCCTCGATGTACCGCCGGCCCATGTGCGACGAGGTCATATCCGCACCTCGTTGCCGAATCGGAATCCGGGCTGCAGGTCCCAGTACCACGAGCCATCGGGCAGGAACACTCTCCGGCTCCCGAGTTCGCGCATGCGCACCCGCATCCGCTCCAGCACACCGGCGAAGAAGCCGTCCCGATCGAACAGGAGACGGGCGTCCTCGACCATGTCCAGGTACAACGGGCTGTGCACACGAGCTTCCTCGGGCGTCTTGGTCACCAGGTTCCACTCGATGAATGGGAACTGCCTGGCCTCGGGCACCAGCGCGTACAACCCGAGCAGTTCCTGGCGCCGCGCGCTGAGCCGCCGCGGAAAGCCCTCGGCGACAACCATGAGATCGACGTCGGAAAACTGCGTGGCGTCACCCCGCGCAAACGACCCGAAGAGCACGATCGAGACGAGGCGCGGCCCGAGCGACGCGACCCAGACGCCTGTGGCTGCCGCAAGCGCGGCTTGGATCGGCGCCGGGCCCGACGGGAGGGACGTTGCAAGGACAGGGGAGGCCGACACTGGCCGATTGTAACGCCGGCGAGGCATCGGGTGGAAGACCGAACCTGCAGTCGTAAGTGCTTCCTGCGCGCGCCGGTCGATCTTCAAGGAACAGGTATCCACAACCGGCGAAGGTCCAGCGGCACCTCGGCGAAGGGTTCGGCGCGCACCGTCTCGTCGCCGGCATGTGTGGCGACGATGACCCAGTGTTCTCCGTGGAGGCGTAGCACTTCGAGCGTGCGCGCGACCGGGTCGACGAGCCACGCGTGCGGCACGCGTTCGCGCGCGTAGACCGCGAGCTTCCGGCTGCGGTCCAACGAGGCGGTCGACGGCGAGAGGATTTCGCAGACCCAATCCGGCGCGAGCGGGAAAAACGCGGTGTCGGGCGGTGCCGGCATGCGGGTGCGCCGCCAACCGGCGAGGTCTGGCACGAGCACGTCATGGCCGAGGTGCAATTCGGGTTCGTAGAGGATCCACCAGCCCCCGGGACCACCCTGTCCTTCGTGAAACGGGGACCCGATGGCGAGGTGGAGGCCCGATCCCGCTACGGCGTGCGGAGGTGCCGGCCTCGGGGAGGCATGCAGTTCGCCGTTGACGATCTCGGCCACCAGGTTGTCGGGCAGCTTCACCAGATCGTCGTACGTGGCGGGACGGTCGAAGGGTGGGACGCGTGGCACGGGGCGCATTGTACATCGTCGTCTTTGCACGCTGCGTGCCCGACGGAACGTGGCCAGAAACCGCCCGAAAGCGGCAGGATCTCGGGGAGGAACTTTCAGAACGTGCCAGCAGATGCCACACTACTACCGGGTCGAAGCTAGCAGGGATTGCAGCAGCGTCGAGCCGTCGCCCGCACGTCGTCGCTTGCATGCGCCACGCGAACCTACTCAGTCATTCCATGCCATCGTGGTCACCGCGAATTTGTAGGTGGCCGAGAAGCCGCCCTCGGCAAGAATCCCCGGCAGGCGTTCGGCAGGCGCAATGGCGTCAACGTCTCGCGCCACGAGCTACGGCGCGATGATGCGCAGCGTCGGAAAGTAGGTGCGGTAGCGCCTGGAATCTCGGGTGAGCAGCGTCATGTCCTGGACAGCGGCATGGGCGCCGATGTAGAAGTCGGGCATCGGTGATCGTCTCGACCCGCCTCGACGCCGGTACATCACGAAACACCGCCCGGCCAAGAACGCAGCCTCCCACGGCAGCGCGAGCCGCTGGTAGTAGTCAGGCGGCAGCGCCTCTTCCAAGTCCTCGATCCGCGCGAACCGCGCGGCTACCTCGGCGTACACGAGGGGGTTGATAGCGAGCCTCGAGACGTTCGCCGCCCGGCTCAGGGCGGTCGCCGACCAGTCCATCCACTCGTCGTCTTCGGTAATCACGTCGAGCACGACGTTGCTGTCGACCAGCGTCGTCGCCACGTCATTCGCCCCTGGTCAGGGCGAGGATCTGGTCGGTCGACAGGCGCGGCCCGGAGGCCCGCCTGCCCACGGCCCGCATGTGGACAACCAGGGCGTCACCTCGGGCCTGTTGCTCGGCGCGACGGATCCGAACGCTGTCGCCGTCGACATCGAAGACGACGCGGGTGCCCGGGAGGAGGCCCAGGCGATCGCGGATCTCCTGGGGGATGGTGACTTGTCCCTTGGTCGTCAGAGTCATAGTATTACCACTACCAGTAAGAGTATAACCATCCGCGCTCGACGTCAACCAGCGACGCTGCCGGCGCTGTAGGTGGTTGTTAGCGCTACTGCGGCGTCGAGCGCCCTGTGAGCGCCTTCAAAGTCGAGGTTGTACATCGAGCGCACGGAATCGTCGATCGGGTCGCGGCCCGGCTCGACGCGATTCTGCGCTGGAGGCGTGGGCGACGCAACAGCGGCGGCCGGGACGCTCGGCGCCGTGGCGAGCAGCACGGTGCCTATGAGGCGGAGCGTGGGGGCGAACAACATCGGGGTGTGGTGTCTGATCGGCCGTGCCGCTGGCGACTATACGCGCGGCCGGAACGCCGGTGAATGCGCACCACGTTGCGGCCCCGCCCTGCGGGCCGGACCAGCCGGGCGCGACCGTCACAAACACTTGAGTTTGTCGGGCTTTAGGTGGTGGGCGCTAGTGGATTCGAACCACTGACCCCCGCCGTGTGAAGGCGGTGCTCTACCGCTGAGCCAAGCGCCCACCTCGGGACTTGCCTAACCTTTTCAGTGTAGTACATTCCCTGGCGATCGGGCAACACCTACAGCGGCTCGGCCGAGCCTCACATGAAGTGCCGCCCCAGATCGCGTGCGATGGCGTCGGAAGCCGCCGCTACTTGCGCGTTTCGGGAAGCCGCCGGCGGCCGGGGCCGTCATAGACGTGGGCCTTCGGATCGATCTGCCGCATGGGTGCGTGGCGACTTCGTTCTTCGGCCGCATGCGCCAGCAGGCCCGGCACCCGCGCAATCATGAACAGCCCGTTGGCAATCTCTGGATCGAAACCCAAGTCACCGCAAATCGCCGCAATGGCGCCATCGACATTCACCGGCACGGGATGGTCATCGCGCGACGGATCCTGGTTGATGATGCGTTCCGTCACGCGCAGCAGCTGGCAGTGCTCGCCATCCAGTTCGAGTTCGTGAGCCATCTGCAACAGCCGCGCCGCGCGAGGGTCGCGGGTGTGGATGCGGTGTCCAAATCCCGGTGGCAAGGCGCCGCGGCCGGACCACATGTTGATCATCTGCCCGGCCGCCTCATCGAAGTTGGCACCCTGCCGGCGCAGCTTCAACCCATCCTGCAGGAATCGCAGGCAGGTTTCGATGTCGCCGCCATGGTAGGCGCCAAATCCCAGAATGCCCGCGGCTACCGCATCGCGCAGCGGAGCGCCAGTGGTCGCCACGTTCCGGGCGGCGATGGTCGAGGGCGGCGACACGCCGTGGTCGATCGACGACACCAGCACCGCGCCAAACAGCTTGCCGATCGCCGGTGAGGGCAACTCGCCGCGAAGCAGCAGATACACCGCTTCGGCAAACGAGAGGCGCCCCATCAGCTCATCGAGGGGGAAGCCTCGAATCTCAACCTCATTTGGGGCCACACGCGTCAGCGCGGTCGCCCACCGGCCCGACGCTGGCGGACCCGATGTCGGGGTCTTCATGGCTGCCCGGCGGCTGGCGACCGACTTCTTGTCATTCATGACGTCGACTCTACAGCGTGCCGTACAAGCGGTCGCCGAAATCGCCCAGACCCGGAACGATGTACTTCTTGTCGTTGAGCCGCTCGTCAATGACCGGCGTGAAGATGTCCACATCGGGATGGTGGCGGGTCACGAGGTCGATGCCTTCGGGTGCCGCCACAATGCACAGGATCTGGATGCGGCGCGCCCCGGCCTGCTTGAGCAGGTCGAGCGCCTCCACGGCACTGCCGCCGGTGGCCAGCATCGGATCGATCAGCAGCACATAGCTGTCGGCCAGTCCCGGCGGCAGCTTGGTGTAGTACCGGGACGCAATGGCGGTCGTTTCGTCGCGTTGCAGGCCGATGTGGCCGACACGGGCGCCGGGCACCAGCTCCAGCACGGCGTCGAGCATACCCAGGCCCGCCCGTAGTACCGGCACCACCACCACGTTTGTGGCCACGCGCACGCCATGCGCTTCAGCCAGCGGCGTGTGCACGGTGTCGGGTTTCACGGGCAGCATCCGCAGCGCTTCGGTGGCCAGCAGCACACTGATCCGGACGGCCATGCGCCGGAAGCTGTCGGGCTCGGTGCGCTGGTCGCGAAGCGACAGCAGGATGTCCTGAACGAGTGGATGATCGACAAGATGGACTGGCACGCCGGAACTATACACGAAGCCGGGCGGAGCTTCCACAGTGGGGCAGGCGCCTCGGTGCACCTCGGCCTGCGATAGAATCACACTATGTGCGTTCAATCTCCCGCCCGTCGCTCAGGCCTTAGGTTCGCCCTCTTCGTCAACGTCCTGATTGCCGTCGTGTCGCTGGGTGCTGCGCCACCAGGGCCGAAGGCGGTGACGCTGATTGTGACCGGGGGAACGGTTGTCACCATGGACCCCCAGCACCGCATCCTGTCACCAGGCGCCGTGGCCATCGACGGCACGAGGATTGTGGCGATGGATACGCCCGAGATTATTGCCCGCCGCTTCCGGGCCGCAGACGTCGTGCAGGCTGGCGGTGCCGTGGTGATGCCGGGGCTCGTCAACACGCACACGCATGCGCCGATGGTGATGTACCGGGGGCTGGCCGACGACATGGCGCTGATGGACTGGCTGCAGCGCTACATTTTTCCGGCCGAGGCCAAGACCGTCTCTCCAGAAATGGTCCGGATCGGCACACGCCTGGCGGCCCTGGAGATGATCCAGTCGGGCACGACGATCTTCACCGACATGTACTACTTCGAGGAGGTGATCGCTCGCGCGACGCGTGCGGCCGGCCTGCGGGCCGTGCTGGGCGAAACGGTGATCGGCTTCCCGGTGGCCGATGCCAAGACGCCGGCCGACGCGCTGGCGCGGGCCGAGCGGTTCATCCAGGAGTTCAAGAACGATGCCCTGATCACGCCAGCGGTGGCGCCCCACGCCTTCTACACCAACGACGCGGCCACCCTGCAGGCCGCGCGCGACCTGGCGCGCAAGTACGGCGTGCCGCTGCTGACGCACCTGGCCGAAACGCTCGACGAGGTGAAGACGGCGCGCGACAAGTTTCAGATGACGCCAGCCGCCTACCTCGATTCGCTGGGATTCTGGGGCCCCAACACGCTGGCGGCGCACTTCGTGCACGTCACCGATGACGACCTCGTCATCCTGAAGCGCAACGGCGTGGGACTGTCGCACAACCCCGAAAGCAACATGAAACTGGCGAGCGGCACCGCGCCGGTCACCAAAGCGAGAGCGGCCGGCATTGCCGTAGGATTGGGCACCGATGGGGCCGCCAGCAACAACGACCTCGACATGTTCGAGGCCATGCGTCAGGCGGCGTTCCTGCACAAGCTGGTCGAAAACGATCCGACGGCGATCTCGGCGCAGACCGCCCTGGAGATGGCCACGATTGGCGGGGCCCGTGCCCTCGGCCTGGCGGACCGGATTGGGTCGCTCGAACCCGGGAAACTGGCGGACCTGATTGTGGTGTCGATGCAATCGGCTCGGCAAACGCCACTCTACAACCCCGTCTCACACCTGGTCTACGTCACGCACGGCGACGATGTACGCACGACCATCGTGAATGGGCGGATCCTGATGCGCGACAGGCGGGTGCTGTCGCTCGACAGCCGCGTGGTGCTGGCCGAAGCCAGGGCGCTCGCCAAGAAAGTGCAAGCCGCGGTCAACGCGGCAGCAGCCTCTCAGTCGAGCACGCCCAAGTAGGGCAGGTTGCGATACTGTTCGGCGTAGTCGAGGCCGTATCCCACCACGAAGCGGTCTTCGATCGTGAAACCCGTGTAGTCCACTTTCACGTCCACGACCCGACGGGACGGCTTGCTGAGCAGGCACGCCGTCTTCAGCGACTTCGGCGACCGGGCGTGCAGGATTTCCTGCAAGTACGCCAGCGTCAGCCCTGTGTCGACGATGTCTTCCACGATGACGACGTTGCGGCCTTGCAGTCCCGAGTCGAGATCCTTCAGCACACGCACTTCGCCAGAAGAGGTCGTGTTCTTGCCGTAACTGGACACGGCCATGAAGTCGATGGTGACGGGACGGTTCAGGGCTCGGATCAGATCGCCAAGAAAGATGAACGCACCCTTCAGCACGCTGACCAGATGCAGCTGTGGCTCATCGGCGTAGTCGCGGGCCAGTTCCGCGGCTAGTTCTCGGACACGACGCTGGATCTCGTCAGCCGAGATCAGAATGGTTTTCGGTTCTTCATAGGGCATAAGAAGGAAAAGCCTAGCACAGGTTCCCGGGGAGGAAGAAATGGGATAAGCTGTATCAGTTTTAGCACAAACACGGAAATTAGTTATCCCTGGGAGGTTCTGTGGCACATGATTTGAGTCCGTCCGACGTCAACAAGCTCGCCCGGGTCGGAGCGGCCATACGGCTGGCCGAATTGGCAAGTGAAATGGCGTCCCTGCGGAAGGCGTTTCCGGGTCTGAGATCGGTTGCGCCAGCGGCTGCGCCGCTCGCCGCCTCCGCGCCCGCAAGCAAGGCTGTCCCGAAAGCGACGAAGCCTGCCGCCAAGTCTGCCCACCGGGGGCGCCGCAAGCCGATGGATGCTGCCGAGCGCAAGGCCGTGTCCGATCGCATGATACGGTACTGGGCCGGGCGTCGGAAGTCGAAAGGGAAGAAACAGGGCGCTTGACGTGGTGGAGCGGGCTACGGGAATCGAACCCGTCTAGCTGGCTTAGGAAGCGCTTCACATAGAAGAACTTAGGCGTGTTTTCGTCGTTTGTAAGCTTGGGCGGTAATTCTGAGGCTAGGTTTCGCCCCCGCCAACGCTCTAGAGACCTGGCCTGCTGCGTCGCGTTCCACGTCACCAATCGCCCCAGCCACGTACCGCCGGGTCGTGCGCTCATCCGCGTGGCCCAGCAGCCCCGCCGTCACCGCCAGGCTGCCCGTCGTGCGCAGCACGAGCTCGGCGAAGGAATGCCGGAGATCGTATGGCTTAGCATCGGCCGGAATGTGCAGGCGCCGATCCTGCCGGCCCGCTCGAGCCACCGTGCGACGCCAGACGATCGGGCGCGTGGCGCTGGTCACCCCTCCCCTCGCCCTGGCCTTCGCGTCGGATGCCGGTGGGGAGGCGCTTGGTCCGGGGCATGGTTCTTGCTACCTTTCCGCTCCCAGGAACCCTGATGTTGAATCAGGCGTCTTCCGATATATAGTGGGGAGGACGCGAGATTCCGTGTCGCCTCCCGTTCCAACGATATGAGCGAAACTGCTACGCCGGCACCGGTTTGGCCCCTCCTCTTCTCCTTCAAGGGCCCTGTCATTGGCCAGGGCTTTCTGGCCGTCGTCGACCTGCGTGGTCGATTGCTGGCCCGCCAGGAGCCGGAGGGCCTCGTGCTTGATGGCGTGAACCCGGGTGGCTTCACCTGCTTGGCGCCCACATTCGAACTGGCGAATCTCGACCTGCGGGCGACGCTGCTTGAGGTGCTCGCGGACATCGCCGTCGAGGCGGAGACCGTTGAGACCTTTCAGCGTGAGGTCGAGCGCTTCTTCCACGAGACCGACGCGGCGACGGTGGCCACGTGGCAGGCCGCGGTCGCCCAGTTCCGCGAGGCCCGTCTCAGCCCGCCGCCGGAGCCGTTGCCCCAGTGGTCCGCCGAGTCTGCTCTCTATGTGCACGTGACCCTGAAAGACCTCGCTGGTGTCATGCCCACGGACAACGCGGAACGGCCGACCCTCGCCGCGGCGGCCTAGATGGGATCCGGCGCACGACGCCTCTCGGACATCTGGCACATGCTCGATGTCTGCCTGAAGGGCCATCATCGTCGGTTGAAGTTGCATCGCTATTGGGTGAGTCGCGCCGGTCTCACGTACCGCGGCCTCCCGAAAGGTCCCCACGGGTCGACGGATCCCGAGATTCAGGTGTTTCAGATCCGCCGCCTAGCGGGTAGTGGGCTAATGCCGTGTTGCTGAACGACCGAAAACTCAATGCTTGGCGGCTTCCTTGTCGATCCTGGCTGGAATCGACTAAGCTGGGCCGTCAATGTTCGCAACAGCGTACAACCTCGCAGCGGCGTTTACCAAGCCGATCATCATCTCATCTATTCGGCAGGATGGGAGATGCGTGAGTGCCGTGGGTTCCTTCGTCATTGTGAACGATGAAGGCTGGATATTGACAGCCGCACATGTGTTTTCGGAGTTCCAGAAGCTTGCTGATGGCAAGAATAGGCTGCTGGATTACATGGTTCAGCGACAGGCGATCGAGAGCGACCAGGTGTTGGCGAGAAAACTGAAGGAAAAGAGGCTGAGGGCCTTGGGGGCGGCTGACCCTGCATGGGTTTCAGGATTTTTCATTCTGGTGGGCAGGAAACGGGGTGACAGTGACGGATGTAAGGGTTCTCGAACCGGCCGACCTTGCGCTAGCGCGTCTGCAACCGTTTGACGGGACGAGCGTAACGAACTATCCGACGTTCAAGGATCCAGCGAAGCCGATAGCACCAGGCACGAGTTTGTGCCGCCTCGGATTTCCATTCCATACGATTCAGCCGACTTACGCAAATGGTAGTTTCGCCCTACCTCCCGAGACACTTCCGATGGTGTTTTTTCCGAACGAAGGGATCTTGACGCGGCAGTTGATCGTAGACGCAAATGCGCCAATTTTCATGGGGTTTCTCGAAACTTCAAGCCCTGGTCTGTTGGGGCAGAGCGGTGGCCCGGTTTTTGATACTCAGGGCACCGTATGGGCAATCCAAGGCCACACGAGTCCCCTACCCCTCGGTTTCAGTCCTCCCGTTCCGGGGGGAAAGGCCGGCGAAAAGGAACATCAGTTTCTGAACGTGGGCCGCGGCGTTCATCCGGCGACGATTGTCGGACTGCTCAACCAGGCCAACATCAAGCACACGCTATCGGCGTACTAGGCGCCAAACGCAAGAGACGTGAGCAAAGAAGGACGACGACGATGACGACGCAGCAGATCCGGCGGATCGACACTGAGGGTGTCGCCGCGCCGACAGTGGCGGACGGGAAATGGGATTACCGAACGAACGCCGTGTCGTACGACAGGGCCACCTATGTATCGCCTACAACCGACAACGGTGATTTCGGCGACTCCGCAAGAAGCGTGGCAAGACAGGTGGACAAACGTCACGACGCGTTAGTGCCAACGCTTTGACACGCATGTTTTACGCTGCCAGCAATTCGCCCATCGTCCACACGTGATCCGCCAGTCCGGCCTGCATCGCGGGCGTGACGCGCAGCGTCTGATGCACTCGGCAGAAGTTGTACCACGCCATAAACACGGCGACGGCGGCTTTCAGGTTCTCTAGCTTCTTCGAGAAGCCGTTGGTCAGGCGCGTGAACCGACGCAGGTGCATCCGAACCGTCAGGTTCGCCCGTTCGATGTGCGACGTGGAAATACGCTTGAAATCGGGATCACCTGTGATGGGAGTCGGAATTGCCGCGACGACATGCGACGATGGCCGGAACCAGTCTGGACCATCCGTGCGTGGATGCGCGTATTGCCAACGAACTCATACGCGCTCACGGCGTCGCGCTTGCCGACGTAGTAGCTCAGCACGGCCTTCGTGTCGCTGTCGATGCCAATCCACACGTACTGATCGCCGAAGTCGATCGGATCGTCGAACTTCAGGCGCTTTTGTTTTTTCTGGACGAACGTCCACAGCTCGTCCGCCTGCACGAAGCGCGGGTGCATGTTCTGAACACGCGCATCGAACAGGCTGGCGCACTTCGCGCCCATGGTCAGGAGCAAGCTGCGCGTGGCGAGATCGCAGTACGTGCCGCGGATACAAAGTTCTCGCG